>Ga0075017_100002238_pt1 | contig 12043 bp, 15 predicted proteins | sample AleBraG_ABR_2012_FD_71475 | JGI IMG/M metagenome (GOLD analysis project Ga0075017, IMG submission 71475) | Freshwater sediment microbial communities in response to fracking from Pennsylvania, USA - Alex Branch Run_MetaG_ABR_2012 | ecosystem: Environmental > Aquatic > Freshwater > Creek >...
TTCGCCGAGTCGGGCGGTGCAACGAGCGCTCCACCGCCGCCGAACCTGACTGGCGACCTCCGGTCGAAGTCTTGAAAACCGAGTGGTAGGCAATCGCTGCGTACAGCGTATCCGGAAAGTCCGGATCCATCACCAGACCCGAAATTGACGGGTCGTAGTGGGTGTCGCCGCCCAAGCCTATATTGATGGGAAACCAGGTTTCTGCACCATCCGTACTCTTGAACAAGCCACTCGCCTCGGTACCGAGATACAGTACGCCGGGCCGCTGCCGACAACACTGAATGTCCCCGTCGGCATCTCGTATGTGAGCTCGACGCTATACGTGGTCGATGCGACGGAAAACAGTGTGCTTGCGATCGACCCAGTATATTGATCAATTTGGCGTGCTAATCGCCGCTGGTCGCGGGCTCGGCGGAACAGCTTCCCGAATCGGCAACGTCACCAGCGCCGCCAAGATGGCGAGAGCCACATCCGCATACCAGATCCAATCGTAGCTACCCGACAACGCCATGGCGACACCTCCCAGCCATGCTCCGAAGAAGGCACCGACCTGATGTGAGAACAGGGTCAACCCGAACAGCGTAGAGAGGCGCGAACTGCCAAATAATTTACCCACCAGGCCCGCTGTGGGCGGAACGGTCGCAAGCCAGGTCATGCCGAGGGCCCCTGAGAACACATAGAGTGTGGTCACGGTCTTGGGTGCGAAAAGGTAGATCACGATGACCACGGCGCGAGCCGCATACAGTTCGGCCAGAAGTATCTTCATGCGAAAACGCCCGCCAAGCCAGCCGACCAAGACGCTTCCGGCGATATTGAACAGGCCGATCAATCCCAGAGCGACACCGGCGGCCTGGGAGGGCAGGCCACACAGCGCAATTTCCGAGGGCAGGTGCGTGACCAGAAAAGCAATATGAAATCCGCAAGTGAAAAACCCAAGATGCAGGCACAGATAACTTCGGTCCCGGAATGCTCGACTCAGCTCTTCACGGGCCGAGGTCGTTCGCGCTGCCGAGATCGTAGTCGGCGCCGATACCGGTCCGGCCGCGGGTCGCGCTAAAAATATAGAGGCGAACCCGGCCGCGGCCAAGCCCCACATGGCGATCGCCCAGCCCCAGGTGGAAATCATCATCTGAACCAGTGGCGCCATCAGAAATTGACCAAGAGACCCGCCGGCATTGATCACGCCGGAAGCGAACGCGCGCCGCTCAGGCGGCAGACGCTGAGCGGCGGCACCAATTAGAATGGCGAAGCTCGCGGCACCTGCGCCGGCGGCCGATAGTATGCCGAGCGTGAACAACAGTCCGGTTCGATTCGGAAATAGAGGCGCTAGTGCCAATCCTGAGCCAAGAAGCAGGCCGCCGAATATCAATACCCGCTGAGCGCTAATGCGTTCCGCTAACAGTCCAAACAGGGGCTGGACCGCACCCCACCAAAATTGTCCAATCGCCAAGACGAGACTGATCGCACCGAAACCGATACCGGTGGCGGCAATGGGTCGGACGAACAGGCCCAGGGACAGGCGAATGCCCGTCGTGATCGCCATCAGTGCCGCGCACGCGATAATGATGGGCCACGCGGAACCCGATCGTTGATGGGTTGTGGTCATTCTACGGCAGGGCCGTTGCAGGAAGGCGCGTTCACTGCCGGCCGGGTGTTACATTATTTTACGTTCAAGAATGGAATCGGCGCCCCGGCGTAGATGGAGCTGGGCAGCTGCCCGTTCCACTTCTCCGCCTTGGTTTGTTCAACGGTGATTCGCCTCAGTTCTAATACGTCTTTGCTTTGCGAAAGGGCCGCGTTCTGAATTTTGAGCGATTCCGCCTCGGCCGTCGCCACTTTGAGTTTCGCGTACGCTTCACCGTCTGCGGTGGCTTTAACCGCAGCAGCTTCGGCCTCGGCGATGGCCACTTTCTGTTTCTGTTCGGACTCGACGGTCTTGAGTTTGTTGTCCGCGGCCTGACGCAGCTGTTCCTGTTCCACTTTGCTGTTGATGGCCCGCATGTACGATTCTTGGAACGCGAAATTTCGCATGTCGATGTTGATGACTTGAGCGCCGTAAATGGAAAGTTTTTCAGCTAAGGCCGAATAGATGTCCGCGGAAACTTTGGCGCGCTGTGCAATCAAATCCGGCGCCGTATACTTAGCGGTCACCGCCTTGAATATTTCGTGGGTCGCGGTTTGAACGTACGAGGACAGGTCGCCGGTATGGCTGTATTTCTCGAAAACTTCGGCGACTTTATCGGGGCTGATACTGTACCGGACTGTAAGGCTGACGGTGACCGGCTGTGTATCGCTGGTGGCGCCGGCGGCATTCTCTATGTCCGCCTGTTCGGAACGAGTCGAAAAGAGAGTGAGTTTCTGCCAGGGCGGCAGTACCGCGAGGCCCTCGGGTTCAATTCCGACGATCTTCCCGAACTGGGTGATAACCCCGCGGCTACCGGTGGGTACCGAATAAAACGGCCAGACAATCATCAGTAGTATGAATGCGACAATAGCGATTATCACATCGCGAACAATCGCACGCGGGTTTGGGCCGTCGTCGGTGATATATCGGGTTGTGATGCTCATTCGCGTTGCTCCCAGATCGAGATACTCAGGCCCTGCGTTGCGCTAGTATAGTATCTAGGCTACGACCGGTAGGGATTTCTTAGGGAGCTCGACGATGAATATCTACGTGCTGTGTTCGGCGATTCTGGTGATTCTCTACTTTCTATTGTCGTTTAACGTCTCTATGAACCGAGCACAGTCGAAAATCGGGGTCGGGACCGACAATCTGCCGTCCGGTTCTCTCAATAAAAGTATTCGCGCTCAAGGGAATGCTTCGGAATACATTCCGGTATTGGTGGTGATGTTCCTTTACTTCAATAGCGTAGGTGCCACCGGCTGGATTGAGTGGGTGGTGATCGCGGTCACCGTTTGTCGAATTCTGCACCCCTTAGGGATGTATCTTTCTCCAGATCTCAACAAGCCCCAGGCATTTCGATTTGCCGGAGCCTTGGGAACTTATTTTGGCGGGTTGTTATTGGGCGTCGCGATGGTCTATCGCGCGTGGCATTGACTAACGCCGCTTGCTGCGCATCCAATTTTCCACCGCGAGTTTGCCTGAGCCGGTGATAACGAATTGCGTAGGATCGCGGGTGGTGGGCGCCATGTAGCCGCGACGAATAAATTTCGCGGATTGGTCGGCCGAAAGATAGGCGCGTAGGCCCCTTTTGGCCCGTTCTGCCGCCTTGGCCAACACGCCCCATTCATCATCGCTCATGAAATCATCGTCCATTTAGATCTCCGGTGGGCGGTTATGAACCAGCTACTTGCGAGTGTACGCCAGTGTTACTATTTTTGGGTAAGCGACAGGGTTCTCAATCGGCCGGCGTGAATCGGTGGGGGAATTGTGCAAATAAAATCTGATAGCCGGCTCGTCGAGAGGCGATCGATCGACTACATTCCTATCGCCGAGCGACATGGAAGAGTCTGGCATTTGTGGCCCGTCTGGTTTTCCGGCGACGCGCATCTGGCGACGGTGGCCACGGGTGTGGTCGGGGTCATGCTCGGGGGTAGTCTGCTTTGGATGGCAATAGCCGTCACCTTAGGTTGTGCTTTTGGCACCTTCTTTATGGCCTTCCATTCGACTCAGGGACCACAGTTGGGTTTGCCGCAAATGATTCAATCGCGGCCGCAATTTGGCTATATGGGCGCCTTATTGGTGTGGGTGGTCGCCTTAATCGCCTTCATCGGATTCAACGCATTCAACCAGATCTTGGCGGCGCAGACCGTCCAATCCCTGTACGGCGGAGATTCGGTACTGACAATGTTGATATTTTCACTGCTGTCGGTTTCCTTGGCTTGTCTTGGCTACGATTTGATTCACATCGCGCAGCGTGCGGTCGCATACTTGTTGATCGTTGCGCTGTTGATTTTCTCGGTGTTGGCGTTGTCGCGCTTGCAGTTCTCGAGCGCGCAGCTGTCCCTGGACCATTTTCCGACCGTACCATTTATCGCGCAGTTTTTTGCGGCCGCCTCTTATCAAATATCCTGGTCAATTTATGTATCCGATTATTCACGCTATCTGCCGCGCGATGTCGGTGTGCGCGAGTCGTTTTGGTGGACCTATCTCGGTGGCTTTATCGGCGGAACTTGGACCATGCTGGTGGGTACCTTGGCGGCGGCTCTGTATCCCAAATTTGAAATCGCCACCGCCTTGAGAACGGTGGCCGATACGGTGTTGCCCGGATTTGGCAAACCCTTGCTGGTATGTTGTTTATTGGGATTGGTAACCATCACATCGCTGAATTTCTATGGCGCATCCTTAACCCTACTGAGCGTCCTCGACTCGTTGAACTGGGGTCGGCCGACGCTGGCCAGGCGACTTCTCACATTGGCGGTGGCGACTCTCGCCGCGAGCGGCATTGCGCTGGTGTCGAGCCATGATTTTGTCGAGAAATTCGGCGATTTTCTCGCGGTTTTGTTGTATCTGTTCACTCCATGGACTGCGATCAATCTGGTGGATTTTTATCTGGTGCGCAAGGGTCATTATTCGGTTCGCGAAATCTTCAATCCGGACGGCATGTATGGCCGATGGAATTGGCGCGGTTTGGTGGCCTATGGGGTGGGGTTTTTGGCCATGATTCCGTTTTTTAGTACCGGCCTTTATACCGGCCCGGTGGCGAAATACTTAAGTGGCGCCGACCTGGCTATGTTGGTTGGGTTACCCGTTTCGGCCGGGGTGTATTTGTGGGCATGCCGCTCGCTCGATAAGGTCGCGGATAGGCGCTGTGCATTCGCCGCGGATGTCGGACTAGATCCCGATGATCATCGACCTGCCTCGGCCTAGGCCCGCTAATTTTTCAGTCGATAGCCGGTTTTGAATATCCAGGCCACTAACCCCAGGAAGGCTCCAAAAAAGCCCACTGCCACCGCAAAACTAAGTCTGATATCCACGTCGGATGTACCGTAAAAAGACCAGCGGAAGCCGCTGATGAGATACACAATTGGATTGAACAAGCTAAAGGTCTTCCAGGCCGGGGGCAACATATCGATCGAATAAAAGGCACCTCCCAAAAAGGTAAGCGGTGTCACAATCAACATGGGGATGAATTGCAATTGTTCGAAACTATCGGCCCATATACCGATAATAAATCCAAACAAACTGAAGGTCGCGGCCGTCATCAACAGAAACGCGATCATCCAAAAGGGATGCAGTACGTGGACCGCGACGAACAGCGAGGCGGTGACCAATATAACAAGGCCGAGCACCACGGATTTGGTCGCTGCGGCTCCCACGTAGGCGATTAGGATCTCAACGTAGGATACGGGCGCCGAGAGTAATTCATAGATAGTGCCGGTAAATTTCGGAAAATAAATTCCGAAAGAGGCGTTCGACAAGCTTTCGGTGAATAACGCCAACATGATCAATCCCGGTACGATGAAGGCGCCGTAGCTGACGCCGCCAACGGTACTGACGCGTGAGCCGATGGCTGCGCCAAATACCACGAAATACAGCGACGTGGTGATTACCGGCGTGACCAGTGATTGAACCAAGGTGCGCAGCGCACGCGCGATCTCGAATCGGTAAATCGCCCACACGCCGTAGCGATTGAATGATGATCTGCCGGCTTTGCTGCTCATGGTTTTGGGCCCATCGACGGCGCGTGAGTCAAATCGGGTGCTGTATTCACCAAATCGACGAAAATATCCTCCAAGGTACTTTGATCGGTTTGCAGATCCTTGTATCCGATCGTCAACTCGTTGAGGCGATTGAGCAGGGACGAAATATCCGCGCCAGCGGCGGCGTCGAAGCTGTACACCAAATCCTTGCCGCCGGCTTTGAGTTCGAGTCCCGTGGCGGCCAGTTGTGCCGGAATCCGCTGCATGGGTTCGCGCAAGTGGATGGTCAGGCGCCTTTTTCCCAGCTTCTTCATCAAGGTTTTCTTATCCTCGATCAAAATCATCGCGCCCCGATTGATGACGCCGATTCGATCCGCCATTTCCTCGGCTTCCTCGATGTAATGCGTGGTGAGTACAATGGTGACGCCCTGTCGGCGCAGACCGCTGACCAGTTCCCACATGTCGCGCCGCAGTTCGACGTCGACGCCCGCAGTCGGCTCATCCAGGAATAGAATTTGCGGTTCGTGGGATAGGGCCTTGGCGATCATCACGCGACGTTTCATTCCGCCTGAAAGGGTTCTGATTTTATGGTCACGCTTGTCCGACAAAGACAGATCCCGCAGTAGGTTTTCGATATAGGCGTGATTCGGTGGCCGACCGAATAGGCCGCGGCTGAAATTAACCGTGGCCCAAACGGTTTCGAAGGCATCGGTACAGAGCTCCTGGGGAACCAGGCCGATTTTGGCGCGCGCCGCACGATAGTCGCGCGCAATGTCATGGCCGTCGGCGAGAACCCGACCGCCGGTGGCGGTAACGATTCCGCAGACGATATTGATCAGTGTGGTTTTTCCAGCGCCGTTCGGACCGAGCAGTGCGAAGATCTCACCCCTGTGTATTTCAAGATTAATGGGCTTGAGGGCTTGGAGTCCCGAAGCGTAGGATTTGGTCAAGTTCGTGATCGAAATGATGGGCGCCATAAAGGGAGCATAATGCAGACCGGTACGCCGGCGTAAGGAATCATGTGACTGACTCGGACGATATTGTCTCTGACACCCAAAAATGGTTGGAGAGGGCGGTCATCGGATTGAGGTTATGTCCGTATGCGGCGCCCGTGTATTCGGCCAATCGGCTGCGATTCTGTGTCAGCGAGGCGCGCACGCCGGAGGAACTGCTGCTGGATCTGGCGCGGGAGTTGCGAACTCTTGAGAGCAAGAGCCCGGTCGAATGCGAAACTACGCTGTTGATTCACCCGCACGCGCTGGGTGAATTCGCCGACTACAATGATTTTCTGTCAGTGGCCGATACGCTGCTGACTGAGCTGGATCTGGAAGGCGAGCTGCAAATCGCCAGCTTTCATCCCGGTTACCAATTCGCAGGATCCGCGCCTGACGACATCGAGAATTACACCAATCGCTCTCCATATCCCATGTTGCATCTGTTGCGCGAAGCCAGTGTGGCGGCGGCGATAGCAGGCGGGGCGGACGCGGAAGTTATTTGCGATGCCAATATGCGCACGCTACGTAATTTGGGTGCCGACGGATGGGCAGGTCTATGGCGATGATTGCTTGTAGTGAGTGTGGTCGCGCCATCAGTAACAAGGCGGCCGCCTGCATCGGCTGCGGCGCCCCGGTCGGGACCTCCGAGCTGGGGTACGGAGTTGTCGACCCACCGGCTCCCGCGTTGCCGATGCGTACGCTATGGCGCCATCTGTGGCTCAGTGCGGGTTTATCGTTGCTGGGGACTTTTATGGCGCTGGCTGCCGACCGACAACCGGACTCGGGGCGCTGGCTTGCGCTGCTCGCCGCGTTGTCGCTGATCGCGGGAATATGTTGGTTGATCGTGACCTTGGTGCGCCTGTGGTCGTCCCATCACTAGCGCGATTCGCGCGCCGCGGAACGCATCATTGAGATCGCAGCGTACGCGATCACCACGATAACCAACCAGCGTAGCGCGGTGAGCGGCAGAGTTTTGACGATATAGGCGGCGATCAGTACGCCCCACACCCCACCCATAGCGAGCCCCAGCGAGGGGCCCCAGGCGAACTTACCGTTTTGGAAAAACCGCAAACTCGCAACCGGCTGAAGCAGGGCACAAGCGCCCATCATGATCGGAAACGCGGCGAGCGGGTGCATACCCAGCAGCGCGAGAGTGATCATACAGGGGGCATACAGGCCGATTCCCGCGCTCATCAGCGCACCCAATACGAAGTTGATACCGACCGCAAACGCGAATTTCCAACCGCTCAGGTCCATCGCGGTTCCACCACCGGGCAGGGCGCCTAAGTTGATCGCCGTGAAAACGATCCCGGCGATGGTTAGCGCGATCCCCATGGTGATTTGAATGGCGCGCCGCGGCATGCGCGCGACCACCCCGGCCCCGAGCCATGCGCCGAAGGCCGCGCTTGATACCACCGTGACCAACAGGGTGGGATTGACGACGATGGCGGTGACAAATATCACCGATTCGACTAGCGCTGCGGGCGTAAGTCCGACATTCAAGGTGCCTGGAATGAGCTCGTCTTTGACCAATCCCAGCAATTTATAGATCGCAGTGGTCGGGGCAAACGAACCGATCCCTAAGGTGTCGAAGAAAGCGACGATGAATCCGATCACAAGTTCGACCGGCGTCGGCCATCGCCGATCTTCACTGCCGCGGCGTTTGGCCGCGCGAAGGGCACCCAACGTAAATGCGATCCCTGCTACACCAAGTGCTATATAAAAGGCAAGTTGGGCGTTATTCATCGATCCAATATACATCCGAATGGATGTCCGTATGCACTTCACGGCGGTTCAAGTACACTCAAGAGCACAGCGGCCTGTGGGGCAGCAATAACGCGGATGGGGCGGGGGTGAAATGAATAATATTTTCGATCGGAGACTCATGGTCCTGGTCGCCGCCATAGCCACCAGTGCGGCGAGCGCGGCAGCCAGTTTTCCGACGCCGTTGGCGCCTGAAAAAGTGCCGAATGTCGTGACGTTACCGGCACACTATCCATCAACCTGGACATTCTTAAATTACTCAAGCGACAAGCTCGAGCTGCGTGACGTTGGCGGTGTAGGAGAGGACCTTAAGGGCAATTTGCAGTCGCGGGATTCGGCGACGTTATTGGTACCGGATAAACGGCCGGAAATCTATGTGGCCGATACGGTGTGGTCGCGCGGTACTCATGGCGTACGGACCGATTTCATTACGATTTACGATAAACAGACCTTTAAGATCTTGGGCGAAATCGTGTTGCCGGGTGCGAAACGCGGCTTAATGACCGCGATGGAAGGCATGTTCGCCTTTACCGACGATCAGCGCATGGCCCTGGTGTTCGATTTCACACCGGCTTCTTCGGTAACGGTCGTGGACTTAATCAATCGCCGGGTCCTCGGTGATGTGGAAATTCCGGGATGTTCGCTGGTGTACCCGTCCGGCCGACGCGGTTTTTCCACCCTGTGTTCCAGCGGTACGATGTTGACCATTCGTTTAGACGAGAATGGAGCTGTCGCAGGACGCAGCGAATCAAAGGTCTTCAATCCGATGGATACCGACCCCTTATTCACCGCCTCAGGCAGCGTGGGCGGGGTTCGATATTTTCCGAGTTTGCATGGACGCATCCAGCCGATCGACATGCGGGGCGACGATGTAAAAATATTCCCAGACTGGCCTTTGGTGAGCGCAGCGGATGTCTCCGGCAACTGGCGTCCCAGTGGCTGGCAATTGATTGCCAGCGATGAATCGAAGCTGCTCTATGTACTGATGCAACCGGGGGCTCATGAGGGCACCCATAAGGATCCGGGGACCGAAGTTTGGGTGTTCGATCCGGCCACCAAAGCCCGAGTCAAGCGCATTAAGCTGGCTCATCCGGGTTCTTCGCTGGCATTGACTCACGGCCCGGAATCATTGTTGCTGGTTCAAGCGGATACTCGTCTCGACGTTTATGACCTGCACGAAGGGACCTTGATTAGGGGTCTGGATTTACCGGGGTTCCGCACTCGGATGTCGATCGAGCCAGTGCGGTGAGTGAGGCGCAGCTACCGATGTCGGTCGTTGGCCAGATCGCGGCGCCGCTCACGCTGTTCATGGCATTGCTGCTGATGGCCACTAGCGCCCACAAGTTGTTCCATTTCAAACGCGCCCGCAATTCGGCTGAAGTTTTTGCCGGGGTTCCACCAGCCCTGGGGGGCGCCGCGGCGGGCGCAGTATTGGTCGCCGAATTGCTTGCCGCTGTATTGCTGCTGATTCCGGCGCAAAGGACCATGGCCGCGGCGATGGCTGCGGTGATCTGGTCTGGATACGGATTTTTGATGATTCGCGCGATCGCACAGGGTCGCGCCGCCGTGGATTGTGGCTGTAGTTTCGGTGCCGCTCACGCCGAGTTAGGAGTATTTCAAATATTCCGCAATGGCGTATTGATTGCGCTGGTGATGTTTTGCGGGGCTGCGCCGCTTGTCCCATCGGGGGTGGCGATTTCATGGCAGATTCTGGCCGCGTTCACCTTGTTTGCGCTGTATGCCGCTCTTGATCAAGTCATGAGCCTAAAACCGCTGCGATCAGGAGTGATGAATTGAGTTTTCTGATCGCATCGCAAATTTTATTGTGGGTGGCGTTGTTGGTCCTCGGGCTGGTGTGCATTGTGCTCGCCCGACAGGTGGGTGTGTTGCACCAGCGCATTGCACCGGCCGGTGCGCTGACGATTCGCCAGATGTTAAAGCCCGGAGATGCAGCACCGGAAATGGCGCTGACCGCTTTGGACGGATCGGCGGTGAAGGTCGGCGGCAATCGAGCCGGTCGTAGTCAGTTATTGTTGTTTATCTCCCCTGATTGTGCGGTCTGCGAGGCTTTGTTGCCGGCTGTGAAGTCAGCCCTCGTGGCCGAACGAGATTGGTTGGACATCGTATTGGCAAGTGACGGCGAATTCGACAAACATGGTGAATTCATCCGTACCAAAGGTTTGGGGAAATTCCCCTATGTGGTGTCGGAACAATTGGGTCGTAATTTCGGAGTCTCGAAACTGCCGTTCGCGACCTTGATCGATGAGTCGGGGCGATTCGTATCCGGCGGCTTGGTCAATACTCGCGAACATCTGGAAAGCCTGTTCGTGGCAAAGGAACAGGGCGTCAGCGACATTCAACAATTTCTGACTCAGCGCAGTCAGAAACGCGCATCGGGGGAATGATATGGCCGATCTTGATCATCTGGCGGAGAAAATTCTGCGCGGCATCGCGAGTCGCAGTTCGCGTCGCGGCCTTTTGAGCGCTTTGGCGGCCGTCTTGACCGGCACTGCGGTACTGCCGCTACTGCCGGTGGCGCGCGCCGAGGGCACTGCACCGGGCAATCCGCAAGATCCGGGCGACCCAAAGAGCTGCGACTATTGGCGCTACTGTGCCATCGACGGATCGCTTTGCGCTTGTTATGGCGGAAGCGTCAACGCCTGTCCGCCGGGAACCGAAATGTCGCCGGTCACTTGGATTGGAACCTGTCGCAATCCAGCGGATCAAAGAAATTACATCATCTCCTATAACGATTGCTGCGGCGGAGTGCCGTGGGGAAAATGTACCTGCCAGCGCAACGAGGGCGATCGACCGGTGGTACGGCCACAAAATAACAATGAGGTGACCTGGTGTTTCGGTACTCAGAGCCAGTCGTACACCTGTTCGACCGCGGTCATACTGGGTGTGGCGATTGACCAAAAATAGCCGCCGGCGAGCGGCGCGATGGGCCATCGGGCTCAGTTTGGTAATTCAATGGGCGGCTGTGCGGGCGCAAATTGCACAATCACCTGGAGTCGACAATCCACAGCGAGCCTGGCAACACTGGACCTTGAATTGCCAGGGTTGTCACCGTCCCGACGGTACCGGTTCAGAGGGCACGGCGCCGAGTCTGGCGGGTACCGTCGCGCAGTTTCTGTGGGCGCCCGGTGGCCGCGAATACCTATGCCGAGTGCCGGGGGTGGCCACATCGGCGCTGTCCGACGCGGATTTGGCCGAAGTCATGAACTGGATGATGTGGCGATTCGACGCCGACCATATGCGCGCCGATTTCCTGCCGTTTACATCCGAAGAGCTCAAAAAATGGCGCCCTCGGCCGCTGCGGCTTGAGGCTTCGGGGATGCGCGCGGAACTTTTGGCCAAGGCGCAGGCCGCTATCGCGAGTCGCGCCCATAATAATTCGGATAGTCAGCCGAAAGACCCTTGAAGCGCCGATGCACCCAAAAATATTGTTCCGGCACACGACGAATGTGAGCTTCAAGTAGCGCGTTGAATCGCTCCACATCCTGGATGGGATCGGGCCCGGGAAAATTCTCGAACGCTGGGCCGATAATCACGCGATAACCTGCCGTTCCCGGCAATCTTTGCGGAAAGTAGCTCAATACGGCGGCGCCGGAGATGCGCGCCAGGCGAGAGGTCGCGGTGGTCGTGGCGGCCGGTACGCCAAAGAAGTTCACCATGGC
>Ga0075017_100002239_pt1 | contig 12042 bp, 17 predicted proteins | sample AleBraG_ABR_2012_FD_71475 | JGI IMG/M metagenome (GOLD analysis project Ga0075017, IMG submission 71475) | Freshwater sediment microbial communities in response to fracking from Pennsylvania, USA - Alex Branch Run_MetaG_ABR_2012 | ecosystem: Environmental > Aquatic > Freshwater > Creek >...
CCGTAAGAACTCTACAAATTTAGTCAGCGTATGACTCGCGTCCCTCTGCCTCTCCTGACGCTGGCACCTCCCCCGCAAGTGCGCCGAATGTGCATGACAGAACTCTTCGCCCATCTGCCCCGAATCGCTCTCATCAAAGTGCCCGCCGAGGGAAACGTTCCCTGCGCGGCAGATTGGGTTCTGCCTCCGTTTCGAATGGATCGACCTGAGTTTGTTTCCGAGACAAAGGTTGATGTAGTTGAAGAACCGTGCGGCGTTCGCGCCGTAGTGCTTGTGCGGGTCGAACGTCTGCACGATGTCCCGCTTGCCAGCCTCACGATGCTTCGACCGTGCGGGAAGGTATCGCATGTGGATCAGCAGGTCTTGCGTCCAGTCCTCAACGTCCTCTTTCGGCGTTGATCTGTCCACATGCGTTCTAACCCAGTTGCGGACGTATTCGGGAAACCGCTCGTGGAACTCATCGAAGTTCTTTGGCACCACGAACCCGTCGTGCCCTATGTAGTGCCCATCAACCATAGTGAACGGGTCGGGCGTGGAGTTTTCCACAGTTTTATTTGCAAATTTGAGGGGTTGATTCTGAACTGGTTCGGTATTGGTCAGCATGGAGACATTCCTTTCGAAAGGATTTGAACCACATGCGAGCAAGCGTAAGAGGTCGCGAAGAGTTGGTACTCAGAGTTCAGCAGGCGTTGGCGCTGACAACCAAGAAAGAAGCCGAGCACATTGTCAATGTTGTGACAGACAGCTTGGAGGCAACACTGCTCAACCATTTGGGAATGGACGGCTTCACGTTGAAGCTGGGCTGCTTCGGTAAGTTCTCAGTCCGCCACAAGGCTGGGATTCTCAGGAGGATTCCGTTCACGGGCGCGACCATCCTGACGAAGGATCGGCGGAAGGTCAGGTTTGTCAGTTTGGGCAGCCTGCGGCAGTGCGAGAGAGAGAACTGATCCCTTTGCCCAGCATGTCCGTGGTATTAGAATCCACCCATCAAGCCGCTTTAGGGGGATGAAAGCAACAGGAGGAGCGATGAATCCGGTCGAATGCTTGACTAATCAATTCGCGGAGTATCTGGATTTATACAGACACAGTGCGCCGTTGGATTCTGGATATAAGCAGTATCTTCAAACGGTTGCGTTGCGAAAAGGGTTCAGCAGTTCTTTCCACGCGATTTCATCCGATCAATTCGTGCAAAGCATGCACGAAACTTTGAGAGGCTTCTTTCGATTGGGAATGAGGGCGGCGGGGCTTTTGCCGCTCGAACTCTTCATAGTTGAACTTCGCAAGCACGCTGCCTCCATTGGCTCGTTTGACGGCACAATCGTAGGCACGGAAATGACCCAAACGCATGATGACCTGTGGGGTCTCATAAGTACATTACGGATAACTGTCGCAAAAGCGAGAGTTGTTTCTGGGTCGAAGGCACTCCACTTGCTGTTGCCAGACCTCGTAGTTCCGATTGATCGCAGGTACACTGGTGCATTTCTTTGTCGGTATTCTGAAGAATTTGAACCCGGTGCTAATGAGCAAAAGACGTTTCTGACAGCGTTGGCTGTATTCAGGACAATAGCGACGAAGACGAAACCTGAGACACATGTCGGAAAGTTCCCAGTTCATGCGACCAGAACGAAAGTCATTGATAATGGAGTAATTGGATTTGTCGAGCAGACACGGAAAGAGTTTTGGGCATTGCGATCATCGACGCCGGAAACATCCCCGCCGCCCATTGCAACTGAGACCGCCGCGGTCGGATAATCGCCGCTTACGACTCGACGCGTACCGCAAGCCTGCCTCGTCAACATTGTTGACCGCCATCACCGCATGTGTTTCGTCGATCCTGTATCCTCACTTAGTCACGAAAGAGAGGGGCGGATGGCTGCTATCGACTGGCTCTTGAACTGGTCACCGAACTCTGAACGCATGCATCAGGTGGTGCTCGCCGGATTGTTTCAGCACACCTCCCTGCTCCGCAAGTTGGATATCGACGGCATTCCCACGCAGGGTCTAGCAACCGAAACGCAAGGGCGGTTATTTGACTTCACGGTGCCGATGAATACGGGTCAGAACATCCAAATAGAGCTAAAACTCGATGCCAGATTGGGCGAAGACCAGATATACCGCCAGCTTGCTTCGGTAAAGAACAGCAATGATATTTTGCTTTACGTCCTTTTGGGGATAACGCAATTCTGCTGTTCACCAACGAAAATCGAGGCATTACTGACAGCACAAAGTATGCGGCAACCAAGCAACATAAGAGTCGTTGATCTCTCCCGCATGCTGAGCGCCGTGAACTCTCTTGCGGCGGAAACTCGGAACCCCGACCAGCGCGATTTGGCTGTTGCCTATGGCTCGTTGCTTCGACGGATTCAAGAGTCGCACACCGCTTTCGCCGCGAAAACACTAACTGAATGGGAGTGGGCAGACTGGTTTGGCTTCTATAACAAGCTAAGGACAGATTTACAGATCGCTTGTGAGATGGATTACGTTGCGAACCCAAGCGGCGGATTCGTCGGATGCTGGTGGGGCAACCTAACAAAGCCGAACGATGAGTGCGGATTTTATCTGCAACTTGAAGGTGATAAGCTCTGCTTCAAGGTATCAATCTGTGATCGTCACAGAACTTCAGCATCCGCAAGACGGGATCGATTCTCCGAGGCTGTACTAGCAGCCGCAACCGGATTCAGTGTGAAGAAGCCCTCTCGCTTTGGTAAGGGTACATGGATGACCGTTGCAGTATTCGACGGTGATTACCGAGCGTCAGCAGGAAAAAACGAGCTTGATTGGCAATACACAGCGACTATTCTGGCGACGGCTGAAGAGGTTCTCAAGGCTGCCGTTCACCGCTACAACGCGTCTTGATGGGACGCGTATTTGTTCGGCTGCGTTGAGTCCGTGCCCCAGTGAGCTTGGCACGCATGGCGCGGTTGACCTTCCCAGATCAGCAGCAGGACTTGCAGAACGCAGCGGAGAACAGTGTAGCAAGCGAGTGTGACGGGAGTGTTAAGTTTCCCAGACTAATGGTGCCTGAAAACTGCGTTGAAGATTATTCTGGAGTCGCCGTGTGTGCGACTGCCGCGTGCGGCAGGAGGCATCGTTTCCGGCGATCTTTCCGCGAAGGGGATTCTTTATCCCTTAAAGGGATACATCGACTCAAGGGCGCTCTGACGGAATGCGGCTCGGCAGAGTCAGCGTCCAAAACTGCCGCACACACGGCATCCGATGCTTTTTAAGACCTTACCTGAGTAGGAAAGATCGCTCTGGAGGCAGCCTCAGAGAGCGATTCCGTGGGCAGATTCGGCTGCCGGAAGGGTTTGAGACGTTGGAACGAGTTCGTAACCGCGCAGAGCCTTTGTGACCACACTAGAAAGCATCTAGGCAGCCCGCCCCCGGAGTGCAAGTCTGGGAGCAAGATGTTAAATTCAGCAGGTTGATCAGTTCAGTCAAAAACGAAACCGGAACTCTCGCCAAGGCGCGACCCAACCCTGACTTACCACGAGTCCTTCTGGTCGAGGATGAGCAGCCGATTCGGGACATTATCGTCCCGTGGCTGTTCAGGGACGGGTTCGATTGCCGGGAAGCGGCGGACGGTCGAGCAGCAATTGAATTGTTGGCGGCAGGAACTAGGATCAACCTTGTACTCTCAAATTTGCTGCTACCTTTGGTAGACGGGTTCACTCTTCTCCTGCACGTGAAGCAGCATTATCCTCGCATTCCATTCGCTTATGTTACAGCTATAAACGATTCGCAGGTTCGAGAAGAAGTAATGCGCAATGGAGCGGACGGCTACTTGCTGAAACCATTCACTGAACAGGAATTTCTGGCGCTCGTCCGCCGCACAATCGGAAAACCGCCACGGCGATGAAAGTTTCTGATCTTGTCGCCAGTCAGTTTGCTGCCACATTTGTCGGCGCGACCACCCAGACGTACTCAAGGATTTGCGATCCGGTGTTCTTCACATTGTGCCGTGTTGCGGGCGGGATGTAGGCGAGCATGTTTTCCTTGAGCGCCACGTCGGGATGTCCCCCGATATTGGCAACGCCGCTCCCGTGCAGGATGACCAGAGCTTCTCGTTTCCCGAAGTCGAGTGCCAACCCACGCTCTCGCCCGGCTTGAGCTTCACGGAACCGCCCCTCATTCCGCTTGTTTGCGGCGCTCCCTTGAGCAGCGGGCAGTCGCCCCCGGCGCAGTCCAAGGCAAACGTCATCGGCTCGCGCTTCGCCCGCTCCTGTGCCGCGATGACGCCGAACGCAACGGCAACACAGATCACCACCAATACCAGATTGACCTTCTTCATGGCTCTTCGAGACTAGCGTTTGGAAGCCTAGATTTCAAACTCTCAAACGATCCGGCTTCCTGATCGCCACTAGTGACTTGTCACGTGAAAATGGCGAACGATCTGTTCCCAGCGGTTCGCCGGGTCGTCTCCGAACCAACGCCATGATCGTGGCTGTGGTTCGGCAGGTGGGGAGGATCGTGCGAAAGATTGATATTGACGGCTTCATCACGAATCCTTGTGCTCAGTTCTCATGTCGGATTATCCTGCGGCAGACATGCAACTGACGGACAACGAACGATTAGAACTTTCAGGCATGCGAAGCAGCTTCGCATCTGCTGACGCTACGCTCGCCGTGGGGGAGTTCATAGAGGGAATCAGAGACCTGATCGAATCCGGCGACCCAAACGGCGTTTACCGCGCACTTGCCGGAATTGAAAAGGTGAAATCCGCATTCCAAAGAATGCACAACTACAATCACACTGTCGGCATGATTGCCGCCAAAGCATTTCTCGAAAGCGAGTTCCCCGACCTTCCTTGGAATGAGATTGAATTTGCGGGCGAAGCTAACAAGCCGGGAGCAGACATCCACGTGGTGCTTCCGCCAGTTCGGGTCGTTGGCGAACTCAAGACCACCGAGCCGTGCGGCGGCTCCAGAGGCGGGCAGACGAAGTTCGGGAGCAAGCAAAAGGAAGAAATTGAGAAGGACTTGCGAAAGCTCTCCGATCCAAAATATGACGGATTCCACAGATATATGTTCGTGACTACCGGGCTGGCGTACCACTGCCTGACAAGGGACTATCGGACTGCCTACCCAACGATTTGTTTTGTGCTGCTGAGCGGCTCTCCAGAGGTTTCCCGACCGTTAGATCAACGAGACTCAAAATGACCCCCGACGAATTCCGCAAATCCCTCACCGCGACCGAACCGCCAGCGGGACTCACCTTTGGCAGAAATCCGTGTCGCTCCTCATCGCCTCGCCGTAGCCTCTATCGTGTGTTCCTTGCCGCCCAGTTCCTCGACATGCACGGACACGCTGCCGCCGCGTGACAGGTGCTCGTAGAGATCGGCAACGACCTGTTTCGCCGCTTCTTCCGGCGTCGTGTTCCACGCATGGCAAGCCCACAAAACCTGCACAGTGAGCGTGATGCTCTGTTGTTCGATAGCTTCGGCGTTGACCGACGTCTTCTTTGCTGGCTCTTCCACAGTTGCCTCCTGAGTTGCGGAATTCTGGTTCGGCAACTCACAATAAGGGAATCGACAGTGGGTATTTTCAGAATGACATTGGACGAATTCCGCCAATCGCTGACTGCGACTGAGCCGCCATCAGGACTCTCGCAGGCGCTTACCGGATTGTGGTTTGACGCCAAAGGTGATTGGACACGGGCGCACGAATCCGCGCAGCAGGACGAGGGCGTCGAGGGTTCGTGGGTTCACGCCTACCTGCACCGCAAGGAAGGCGATCAGGGCAATGCCGCTTACTGGTACAACCGCGCAGGCAAGTCCGTTTGTCGTGATTCACTGGATGCGGAATGGCTCAGCATAGTGACAGCTCTATTGGCGTAGAAGAGGGTTTCTGCAATACCCTTCCGTGCGCGTCATTTGTCTGCGTCAATGTAAAAAACGGGGTTTTGCGTTAGCCGATATTTGTCGGGAACACGCTTCCCCAAGTAGTTGTTCTGATCAGCCTCGTGCGCCTTGACGCCTTCGAATCCCCACCGGAGGTTCTTGTGAGTCGCTTTGTGTTCAGGGAAGTTTTCTTTGGTCGCTTCCATCCATTTGGTCGGTTCGAAGACCCCAATCACCAGACCCTTCACGTGGGCGAGCACTAGTTCAGCCTTCCGCGCTCTGGCAGGGTCTAGCTTCCAAGCGAAGCGAACCGCGTCATAAGTGCTGAGCTTCTCGGACATCAAACCTATGGAGAGCAACAGGAGATGACGATGCCTTAAGACAAACGGCTCAGCGTGGACTTCCGTCTTCATTGCCTCAGCATACACCGCACGAGCACCTCAGAAATTGCCGAGTAAGATGAAGCAAAGGCAACAGCACATCTAGGGAAGAAATCCAGAGGTGCGGAATACCATCCAGCCCGTTCATCGCCCCCCACAACTGCCCAGCAATCGAAGCAGTGCTGTCGCTGTCACCGCTGTGATTCGTTGCGATCTGTAGTGCCTCGACAAAGCTCCCTGCGCACAGCGCAGCGTACAGACCGATAGCGAGGGCTTCCTCCCCCACCCATCCTCCACCGAGCGTCTCGACCGCAGCCGCCCGATCTCCACAGGATTGCTCTGCTAGGGCAATAGCCTTCTCGATAGCCTCTTTCGTCTCGTCGTGTTGGTCGTAGCCGCGAAGGATTGCGAGGCTGCGGTCGGCAGCACGCCTCAGATCGATGCCCTCCACGAGAATCCGCACGAGGACAGCCATCGCACCTGCGCTCAAATAGCCGCTGGGATGTCCGTGAGTGCATGCGGCGGCTTCAGCCGCCAACTGGAAGGTCTCTTCCGGTTTCAGTCCCTTTGACACGAGTCCAATTGGGGCAACGCGCATGACCCCGCCACATCCTTTCGAATTGTTAAGGGCATGCAATATCGAACCCTTGCCGCCACTGCTCAGCGCACTCATGCACGTGTTGCCCGGAGCACGCCTCGCGTGCATCTCCGGCTGCGCTGCGAGCCATCCCTTGCCCCGGACACTGCCGCCCTGTGTTCCCAGCCAGTCAAGGTACGCCAGTCGGATCGAATCCACGCATGAGTGAATGGAGAAACCGTCTTTGGAAAGAGCCTGAAGCATCCCCTCCAACGTGAAAAGGGTCATTTGCGTGTCATCTGAGACGATCAGCTTCCCGCCATGAAAGATCGGCTCGGTGATCCCCGATGAGCCGAAGCGCGTGCGGATTTTGCCAATCGAATCGAACTCGACCTCGTAACCGAATGCGTCGCCAACAGCACCGCCCAAAAGAACTGCCAATGCTCTCTCCTCGCGAGAGCGAACCGCTCGTGCTGAAGCCAGCGGCTTGCAATTCCTCACGTATTCTTCCTGTTTCCGAGTCTCGATAGTCCCCGTCCGCGCCGAGCGGATTGCTTTTATCGCATCGCCGGGCGTCACCCCGAACTCCACGAGCATGCGACCAGCAACCGTCCCCGTGCGACCCAATCCACCGAGGCAATGGATAACAATCTTCTCGCCTTTGACGAGCAGGCTGCGCAGTCGAACCCCAGAGTATGTCCAGAGGTCTTCGAAGCGTTCGTCGGGGACATCGACATCTCGGATGGGGAGATGGTGCCATTCGAGACCATAGCTCGCTGCTTTCGCGCTGAGTTCGGTCAACGGCACTTGCACTGCGCTCAGTTCATCGATTTCCATCAGGGTCACGAGAGCTTTAGCGCCTGAAGACTTGATCGCTTCGAGATCGGCAGCCAGATCGCGCTCCCAATCGCCAGACATTGCGCCCCGCTGCTTCTTGCCGGGGCAGAATGTTAGACCGATTACTCCCCTTAGACCTTCAATCGCGAGGGTGTCAACTCGCAGCGGGTGGGAACGGCTTGTCTTTGCTGTTGGCATATTCTTCGCGGGGTATCAACGTCTTGTGCCGTTGCCGGGAAAGTAAAAAGTCGTTGAATTGGTTATCTCTCAGGGCAACAGGTCGTAAAGCTGCTGCATGAACTTCGAGGCGTTTTGCAGCACATCTAGCTGCTTAGCAGTCATGGGGTCAGGATCAAAGTGCATGACATCGTTGCGAATCTGACGCACATCCTCCAGTTGTTTAGTCAAAGAGGCTTGGTCGATATTCAAAGCCAGTCTCTGCCATACCTGCGGTCGTTGAACCAACCTGACGTAGCCTCCGAAACTCAGATCAGATATTGAATTTGGTTTTGGAGCCGTGGTATCCGCTGACCCTAGCCAATCCAAGTCCTCCGGCAAAACCTTGTCTTGAAGCAGTTGGCGAATATGAAGTTCGATTTCCCTCAATAACAAGAATGGCTCGGCTAATTGCTGAAATTGAAGACTCAGGTCGCTTGCGGTGACAATTCCAGTGATCTTTCTGTCTTGGGGGTTTCGAACGAGCACGTAGCCATGTTTCACAATCGTGGGTATTGCGTCGAAGAGCGTGCCATTCCCATCAACTACCTGTGCATCCTCTCGGCAGTGCTGTACTTTACAGCATTCCCCTCCGATAGCGTACCGTGAGGCGATGGACTTCCACGAAATCATGCCCTTGACCTCTCGTTCACCGTGCATGATCGGAAGCTGCGAGTAATCGGATTGCAACATCATTGTCACAGCCTTCTTCAGAGTGTCGTCCTGACCAACGGTCGTCAGGTTCTTGTTCGCTGCGGGGAGGCTTCCGATCCTGAAAGTTGGGTCTGCTGGTTCGCTCAGTACGGTTTCCACGACTCCTTCAGATGCCACGACAATCGTGGGTTGAGAGCCTTCCTCCGAGCCGGGTTGTTGCGAATCAGTTTCCTCCTGTTCTTCGACGGATGAAGACTGGTCTTCGTCGAGTTCGTCCTCTTCGACGATCCCCGTGCCGCCAGTGGGAACGGCAGCGGCGACAACATTGGTGGCATCCTTGAGGCGTATGCGAATCTTACCGTCGATCCATACCGATTCAAAATCGGGATCAGTGACCAGACCTAAGCTCTCCAGAGCCGTTCTGATGTCATGTACTTTATTGAGACCACGACGCTCTGCCTTGAACATTCGCAGAAGTTCCCGAACCGTTATACGGTTGACGCGGTGCCCTTCCTTGAGGCGCGTAGCCATGCGACCGATCTCTTTTGGAATCCACATGAGTCAACCTCCACCTTGCTGGATACCGTTGTTGCCGCCCTCCGACGCTTTCACAGTAGTGCGATAGGACTCTGGCAGATGCTTACTCAGCCCAATTAGAAACTTGTTGCCTTCGTTCGCAAGTCGGATAGCTCTTGCATCTAAGAACCCGCCGTACTTTTCGACAGTCATCTCGCCACGGTTCCATTCAACAAATTGCTGTTTAAGCTTTTCATCCGAGATTGCATATTTGTCGAGATACTTCATCGGGTCTTGATTACTGATGCGAATGTTAATGGTCGGTGCTATAACGGCAATGTTAGCAAGAGAGTCGATCTTTTCTGCATCAACTTTCTTGTTGAGAAATTTTTGAGGATAGATGTGATGCCATTGTGGTCGGAAATCAGCCAGAAGTTCCTTGCCATCGAATCCGAGCCGGGTGCCTGCTTCGTCCCAATCTTGCGCTCCGTTTTTGTAAACGAGCAGATATAGCAAAAACCGCCAGAATTTTCCGTCAGTGTAGTCTCTCTTGAAGTCTTCCGCTTCGATTGGCTGAGTTGCTGCTAAACGCTTCAGCAATCCAGTCACCCCTCGACCAAATTCGATGCGGTAGCGACTTCCTTCAAGTCCTCTTCGAGGGCTGTCGCACTCGAACCGCTGTAACGTTGGAATCGAGATGCCTGAACAAACCAGTAGAACGCTGAATCAAAACCGCCCTCTTCAGGAAAGCGGTCAAGTAGGGCAACTAGCGTGACGAGTGCGGCTTGGGTTGGCAGAGGGTCATCTGAGAGAACCCCATAAACTTGGAAACGGTGAATTGTTCTTTTCCATCCTTCGCGGCATTTCTTCCACGCTGGTTCAATCTGGTCACGGCTCCAGAAACTGTCGTTGATCTCTTTGTATCGAACCTTCTTGATCCCCACCGCCGTGAGGCTTTGGAATAGCAAATTGGGATCAACGTGGAAACCAGAGTCAGCCAGCACGCTCAAGAATGGCAAAAACTCGTCCCGAACCCAGCCCGGATTTTTTGATGCCACTACTCCGAGGTAAATGTCGGCTTCTGTTACTCGCGTGCCTCGCGAATTCAAGCGGGAAAAAATTTCTACCACGTCTTCAAGTTCGTGGTTCACGGTTACGCTCAGGATGTCTTTGTCGCGAATCTTACGGACTCGATCCAACCGGGCGTAGACCTCCATTGCGTCCATGCCGTCACATAGTCCTTGAACCTTGATCTCTTTCGCCAGATTAACTAGCGCTTTCTGGTCAGCTTCGCGGCTGACATCGAGCACCAACAGGCGGCTTAAGGGAATGTATCGGTCTCCCTTCGTCTTTCGTATCGCTGCGTTCGCGACCACAAAATGAGATTCATTCTTCGCTGCCACGTCAAATCGGATGTCATACCGCTTCAGGATTTTGTTCCACTCATCCGCTGAAGCCCACCAGTATGGCTTACGCCCAAAAATGATCGCGAGTGCTGTCGTACGCTGCTGTCCATCGACGATCCAGAGCGATGGTGTAAGACCATCTTTAGCGACCCGTTCTTCCTGAGGGGTCTCGCTGTTCCAAAGAAGAAGACTCCCAACAGGAAAGTCCAGCCACAACGATTCGGCTAGATCACGCACCTGCGTCGCTTTCCAGACGAAGCCGCGTTGGAATTCCGGCACACTCCACTTGTGGCAAACTGCCCTATCAACAAGTTCCCAGATTTTGATCGGCTCAAGTGCCACGTTTACCCTCCCTCAAAACAGATAAGTGTATCTGACGAGCGGGCGAGGATGTGAGTAGCCTTCTTCCGTCACGCTTAAGTCAACACAAGCTGAGGCTTGAGGGATAGCAAAGAGGGAGTAATAATGGTAAGTTCTTGATTTCGGGAAACTTACTGTGCCAAGAATCTTCGACAACATCGACCTCCGTCTCCACCCAGCCCTCACCGACACCCTGAAGATTTCTCAGCGGGCGGATTTCTGCGTGGGCTACTTTAACCTTCGCGGCTAGCGGCTCGTCCATGACTTCATCGAGCCGTGGTCAGGAGGAGAGGACTCCTGCTGTCGCCTGATCGTTGGCATGACCTTCATGCCGCAGGACGAGCTTCGCAAGACGTTCAGCCTTGCATCGACCCCAGAAGAACTCGATGCCCAGACCGCACAGCGACTCAGGAAGCGAGCGGCAGAAGAGTTCAGATCACAACTGGTGTTCGGAGCGCCGAACAATACGGACGAAGCGGGGCTTCGGCGGCTGAGCGCACAGCTTAAAGCCAAGAAGCTCGTCGTAAAGCTCTTCTTGCGCTACCCTCTCCACGCAAAGCTCTATCTGATTCATCGAACTGACCCGAACAACCCTGCGACTGGTTTTCTTGGTAGCAGCAATCTGACATTCCCCGGTCTTTCGAAACAGGGAGAACTGAATGTCGATGTCCTCGATCAGGACGCCTGCAACAAGCTGCACAAGTGGTTCGAGGATCGCTGGAGCGATCAGTGGTGCCTCGACATTTCGAATGAACTGATCCAGATCATCGATAACAGTTGGGCACGCGAAGAGCCTCTTCCCCCATATCACATCTATCTGAAGATGGCGTACCACCTTTCCCAAGAGGCGAGGGCTGGACTCTCCGAGTTTCATGTGCCTCGCGACTTCGGAAATAAGCTCTTGGCTTTTCAAACAGCCGCAGTGAAGATTGCAGCACAGTACCTGAACAAACGTGGCGGAGTTGTTATCGGCGATGTTGTGGGTCTCGGCAAAACCCTGATGTCCGTGGCACTGGCGCGAATCTTCCAAGACGACCACGGGACGGAAACGCTGATCATTTGCCCAAAGAACCTTGTGCGGATGTGGGAAGACTACATGCACGAGTACCGCATGACGGGGAAGATCGTCCCGCTCAGCACGGCGATGCGAGACCTTCCCGACCTGCCGCGCTACCGCGTTGTCCTGATTGACGAGAGCCACAACCTACGAAACCGGGAGGGCAAGCGGTACAAAGTAATTCAGGAGTACATCCAAAA
>Ga0075017_100002241_pt1 | contig 12040 bp, 14 predicted proteins | sample AleBraG_ABR_2012_FD_71475 | JGI IMG/M metagenome (GOLD analysis project Ga0075017, IMG submission 71475) | Freshwater sediment microbial communities in response to fracking from Pennsylvania, USA - Alex Branch Run_MetaG_ABR_2012 | ecosystem: Environmental > Aquatic > Freshwater > Creek >...
TGGGGACCGTCGTGGACCAACAGCCCGGCCGGGCTGGCGGAAGCGGCGAGGCTTTCGCAGTTTCTGCAGGATCTGGTGGCCAGCCAGTTCATGAACGTGCTGAGCCAGTACGGGGCCGGCAGCGGCGCGGGTTCGGGCCTGTTCATGCAGGCATCGTTCATCACCAATGTCGCCGCCACGATCAGCGACACGGACATTCACACCATCATCCAGAATGCGATCAACGCGGGCGCGATCCCGGAGCCCCCGGCGAAGAACACGACGCACGTGATCGTGATCTATCTCGACTCAAGCGTTGCCGTGAAGGATAACAATCTCGGCATCGCGATGTGCGAGCCGTCGGGCGACAACGCGTTCGGGTATCACTTCTTCTTCAACACTGCCGCGGGGAATCCGTGTTATTACGCGGTCATTCCGTCACTGGACGATACCTGCCTGAAGAACACAGGATGCGGTGGAGGAGGCTGCTCGTTGAATCTGAATCAGACACAAGAGCAGCGCCGAACACAGGTGACCAGCCACGAGTTCGCCGAGATGACGACCGATCCGGCGTTTCCCACCGGCTGGTTCGGCCAGTTCAGCGACGAGAATGGCGACATCTGCAACGGCGAGGCGGACTCGATTACGGTGGGCGCGAATACGTGGGATGTGCAGCGCACGTACAGCAAGACCGATGACATCGCGACCAACGGAGCATCTTTCTGCCGGGCGACTGCGCCGAATCCGATTCCGAAACTGAGTCCGGGACCTTCGGCGCTGACGGCGGCGATGGCATCGGCCCAGCGGTTCGGGAACTACAAAGCTTTCCTGCCTTTGCCCACGGTGTTTCACGACGCAAAGACGTTGCAAACCACGTGGGACAACAAGGAAGTGGAGCGATATGCACACCGCTTCTTCTATCCCCTGCACCACAGTAATGTGCTGGGAAATTTCGGACCGACGCTGCGGCAGATCGCAGACGTTCTGGATCCGGCGAAGAAGAAGTAACAACCAGGCAGGTGGTCTGGCGGCATCGCGAGCCACCTGCCGTTCGCTCTCCTGCTTGTGTGGCGCGACAAGAGCGCGCAAGCGATGTGCGATTGAGGAGGGAGGCCTATGTCAGAAACAATCCAAGAGCGGATTTTCCGGGTGATCTCAACTTCGGCGCGAATTCCGCTGACTGCCGTCGCGCCGGAGCGCACGTTTGATGAGCTGGGCATCGATTCTCTGGATCGACTCAACATCCTGTTTGACCTGGAAAGCGAGTTTGCGATCGAGATTGACGACAACGAAGCGCGGAAGGCGACGCATATCCGCGATATTGTCAGCGGCATCCAGCAACTGGTTGGAGCGGCCGGAACCCCGGCACCGGGGAGATGAGATGCGCCGCGTCGCCGTAACCGGTGTGGGGGTGATCAGCGCGCTGGGACTGAACCAGGAGGGGTTCCGCGAAGCATTGCAGAGTGGGCGCTGTGGGATCGGTCCGATGGAGTGTGCGGAGGCGAACGATCTACGATTCAAGAACGCGGCGGAAGTACACGGCTACGATCCGGAAGCGAAGTTCTCCGCAGAGGACCTCGTATTCCTGGATCGTTTTGTGCAGTTTGCGTTGCTGGCTGCAGAAGAGGCGATCACGCAGGCGGGCGTCGAATGGACGCAGCAGCTGCGCGAAGAGGCGGCGGTTGTCACGGGCTCGTGCATGGGCGGGCGCAGCGCAGAAGAAGCGGGATACCGGGAGCTGTTCCAGCACGGAAAAAACCGGGTGCACCCGATGACGATCCCGCGCGGGATGAGTAATGCCGGTGCCAGCCATATTTCCATGAAGTACGGAATTCAGGGGCCGGCGTACACGGTGTCAACGGCGTGCTCATCGTCGGCGCATGCGATTGGCCAGGCTTTCTGGCTGGTCCGTTCGGGTGCAGTCCCGATGGCGATCACGGGCGGCAGCGAGGCGCCGCTGTTTTTCGGCGGACTGAAGGCCTGGGAGGCGATGCGGGTCATCAGCAAAGACACGTGCAGGCCGTTCTCCGCAAATCGTTCGGGGATGATTCTCGGGGAGGGGGGCGCGATGCTGGTGCTGGAGCCACTGGAGGCGGCCCTGGCGCGGGGCGCGCGGCCGATGGCGGAGATTGTGGGCTTCGGCATGTCAGCAGACGCTGGGCACATCACGCAGCCGTCGTCCGAGGGGGCAGCACGGGCAATCCGGTCGGCGCTGCGCGATGCGGGACTGGCTCCCGAACAAGTTGGCTACATTAATGCGCATGGAACTGCCACCGAGATGAATGACCGGACGGAAACGGCAAGCATTCGATGCGCATTCGGAGAGCACGCCGAGCGGCTGGCGGTGAGTTCGACGAAGTCGATGCACGGTCACACGCTGGGGGCAGCAGGAGCGTTAGAGGCCGTGGCGACCGTGCTTGCGCTGAGGGACGGCGTGCTGCCTCCGACGGCGAACTTCACGACGGCCGATCCAGCGTGCGATCTCGACGTGATTCCGAATGTTGCGCGCGAGCTATCGGTGGAAGCCGCCCTGTCGAACTCGTTCGCGTTCGGCGGGCTGAACGCCGTGCTCGCGTTTCGGTCGAGCGCGCGGGCGTGAGGGGCGATATCACGCGTAGTTCTCAGGCTTGCACGGTTCCGCCAGCATCCTATGCCCCTTGGCGTGGATCGGCGGGGGCGATGGCTGGGGGCAGGTCGTTCGGCTATAGGTATCGCTCGCGCAGGACGGCGAGGTGGTGCGCCACGTGTCCGGGGATCAGAAAAGCCAAGGCGCGCACGGTGACGCGGTTGTCGCTGGCGATGCCGCTCCGAGTCCATCCCGCTGGTGGCATGTTGCGGAAGAGCGAAATAGTGGCCGTGCGCACGTGCTCGAACTCCTCGACGTGGGCGGTCCAGCGGACGGTGTCTGCGCCTGCGCCCGCCGCCGCGATGTTCTGGTCGTAGCTGGCGAGCGGAGTTTCAAAGCCACGCGCGAACCAGAGGGCCCGGAATGCAAAGGCTCGTTCGGTGTCGGTGACATGGTTTAGCACCTGGCGGATGCTCCACTTTTCGGGCGCATAGCGATAGAGCGACTTTTCCTCGGAGATGGTGGAGAAAAACGCGAGGCATTCTTCCAGTTGGGTTTCGGCGGTGGCAAGGGGATCGTTGCCCGTGACCAGATTGATGTAAGTGAAGTAGTAGGGCGCAGCTTCGGTATTATCTGGACGATCAATCATGCAAACATTTTAGCGCGGGATTGTCTCAGCGCGGGGAAGGTGGTCCAGAAACAGAGTCCACTCTTCTGCTAACCTTTCCGCATGATGCCCGAGAGAAAAGAACCCACCTATCTGTTTACCGAAAAGCAAGTCGCCGACAAGAGCGAAGTCGCGCGGAAGTTTATCGAGACGCGGACGCGGCTGAATGCGAACGTCGACAAGGCCGACAACTTCCTGGTGAAGCGCTTCTACAACATCGACCACAATACCTATCTGGAAGGTGCGATCCCGGCCAAGTACAAAGAACTGATGGGGCTGGTCGTTTCGGCGGGACTGCGCTGCGATGACTGCATCAACTACCACATCATCCAGTCGTACCGGCTGGGCGCGACGCAGGAGGAGCAGCAGGAGTCGCTGAATGTGGCGCTAGTCGTGGGCGGGAGCATCGTGATCCCGCACCTGCGGCGGGCGTACGAGTTGCTGGAGGAGTTGTATCGAGGGTGAGTGGCTGGCGCGATGCTGCCGGGAAGTGATGTATGGCACCAGTTCGCAAAGCCTCGAAAGCACGGGCCACCCGGTAATCGCTAGATTCCCAAAAATCACAAGCTCGACAGCATTCCGTACATCTCCATGTCGCAGAACTTGTCCCATTTGTAGATATGGTCTCGGAGGCATCCCTCGTAGGTCATGCCGATCTTGCGCAAGACGTGGCCCGACGCGGGATTGTTCGGAAAGTGCGAAGCGAAGATGCGATGTAATTTCAGTTCATTGAACCCATAGTCGACGACGGCGCGGGCCGCTTCCGTTGCGTACCCTTTACCCCAGTGGGGAACGCCCAGCCAGTAGCCGAGTTCGGCGTGCTGGTGTCGGGGTTCAGTGACCAGTCCAATGCCACCACAGAGCGTGGCGTCTTCGCGGAGCAGTACGGCAAGCCGAACGCCCTGGCCTCCTTCGTTTACTTCCTGGGAATGTCGTAAAAAGGCTTCCGCATCGTCACACGTGTAAGGATGAGGGATGCGGAGCGTAGTGGCAGCTACCTCCCGCGCTCCAATCAGCGGAACGAGCGCGGGAATGTCCGAATCGGCCCACGGTCGCAGTAAAAGTCGCTCCGTTTCTATGATGCAGGTCACAAGAAATCCTAGAACGCGTCGATGCCAGTTACGTGGGCCCCAATAATCAGCGTGTGGATATCCTGCGTACCCTCGTAAGTCTTTACCGACTCCAGGTTCATCATGTGGCGCATGATGGGGTAGTCGTCGGCGACACCGTTGGCGCCAAGAATGTCGCGCGACAGGCGGGCGCATTCGAGGGCCATCCATACGTTGTTTCGTTTAGCCATCGAGATGTGGTAGTGCTCGGCTTTGCCCTGATCCTTCAGACGTCCCACCTGAAGCACAAGCAGTTGTGCCTTGGTGATCTCGGTGATCATCCAGGAAAGCTTCTCCTGCACGAGCTGGTGCGAGGCGATGGGCTGATCTCGAAACTGTTTGCGGAGCAGCGAGTATTGCAGAGCGCAGTCGTAGCAGGACATGGCAGCGCCCACGCCACCCCAGGCGATGCCATAGCGAGCCTGATTCAGGCACATCAAGGGAGACTTCAGTCCGTTGCTGCCATGGAGGAGATTCGATTCGGGGATGCGCACGTCCTGGAGCGAGAGGCCTGAGGTGACGGAAGCGCGCAGTGACCACTTGCCGTGAATGTCCTCGGCGCTGAAGCCGGGGCGGTCGGTCTCGACGAGGAAGCCGCGAACCTTGTTGTCTTCATCTTCGACTTTGGCCCAGATGATGGCGACGTCGGCGATGGTGCCGGAGGTGATCCACATTTTTTCGCCGTTGAGGATGTATTCCTTGCCAGACTTGCGGGCGCGGGTGCGCATGCCGCCGGGGTTGGAGCCGAAGTCGGGCTCGGTGAGGCCGAAGCAGCCGAGTTTCTCGCCCTTCTGCAGAGCGGGGAGCCATTGCTGCTTTTGCTCTTCGCTGCCGAAGGCGTGAATGGGATACATCACGAGCGCCGATTGGACGCTGACGAATGAGCGCACACCACTGTCGCCACGCTCCATCTCCTGCATGACCAGTCCGTATTCAACGTTTGACATGCCGGCGCAGCCGTAGCCCTTGAGGCTGGCGCCAAAGAAGCCGAGGTCAGCCATGGGCTTCACCAGTTCGCGCGGGAAGCGGCCGGCGCGGTTGCACTCCTCGATGATGGGGATGAGGTTGTCTTCGATGAACTGGCGGGAGGTGGCGCGGACGAGGCGTTCTTCTTCCGTGAGGAGGCTGTCGAATTCGGCGAAGTCAACACCGCGGAACTTGATGGCTGACATGGAGCGCGCATCCTGGATCGAAAGTTAGCTTATGGAAAACTCTTTAGGTTAGCAGGAGTGCCGGGAAGTGACCAGTACCGAGGGCCCAGTACTAGGAGTGCGCGGGTGCGCGACACATGAGCACGTAACGGGCTTTCAAAACTTGGGCAGCCACCGGGGGACGGCTTCGCGATATTGGTCATAAGAGCCGCCGAATTTTTTCTTTAGGGCCGGTTCCTCGTAAAAGACAACGAAGAGGTGGAAGGCGAGCGCCAGAAAAAATGCGTAGGCCAGTAGCCGCCACGTGTGAAAGACAGCCGCCTCGCCGAGGACGACACAGAGGACGCCGATATACATCGGGTTGCGGACGAGAAGGTTGGGACCGCGTACGACCAGCGATTTTGGCGGATCGATAGGGGTGGGTGAAATTCGCTCTGCGCGTGGATGACAATTCTCAATGAGACTGGACGCAAGACAATGCTGCGACGATCCTGTAAAATCCTTGAAGGCGGAAGAGCTGAAGATTCTCCCACTGTGCCGTACGTATCCGTACGACGAGCGCACGGCGTCTTCAAGTTGATTTCCCGAGTGCATTTTCGCGCGAGCCCGCCGAGATAAATCGACATCCGAGCGCAGGGAAGCAGCGGCGTGCGGGTGAATCTTGTTTGAAAAAGAGATCAGGAGCCGACGATGGCAAAGATTGCAAAGACAGCAGACCGCAAGAAAGTGATGGACACGACCAAGAGCACGGACTGTCCGAAGTGCGGGAAGTCTACGCGCATTGTGAAGCGGGTGAAGGACCGCGAGCGCGGCATACCGGGCGGAATTTTTATTTCGTGCTCGGCGTGCGAGTTCTACGAGAAGCTGTAAAACGAATACAGGTGACGCCTGCGGGGCGGGGCGAAATCCGTATCGGATTTTTCGCGTTTATACGCTGACGCCCACGGAGCCGATTTCGGCCAGGATGGCGCGGACTTCGGCGTTGGGATCGGCGGCCTCAGTGATGGGGCGCCCCACAACAATGTAGGTCGCGCCGGAGGAGATGGCTTCGGCGGGGGTGACGACGCGTACCTGGTCGCCGCGTCCCGAACCGGCGGGCCTCACGCCGGGAGTTACGATCACAAAATTATCGCCTAGTTCCTGACGGAGGGCAGAGGCTTCATGAGCGGAGCTGACCAGCCCCTGACAGCCGTTGGCGAGGGCCAGTGCGCCCAGGCGCAGCGCCTGATCGGTGACACCGCCGCGCACTCCCATTCGTTCCAGATCATGATCATCAAGGCTGGTCAAAACCGTGACCCCAAGGATCAGCAGGGAAGGATTTTCGTCTCGTCCAGCCTGGACGGCGGCGCGCAACATCTGGCCGCCTCCGCTGGCATGCACGGTGAGCATGCTCACGCCTAGCTTTGCCGCTTCGCGGACGGCGGCGGCGACGGTGCTCGGAATGTCGTGGTACTTCAGATCAAGAAATACGCGACGTCCGGAAGACACCAATGCGCGCACTGCCACTGGCCCTTCCGCGGTGAACAGTTGCTTGCCAACCTTGTAAGCGTGCGCCGAGTCACCCACCACCGCTACAATTTTCTGCGCAGCGGCAGTGGATGAAACATCCAAAGCGACAATCAATCGCTCGCGGGGATCGTGCATCCCCCTCAGTTTAACTGGACTATGGCAGATATGCTACTGGCTGGAGCCGGGCTTCAGTTCCTTCGGTGGGAACCAGATCCAGGCGGACGCGCTGTACGCCCCTGCTTTTGAAGTCGAGAGCGCGGGCGGCGTTGTAGGAGACGTCGATGATTCGCCCGTCGATGACTGGACCACGATCGTTGACGCGGACGATGACGGCTCTGCCGTTACGCAGGTTAGTGACACGTACGTATGTGCCCAGTGGCAATGTAGGATGAGCCGCGGTGAAGTCGTACATGTCGAACGGTTCGCCGCTAGCCGTGGTATTGCCGTCGCACTCTTCACCGTACCAGGAGGCAGTACCGACCTGGTAGGCCTTGCCGTGCCGACCGCTTTCGATCTGGGCTGACTTCTGGTAACTCGATTTTTGCTTACCTTGGGTATCGCCGGCTTCCGAGCTGTTCGGTTTTTGCGCGGCTCCGGCCCCGAGGCTGGCCACCAAAAGCAGGACGGCCAGTCCATGAGCTATTCGTCGTCGCATTCATGCACCTCGCATCTCTAAGTCGTTCACCCACCCGGTCAGAACCTTTGGCTGATTTTGGGATGCTACTGGCGTGCCATTCCTGGTGTCAACCGCAAAAAATGGGATCGTTGTTAACGATAAAGTAATTAATGATTATCATAACCAAAGCATTTTAATGACTTACGGATCAGTACGTACGTTGGAAGAATAGGTTACGTATTTAACATATAGTAACTAGGACAAATTTGAACACCATGAAATTTTTACTAAATATCGTGCATTCAATGGGTTATGAAAATTAGAATGCTAACCTAGTGCCATTTCAAGCACTTCCACAGGGTAACGTTCCTGAAGTTTGCCGGGTCAGGTCACCTTTGATTCTTGGGGAGCCGATCTGGGTGGCCAGTCCAGAAGAATAGGACTGCGGGTGCCATCGGACCCCGGAAAGAGTATTTCGCTGGCGGTTCAGTTTAGATAGAGTGCAAACATGGCCGACATGCCGCCTGTAGTACTGACCATAGCGGGCTTCGACCCGTGTTCGGGTGCGGGGGTCACAGCTGACATAAAGACGATCGCTGCCCACGGATGCTACGGCGTGGCGTGCATCACCGCTATGACCGTGCAGTCGACGGCCGGAGTGCGGAGAGTAGAGCCGATGAGTGCCGCGCTGGTTAGTGAAACCTTGCGCGAACTGCTTTCGGACATTGAGGTGGCGGCAGTCCATGTAGGAATGCTTGGTTCAGCGAGGGTGGCGGCGGCGGTAGCTGACATCCTGGAAAGCGAGAAGCTTCAGAATGTGGTGCTTGATCCGATAATGAAGGCGTCATCTGGAGCGGACTTGCTGGATCGGGAAGGGATCAAGTTGCTGAAGGAAAAGTTGATTCCGCTTTCGTCGGTGGTCACACCTAATATTGATGAGGCGGCAGTGCTGACCGGTTTGGCAGTGACGAACCCTGATCAAATGCGGGAGGCGGCGCACAAACTGCATGCCATGGGCGCGCGCGGCGTAGCGATTACCGGTGGTCATCTGAACAAGGCGATTGACTTGTTGAGCTTCACGACGAAGCGCGGAGTCGAGCAAGAGATCTTTAAATCTGACCGGCAAAAGTCGAATTCGACACACGGGACGGGATGCGCTTTTGCGACGGCGATGAGCTGTCATTTGGCGTTGGGTAGAGGGTTGCCTGAGGCAGTTTTACTGGCGAAGGCTTACGTGACGGCGGCGATCGCCAACGGGCATCCGCTGGGGCGTGGAATCGGGCCGGTGCACCATCTCTTCCGGATGAAGCAGACGCAAAGGCGCTCGGCGCCCGCCGAAGCCGAGCACGTGAACTAGCAGTGAGCAAGTGTTTTGTAACTTGTGGAGCCCAGGGCCGAGAGAAACGGGGGAGGGGGAAGAAAATCCAATCTTACTTTCAGGCCGACTTCTTAAGGAGAATCCCAGCGACGAATGCCGCTACGGATCCTAACAACCACTGTACCCGCCAAATCTGAACCGCCTGCCAATCGAGCACGGTCTGAGCGGAAAAAACGAAGCCCACCACGATCGCGCCGAACAGACATCCCACGCCAATCAGGAAAGCGATCATCGAAGCGTTAGAAAGTCCGAGCCGATCCTTGATGTTCTGGATTTCCAGGTGTTGGGTCCAGCCAGGAAGGGTTGATTCGGTGCCGGGACGTGGGGCACCGCATACATAACAAAACCGCGCGCCCACCATGAACTCAGCTTCACATCGACTGCACGCGTCGACGACATTGGTGGTGATTGCTCGCTCAGGGACGGGAGTGGCACCTGGCAACGGCGGGTGCCAGAAGTCCTGTTCCATGTTGTGCGCGGCCTGCGCCATTGCGAGCCTTCCTGAGCTTTGTGAGGCAACCGAATAGCCAAAAGCAAAACACCCGTAAGGCTAATGTTTGCCGATGCTTATCAAACTTAAGTAATCGTGCATCTGACCCGCTTCGAGAAAGAATTACCTCATGAGCGAGGGAAAGATGCATGGATGCTTTTGTTGAGTCTAGGGTGATGCCCCGAGGCGCGAAAAGAAAGTTGCGTACTAGGTTCCACCTGAATCGGATAGACTGAGACCACACCCAGAATGAAAATAGTGATGGCAGAGACCCTTCCCAAGAGACTGTTATGCAGTCTCGTTTTGGCCTGCTTTCTTTGCCTTGGTGGCGTCGCTGACGTCCCTGCGCAGAAATCTGCAGCCCCGGTTCAAGGTTCTGATCCGCGCGCAACCCGGCTCCACGATGCTCTGATCGACTCGGCTTTCGAGCGCTTCTACAACCTCGATTACGATCGTGCCATCCAGGATTTCGAAAAGGTTCTAGAAAAGCGCCCTGACGATCAGGTGGCAATAAATCATCTGGTCACTGCCGTGCTTATTCGCGAACTCTATCGCATGGGTGCGATGAACACGGGCGAGTACGCGACCGATAGTTTCATCGGGCAGGCACATCATCCGGCGGATCCGAAGACCAAAGAGCGCATCAAGGAACTGGTGGAGCGCGCGGAGAAGCTGGAAGAGCAGCGCCTCAGCACTAACCCGAAAGACGTGGATACCTTGTACGCACGCGGTGTGACGCGTGCGCAATTCTCACTGTATACGGCGCTGGTCGAGCGGGCATGGTTTTCTGCGTTGAGGAATGCAGTGGGTGCGCGGCACGACCACGAGCGGGTGCTGGAACTTGACCCAAAATACACCGACGCGAAGCTGGTGGTGGGCGCCCATAACTACGTGATGGGAAGCCTGCCGTGGGGAGTGAAGGTAGCCGTGGCACTGGTGGGTTTGAGCGGCAGCAAGGACAAGGGGCTGGCCTATCTTTACGACGTTGCGAATTCTGATGGAGAGAACAGCGTCGACGCGAAGGTCGTGCTCATGGTGTTCTTGCGCCGCGAGCAACGGTACGACGACGCGCTGAAGGTGGTGCGCACGCTGATTCCGCGCTATCCGCAAAACGGGCTGTTTGCGCTGGAGGAGGGAAACCTGCTGCGGGCCAAGGGAGACAAGCAGGGAGCGATTGAGGCATACCGCAAGGTGTGGCAGGCAGGGCAGGCAGGACATTATCCGGGAATGCACTACGAGATGGCGGCCCTCAGCCTAGGCGACGTGCAGCGGGGCGACAAGGATTACGAGGGTGCTGCACGGTCCTATGAACTGGTGAATCAGGTTGCACAGCCCGACCGGGAGTTGCTGCAGAAGGCGAATCTGGCAGCCGGGGAGATGTACGATCTGATGCAGAAACGAGATCTGGCTCTGAAGAAATACGAGGCCGTGATTGCGGCGAACTCGGGGACACCTCCGGCGGATGTGGCCAGAAAGCACATGAAAGAGGCGTACCGGAACAATTAAAGGCGTTGAGCAAACTCAAAACCTTGACCCCATAAGCGCTGGCTCAACAGGTTGGGTTCAAGTTGCGTGCCGGTTTCCGAGAAGCCTGTTGATAGATGCGCGCAGGCTACAACCCATCCGGAATGGACGGCAGCGCAGTCTTAGAACTCTAAGTCGGCAATCAACTTCAAGAGTCGAAGCAGTGTTGTGCGTTCTTCCGGAGTCAGTTCCTCCCGGAGTTTATCGTCGGCGGCTATCCTCGCATTGATCAGGCGTTTCCTGTATTTGTGGCCTTTCGGCGTCAAAGAAACGTGAATTGCCCTGCCCGATGTTGCTTTTCTCTCCGACACTAGTCCTTCCTGAACCATTGACTTGATGGCGCGGTGCACGACAGTTCGGTCAAAACCGAGAAGTGTGGCGATTTGATTCTGATTGAGCGCGGCGCCGTCCCGGAGTGTGGATAGGATGAAGCCACGAGTCGCAGAGCACTGAGTTTTTCTTTCCAGTCTCTTCCCGACGGAAAAATAGGCTGCCGCAACATGGGCAAGTACTGAGTCGCCCAGGATGCCTTGAGGAATATCCTTCTTTGGTTTTGGCACGATGATCATAGGACGGTTACCGTGGCATCGAGAGGTCGTCGCCACTGAGGTGGTTCCGCATAAGCAGGCGATTTCTTCCCGATCGCAATCACCATCACAATTTCATGATACCGGGTTGAAAGCCCGAGAAATCGGGAGAGTCTGCGGCCATCGAACCCTTCCATGGGGCACGTGTTAAGTCCCAGTGCTTCGGCGGCAATCATCAGATTCTCACAGGCCAACGATGTACTCTTCGTCGCCCACTTTAACAAGTCCTGTCGAAACACGGGTGGCATCCCGATCGTCTTCCACAAATTCGCCAATCGAAAAAGCGCCCACTTGACCGCACCAAAAATGCCGAATGGTCCTGGCATGAACAGGATCCGGCCGATCATCGCCGTCCGCTCGTAGTCTCGGACTTTGGTGTGGCTGAAACCGCTTCTGCGCATCCACTCCAACTGGGCTTGCGAGGTCGCTGCCAGCGACCCGATGTCGGCCACCGCAACCACCAG
>Ga0075017_100002243_pt1 | contig 12034 bp, 7 predicted proteins | sample AleBraG_ABR_2012_FD_71475 | JGI IMG/M metagenome (GOLD analysis project Ga0075017, IMG submission 71475) | Freshwater sediment microbial communities in response to fracking from Pennsylvania, USA - Alex Branch Run_MetaG_ABR_2012 | ecosystem: Environmental > Aquatic > Freshwater > Creek >...
TTCGACAGGTGATCGAGATTGGTGGTGTAGATGTAGAAGACGCTGCCCGCCGGATACAGCTGTTGCGCGCAGCCGGTGAACCCACACCCGGCATCGCTGGCATCGAGAATCACATCGAGCGACTCGCCGCCTCCCAGGGTGATCGAATTGGTGTAAAACTCGGTGTTGTTCCCCGCCTGGTCCCGCAGGAGCTTGGCGTTGAATCCAATCTCTTTCATCGGAATCCCCAAAGTACCCAGCGTGTGATATTGCTCGACGGACAGGTTCACGAGGCGCAGCGACGCTCTCCCACCTGCCGGAATGTTGATGACGGTCGGCAGAGGCTGCGAGTAGTGCATGCGGGTATCGGACGAGACCGTGGCCTGGGGACCGGCCGTAACGGTGTCGGGGTAGCTCCGGCCGTTCAACAAGAAATACTTGCCCTTCATGTCAACAAAAGCTTCCGGGTTGAAAGTCATGCCGACGAAGTGGAAATTGGGATCGAAGTCGTGCATCTGGATCGCGTACTCAACGTCATAAGCGGTCGAGCCGTCGCCGTCGTTGTAGACGTACTTCTGGGGGTTGCCCAGTTTATCGGGGCCCTGAGTGGCGCCGGTGTTGATGGCCGGCGTGTAGGCGCTGCACAGGATATCGTTCGCGGGATTGCAGGCCGTGCGGAGATCCACGACCGTCTGTCCCGTGGCAACCCCATTCTGTTGCTGAAGCGCTGTGTAGAGGCTTGTGCCTAGTGGGACTCGATCCTGTCGGGGACGCACATATAGCTGCCCGACCATGCCCATCTGTAAGTGCTCGGGGGGCGTGATGTGGCAGTGCCAAAAGTAAGTCCCGGCATCTGGTGCAAGATAGTAATAAGTGAAGCTGCCGCCGATATTGATGGCTACCGAGGCGTCGGGCACACCGTCGTAGAACGAGGAAGCGTTGGGATACCCGTGGAAGTGGATGGTGTGCTGCTCGAACAGGTCAGGCCGCATAAGCATGCCCACGTTCGTGAGGGTGAGAAACATCTCGTCGTCCTCATCGAAGGCAACCAGTGGAGCCGGGATATTCCCATTCATGACTCCGACGTCCATGATTTGGCGGGGATCCACATGCCCATCCAAACAAGGGGCGGAGCAGATGCCGCCAGCGATCGCGTCAAGGTCGGGGACCAACCCCACGGCGCCGTTATAAGTGAATATAGGAAGGCCGAGCGAGGCGCCGCTTATCGCTCCATCGGTCGTGGCCGGATCACCCGGCAAAAGCGTGCCCGGATACACAGTGTTGAAGACGGCCGGGAACTGCGTGCCGGGCAGCCCCTTCGCGATGTCCGCAAGTCCGGAAAGCGGCCCGAACGAGAACATGAACGTCTGCGTGCCGTCAGCCATCGTCGAGTAACCGTCACCGCCCGAGACCTGCTGGCACTTGATCGCGCCGTTGATGTTCGCCGTCGGCGTCACGTATCCCTGCGCGTTGGTCGTAAACACGGTCGGGCCGTTGTATGCCGGTTCCGAATTGTTGTTGGCCGCCACCGGGTGAGTGATAGTGCTGGTCGGACATTGCACCCGGAACGACTGGGCACTCGCTGCGACTGTCGCAAGACAGATTAGAAGTATGGGCAACCAAACCTGGAGAGACTTTCTCATGACTGTGCGGCCTCCTTCCGGACCTGCCGGCGTAACGAAGTGCCTCTGATCGAAAGCAAAATCGGTTTCACTCGCCCTGGCTCGCTCTAGGCACACGTGTGCGTGTTCTCTGCACGAGTTCAAACCTGAGAGAAATAGGGCCAAGGGGGGATTCGGCCCAATTACGTCACAAAAGGGGAGGGAGTGACACGTTCCACACGTATCGCCGCTTATGTGAACTAACTTAGGGGAGTTTCAACAGAACCGTCACTCGACCGTCGCTTTACAACTACTTTACGACTCGAGCACGCCGAGAGTACGGTCACCTGACTCGGGAGTCAAGACGTGAGCCCTTGAATTTACTGGTATTTTAAATTTTTAACATCGACGCCCTGGCGATGGCTCGCAGCAGCGCAAAAGACGACTGATCCTGTGGTAGGCATCACGCTCAGGACCACATGCGACGCGCTTTGCAGCCTGTCCGCGTTCTAGCGGCTGCCAGCAACGCTCAATTTACAGCGAATTAACTCGCTTAACATCGGTCACGAGTAATCTGTACACGGAGGTGAGGACCGTGAGCGCGAGGCCATTTGAATACTTGCAGCACCCAGTCACGCCTGTGACACTCGACCGCATTGATCCGAAGCTCGAGGCATCGCTGGAACCGCTAGCAGATTTCATGTCCAAGTTAGTAGACTTATTCGAAGAGCGTGGTCCCGAGTGGTCTAAGCAGAGCCCCCCTCAAAGAGTTGAAAATATTCTTCGAGCTTTGCGACAGCTGTAAATTCCCCCCACCGTCAAACCTCCCCACTGTCAGCGGGCACGCTCCGGGCGGCTGCCGCGATCCGGAGAGGTGCATCGGCACGATGCGAGAATGGAAGAAAATGCACTTATGAAGCTGTCGATGCGCTGGACCGTCTCCAACATGAGAGCCTCTCTGCTTTCAACTGTGGGTCTGGAAGCGCTTGACGTGCTCGGCATCGGATTCGTAGTGTGCAGTAGTTCCGGCAGGTTGCTGTTGGCGAATCGGACCGCGGAAGCGATTCTCGAAGATCGTGACGGTCTGAAACTGAATTCGGACGGCGTGCTCGACACCACTCAAGAAAGCAGCCCAAAATTCGTAGAGCTCGTGGCACAAGCGATCGAGATGGCGCATTCAGGGCGTGGAACTGGCGGCGCTGCCCTCGCGGTTCGACGGGCCTCCGGCAACCGAACTCTGACGGTGTTGGTCCGCTCCGTCAGTAAAGCGTCGCCGACGGACGCTTCAACTCAACCGGCAGCTCTGGTGTTGATCTTGGATTCCGCTCTTTCGGTGAAGACCACTGAGATCGAACTAGGTCAACTGTACGGACTTAGTCTCGCCGAAGCCCGCCTCGCCAACTTATTGATGGACGGCAAGACCCTGAACGATTGCGCTCATGAACTTGGCATTCGTCGTTCGACCGCCCACGCTCATCTGAAGCACTTGTTCAAGAAAACCCGAGTACGCCGCCAAAGCGTGTTGGTTTCTCTCTTGCTCAGGAGCATCGGGCTAGCCCGATTGGGAGGGATAACGAGCCGAAACCTGCCAACACTCGCACCCCCGCACCTGCACGTCAGGGAGGAGACGCTCCCGGACGTCGCGGGCCCCTCGGGAGCCTAGACTGCGATAACCACATGCAAGTCACGCATCTCGTGTGCCCGCAAACTTGTACCCAACCCCTGCAACCGTAACGATAAGTTCAGGGCGACTGGGTTCGTCCTCGAGTTTCTTGCGGAGACTAAACACGTGTACGTCGACGGTCCGTGTAAACGTGCCCGCGTCATAACCCCAGACAGCACGCAGTAGCTCTCCCCTCGAGATGGTGATTCCCGGACGTTCCATAAAGTAGCGTAGGAGTTGAAACTCTCTTCCCGAGAGATAAATCGGCTTGCCGTCGCGGGTAACCTGTTTGCGAGCCACATCTACCTGAAGTGAGCCAATTTGGTGGACGCCTCGTCCCGCATGAACCGGTGCACGGCGCAACAGAGCTTCCACTCGGACAATCAGCTCGGCGGCTTCGAACGGCTTAGTTACGTAGTCGTCGCCGCCCAGTTTGAATCCCACTACTTTATCGACGATTTCGTCGCGCGCGGTGAGAAACAACACGGGCGTCGCCAGGCCGGCTTGTCGAACCTCTCGACACACGTCGAAGCCGCTGCGAAATGGAAGCATCACATCCAGTATGAGCAAATCGAAAGGCGATTGCGTCGCCTTATCCAGACCTTCCTCACCGTCGGCGGCGGTGTCCACGACATACCCCTCCCCGCGAAGCCGATCGCTCAGGGTGGTCCTCAGAGCATCTTCGTCCTCGACCAACAAAATGTTCTCGTTCATCTGGCCGTCACGCCGTTTTCTTTCACTCCAGCGACCCTTTCCGAATCCAACTCTTCCGCAAGCGTCAAGTGTAAGGTGAAAACGCTGCCAACCCCCACCTCGCTTACTACAGATACTCTCCCTCCCATCGCTTCAGCAAGTTGTTTTGTGACAGCGAGCCCGAGCCCAGTACCATGAATCTGAGCTGCCACGACACGGGGACTCCGATAGAAGGGCTCGAAGATGTGCTCCAGCTCCGCGGAACTGACACCTATGCCGCGATCTCGGACGCTGATCTGGACCTCCATCTCGGCACCCGCGAGCTCCTCCCAGTGAGCTGAAATGCTGATGCGCCGACTGGTCCCGCTGTACTTCACTGCGTTGCCGATCAGGTTCTGCAGACAGCGAGCGAGTAAACGCGCGTCACCCAAGACACGCGGCAATGATTCTGGCATGAGGAAGTCCACCGCAAAACCCGTTTGTTCGAGCAACGCCCCCGTATTTCTGCGAACCTGGTCGAGCACTTCTGTCAACTCGAGTGGCTGTAAAGAGTAGTTTTCTTTATCGCCCTTCATCGAAGCAAACAACAAAATCTGATCGACGAGGTCGATCAGTTGTCGAGCCTGACCCGTAATGATGGACCCGTAAACTTTGAGGTCAGGCACAAACCCATCCGTAATGTTCTGCCCGGCGGAGAGAATTGCGGCCAAAGGAGTGCGCAGTTCATGAGAGACCGACGCGACGAAGTCCATCTTGAGATTCGCTAAGGCCTGGGCTCGTTGGCTCGCGATTACGATCAGGGCCATGCTCGCCATGAGCAGCAACAGCACAAAGCCGCCGGTGAACAAATTAGTGCGCCACACCCTTGTCACCGCCGCATCAAGCGGACCCTTACGGTTTTGAAGAACCAGCATCCACGGCCCGTCTGACGCTGTGTACTGGACAATCGGGAACCAAACGGGGCTCGAAAATCGGTGCCAATCCTCCCCTTTCAGTGACTCTTTGTTCTTTTCCGCCTGCCAAAGTTGGCCTTCGGTGCTCTCCGGCGGTGGCCCGAAGATGTTCATCACGGAATCAGATCCGCTGACGTCCCCAGGACCAAACTCTGGGTCGGACGAGTAGAGCAAGTGCGAGGTTGTTCCTGCGGCGATGACCGCCAGTTTGAAGTCGAGTCCTTGCCCGCCGCCGAAGTATCGTTGCGTGAGCTGGGGAAGGATCCTTTTCTGAATCGTTTCGCGGTTGAGCACCACCAGCACCCAATCGACCGGATCCTTTGCGCTCGATACCTTGGCTTTGCTGGCCCCTAGCCCGGTCCGATGAAAAATCGGATGAACGATCGCTGGTATCTCCTCGTCGAATTGCCAACCGGTGATTGCGTTACTTCGAAGCTCTTGAGAAGACCGGGGCCGATCTGCGCTTCCAGGGCGTGTTTCGTGGGGTGTGTCGTCCCACTGCCAAGCCCGAAGGGCAGTGTGCAGACTCGACGAGTTCCTCCGCAGCAAGCCCAGAACCGGCTGCAAATCCGGAGGAACGACAGAACCTTCAATCTTTTCCGCATCTGGATTGAGACGAAGCAGCCGGGGACTTGTGCTTCTACTCGTTTCCCAGATGTAGATATCTTTGACCAGGTCTCGATTCGTGTAGATATTCTCCACCGAATCACGGCTGTTGGCGGCCCGGATCCATTCCCCGTAGCGGGTCAGGTAGTCCTCCCAACTGTCCCGAGCGCCAGAATCAGGATCGATCTGCAAAGCAACACACACCGCGGAGAACTCGCCGTAAAAATCCAGATGCCACTTCATCATCACCGACTCGAGGTCGGCCCCCATTCGGACTTCCGCAGCCCTCTTGACTTGAGTGCTTCCCCGATACTGCAAAGTTCCGACGATAACAAGGAGAACCGCGATTGCAGACAGCCCTGTGATCCAGAAAACTGGGCGTGAACTCTTTGAGGAAACAAGGCGAGTCCCTGGGTTGTCGGATCGAGGCCGTTTTCTCATCGCACTTAGTCGAGCCGCCAACCTGCCTCCAGCGGGAGAGTGACGCTACGGAGCCCCACCAGATCAGTCAGGACGCGTCGGTACAGCTCAGATTCCCAGAATCTCGCCAATACGCTCACGGTTTCGTTGTTAATTGAGGGGGAATCAGTAATCTGTCAGCGTCGACTCCCAATTGCAAGGGAAAACTAAAGCGTTATTCCGCAAATTCACCCATTGCTCGAAGAATCAGCGGTTTAGAGCGCTGGAAGGTCTTCGCACGGTGCCAAACGGAAAGTACCGCTTGAAAAAGTGTCGGCTGTGGGGTTGGTTAGGCACCGGGGAATCGAAGCTGAAACCCTCGGTTGCAATGACCACAACTGAAAACAAATGGTTTCAACGACTTCCCAATGGTCTACGTGGTCGCAAGAGGGCAGAAAATAGGCAGGGTTTGTTCATCCCGATTGTTACCCAAGAATTCGAGGCCGCAATCAGAGCTGTTGCGCAGCACAGACGACGGCCCCTTGACGGCGAATGGCAGCTCCTCCGGGATCTAGATATCCGGAGCCAGAGCCTACTACGGGCGCTCCAACCGGGGGAATGACAGATGGGGTCAATGTCAAAATCGCGGTTTAGTGCGCTAAATTTCCCTTCGAGACTGCCCAGGTGGAGCCCAGTGCACGGGGGTGGAGGGGGAGTGGACCACGTAGTGGACCACTGACGAGATTAGCTGAATTCGAGGCACAGAAATGCGCCCAAAAATCCTTGGGAGTTTTTTCACTCGAATATCGCCCGATTGCTTGTCAGTACACGTGAGTACAAAATGGGTACTAAAGAGGTGCTGCACGAGTACAGTACCCCAGCTCTTGACCTCTCCTCCCGCCCTACCGCGGACTGGCCATGATCTTGCCTGTTGGGCTGCCGCTTCCGATCATGGGATGGGATTCTTGGGGGGTCTCTGGTTCAAACCGCAGTTCCACAACGCTCTTGCAGTCGTATTTTAGTCCGTGGAGATTCGGTTGGTGTCCAGGCCCACCGCGGACGGGCGCTCGCTAATAGGCGAGCCGAATGCAATGTAGTTGCCAACCCAGCTGTGTTCTTGGGTTTCGGACCGTGTTTCTACCAGCTGAAAAACTCCCTTACAAATCGCTGAACTTGTTCTGAAGCCAATTGGGATTGCTTCCCTTGCGGTCGGCAAGAATTCAGACATGCGGTAAGGCCCCCCTCTCCTAAGCTTGCGAGCGCGTCGTAATTGATTCGACCACCTTGGCCGGCTCGCAGTGCGAGTTCCTCCGCAAGCATCCGCCCCGACACACCTCCACCTACCGCCGACACCATTCTGTCCACAACCCATTGCTGAAAGAAGCGGAACCGCCAGCACCACTGCTCGTAAACCAAATCGCGCTCCGGTAGCTTTTCTTTCCACCGATGTCGGAGCCTAAAGCGGTTGTAGATACTACGGACGGTTTCCGCCTTGTCCGCAAATTCTCGGGAACGGGGAGTTCTTCTAGGTCGCCCCCGGCGAGATGTTCCTAGCTTTGATTCCAATCTTTCTGCCACGTCGCAACAGGCTTGATAGTTGTCAAAACCTGCCTCCTGCAAGGCCCTGACCGAGACGTAGATGCGTTCCGTCCGATCAGAACCGCGCCGGGGATACGCCTTTACCCCGTAGCTCACTTGTCTGCCTTGCAGCGGAAGCTTCTGTCGGCGGCCTCTTACGGACGGTCGCTTTGCTTCGTCGGAGAGAACGAAACAAACAAAGGCCGTTACAGCTTCATCTGTTAAAGGCCCGGGAGCTGCGAGCTTCCCAGGAGCTATGGTTGGAATCGAGGGCTCGGGCATCGCTGACACCAAATATACAAGGCCACGCTTGCTGTGACCTAAGGTCTGGCCTTATCTGGTTGCAGGAGACCCGTAACTAGAGAGAGAACAGCAACCAGGAAGAACGATGAACGCTAGTGAACAAAAGGCCGTCGCAGCACCCCAGCGACCACACAAGCGGTAACTACGATGGACAGCACAGAAGATACCGGGAAGCAGCATCCAGCCACGGAGCCAGAGCCGTTCGTGGACGCCACAGAAGCGGGAAAGTTCCTCCAACTACGCCCGCGTCGGGTGTTAGAGCTGGCGCGGCTCGGAGTTCTTCCCGCTTATCCTCTCGGCGAAGGCGTGCGCAGGGTGTGGCGGTTTCGGCTATCAGAACTGGCTACTGCGATGCGCTCCCGTGCGGTACACTCTGCTCGGCAGTCTCCCGCGCCAAGACAGGAGACGAGCTGAAATGGCGCGGTTTCAACGTGGAAGCTTGCGGGTCGAACCCCGCAAGAGTGGAGCAACTTGGGTGCTGCGTTACTTCGTAACCCGTCCGTCCGACTCCCGGAGAGTCGAGCACAAGTTGGCAGTTGGTCTTGTGCGCGACTTCCCTTCCGAGTCCGCGGCATGGGCTGAAGTGGAAAAGCAACATCTGCAAACACAAATCAACAAATCGGACTTCAGGGGCCGCGTTACGTTCGCAGACTTGGCTCAGCATTACATACGGCATGAGCTGGACGAGCAGACGCAAGCGATTGCTCCGAAGTCTCACACAACCATTGCGGGCTACAAACGCATTCTGAGGGGCCGTTGTCTTGACCGATGGGGAAAGCGGATCGCGCTGGACATCGAACCGCTGGAAATCGAGCAGTGGTTGAAGGCTATCAAGGTTGACGAACAGCTGGAAAATCCCACGCTCGATAAGACCCGGCGTGTGATGAGTCTCGTGTTCAAGCACGGGCAACGCTATGGACTGATTCCTCGCTCTGAGGAATCGAACCCGTTCCGCTTTGTCCGCTGCAAGACGACGAGCGACTACGAAGCGCTGATTCTGACTCCACAGCAGTCGTTCGCTGTGCTGATGCAACTGAAAGAGCCCGAGAGAACCCTGACGCTGCTCGCCGCAAGCACGGGCCTGAGAATTTCCGAGTGCTTGGGTTTGCAGTGGCAGGATGTCAGCTTCTCGGAGTCAATCATCAGCGTGCGTCGTACTTGGACCTGCGGCCGGGTCGGAGAGCCAAAGAGCAAGGCTTCGCACGCGCCGGTGCCGCTTCATCCGTTGCTGGCTGAGTTCATGCACGAGTGGAAGAAAACGACCCCGTACTCTGAAACTGGGCACTGGGTGTTCGCTTCCTTCAAGCTGAAAGGCAAGCAGCCACGGACGGCCAACATGCTGGTCGAAGACCATCTCCGACCAGCAGCAGTCAGGGCGGGGGTACTCAAGGAACGTGAGAAGGTGCGCTTCGGGTTCCACAACCTGAGACATAGCCTTGCTTCCTTCCTTGTGCGCTCGAAGACCGACCCGAAGACGGTGCAGGCTTTGCTCCGGCATTCGGACGTGAAAACGACGCTGCAATTGTACGCACACAGCGTGAGCGAGGACCGGATGGCGGCGCAAGGAGAAATGCTCGAAGCCATTCTCCGAACGAGCAGAGAAGCCGTGAACTGAGCACAGTGCACCGAATCATGGGCTGACACTGGGCTGATGGTTTTTCGGTGATTCGACGTAACTGGTTGAAAAGAATGGTGGCCAGGGAGGGAGTTGAACCCCCGACGCCAGCCTTTTCAGGGCTGCGCTCTACCACCTGAGCTACCTGGCCACTGCCCTGGGGCGCCCCCGCAAGCAGGCTCTTGCGGCGAGTTGTTCGCGACGCTTTTTCTACGCCATTGTCAGCTGGCGCTGACAATTAGCCTTGCGCTGCGAGCACGCGGAACGTTTTTGATTATAGCAATCAGTTCCGAATCCCTCAAACACGCACCACATGGGTCGGCTGATTCACCAAACTGCATCCCTGAAAACCCGGGAAGTTGAGGAGGGCGTGGACGAATGCGCTCCCCCCGGCTCGCCCACCCGACGCTGCTCCTGTGTATCTTCTGTCACGAGGTATCTACACTTAATGGTCTTCGGTTGTGGATGTCGTGTAAAAAGTGCGGCTCACGCCTTGTACCCACCTCGTTCCCTCGACACTCCTCACCGCCCCGAAGCGCCGCCCCGGTGTTCGAGCCACGACGACAGTTGCCTGGTTTGCTGCGACTTCAAATCTACGCAGTAGTTCATCCTTTCCACCGATTGCTTGAGCGTGCGCTCGGCGGTCGGGACCTTGTGGACCGCGAAAAACTCCTCGACTTCGTCTCGCATACTCACATCGCAGAAGGAACTCGTCGCTGCTACGACTTCCCCGCTCGTGAATCCGCCTCCCACTTTTTCCAGTTCCGACCAGTGGCTGCGCACGAAATCCCACGCCAACTTCCTGCCATTAGGATTCTCCATCACACTCGCAATCAAACCCAATGTGTCCTGTGTTCGCACTGAAGGAGAGATGGCGTACTCCAGTGTGCGTTGCAACAGCTTGGAGTCGCTGAACTGAGCCAGCGCTTTGAAGTACAGGTAATATTCCTCGAGGCTCGCGCCTTTCTTATGCAGGTGGCTCATCACTTTGTCGTACAACTCCGCGTCTCCGTTCCGAGCCGCGAGCGTGAACGCAGTGAATGCCACCGTGTGATCGACCGATGCCGGATCCTCCAGCGACTGCTCCGTCAGCTTGCGCGCCTCCGCAAGCACTTCTGGATCACGTCCGGCGTAACCCAGGGCGTGCATCACCTGCGAGCGTAGCGTCTGCGTCTCATCGCTCTCACCCGCATTCGGTTGCCAGCTCAGCTCCTTGGCTACCGGCCGCAACAGGCGGCGAACCCATTGTTCGTACCCCTCCCGGTCCGCGGCCGTCACCAGGTGATCGCTGATGTACTCCAGTTGCGCCGTCACTTCTTCCAGCACTGCCCGTGTGCGATCGTTTTGCAGGCCTTCCGCCAGGGCGAGGTAGTCACCGATCTGTTGCTCGCCCACCCCCACCGAAGCCCAGGAATCGCTTAGCAAAACGATGCGCTCCGCCGGGCTCAACTCTTTCTCAGCGTCTCGTCCGATGGCCCGGATCGCGTCCGACGAATATCCCGTGCGGTAGTAACCTTGCGCCCCGGCGTTGGCCATTACCCAGGGACCACACCCTGGCATGGTGACGCTTTCTTGCTTCTTCGTCAGCAGCGCGCACTTCTGCCGTCCGTCCCCGGCCGGCATGCCCTCTTTCATGCACACGGGCACTTGCCACAACTCGTCATTGCCCGCCTGGAATAAGGTCCGATCAAAGAAGTAGCGCTTCTGCGATAGCGTTATTGTCGACGCTCCGTCCGAGCATTGTGTCTGCAGGCTTACCATCGGGGCGCCGGGTTGCTTCACGAAGGTCGGCATCACGCGGTCCACGGGTTTCTTGGAAACAACCGCCAGCGCCTTCCAGAAATCGTCCGCGGTGGCGTTCCCGTACGAATGTTGTTTCAGGTACTCGTTCACTCCCGCTCGAAAGACTTCCGGCCCCAGATATGCCTCGAGCATGCGCAGCACCGAAGCCGCTTTGCCGTACGCAATTCCGTCAAACAATTCCTGGATCTGCGCGGGAGTCTCCGCTCCCTGGTGAATGGGCCGCGTGTTCTGCAGCGCGTCCATGTTCAGAGTGGCCATCGTCTGCTGAACGTCGTCAAGCTCCAAATGCCATTCCGGCTTCCACGCCCCGACCGCTTTGTTCTCCATCCAGGTGGCAAAGCCTTCGTTGAGCCAGATATCGTCCCACCATTTCATCGTGACCAGATCACCGAACCACTGGTGCGCCATTTCATGCGCGATCACCGTCGCGACCGTCTGGTGCAGATCGACGGACGCTTTCTTGTCGTCGAGTTGCAGAATCACTTCGCGATAGGTGATGAGCCCGGTGTTCTCCATCGCGCCCGCCGAGAAATCCGGCAAGCCGATCATGTCGAGCTTTTCAAACGGATACTTGATGCCGAAGTAGCGGTTGAAATACTTCATGCACTGCTCGGCGACTTCGAGCGCGTACGTGCCATCCGGTTTTGTGCCCGGCGTGCCCCATACCCGAATCGGAATGCCGTCGGCCTCGCCTCCGACATATTCAAATTGCCCCACCGCCAGCGCCACCAGGTAGGACGACATCTTGGCCGTGGTGGCAAACCTCACCGTGTGCTTCGCCTCACCTGGACCGGGCGTATCGGAGAGTACCTTCGCGTTCGAGATGGCGACGTGACCGCGA
>Ga0075017_100002246_pt1 | contig 12028 bp, 8 predicted proteins | sample AleBraG_ABR_2012_FD_71475 | JGI IMG/M metagenome (GOLD analysis project Ga0075017, IMG submission 71475) | Freshwater sediment microbial communities in response to fracking from Pennsylvania, USA - Alex Branch Run_MetaG_ABR_2012 | ecosystem: Environmental > Aquatic > Freshwater > Creek >...
GTCTTGGCAGTCTCCAAAAGCTCTGGTATAGTTCCTAGATACTCTTACAACAGAGGTAGGTCGGTCTTACGCCGTCCTTAGAGAGAAATGTTACTCGAGCGTTGGCAGCGTACCAAAGAAATATTCGCGGCGGCGATCGAGCAGAGTTGCGAGGACAGGCAGACTTTCCTCAAGCGCGAGTGTGCGGGCGATGAAGACTTGGAGCGCGAAGTCAATCTTTTGCTACAAAACCACGAAAGTCCGCATGATTTCCTTGCGCCACCCATTGCGTTTAGAGCCGGCATACCTCAAGTAGGCCTGCCCACTCTGGCTGAAGGCAGTCACTTCGGCAAATACACTGTGCTTCGACTAGTGGGCAGCGGCGGTATGGGCCATGTTTACTTGGCGGAGGACACACGACTGAAACGCAAGGTCGCGCTGAAACTCTTGCCCAGTTGGCTGAACCTCGACGCCGGCTCAGTCGCGCGCTTCGAACAGGAGGCACTTGCCGCCTCAGCCTTGAACCATTCGAATGTACCCGTTGTTTATGAAGCTGACCAGGTCGACGGGTACCACTATATCGCTACAGAATTCGTAAACGGGATGACGTTATCCGAGCGAATATCGCGCGGGCGCCTCGCTTGGGCACAAGGCGTTGCCATCGCCATTCAGGTGGGCCACGCCCTCGCCGCGGCCCACGCTGTTGGCATCATCCATCGCGACGTTAAGCCGAGCAATATTCTCATCCGGGAAGATGAAACAGTCAAGCTGACAGACTTTGGCATCGCCAAATTGCTCGAGCGGACCGGCCCTGTCACCCCCCCGCGTGCCGTTACCACTGCTGTCGGAACACTTATGGGCACGCCTGCCTACATGTCACCGGAACAGACCTCCGGTCAGCCCGTAGACGAGCGGACTGACATCTGGAGCCTGGCCGCAGTCCTGCATGAAATGATTGTTGGCGGTGCGCCCTTGGCGGGCGAGAATCTCCTGCGAACATCTAGATGCTGTCCCAGAGCCATATGGAAAGCGGTCGATCGCGCCCTCCAACCAGATCGGGAGCTGCGATATTCCACGATGCGGGAATTCGTGACGGTTCTTGAATCCGATCAATCGAGCCGAGCGGGAAGCCGTGCCGTCACGTTCGCATGGTATGGCGGAGTTACAGCGCTACTCGGGATATTACTGCTGGCTGGTTACCTGGGACTCCGGGTCCAGCAAGAGCAGGGGAATGCGGAGCTCTTCCGGCCGGATCGGATCTACAAGCTGACCACTTCTGGGAAGGCGGTCGATGCGGCTATGTCTCCAGATGATCGATACGTTGTCTATGTGGTAAATGACTCCGGGCGGCACAGCATCAGACTGCGGGAACTCTCAACCGGGGCTGACCTGGAGCGCGTTGGCGTCTCCAACGCGATCTACAGTGATCTAACCTTCACTCCTGACGGTAACTCGTTCTATTACCTTAAGGACCAAACTGAGGATCTGCGAACACTGTATCGGGCTCCCCTCTTGGGGGGCCCGCCCAGCAAAGTAATCGAAGACGTGGATTCGCCGCCAGCCATTTCGCCCGATGGGCGATGGATTGAGTTCGAACGAGGTAATCCCTCCGCCGATAAGACCGCACTATACGTCGTTTCGGCAGATGGCACTAGCTTACGCCAGATCGCGGCTAGGCCGTATGCGCGCGCTTTCCTATTTGATGGAGCGTGTTGGTCTCTTAATGGAGAGAGCATCTTCACCGCTGCCCTGGAGGGACCAGATCGAGCGGAGATCACAGAAGTGCAGCTCTCAAACGGGAAGCAAAAGCAACTAAGCCATTCCGGGTGGAGGTGGGTCGGCCGTATCAGCTCTGTTTCGGGCGGCCATAACTTGGTGTTTCCGGCTGCCGAACAGGAATCAGTTAGCCCTCAGATCTATCAAATGTCGCTCACACAGAAGAAGGTGAATGCTGTCACAGCCGACCTCGCGAGCTACAGAAAGGTATCTGCTTCAGGGCGCAGCATCGTCACCGTACAGGAGGACCGTCTTTCGGCGATTTGGCTTACTGCACTGAAAAATTTGCCACGGTCGCGGCGCGTTACTCCGCCCTCAGGCCGATATTGGCAACTTGCCTTGTTGCCAGATGGCTCACTCCTCTCGCAGACTGGTACCGGCCGCGAACTGAATGTCTGGCGCATGTTCGAGGATGGTTCTCGGAAACAGGTCACGAGCGGACCCTATTTCGACTGGAATACGGTTGCCTCCGCTGATGGAAAGCGGCTCGCATTCGTGTCCAATCGTGGCGCCGGCTTGCATCTCTGGACCGCCGATCTCGATGGCCACTTCTTACGCCAACTGACAAGTGGGGATGGTAGGATCTCCTCGCCGTCTTTCATGCCTGACGGATCCATTGTTTATTGCGAAACAAAGAACGGCTCGGCGTCGATCCTGAAGATCTCATCTGATGGCGGCACCCCGGTCCGTCTACTCTCCACGCAGGCACGCAATCCGGTCGTTTCGCCCAACGGTAGGTATCTCGCATGTGAGCTGAAAGAGTCGCGATGGCAAACCGCCATTGTCGACTTGCAAACGGCTCGTGTGATCCGCAGGTTTCCAGATATCCCATATGACTCCTGGGTGCGTTGGACCGCCGACGGTAAAGCGGTGGCGTATATCGCAACGAATAACGGCGTCTCTAATATCGCTGCGAAAACGTTGGCCGATGGGTCCGAGATACTGTTGACTAGCTTCGGAGAGAACATGATATTCTCATTCGATATTGCACGGAATGGGGAGGAACTCGCCTCCATTAGAGGCATCGCGGTGTCGGATATTGTAGTTTTCCAGGGTGCACGATAAAGGAGCGCGTATGACTGCCAAACAATCTGGAGATCCCCAGAATAGCGAGGCTGGCTCGGCCACAAAAAGAGGCGCCAAGAAGAAATCGCCCAGGCGGAAAAAGACGGGCAGGACTATTGGTCCAACCCCTACCAGGATTGAATCGCCCTACGCCGTCAAGACGACAAAACGGCCAGCCAAAAAGCAATCGCCCAGGGGAAAAAAGACGGGCAGGATTATTGGTCCAACCCCTACCAGGATTGAATCGCCTCACGCCGCCAAGACGACAAAACGGCCAGCCAAAAAAAGTCGCCGACAAAGTAAGAGTATACGGCTACCTTAAAAGGCCACGCCCGTTTCTCCCCAAAAAAAGCGCCAATGGCGACCCTATCGATTTCCTCCAGCGTCCTGTGCGAAACGGTCGGTCTGAACATCTTCCCGGCGATCGCGTTCCTTAAGATCTGCAGAGAGCCATGCTCTGGCCACGTTCCATTCTCGGGTGACCGTTTTCGCCGAAATACCGAGGGCTTCCGCGGTTTCTTCGGTAGTTAGGCCAATGAAATAACGAAGCTCCACGATTCGTGCCTGCCGCTTATCCAACTTTTCTAGCCGCGTGAGGGATTCGTCAACTGCCAGGATTCCTTCCGATATTAAGGGAGACACGACATACACTTCTTCCAGGGCGCATTTTAGCTGATTTCCACCGCGCTTCGTTCTCTGTTGGGTGCGCGCGTGGTCGACCAGAATTCGTCGCATCGCCTGCGAAGCAACGGCGAAAAACTGGGCTCGGTTCTTCCACCTGGCCCCACGCTGCGCGGCCAGCTTCATGTAAGCCTCGTGTACTAGAGCGGTAGGTTGCAATGTGTGATCGGGACGTTCGTGTCGCAGGCGACCTATGGCCAATTGGCGAAGCTCGTTGTATATAAGAGGCACGAGTTCGGCACCAGCTTGCTGGTCACCGCTTGCCAGCCTGTTGAGCAACTGCGTTATGTCTCCGGTCGGTGGCTTCATGCCGGTTCCTGACGTATCCAACCTAAAGGAAGTTCCCAGGATTCTAGCGCAATTTTGCTCCTTGGTTCAGAATTGTGCGTGCGTCATGTCCGTGTCTCTGCGGAAACGTCGCGTAAATAGCTGAAGGATGGACGCCAATAGTCATGGAGTAGATCCCATCCCTTCAGCGGTGATGACAACGGCTTTCGGAACCGGATGTATCTGTGCAGGTTCACGGACGGGCCTATTGCGGCTCGCCTTATGGAAACCCCGGCGGATTTGTTCGCCGGCGAATCACTAAGGAAAGGAGGTGACTTATGAAAAACGTTCTTGCCCTTCAAAAACTGAAGACGCCAATCAGACTTCCGTCGAACGCGGCTCAGAGCTGTACCAGCAGCGGCGGCAATTGCTGCAACACCAAGCAACGGTAGGTCTTGTCGATGGAAGCCAGGAGCAGGGCATTCAAGCCGAAAGGGGTGCCCTTCTCCTCAATGTTTTTTTGGCTTTGCCAAACGATTTTCTTTTGGAGACTCATTGTGAATAGCGACCAATATTTACGAGATGCGAGGCACATCGACAAGGGCTTGTCGCTGGTTGATTACTCGATCTTTTACGAACCGTTCCAGGAGATCTATCAGCCGACGGACGAGTATTTGTGTGTTGTGGTGGATCGCCTTCGAGGCAGTTCGGGGGATTGGCGAATCACACGCGACGGAGTCTGGTTTCACGTTCACACTCCGCGCATTGGGCTTCCGGCGCAGGGATGGAAGGTCCATTTATCGTCGCGGCCGAGCAACAGCATCACGATCTTGACTGCGGCGGCAAAGGTCGCCATCAAGGAAGATATACCTTTCAAATTTGCGCTCGATCCGCGGATTCGTTCTTTCATGTGCTCGAAAAGCTGGTATCGCGGCGGTTCGGGCAAGTTCGTTACCTTTTACCCGCCGAACTTAGTGAAGTTCAAGCGCCTGTTGGAAGAGCTCTACGGCTGGGTCCAAGGCGAAGACGGCCCCTACATTCTGTCCGATAAGCGCTACAAAGATTGCCGGGCGCTGTATTACCGTTACGGCGGCATCGCCTCTCACAACAAAACGGAGATCACAGGTCAACGCGCCCCTGTTCTGTTAGGACCGGACGGCAGCACGATCCCCGATGAGAGAACGCCGTATTTTGAGCCGCCGGCATGGGAGTCGGATCCTTTTCCCGAGGAGTCAGACGAGAATGCCCAAGACGGCGATCTAATGGGTGGCCGGTATGCGATCAAGAGAGCCTTGTCGTTCTCTAACTCGGGCGGCGTCTACCTAGCCGAGGATGCGAAGCTAGGCCGCGAAGTAATTGTGAAAGAGGCACGCCCAAACACCGTTGTTGACGAGTGGGGTCACGATGCTGTGTCACGGTTAAGGAAAGAGTATCAGCTTCTCACACTGTTGGCTCCAACCGGCCGCGTGCCTGAGCCGATCAAGCTGTTTGAGGAATGGGAACACGCCTTTCTGGTGGAGGAATACATCAAGGGGGGCGATTTGCGGGAGTTGTTGCTTACAGGCTCGCCGCTGCTGCGGGTGAGGCCCACGCTCGCCGAGTCGACGGCGTACTACGAAGTGTTCCGAACTCTCTGCAAGAGCATGATAAGAGCCATTGGCTGCGTGCATGAGCATGGCGTCGTTTTCGGCGACATTTCTCCGAACAATGTAAGGGTCGTTCCGGAGACGCACGAGGTCAAACTTATTGATCTCGAGTCTGCGTGTCGGCTGGGCACAGACGATCCGACCGATCTTCATACGCTAGGTTACCGCAAAAGAGAGAAGCCGGAGGGAGAGCCCGGAACACAGGCGGACGATCTCCACGCGATTGCATCTATGATATTTTACTTGATCTTCCCAATTAGCGCGCTGTCGGTTTTGAAGAGCGATGTATTCACAGCGGTTCTGAGAGTGATGTTGGACGATTTGGGATGGTTGCATACGCCGGTTTTTAGCATCGTTTCCGGTTTGTCGAGTGGACAAATGACGTGCGACCAAGCTTGCACCCTGCTGGACTCTCCCGTGCACTTGCGGCCGCCATCCTACTCCGATGAGGTGGAGGCGGACTTCTGCGAAACGGCCGCGCGGAAGTTCGGCGAGTTCCTTCTTCGGCATATGAGGCCGAGCTCCGACGTGCTCTTCCCCGCGGATCCGTTTGTTTACGAAACGAATCCATTGAGTCTGGGTTTCGGGGCGTGCGGCGTGCTCTATGCGTTGAAGAAATCTGGGATTGAAGTGCCGTCGGCTGCTTTTAGCTGGCTGGAGGAGCGCCTCGACAGGCTCGACCCAGAGCGATTTGCTCCGGGACTGTTGACGGGCATGGCGGGGATCGCGTGGTGTCTGCTCGAACTTGGGATGGAGGACCGCGCGGCCCACTTGCTCCGGCTTGCCAACGAGAGCCAGTTGCGGACAGGCCACTATTCGTATTTCTATGGCATGGCGGGCATTGGAATGGCGAATCTGGCATTTCACGACTGCACAGGCAAGCTCCGTTTCCTGCATACGGCGATTGACTTGGCCAGCCAACTTCTGGAGCAATCCCATCAAGACGAGAAAGGATTGCACTGGAAATCGGGCGATCTGGTGCAAATCGGATTGGGATATGGGCAAAGTGGAGTGGCCCTCTTTTTTCTGCGGCTGTTTGAAGCGTCGGGCGAGGAAAGGTGGTTGGAGGCCGGCCGCCAGGCATTGAAGTTCGACATGGCGCAGGGCGCCGAACTCGAAGCGGGCGTCTTGACATTTCCGAGAGGTGTGGGCGAAGGAACGCTGGAGCCCTACTTGGAGGAAGGAAGCGCGGGGATTGCGCGAGTGGCGCTTCGCTTCGGGATGTTTGAAGAAGCGGAGTCGATGCTGGTGGATGTTCACCGGAAGTACGCAGTCTTCGCCGGCCTGTTGTATGGGACGACCAGCTTTGTGGACATATTGACCGATGCGCGCCAGTTCGTGGATGACGAGAAATATCAGCGGATGGCGAGACGCCCGCTGGCTGGCATTCGCGACATTTACCTGCTGAAGTACGACGAGGGATGGGCTACCCCTGGAGACGGGCTTTTTCGGGTCAGCTGCGACTACGCGACCGGCGTGGCAGGTGTGTTGCGCGCTTTTCATCGCGCCAGCCGGTTAGACGCGGCGGATTTCTCGCTAGACGGAATTGGCCACCTTGCCGTGCCCCGAAATACGCCATTCCACGCCCTGGCGGTGACGCGATGACGGTGTTGAAAGACGTGGGCGGACTGCTCGGCCGCCAGCGCTGGGAATTCTTCGCGATGATGGGCAGTTCCTGTGCGGTCTCAGTGATCGAAGGGGTCTGTCATCCGCTGCTGGTGAAAGCGATTTTCGATAATGTGGCCTCCGTTCGCAGCGGCAAGACGTTTGCTCTGCTGATCGCGGGCTATCTCTGTCTTGGTGTTTTCAGCAATCTGACGGGCACGGTCAATTCACTGTGGAGCAAGTCGTTGCAAAACCGGTTGGCGCAAACGCTAAGCCACAAGCTGCTGAGAGCGTACTACGCGAGCGGGTACGCCTCGGTATTGAAAAACGGCAACGGATACTATATCAGCCGGATTCATGGCGATTTAATTGAGGGCGTAGTGCCGCTGCTCATGCTGATTGAGAGTATTGCCGTCCAGTCAGTCATGCTAGTGTCGTTTTCGGCAGTACTGTGTTATCTGTCCTGGAAAGCGTTCGCGCTGTTGATTGCGCTGATTCCGTTGTCCGCGTTGGTGGGCAAGGTGGTGGGCAAGCGAATTACCGAGTTGACTACACAGGCACGCGATCAGGAGGGTGCCTTCCTGGCGATTTTGGAGAAGGCGCTATCGGCATTTCGCATGGTGCGATCGTTTTCATTGCAACCGCCCACGGTACGCATTTTCGACGAGCGGCTGACGGAGTGTCTCGACAGCGGCTATCGACTCTTCAAAGTGACCCGTCTCTTTCAGACTCTGAACGATTTCACGATGAATGTTTCGGACTTTGCGACGATGCTGGTTGGCGCCCTATTCGTGATGCGAGGCGCGCTGAGCTTTGGCGGCTTTATGGCGTTTATCAACACGTTCTGGCGCGCGCTGACCACCTTGCTGCAGTTGTCTAACCAGATCGCCGAGTTTCATTCGTTGGCCGCTGTGGCAAATCGAGTGGTTGTATTTATCAACTCATCTAACGAGAATACGCGCTACTTTACGGTTGGTTCTGGCGTATCGCTCAGTGAGGTCAGCGTTTCTTATGACGGCGCGACGCAGGTGCTGAAGAATCTGTCGCTCGAACTGCTGCCCGATGAACGGGTGATTCTGGTAGGGCGTAACGGTTGCGGAAAGACGACGCTAGCCAACGTTCTTTCCGGCCACTTCGCGCCCGACCGGGGACAGGTCATATTGCCGCAACGCATCAGTTCCGTCACGCTACCCGTGATTTTTCCGCCCTTGAGCGTGCGTGAATTAGTGCCTAATTCCGAGTTACTATCGAAGATTGGGCTGGGCGACATTCCTGCCGACGCGCTGGCTGACGAACTATCCGCCGGCCAGCAACAAAAAGTGGCACTGGCGCTGGCGCTATCGCAAACCGCCGACCTATACGTCGTAGATGAACCGCTGGCGAGCCTGGACAACGAAAGCAGGCAGGCGGCCATGGAGTTGATTTTGGAAATGACGGCAGGAAAAGGAGTGATTTTGATCATGCATGGGTACCAAGAATATTACAAATTCTTCGACCGCGTGGTTCCATTCGACTCGTTAGTACAGGAAGCGCAACCGTTAGCGCTGTGCGTGGAATGAGCGGGAGTGGACGATGCGTACTCATATAAGGACTCTGATCAAAGCTCCGGCATTTACGCTAGTGGTGGTCTTGCTATTGTCTGTAGGCCTTGGTATATCGACAGCCTTCTTCACGATCGTCGATAGTGTATTGCTGGAGCCGCTGCCGTTCCGGGACGCGGCGCAGATCGTGGCCCTTCGCACGGCGTGGCCAGCCAAGGGCACAACGGTTCCCCGAGTGACCGGCGGCGATTTTCAGGATGTCCGTTCGGCCGCACGGAGCTTTACGAACCTGGCGTTTTACGGAGCCGATGGTGAAGGCGCCGTCGGCATCGGAAGCGGCTCGCGATTCGCGCATGTGGTTCCCATCAGCCCCCCGTTTTTTTCGGTTCTAAGCCCACCGGTCGTAGCGGGACGTCTGCCCAACGATAGCGATGCGGGACAGACGGCCATCGCTTCAGCTCCATTCGCGCGCTCCGTATGGGGGGATGCGGCGCACGCTCTCGGCCAGACAGTGCGAGTAGATAACAAATCGTACTCGATCATCGGGGTTATTTCCGGAAACTATGTCTTTCCTGAGCACGTTGAATTATGGCTGACGGGAGCGGTGGCGCCCGAAAACGTCAGCCACACTGCCTACAACTACTTCGCCATCGGACGTCTTCAATCCGGAAACTCGGCACGAGCGGCGCAACAAGAACTGGACGCCATCAGTGCTCGCTTGCCCAAGGAGGCATTGCCCAAGAAGCTGCAATTGGTCTCGTTACGCGAGCAGATGGTCGGACCGGATCGGACTACGCTCCTTTTCCTGTTTGCGGGGACCGCACTGCTCCTTTGTATCGCGTGCGCGAACGTGGCGAACTTGTGCATTGCGCGAGTGTCGGGCCGGATGAGTGAATTCGCGTTACGCCTTTCGCTGGGCTGCTCAACCGGGCGATTGATTGGGGGATTGGCCTTGGAAGGTGCCATACTGGCCACTGCCGCAACCTCTTTGGGTATGGCGTTTACCTGGGCCGTCTTGCGCGGAATCCACTCGGTTCTTCCCGCGTCGATTCCGCGCGCCAGCAACATACTTGAGACGCGCGCGCCGGTTTTAGTGTTCGCAATTGCGACCGGTGCTTTGGTTGTAATGGTTTGCAGCTTGTTGCCCGTCCTGTATTTGACGAAGGTAAACGTTGCGGGAGCGTTGAGACAGTCGGGCCGGGGATTGGTGGGCGCCAAGGCGCGGTTGCGAAACGGAGTCGTTTGTGTGCAGGTCGCCATTTGCTTTGTGCTGTCGATTGGAGCGGCACTGCTGACGAATACAGTCATGGCCCTCAAGGATTCGAGCCTCGGATTCAAGGCCGACAAGGTGCTGGTCGCAGACGTTGACACGCCAGCGTCGAGCCAATCTGAATACATGCAGGTCGCCGCGGCGTACTCGTCCCTGATTGAGGAAGTGCGCCACGTTCCCGGAGTGAGCGCCGCTTCCCTCGCTTTTGGACTGCCTACCGGCGAATATGGCTCGAATGGAAGCTACTTGGTGGAAGGAGTCCACATTCAGCCAGGGCAGGATCCCTTTAAGATTGACATCGGCGAGCGAGCGCCGAATGCTGTTTTCGCGTTGGCGGGCGAGGGTTATTTTCGGACATTGGGTATTCCGTTACTGGCGGGACGTGATTTCAATCTCACCGACCAATACGACCGGCCATTCAGCGCGATTATCAGCAAGTCGCTCGCTAAACAGTCTTTCGGCGGCGTTAATCCGATCGGGCGGAGGCTTTACTGCGGGCTCGATTCTCCCAAGCCGATGACAATTGTCGGTGTGGTGGGCGATGTCCGGCAGGATTCCCCGTCATCGGCCTTGAGCCCAGAGATCTATATGCCGTTCCGCCAACATCCGTCCTATGCGAATTCCATGCAAATCGTTGTACTTCACGAGGCGCGTAGTGCAGCCGGCATCGAAAAATCGATACGGGCAATGGTGCAAAGCGGCACGCGGGCAACCGCCATCCGGTTCCACACGCTTGCTGCGATGATTGGCGAGTCTATCGCCGGTCCGCAATTCCGAGCCATGTTGGCTCTGCTATTTGCCGCAATCGCGGGACTGCTGGCGATGAGCGGGGTACATGCCGTAATGGCCTATTTTGTTACCCAGAGCAAACCCGATATTGGGCTTCGCATGGCGCTGGGCGCCAACCGTGCTTCCATTGTCCGGATGGTTCTGATGCAAGCCTCGACCTTGACCGCGATTGGACTGGTAGTGGGCGGGTCGGCGGCACTTGCCCTGAGCCGATTTGTTGAGACCCTGCTCTACGGAGTCAGCGCGGTTGACCCGACAACCTATGCTTTGGCCGCGTTGCTCGTCTTGGCGGCCATGACGACGGCGGTGCTGGGGCCGGTTTGGCGCGCTTCCCAGGTGGATCCGCTGTGTGTGTTACGTAGCGATTAGACCGGTGTGCGCAGCCTTATTCTTGTTAGGCTTTGGTGTCAGGCGGCTTTGAGGCCGACGGCTTGCGAGTCAGCCCCAGCAGAGAAGCGCTTCGCGGCATACATCGATGGCTTGGCTAAAGCCGCAGGACGCGAAACCAAGACTCAAGCTCACGAACCAAATGTGCCCATTCCCATTCCAGCCTCTCGGACCAAGTCAGAGGCGGAGGATCTGGTAGAGCAGCTACCTTCTCAAAGCCGCTCGGTGGGACAAAGAGGCTGCGATCCAACGGCTCGGTTGAGAATTCCCGGAGCTCTTTCTTTATCGAACCGAGAGTTTCCTTCACGACCAAAACGGCCGGCGGATGCCCGTGAAATAACATTTGGCCTCCGCAAATCTTGCCGCCGTAGACAAAACCGAAAGCAGCAACCGTTGGGTAATCGACCGGGATGGTATTCTCTGGCTTTGGAAAATACCATCCATCGGTCTCAGTCACAAGGGCCTTCATACATGCGCCCGGTTCCACTACTTGCGGCTGGCGCAGGATCAGATGCTTTGCTATGCGTCCAAGAAACTCTTTCGTTTCGCCGGTATAGGTCGTTTCATAATAGAAATCCACGGTCGTGCCGAATCGAGGAATTGGAACGGGAGGTCCTTGGGGGAACGTCGGCATGTGTAGCTCAACGTATTGGCGCGCTTTCAGGTCGAGATGGTAGACCACTTTGCCGTCCAGCGAGATTTCGGCAGTCTCGCTCGCACCACGGTCACTCCTTTTTTCCTTGGTTTCCCAGCGCCAATTGTTGCTTGAACGTATTCGGTGGTAATACTTTCGTAATCGGGAGAGGTAGTCCACGTCACCGTACCCATGTCGCCGCACAAGGTGACGGTAAAAGCCAACAATACCGCCGAACCGGAAGCTCGCATACGGGCTAGAATAGCGGAGTTCTGCACTCTTTGCAGTGACTCACGCTACAACCCATCTTCCAGACGTGGCAGTTGGTCCAAACGCCGATCATAGTAATCCCTGGCACGCCCTTCAGTAAGCTCAAGGAACAATGGTG
>Ga0075017_100002248_pt1 | contig 12010 bp, 10 predicted proteins | sample AleBraG_ABR_2012_FD_71475 | JGI IMG/M metagenome (GOLD analysis project Ga0075017, IMG submission 71475) | Freshwater sediment microbial communities in response to fracking from Pennsylvania, USA - Alex Branch Run_MetaG_ABR_2012 | ecosystem: Environmental > Aquatic > Freshwater > Creek >...
TGGTAGCAGATCTGCTACCATGGCTCGATGGAGACGATCCCGCAGAAGGAGCTGCGCAACAACGTCGGCGAGGTGCTTCGCCGTGCCGAAGGCGGCGAGCAGTTCCTCATCACGGTCGCCGGCAGGCCGGTCGCCGAGCTCGGGCCCGCCGCGAGGCGCCGCTGGATCGGCGGGCGAGCGCTTGCGGCGGTGTTCGACACTCCGCCACCACGGACGCTCGCAGAGGACCTCGGGTCCTTCCCGGCAGGTCTCGCGGATCCCTTTGCATGAGCCGGGTGGTCCTCGACACATCCGTTCTGATCGGTACAGGGGTTCCCGAGGACCTCGAGGCGGCGATCAGCGTCGCCTCGATAGCCGAGCTCCACTTCGGGGTGCTCGTGGCAGCCGATCCCGATGAGCGGGCACGGCGCGCCCAGCGGCTGGGCGTGATCGAGGCGACATTCGACCCGCTCCCGATCGACGCCGGCGTGGCCCGTGAGTGGGGCAGGCTGGCCGCGGCGGTCGCCGAGCGGGGTGGACAGCCACGCCGGCGGGCCATCGACCTCGCGATCGCCGCCACGGCCAATATGAGCGGCGTGCCGCTCCTGACCCAGGACGCGGCCGACCTCGCCATCATCGAGGACCTCGTGGAGGTCCAGGCGCCCTGAGCGCGGCCGCGGACCGGGCAGACCTCGGATGCTCGAGGCTCGCTCACCAAGACGTCGACGATCCCCCGTCCGGTGGGCGGGGGATCGCAGGGAGGCACTCGGCAGCGCTGATTGCACGGCGCCCGCGGCGAGCGGGCGCCGAAGCTACTTCTTCATCCGCGGGTCCTGATAGAGGTCGTCGATCCTCGCCGTCCCGCTGGTCGCTGTGATGCGAAGCGCCACCATCACGGTGCCCTTCGTCTGCAGGGCTTGCGAGAGGGCCGGCCCGGTGTGGAAGATGCTTGAGGGTTCCCAGGTGCCGGTCAGGGAGCTCTTCTGGCCGGGGTCGCTTCCGTAGATCACCTGGGCCGTCACCGTGGCGCCGGTGCTCAGGCCGCGGGCGAAGAACCTGAAGGTGTTTTCGGTGGAGCTGACGCAGACGGGCGGGGTCTGCACGACGGCACCGGCGGGCAGTTCAAGCGACCAGGCGCCGACTCTGGCGTAACCTGGTTCGGTCTTGCTGACGGCGACCCTCCGCACGACGGTGGGCACGATCCATCCGCTCAGCGGGCCTTCGAAGTTCCCTCCGGGGACCAGCGAGTAGCTGTTGTTGTCACCCCACGCGGCGAATGGCGTGGAAAGCGGCGCGGCCGGGCAGGTAGCCGGCGTCGCCGCCTGTGCCACGCCGGCGGCCAGCCCGGCCGACAGGCCTGAGAGGGCGATGGCGGCGAGGATCCCCGCGCGAGTCGGCGATATGCGCCCCCCTGCGGGGCGGGATGTGAAGCGGTTCAGTCTGGCGTGCATGAGAAGCCTCCGTGCTTTTCGTGCTGGCAGCCGAGCCGTCTCGTGTTCGAGACCTCTTGCTTTGCGTCCCCGCCTCACGACGGGTTTGCCCTTTTCAGTCGTTCGTTGTCGTCCTCTTCGGGCAATTTCGCTGCGGACATGCGTCGGAGGGCTGTGAATGGACGGTTGTGCGAGCCCTCGCCCGAGGGCCGGCACCGCGCGATGCGGACGGCCATCGGACTGCGGCGCATCGTGTTCACGCGCGGTCCGGGCGATGCCGATACCTGATCCTGGAATGCCCATTGAGCCGGACCTTGCCGATCAGCAGCTGCTCGCGGACACGTTCCGCCGAGCCGGCGACCGGCTGACGCCCCGCGAGCGGGTGGCCGGCATCGCGGTTGGCGTCGGCTTCCTCGGCGCCTGCGCCGCCCTGCTGACGGCCCGGCCGCCGCACGAGTTTGATCTCCTGCCCGCGGCTCTTTGCGTACTGGTGCTGGCCGTCGCGACGCGCGTGCGCTTCGACACCCCCCTCGGTTTCACGGTGCCGACGCAGCTCGCCTTCGTCCCGCTCGTGTTCACGATGCCGCCGGCGGTCGGCCCGGTCGCGGTTGCCCTCGCGCTCCTGATCGCGAGCCTCCCTGATCTCGTTCGCGGCCGGGTCCCGCTCAGTCGACTGCTGCACATCCCGGGCAACGCATGGTTCGCGATCGGCCCGGCGGCCGTGCTCGTGATCGCCGGCAGGGATCCCTGGGCTGCGGGCCCGGCGCTGCTGGTCGCGGCTCTCGCCGCCCAGTTCGTTGTCGACTTCGCCGTCTCGACGCTCTCCTACGCGTTCGCACTCGGTGCGCGGCTGTCCTCCCAACTGAGGGAGATATGGGTATACGGCGTGGACGCCGGGCTGTCGGCGATCGCGCTCGTCGTCGCCCACGCCACGCGCCAGGCACCGGTCGCGGTGCTCAGCCTGCTGCCCCTGCTGGGGCTGCTCTCCTTGTTCGCCCGCGAGCGCCACCGGCGCCTGGAGGGCCTGGTCGAGCTGAACAACGCATATCGCGGAACGGCACTCGTGCTCGGGGACGTCGTCGAGGCCGACGATGTCTACACCGGCCGCCACTGCAAGAGCGTCGTGGCGCTGTCGCTCGAAGTCGCCGAGCAGCTCGGGCTGACCGCGAAGCAGCTGCGCAACCTCGAGTTCGGTGCGCTCCTGCACGACGTCGGCAAGGTAGCGATCCCGAAGGCGATCATCAACAACCCGGGCAAGCTCGATGCCAGGGAATGGACGATCATCAAGACGCACACACTCGAGGGCCAGAAGATGCTCGCCAGGGTCGGCGGGTTCATGCGCGAGGTCGGCATCGTCGTCCGCCACCACCACGAGAGGTGGGACGGCGGCGGCTACCCCGACGGTCTCGCCGGCGAGAACACCCCGATCGAGTCACGCATCATCGCCTGCTGCGACTCCTGGAACGCGATGCGCACCGATCGCAGCTACCGCAAGGCGCTCTCCCACGAGGCGGCCCTCGCCGAGATGGAGGCGAACTCGGGCACGCAGTTCGACCCGCGCGTCGTCCGTGGGCTCATCTCCGTCGTCGGCGGCCCGGCGGGGCACGTCCCGGAGACCGACGGACCGGCGACGGCCTCGGCCACGCGCGCCGCCCGTCTCCAGCCTGTCTGACAGGCCGCACGAAGGCACCTGCACCCGGCGAGAGCGGAGGCGACGAGCCCCGGGTTCACCCCGATGCCAGCGGCCGAGTGACAGCGGTTCACGCGACGCGATCCCGGTCGGGCCGATCACGTCCTCTGGTAGCATTCGCGGGCGAATCTTGTCGGCGCGTGATGTCCGCTTCCGGACATTGCAGGGGGGAATCCACGATGGAACCGAGCGGCTTGACGATCCCGGCCTACAGGGAGGTCCCCGACGGAGGACGCGCGGGCGCACCCGGCAAGGTCCGCGACCGGTTGCTGAGGGGTGCTGTTGCGTTGGTGCTCGCACTCGGGTTCCTCGGGTTCGCGTGGGTGACACAGGCGGGCGCATTCGTCTACTGGTTCAACAGCGAACACGAAGCCATCGCGCGTGGGAATCTGGACGGCACGGAAGTCGCCCAGAGCTTCATCGCCGGTGTTCAGGGCGAAGCGCTGGCCGTCGACGCCAAGCACATCTACTGGGCGAACCCCGCGGGCAACACGATCGGGCGGGCGAACCTCAACGGCACCGGGGTCGACCAGGGATTCATCGCGGGCGCCGACCATCCGACGGCGGTGGCGGTCGACGGCGAACACGTGTACTGGGCCAACTACGGGGACGGCAAGGTCGGGCGGGCGAACCTCAACGGCACCGGGGTCGACCAGGAATTCATCGCGGGCGCGAACTATCCGTCCGGCGTAGCGGTCGGCGGCGGGCACATCTACTTCGCCAACGGCGAATGGATCGGGCGGGCGAACCTCGACGGGTCGGGCGTCGAACCGGAATTCATCCTGGGCCTGTATGAAATGAGGCTGGCGGTCGGCGCCGGGCACATCTACTGGGCCCAGGGCTACACGGTCGGTCGGGCGAACCTCGACGGGTCGGGCGTCGAACCGGAACTGATCGCCGGCGGGCCGAACGTCGGTTCGGGGGTCGCGGTCGACGAAGGACACCTCTACTGGACCAACGGCGGCCTGATCGGGCGGGCGAACCTCGACGGCACCGGGATCGAACCGGAATTCTCGACCGGCGAAGGCGCAACATACGGGTTGGCGGTCGACGCGGGTGTGCCGGAACATCCGTCGGTTGCGATCGCGGCCGAATCGGGGGTGACCGAAGCATCGGTGACGTTGGCCGCGATGGTCAACCCGAACGGTTCGAATGTCAGCGCTTGCGTGTTCGAATACGGCCCGACGGCGTCCTACTCGGAAAGCGTCGCGTGCTCGCCCTCGCCGGGGTCGGGGGTGAGTCCCGTTGCGGTGTCGGCTGCGCTGTCGGGCCTGAGCCCGAACACGACCTACCATTACCGTGTCTCGGCGACAAACGGCCTCGGCACGATCCACACCGCCGACGCCACCTTCACGACCACGGCCGTCAGCGAATCGTCCTCGACACTCGAAGAAGCCGTGCCGACGACAGCCGAAGTCGCGGCCCTCGAAGCGACGGCCAGCGAAGGCATCGGGACGGTCACCGTCGGGGTGTTCGAAACCGACCCCGCCGAACCGCCGCCGTACAGCAGCACGGACGTCTACAACGACGTTGCGCTCGCGCCGGGCAGCACGTTCAAGAAGCTGCGGTTCAAGAACTGCGAACTGAAAGGCGCGCACACCGTGTGGTGGGCCAACGCGGCCTCTGAATGGCAACCCGTAACGCCCTCAGCCTACGTTTACACTGCCTCGCCGGGGCCGTGCATCACGGTCACGATCACCAAATCGACGCACCCGAGCTTGGCGGAACTGGACGGCACGCGGTTCGGTTACGGCAACATCGGCCCGCCGGAATTCGGGAAATGCCTGGCCGCGAAGAATGCCCTCTTCAGCGAAGGGGCCTGCGGAACGGTCGCCGAAAAGGGCGGCAAAGTGACGCACAAGGGCAAATTCGAATGGTTCGCCGCGTCGGCCACCCTCTGCTACGCGCAGAAGGGCGGCAACTACACCGAATCGGCCTGCAAGACGGTCGCCGAAAAGAAGGGCGTCCCGACCCACAAGGGCAAATGGGAAAAGGGAGCGGTCGCCTACACCGGCACGGTCGGCCAGACGAGGATCGTGATCGCCGGAGCGCCGGCTGTCGAATGTGGGGCCGGGACCTCCGAAGGTGAACTGACGAGCGCGAAAACCACGACCGATCAGATCAGGCTGACGGGCTGCAAACAGGGCAACGCGAAATGCTCGACCGCGGGTCAGGCGGCGGAAACGATCCGCACCGAACCGATCGAAGGCTTCATCTACGAAGAAGCGAAAAGTACCTACAGCGAGCTTGCCGCCTCGCCGCTACTCAAGTTCAGCTGCACCGACGGCGTGGAAGCCACGATCTCGGGGACCGTCTCCGGGGAGTCCGCCGGGGATGCGAACACGATGAGCGCCAGCGGGGAAACGATCTTCAAACCCGGCGTCGGCGAACAGGCCCTCATCGCCCAGGACGCGGGACGGACCTTCGAAGCCGCCCTCACCCTGACGGAGAGGACTACCAGCTCCCAGCCACAGGAGATCAACACCAGGGCCTGAACGCGCCGCCACGACCCCGGTGAGCCCACGCATCCGACGCCGGCGGCCGGCGGCGCGAGCGCTGCGCCTCAGACGCTCGGGGGTGCGCACCAGTACTCGGCTCCCGGAAGAACCTGGTGAAGCTCGGAGTTGCGGTGTGCGCTGCGGTAGCGCTCGGGGGCGGTGGGAGCGCTCTCACACCCCGGCGCCGGCCACTTCGACATCACCTCGAGCAGCCGGGTCGCGATCTCATCGGCGGTGCGCCGGTCGCTGTCGAGCCGCTCCGCGGCCGCCTCGCGAGCCTCGCTCTCGGGGCTCGGCTGACCGGCCAGCACGTCGAGCAGCACGTCGATCACCTGCGGGTCGAACTGGGTGCCACGGCAGCGGCCCAGCTCCGTGATCGCCTGCTCGCGGCTCATCCCCGTGCGGTAGCAGCGGTCGGTGGTCATGGCGTCATACGAGTCGCACGCAGCGATGATGCGGGCGGCGAGCGGTATCTGTGCCTCGCAGAGGCCGTCGGGATAGCCGCGGCCGTCCCAGCGCTCGTGGGTCGAGCGGACGATCGTCGCGACGGGCCGCAGCGGCGGAGCCGCATTGAGTATCCGCTCGCCGAGAATCGTGTGCTGGCGCATGAATTCCCACTCGACCTCGGTGAGCTTGGAGGGCTTGGCGAGGATCTCGTCCGGGATGCCGACCTTGCCGACGTCGTGGAACTCCGCGCCGCGGGCCAGCTCATCGAGCTCTTCGGGGTTCATACCCAGACGCCTGCCGACGGCCAGGCACAGCTCGGCGACGGCGCTCGAATGGTCTTCAAGCGAGGGCTCCCTGACGCTCAGGATGCTCATCAGCACGTCCCGCGTGTGGTCGCCGGCGACGGCGCGCCTGCTGCGCTTGCGCTGATACATCCGTTCGTCGGCGAGCTGCAGCGCGTGATCGAGGCTGGAGGCCTCCCTGCCGATCAGCACGGCGCCGTAGGAGGCCCCGATCGTGAAGTTCTCGCCGCTCTCCTGCAGGGCTCCCGAGGCGGAGCCGATCACCCGCTGCAGGTCCTCCGGGGGGCATTGCAGCAGCGCGCAGAACTCGTCGCCGCCGAGCCGGTAGGCATCGCCCGAGGACCCGACGGCGGCCGTGAGCTTGCCCGCCAGCCGCTCGAGCAGGGCGTCTCCCGCGAGATGCCCGAAGGTGTCGTTGTAGTGCTTGAAGCCGTCCAGGTCGTACATGATCAGCACCAGCGGCATCTCGTCCGTGGCCCGCGCGATCCGCCCGGCGACATCCTCGGTCAGCCGCCGCCGGTTGCCGAGCCCCGTGAGGGCGTCGGTGAAGGCCAGCTGGCGGACCAGTTCGCTGGCGATGATGTCGGCGGCCGCCCGGCGGGCCCCGTCGATCAGCCCCAGCGCGACCTGCTCCTCGTCCGCGCGGAACTGCCTGTCCTGCCTGCAGACGGCGAGCGAGCCGATCACCTCGCCCCCGTCCGTCGAGAAGCAGAACGGCAGGGCAAGGGCCCAGAGGCCGTCCCGCTCAAGCTGGGCTGAGCGCCCGTCGGCCCGCGTGTCCGCGGCCGCCTCGGCGAGCGCCTCGGCGGCCCGGACGGTGTCGCCCTCGTCGATCTCGATGCAGGCATGAGGCCCGTCGAGCACGAGCCGGCCACCGTCGGCATCCAGCGCTTCGACCGAGCCACGCAGGACGGTCGCCGCGAGGGCATCGAGGTCCAGCTTGGCGGCGAACGCCTCGCCCAGCCTGCCGACGGCGGCCTGCAGCCGGCCGCGCTCACGGGCCAGCATCTCGAGGCGCACCTTGGCCTGCTCGATGCGCGCGTTGCGCTCGTTGGAGATCAGCAGCAGCAGTCCCAGGAGGGGCAGCAGCAGCGCGATCGTGGCTGGATACTCACGCGCCGAGATCGCCACGATCAGGCCGATCGGGGTGATGCATGCGTCGATCAGCCAGACCTGGGCGATGACGCGGAGCTGGACCCGTGTCGCCAGGCCGAGGATCGCGGCCTCGCGAACCGTGGCCGACAGCAGGTCGACGACGGATGCCGCCACGAACGCGGCGAGGCACAGCAGTGTCTGCTCGGCGACGCCATGGACCGTCCCCGCGAGCAGGAGCACCGCGGCCGGGCCCAGGGAGTGCCAAGCGTCGGGGACCGACAGGACGACACGCTCAGCCTCCACCCGGCCCTTGAGCGCCTGGACGAGGGTGCCCGCGACGAGGCCCGCTGCCGCCAGCAGCGGCACCAGCCCCGCCGGCAACAGCACCAGCATCGGGATCAGAACCAGGTAGGAGGGCACGACGAAGCCGGCGCCGATCGGGAATCTGATCAGCCGCGAGACGATCGCGTACATCGCCACCAGCAGCGCGGCCAGCGGGACGTCGACGCCGTGCGCCGCGAGGGCGCCGACGGCGAGCGGCACCGAGCAGCAGAGGAACACCGCGCCGGCGGCCGCCTCGACGATGACCTCGCGCCGACCCCAGCGACGCGTGCGCGCACGCCAGGAGTCCTCCATCAGGCGCTCCACGACCTTGGTGGAGCGCCCGTCCTCGCCTACCCTGCCGTCCATGGTCTTCATGTCGACTCGCTTTCCGATGCCCGATAGGGTCGCTGGCTCACCTGGCCGTTCGGCCTACCGTCCGTAGGGGTCGATCCACAGTTCGTAGATTTGGAACAGGCTCGTGGTGCCCTTGCCTTCGAACACGAAGCGGACCTGCCTGGTGCCTTCCTGGCTGCCGGCGGTCTGCGGCTGCACGTTGAACGGGTCGGACTCGGTCCAGCGGGTCTGCTGACCGTGTACCTGACCGACGTTCTTGGGGCTCTTTTCGGTGTTCGTCCCGGCGTAGGCGACGTTGACCGCGACGCCCTCGGCGCCGACGACGTTGCGGACAGCAACGCGGGCCTTGGGATAGGCCAGCGTGACACAGACCGGCGGGCTGACGGCGACCGCCCTGCTGGGCAGGTTCATGACATTGCCCGTCGTGCCATCGGGCCGGGTCGTGGCCACGATGCTCGCTCCGTTGCTCAGCATCCAGCCTTCGGAGGCACGGTCGAAGTTGCTGCCGGGGACCAGGGTGTAGCCGTTGTGGTCATTCAGCGACAGGAACGGGTGCGAGAACAGCTGTCCTTCGCATTCCGCGACCGATGCGGCGATGGCCGGTGACGCGGGAACGGCAAGCGCCGCCGCGGCAACGGCCAGGGCCCACATTGCGCGGATCGATTTGGGTCTGATGAACGGCATCTTGCTGTCCTCCTTGACGTTTTTGGGAGGTCCGGACCATCCGGGGCGACTGCCCTCCCGGTCCTACCTCTGTCGTCCTTCTCGGGCAACATCGGCGGGAACGGCTGCCCGTTTAGGACGACACCGTCCCGATGGACCGATGATCGACACGGCGGGGCCTAGAATCGAGCCTTCGCCCCGTTCCAGCCCGAGGAGACCGATGTCCAGCCCAGCCGCAGACTTCAACGCCAAAGTCATCGAGGAGTTCCACGCCAACGAAGGCCGCGTCGGCGGCATGTTCGAGGGCGCGCCCCTGCTGCTGCTCCACCACACCGGCGCCAGGTCCGGCGAGAGCCGGATCAACCCGCTCGTCTACCTGCCCGACGGCGAGCGCTACGTGATCTTCGCCTCGAAGGCCGGGGCTCCAACCAATCCGGACTGGTACCACAACGTCATGGCTCACCCCGACCTCGAGGTCGAGGTGGGGACGGACACGATCAACGCCCACGCCGCGGAAGCGTCCGGCGAGGAGCGCGAACGCCTGCTCGCCGCCCAGATCGAGCGCATGCCACAGTTCGCGGAGTACGTGCAGAGCGCGGGCGAGCGCCAGATCCCGGTCATCGTGCTGACGCCGGCCGCCTGATCCCGGCCGCTGCGACTCGCCACCTGGAATGTGAACTCGCTCCCGGCCCGCCTGCCGCGTGTCCTCGAATGGCTTGAGCGGGTCGGCCCCGACGTCCTGTGCATGCAGGAGACGAAGGTCGCCGGCGAGGCCTTCCCGCAGGAGCAGCTGGCCGAGCTCGGCTACGAGTCGGCCGCCCACGGCGGGGGCGGCTACGGCGGCGTCGCGATCCTCTCCAGGGTCGGCCTCGAGGACGTCGTGCGCGGATTCGAGGACGAGCCGGGCTTTCCCGATCCCGAGCACCGCGCGATCTCGGCGAGCTGCGGGGGCGTCCGCGTCTGGTCGGTCTATGTCCCCAACGGGCGCTCCCTCGAGGACCCGCACCTCCGCTACAAGCTGGACTGGCTGGGCGGGCTGCGGGCGGCCGCCCGGCTCGAGCTCGCCCGCGGCCTGCCGCTCGCCCTGTGCGGCGATTTCAACGTCGCCCCGACCGATGCGGACGTCTGGGACCCGGCGGCGTTCATCGGCTCGACCCATGTCAGCGAGCCCGAGCGCCGAGCGATCCGCGAGCTGACGGCGCTCGGCCTGACCGACGTTCAGCCGCGGTCCCTGAAGGGGGAGCCGTTCACCTACTGGGACTACCGCGCGGGCATGTTCCACAAAGGCGAAGGGATGCGGATCGACCTGCTGCTGCTCAGCGCCGGCCTCGCCGCGGCCGTCACCGACGCCTACATCGACCGGGACGCCCGCAAGGGCACGAAGCCCTCCGACCACGCCCCCGTCGTCGCCGAGTTGGCGATCCCCTGAGCCCCGTGCCCGTCGGTGGCCGGGCAGTTGCGGGGAGCCTCGGCCGGTATGCTCACGCCGGGAATGTCAGGGGTTTCGAGGGAGAGGTGGCAGGAGGCCCAGGTCGCGGAGCGCGGCTTCTGGTCGACGCGCGGGTTCGGGCTGAAGAAGTTCCGCCGCGCCGTGGCGGGTTCGATCCAGACCGCCGAGTGGGTGCTCCCGCACCTGCAGGCGCCGGCCGGCGACTGGCTCGAGGTCGGGATCGGGCCGCTGGGTGTCGGCTGCATGCATTTCCTCGAATGCCCCGGTGAGCTCCATACGCTGGATCCGATCGAGCCGACCACGGCCGAGGGTTGGCAGCTGCCCGAGGCCTGTCGGGCACTGATCCGCTCCTGCCAGGAGACCTCGATCCGCCATGTCGGCCAGGCGGAGCAGCTCGAGTTCGCCGAGGACAGCTTCACGTTCGTGGCGATGGAGAACATGCTCGATCACGTCCAGGATCCCGGCGCTGTCCTCTCCGAAGCCCGGCGGGTTCTCCGCCCCGGCGGCCTGCTCTACCTCGCCGTCGACACCTTCTCGGTGCTCGGTGAAGCGCGCTTCAAGCTCGTCGCGCAACGCCGCCAGCGCGAGACGACCTTTGTCCGCGCCCACCCGCACCGCTTCTCCAGCGCCGAGGTCCTGCGGATCGTCTCGGCGGCCGGCTTCCGGGTGACCCGATCAGAGACCCCGGGAGCGCTCGGCAACGCGGTCGGCCGGCACTTCCGCACGCGGCTGCTCGCCGAGTAGCGCCCCGGCCGTCTAGCGAACGAGGCGCGCCGGGAGGCTCTTGAGCTGGTTCACGAACATCGATTCGACAAAGGCCGGCTCGCCGGCGAGCTCGATGTTCGGGTAGCGCTTGAGCGTCTCCTCGATCATCACCCGCAGCTCGAGCCGGGCCAGGGCGGTGCCCAGGCAGAAGTGCCGGCCGCCGGCGCCGAAGGCCTGGTGATCGGCTTTACGGGTGATGTCGAAGCGGTCCGGATCCTCGAAGCGGGTCTCGTCGCGGTTGGAGGAGACGTACCACATGACCACCTTCTCGCCCGCCTTGATCTCCTGTCCGTGCAGGACCGTGTCGCGAGTGGCCGTCCGGCGGAAGTGCGCGAAGGCCGGAAACATCCGCAGCGACTCCTCGACCGCGTCGGGGATCAGGCTCGGATCGTCGAGCAGCATCTGCAGCTGATCGCGGTTCTCCATCAGCGCCCGCATCCCGCTGCAGTAGGTCGCCTTGGTCGAGTCGTTGCCGGCCGCCATCAGCAGGAAGAAGCCCATCACGATCTCGTGCTCCTCGAGCTTCTCGCCGTCGACCCGGGCGTTGACCAGCACCGTCGTCAGGTCCTCGGTCGGGGTCTCCTTGCGCGCCGCGATCAGCTGGCGGCAGCGCTCGAAGATCTCCGGCAGGTCGCGCTCGACCGCCCCTTCGGGGCCGTCGGGGTTGATGTCCGGGTCCCCCGCGGCGAGCGTCGAGTTCATCAGCCTCGCCCAGATCGCGTCGTCCTCCTCGGCGATCCCCATGAAGCTGCCGATCACCCGCGAGACGATCGGCTGGGCGACCTCGTCCACCAGGTCGCAGGTCTCTTTGCCCTCGAGCCGGTCGAGCACGCGGACCGTGATCGCGCGGATCTCATCCTCGTGGGCGGCGATCCGCCGCGGCGTGAAGCCGGCCTGGAAGAGCGCCTTCAGACGGTCGTGCTTGGGCGGGTCCATCCCGATGAACATCGCCCGGGCGATGTTCATCGGGATGGACCCGCCCAAGCACGACCGTCTGAAGGCGCTCTTCCAGG
>Ga0075017_100002249_pt1 | contig 12007 bp, 14 predicted proteins | sample AleBraG_ABR_2012_FD_71475 | JGI IMG/M metagenome (GOLD analysis project Ga0075017, IMG submission 71475) | Freshwater sediment microbial communities in response to fracking from Pennsylvania, USA - Alex Branch Run_MetaG_ABR_2012 | ecosystem: Environmental > Aquatic > Freshwater > Creek >...
CCGGACAACTGCACGGCGCTGCCGAGTGCCCAGAGCGCACGTCCCCAGCAGTCATCGCTCGCGATGGGACCGAACCACGCGCCGGTCTCGCTTCGTCGATTGCGGAACTGTCCCGTGGGGCTCTGCGCGTCGCTGAGAAAACGTAGGGACGATGCGGCGAGCGCCGACACTGCTCGCGACGGGTGAGGCTCGCGCACGCACACGAGGAGCACGCGCGCGACGTCATCGGTGCAGTACCCGTGTTCGACTCGAGCGACCGCGTGGTTCGCATGCTCGAAGGTGCCCAAGGGGCCCGACAGCGCCAACAGGTGCGCGAAGTTCGGCTCGGGTACGTTCTTCATCCCACGCCCACGCCCAACAGCATCTCGTCGGTCACTTCGAGGTACTGCGCCGCGACGGCGTCCCAGCCCAGACTGGGCGCGATGCGCCGCGCATGGTGCTGCATCGACTGCGCGCAGTGCGGCTCGCAGAACACTCGGCGAAGCGCGCGAGCGAGCGCGTCGGGATTTTGGTGTTCGACGACGAGTCCCGCGCCATCGCTCAAGAGCTCGACCGCGTGCGGGAACGCGGTCGCGATGACCGGACGCCCTGCGGCAACGGCGTCGACGAGCACGCCCGACGTCGCCTGATCCACCGAGTCGTACGGCAAGACGACCACGTCGGCACTGCCGATCAAGTGATTCAGTGACTCCAGGTCTCGATAGGAGTTGTCAAAGACCACCATCTCGCTGACGTCATTGTCGATAACGCGCTGTTCCAGCATGCGTCGGTAGACGTCGCCTTCGTAGGCCAACACCTTGGGGTGCGTTCGCCCGGCAATCACGTAGAGCGGGGCGGGCACCATGTCCTTCAGGTGCGCGAGCGCATCGATCACCCATTCGATCCCCTTGCCCGGACCAATGAGTCCCCAGGTCAACAGCAGCGGTCGCGCGTGGCGGGCCGCCTCCGCGTGTGCGGGCGCCACCGCGGCCCCGTGGGGAATGACGAACACCGGGGTGTGGCCGACGTCGTTGACGACTCGCAAGGTCGCCTCGGCGGCACTCGTCATCACCACGACGCTGTCGACACTACGAATCACCTCGTTGAGCACCTGAATCTGTCCACGGGTCGGAAACGGCAGCACCGTGTGCAAGATGGCCAACGTCGGTACGCGGACCGCGTCGAGGACCGAGACGACCGCGGAACCGTCGCTGCCGCCGTAGAGCCCGTACTCGTGTTGCACGAATACGACGTCGCACTGATTGAGCGCCTGAGCGGCCGGATCGATTGACGAGGGCCGAGCGGCGACGAGCTCGCCAATCACGGGGAACACCGAGGTCGACGGCGTCTCAGGAACGTCCAGCACCCGAACGATCTGTACGGTGGCGCCGTGACGCTCGAGGGCCGTGCCCAGGGCCGCGGAAAAGGTCGCAATCCCACACGGTGTGGGCGGTGCGCTACTTAGGAATCCGTAGGTCGTGGTGGTCGATTTCATGAATGCTCCGTGGGTTGAGGGGAACTGCCGTGGTACTAAACGTCATTGGCGTGCGATCAAAGGCACCGATGACTCACATCACTTCTTCGCAGAATGTTCTCCACGTGAGGCACGGACCGACGATCCTTCGACGGTTGACGACCTCGTGACGGCGTGCCGTGCTTCGTCAGCGCCGGCGTCGTGGGTCATTTGACCCGCGTGCCCTTGGCGAGTCGAGCGACCAAGCGCATTTCAACCATCAAAGCGCCCAGTGCCACCGACGCCAACACGGTCTCCAACACGAACTTCTTCGGGATGATGAGGAGATAGTTGCCCGAATCTGGCTTCGTTGGTGACGCCGCGGACTGCGACGGATGGCGACGCGACATACACGACCTCCAGAGAGATGAAGGCGTCGAGCCCGAACGGGCGACAATCGTCTAGATCGTCCGACCCAAACTTGGCGTCTTGAACACGAGAGGAACACTTCCTGACGCTGCTCCATCCTACACGGAGCGACTCGACCTCATGACGGAAAGGCCAAGTAAATAAAGGCTTTTGAGTATCCTCCACCGCGAGAGCGACCGTGGAGTGCCGAGTGGCCCACGCCAGTGGCCCGACCGCCGTGACGTCGGACTCACGAAAGCGAGTGGACCAAAAGTTTTTGTTCGTTGCAATTCGTGGTGCACTACGATCGGTCGTGCAGCTCTAGACACCATGGTTGTTAGGCCCTTGCACGGTTGACCATGAACTGGAGTTTCGTGAAGAATCTACTTTCGTCTCCCGCCGAAAGTGTCGGCGTTCGGCTTTCGTTACCGCTCGACTGGAAACGGCGAGTGGGACCGTTGAGTGCGGCCTGGCTCAATCGCACGGAGTTCTCCCTGCACTGGCTTCGCGTCGCGCGAAGTGACATCGAGAGCGACGACGACACTAATGAGGCCGTGTCGACGTGAAGGCGCTCGTCTTTCATAGTCCGGGCGTGAAGTCGTGGACCGACGTACCCATGCCGTTCGTCCAGAACCCGGGCGACGCCGTGGTCAAGGTCGATCTCACCACCATTTGCGACTCCGATCTTCGCATTCTTCGAGGCGACGTCCCCGCGGTGGCCGCGGGCCGGGTTCTCGGTCACGAAGCGATCGGCACGGTCGTAGAAATCGGCTCAGCCGTGCAGCGCGTCGCGGTGGGCGATCGAGTACTGGTGTCGTGCATCACCGTCTGCGGAGCGTGTGAGTCGTGCAAGCGCTACCACGCGGGTCACTGCTCGGGTGGTGGCGGTTGGATTCTTGGTCACCTCATCGATGGCACCCACGCGGAGTACGTGCGCGTTCCCTTCGCCGACACCTCGACCTTCGCGATTCCCGACGGCGTGAGCGATGAGCGAATGCTGATGGTCGCCGACGTCCTGCCCACCGCCTACGAAGCGGGTGTCCTGTCCGGCACCGTGCACCCCGATGACGTCGTGGCGGTGATCGGCGCCGGCCCCGTGGGCATCGCGGTGATCGTGACGGCGAAGTTGATACTTCCCAAGACCATCATTGCCATCGACGTCGATGACAGTCGCCTCAGCATGGCCAAGGAGTTCGGTGCCGACATCACGATCAACTGCAATTTCGCCAGTGCACTGAACGAAATACGCCGAGCGTCCGATGGTGTGGGCGCCCACGTGGTCATAGAAACCGTCGGAACGAGCGAGATGTTCACGCTCGCCACGACGTTGGTCCGCGCGGTCGGTCACGTCGCGGCCATCGGCGCACACGGCACCGTGGCGACGTTGTCCACGGACCGTCAGTGGAACCGTAACGTCCGCGTCACTTCCGGGCTCGTCGACGCGTTTTCCACGCCTACGCTCATCCGATTGGTGTCGAGCGCGCAGATTCTCGCGAACGATCTGGTGACCCACCGTTTTGCGTTTGAGGACATGATGACGGCGTACGACGTGTTCGACAACGCGAGTCGTCATCGAGCACTGAAGGTCGCGATCGGTGGTGTGAACGCGAACTAGCGCACCACATGGAGTCCAAGTCGCGTCGTGGGCGAATCGACATGTGACTATGGTGAGTTTCGTGCGCACGTACGGTGAACCGGTGTGACGTGACTGCACGATCGACGTGGCGCCGAGCGAGCGATCAGTGATTGACGCGCGCGCCACGTGGCGACACGCACTGAGCATCGATCGGTCACTGCTCACGCCGGTGACGGGAGCGATCACGGCGTTACCACTGATCGGTGTCTTCATTCTTGGTCTCTCCGTGGGCACCACCCGCACCGCTATCTCCATGGCGGTCGGCGCCAATCTGATCGCGATCGTGTCGCTCGTCGCGGCGCCGCGTCTCTCGATCCGCTTGGCCCTCATCGACGCGTTCACCATGGGACTTTCGGTCGTGGTCGGCACCATCACTCACCCCTATCCGTGGCTCCATACGGCATTGCTCGTGCCGTGGTGCTTCCTCGCGGGCATGCTGGTCGTCTTCGGCCAGACCCAGGCGGCCATTGGATCCCAAGCGGTCATTGCCTACGTCGTGCTCGGACGATTCTCCGGTTCACCGTCCACCGCCCTGCACCTCGGACTCTTCGTGGTGATCGGTGCGTTGGTCGAAGTGGTGGCCCTCGTCATCCTTCGTCTCCCACCGAGTCTTCGCTTCCAACGCGGCCGCTTGGCCAACGCCTTTGAATCGGTGGGTGAACTGGCTCGTTCGGACCCCCACCGATCCGCTACCGACATCCTGCCGGTGCTCGATGAGGCGGAGCGAGTCCTGTCGGCGCCGTCGCTCTTCGGTCGAACGGACGTCCGGGATTTACGAGCCGTCCTCGATCAGTTGCGCCGGATTCGCCTCGAACTGACGACCATGGCCGGCCTTCGCGTGCGCCTCTCGGGCGATCCGTCCACCGCGGACAGCTCGGGCATCGATCAATGCATCGACGTGGCCGCGGTGGCGCTGGCGGAAATGGCGGTCGCGATGCGACGCGGTCCCGACACGTCGGCGTGGAGGTTGGCACTCGACCAGTTCCTCAATGTGTTGACGCCGATCCAGCACTCCTTCGATGCACAGCGATCCAACGGCGACATCATTGCACTGCAGTGCGTGGCGCATCTGAACGCGATCGGCGGTCAACTTCGTTCCGCGGGCAAACTCATCGAAGAACTCGCCACGAGCGACGGACGACACGTCTGGCGGCCGAGCATTCCGTCGATGCGCGGTCTCGACTTTGGCCACGTACAGAGCGACGTCGCCGTGGTTCGGGGCAACCTGCACCGTGGATCGCCGGCCTTTCGACACGCCGTGCGTCTGGCCGTCGCCGTGCCGCTCTCGGCGATCTTGGCGACGGTGCTCGCACTGCCGCGAAGTTACTGGCTCCCCTTTGCCGTTGCCGTCATCCTCAAACCGGACTACAGCACACTCGTGAAGCGAGGCCTGGGCCGGATGGTGGGTACCGTGCTGGGCGCCACCGTGGCCGCCATCTTGGTCAGCGAACTCCATCCGGATCTCGCGCTGACGACGGTGCTCGTGGCGCTCACCTGTTGGTTCGCCTACACCACCTGGGCCGCCAGTTTTTCCGTCGCGATCGGTTTCGTGACCGCCATGGTCTTGATCCTGCTCAGCACGTCGGTCACCGACACGATCGGCACCGCGCTCGACCGACTCATTGACGTCTCACTGGGCGGCGCCATTGCCTTCATCACCTACTTCGTATGGCCCACGTCGCCGCGCGCGGGCGTGCGAGAGGCCCAGTCCGCACTGTTTCACGCCCTGAGCGAGTACCTAGAACAGGTCATCACGCTCGTCGAGCAACGCGGTGAAGATCCGGCTGAGCTCAGCCGTCGCTCCCGCGACGTTCGCCTGGCCTGGGCGACGTCCGAAGCAGCCGTCGGTCGCTCGGTCGAGGAACCATCGGCGACGAGAGTCGACCCCTCCGAGGGTCGCGGACTGCTCGCCACGGCACTGCGCATCCTTCGAGCGACCCACGCACTACGGATAGAAGCGGAGCGCGGCGCCACGGTGGCACCGTCGGAGAGTTTTGACGCGCTGGGCGACGGATGCGTCAGCGCACTGCAGCAACTGAGCGAGTGGTTCGATGAGCGACCTGTCGAGTCCACGCTCGAACTACGGCCACTCTTTCTGCACGCCGAGCGGGACTTAGTGGCGATTGCCGCGCCGCCCACCATTGCGCTGCACTTTGACGAGCTCGTCAACGCCATCAACACGTCATTGCACCTCGCCGGCGTCACCAACGCACTTCGTCCATGACGTTGCTGCTCGCGAGCACCACCTGACACTCGTACGACGACACCTCAGTACACTGGTGGAAGCAGTATTTGACGAACCACGACGACTGATCGAGTGTGGACGTGGTTCGCAGCTTGATCATTCGTGAGCACCCAGCCACCTTCGTCGTCGTGGTCGACGTCGTCGCCCTCCCCGCCGCACACGGCGCCATTGAAAGCAGACTGCATGGAACATTCACCAACCCGAAAACGAATCAGCCGTGTCCTGCACTGGGTAGGTGACGTCACCTCACGCGCCGGCACGGCGGCACTGGTGGCGGGCACCATGACGGTCTTCCTCATCGTGCTCGCGATCGCGGGCTTTCCGGGCAACTGGGAGGTGGCCTTCGCGACCGTGTCATCGACCATCACGTTGGTGATGTTGTTCGTCATCCAACACACGCAGAGCCGTCAGCAAACTGCACTGCAACTTAAATTGGACGAACTCATTCGCTCGTCACCACACGCCGACGATCTCTTGGTCAAGATTGAAAAGGCCGAAGATGACGAGCTGATCGATCGTGAGCAAGATTCCGTCGCTCATCACGAATCACTACGAGATCTGTTCGACGATGATGAGCGCCGAGTGACGTGAATGGTGCCCGCGGTCATCGTGCCCGATGGATGCCGCGAGACGAAAGTCTTCAGTCGTCGACGAAGTTCCTGGACATCGCGTCAAACGACTGGGTCGGTGCGTCCAAGAGTGAGGGCTCCTTCGTAGTTTCCTCATCTCGATAGTTCGCCAAGATCTCATTCGCTCGAGCAATCATCTTCATTCGGCGATCATCGAGTGCCGAATGGCGGTCAATTCGTCTCATGTTCCCTCCCCCGCAAGTCCCACACCATGAACCCACCAACCTCGACGGGTCTAACGAACGTGCGGTCGTCGTTGGGGGTGACGTGCCGCGCCAGTGCGTTGACCAGGTCCGCGACCGTCAACTCACTGCTCGCCCCGTAGTAATCGCCGTCGACAGGGACCATCGGGGGAGACATCCCTGTCGACGGGCGGCTTTGCTCGGTCGCGCGCGGACGCTTCGACCTAGTCCGTAAACGCATCCTTGACCTTTTCTGCGGCCTGTTGAAGGTTGCCCTTCACTTGATCATCGCGACCTTCTTCGACGAGTTGCTCATCACCGAGTGCCTCGCCCGCGGCCTGCTTGACTTTGCCTTTCGCCACGCGAACCTTGTACTTGGATTTCTTGCTCAACTTCATTTCAGTCCCCTGTTCAAAGATTCAAACGCCGCCACACGGGCGTCGTCGACTCTCAATCACCTCGACTGCACGTCAAGAGTTGCATCACTGATCCACCACTCATCGTCGCAAGAACAGGACGAGAATGATGACAACCAGGATGACCACAACTGCGCCGCCTCCGATGTACATTGTCTTCCTTTCAATCTCATTCCCACGCGTTAGCCGTTACCGATCGCAACTCCGTATTGCGGGCACGCGAGGACTTACTTACTTTCCTCGTGCACCGAGCTCGTACGACCCTGCGCGTCAGTGACCTGGCGGTCCAATGAGTGCCGACTCGAGCCGACAGATCCCCGCGACACGCCAAAGACGATTGCCGAGACGACGAAGCCCGCCGCGCCCACGACCATGAGAATCACGCCGATCGTCGAGAGGCGAAATCCGTGCCCCTGGTACGTGACGGCCCAGTACATGATGGCGCCGGCGGCGATGGATATTGCACTAAGGACCATTCCTGGAAGACCCATGATTCTCCTTCGACTTGCCCACCCAACGAATTGGAAGGTGGCAAGGAAGCGGGGTCCGGACGTCCTGAGTTGACAGTACCACCTAAGGAAAATATTCGATCAGAAAATTGTTACAACGCCGTGACGCCCGAGTCAGTTACTCCGTCGGCCGTCGTCGAAATGGATCACGTCCGCGTTGCCCGTGATGGGTCGGTGAATTGTTCGGGATCAGCAGCGCGAGTTGATCTACCCGATCAACGAGGCGGCGGCTAGGAACGAACGGGCGACCAGGCGTCGAGGTCCGTGGCCGAAATCTCGTGTGTGACGACCATGTTCGCCACCTCGGTCAAGCCAAGATTGTGATTTCGAGCGTGCGCACGCAGGCGCCCGAAGGCGCCGTCCATGTCTGAACTGGTCGCTTGACTGACCATTCCCTTGGCCTGCTCAATGATGATGCGGCTGTTCAGGGCGAAGCTCAGTTGATCGTTCAACGTCTTGGCGTCGAGGGACGTGCGATGTTGGAGGATGGCGATCGTCGCCACGTCGGCGAGACCCTGAGCGAGTGCGACGTCCTCCGCGTTCAGATGTCCCGACTTGGCCCGAAAGAGGTTCAAGGCGCCGATGGTGCGCCCGCGAAGACGCATGGGTAGCGAGTGCACCGAGTGGAAACCGTGAGCAACAGCACGTGGACCAAAATCGGGCCAGCGTTCGAAGGAGTCGGTGAGGTCGAAGTTAACGATCGCGACGCCGTCGCGATAGCAATCAACGCACGGGCCTTCGTTCACTTGGATCTGGAACAGTTCCAGGACCCGCATCGATTCACTCGACGACGCGATGAACTGCAATTCGCCGCCCGGTGACGCGAGCATGACACCCACCGCGTCGACGTCAATGGCGTCAACGCAGCGCACACTGAGCACCGTCAGAACGTCGATGACATCGAAGTCGTCCACCAAGTTGTCGGCCAGTTCCACGATGGTGGCGATCAGCAGCGATTCTCGAGCCATTAGTGTCCCTCCCCGCTGTACGGTGCCAAAGCTGTCGCACCGACCTCAGGCGCCGCTACTACCCATAACAATACCAATTTGCTCACGTTTCACTCCCGGTTGGGTGTTGCCAGGCGGCGGTGGACGGGTCGAAATGGACCTCGCGAGCGACGACCGCGTTGGCGAGGGACGAGAGCGACGTTCCCCGGGCGAAGGCGTGGGCTCGAAGCGCGACCAACGCGTCAGCCAGCGACCACGATCCCTGTACCGCGATCATGCCGGCCGCTTGGTGCACGGAGAAGTCGAAGGTCGCCTCACGCTCGATCTCGGACGCGAACGTACCGGGCGAGGCGCCGGCTTGAAAGGAAAGGACCGCACGACCGATGACCGACGCCATCAAATACGCGTCGGACAACTGCGCATCGCTGAGCGCGCCGGGCGCGTCGCGAAAGAGACTCAGTGCGCCCAGGCGCACCGCACCGATGCGCAAGGGAAAGCCAAAGACGGCGAGCGCCCCGGCGGACAGGGCTAAGGGGGTATAGGCCGACCATCGAACCGGCGCCACGGTGAACAGGTCGGTCTCGTCGACGGCGCGCTCGGCCGCGCACGCGTCCACCCCGGGGCCTTCGCCCACCATCGACTCGATGTCCGCCAGCGCACCGGCCACGTCGTTGCTCGTGCAGAACGTCGTCATCGACGACTGTTGCGATCCGAGGACGATGGTCGCGCCGCTCAGTCCCGTGACCTCGGCCGCCACCGTGCACAGCGATCCCCCGACGGCGTCGGAACGCTCGTGTTCCGCGAGGAGTGCAAAGATCGCGATCAGTCGATCAGTGAGCATGCGACGCACCGAGCCGTTCACGTAACACCAAGGTCAGTGAAGAGCCGCGTCGTCGCACCGTCCATCTCCTAAAGAATTCACGCCGCTCAACGGGGACTGGATGAAGCGAAGTTCCTCTATGAATTCGAGAACTGCCCGCAGCCTAGTGCGCGTCCTCGCGAGCGAAGGGGTAACGACTCGAGCGGTGGGCGCGACGCCCGGTCAGCGTGGCAGCGCCGATCGCAGGACGCGATCGATCTGGTCGACTTCAAGAAGGAATCCGTCGTGACCGGCGTCGGACGTGATAACGGTCAGCGGTCGCGCGTTGGGCAGCAAGTCGACCATTTGCTCCTGCAACTCGAGTGGGTACAGTCGATCCGACTCGACGCCGGCGACCGTGACGGGTATCGACACCTCGCCCAGCGCCGCGGCGACACCGCCGCGTCCCCGACCGACGTCGTGGTGATTCATGGCCTCGCTCAGCACGATGTAACTGTTGGGGTCGAATCGAGCCGCGAGCTTGTGACCGTGGTACGAGAGATACGACTCGATCGCGTAGCGGCCGTTGCGCAGCACGTCCCCGTCACCCTGCGCCGAGCGACCGAAGCGGTTCTCGAACTCAGCCCGCGTACGGTAACTGAACTGTCCGAGGCCGCGCGCGATCGCCAGTCCTTCGTACGGCACGCGACCCGACGCGTAGTAGTCACCCGCGCAGAAGTTGGGGTCCACACGGATCGCTCGCACCTGCAGTGAACACAGTGCGATCTGGTCGGCGGTGGCGGCCGCGCCCACCGCGATGACGATGCAGTGGCCCACGCGCGACTGGTGCCCAACCGCCCACTCGAGCGCACGCATGCCGCCCATGGAACCGCCCACGACGGCGTGCCACGCGCCAATGCCCAGTTCGTCGCTCAAGGCGACCTCGACGTCAACCTGGTCGCGGATCGTGATCACCGGGAATCGTGCACCGAAGTGCGTCCCCGACTCGTCGAGCGACGACGGGCCGGTCGTGCCCTGGGCCCCGCCCAGCACGTTGGGACACACGATGAAGAACTCGTTCGTGTCGAGTGCGCAGCCCGGTCCGATGATGCCTTCCCACCACCCCGGTGTGCGGTGTCCCGGACCGACGGTGCCGGCGGCGTGCGAGTCACCAGTCAGCGCATGCAGTACGAGGACCGCGTTGGACGCCGTCGCGTTCAGTCGCCCCCACGTCTCGTAGGCAACAGTGACCTCGCGCAGCGTGTCACCGCCTTCAAACGTGAAACCGTGACCGCCCGCTCCGTGCAGAGTGACGAACTGACGTTCCCCGGGGTCATCACCGGGGCGCCAGAACCCGGGCGACCATGAGGTCATGCGCCCTTGGCCGCTTTGAATGCCCCTTCGAGGTCCGCCAAGATGTCCTCGATCGACTCGATGCCGATCGAGAGGCGTACGAGATCGGGACGCACGCCCGTGGAGGTCTGCTCGGCCTCGGTCAGCTGGGAGTGTGTCGTCGAGGCCGGGTGGATCGCCAGGCTCTTCGCGTCACCGACGTTGGCGAGGTGACTGAACAGTTCGAGCCCCTCGATGAACCGCTTGCCCGCCTCGACGCCACCGTTGATGCCGAAGGAAAGGATCGATCCCCCGCCCTTGGGCAGGTAGCGAAGTTGACGCTCGTGCCAGGGGCTCGACGCCAGACCGGGATAGTTCACCCAACTGACGTCGTCGCGCGCTTCGAGCCACGCCGCGACCGTCGCGGCGTTGGCGACGTGGCGCTCCATGCGCAGGCTCAAGGTCTCGAGGCCCTGGATGAACAGGAATGAGTTGAGTGGCGCGATGGCGGCACCAATGTCGCGCAGGTACTGGAGTCGCGCCTTTAAGACGAAGCGGGCGGGGAACAGCGGCGCCGGAAGCTGACCGAAGACGAGACCGTGGTAGCTCGGGTCGGGTTCGGTGAAGTTCGGGAACCGGCCACTGTTCTCGTAGTCAAACGTGCCCCCGTCGACGATGACGCCGCCGATGGACGTGCCGTGGCCCCCGATGAACTTGGTCGCCGAGTGCACGACGATGTCCGCGCCGTGCTCGAGCGGACGCGCGAGGTACGGTGACGCGAGCGTGTTGTCGACCACGAGCGGGATCTGGTGGTCGTGCGCCACCTTGGCGACACCCTCGAAGTCCAGGACGTCGCCCTTGGGGTTGCCGAGCGTCTCGGCGTAGAAGGCCTTGGTGTTCGGTCGAATGGCGGCCGCCCACGCGTCCAGGTCATCGGGATCGTCGACGAAGGTCGTCTCGATACCCAATTTGGGCAACGTGTAGTGAAAGAGGTTGTAGGTCCCTCCGTAGAGCGACGCCGAGGACACGACGTGGCCACCGTTTTCCGCCAGATTGAGCAGCGCGATGGTCTCGGCCGCCTGACCCGACGACACCGCGAGCGCCGCGACGCCGCCTTCGAGTGACGCCATGCGCTCTTCGAATACGGCCTGGGTGGGGTTCATGATGCGCGTGTAGATGTTGCCGAGTTCGGCGAGCCCGAAGAGTGCGGCGGCGTGGTCCGTGTCGCGAAACACGTAACTGGTGGTCTGGTAAATCGGTACGGCGCGCGCACCCGTCGCCGGATCGGCCTGGGTCCCTGCGTGAATTTGACGAGTCTCGAATCCCCAGTCAGTCACTTCATTCTCCTCACTGTTCGCCGCGTCGGCGCTGTCGCACGCCGCGGGATTTTTCAATCGAAGTATAAGACTAATACGATGGAAATAGTCAAGTATCGACGTTTCTCCTCCGACGCGATAATAGAGAGTGCGTCA
>Ga0075017_100002250_pt1 | contig 12006 bp, 10 predicted proteins | sample AleBraG_ABR_2012_FD_71475 | JGI IMG/M metagenome (GOLD analysis project Ga0075017, IMG submission 71475) | Freshwater sediment microbial communities in response to fracking from Pennsylvania, USA - Alex Branch Run_MetaG_ABR_2012 | ecosystem: Environmental > Aquatic > Freshwater > Creek >...
CCGAAGAAGAGCCGCCAAGTCCGCTCACGCTCTATCCGGGTTACGACTACAAGAAAGAACCTTACGCCTGGGGCATGACGATCGACATGAACTCCTGCGTCGGGTGCAACAACTGCATCGTCGCCTGCCAGTCGGAGAACAATATTCCTGTTGTGGGCAAGGAACAGGTGGTGAAGGGCCGCCACATGCACTGGCTGCGCGTGGACGCTTACTATCAGGGCGATCGTGCCAACCCGCGCGCGTATTTCCAGCCGGTTCCCTGCATGCAGTGCGAGAACGCTCCCTGCGAACTAGTATGTCCGGTCGGTGCCACCGTGCACAGCACCGAGGGCCTGAACGACATGGTCTACAACCGTTGCGTGGGCACGCGCTACTGCTCCAACAACTGCCCATACAAGGTGCGCCGGTTCAACTTCCTGCTATTCCAGGACTGGGAGACACCGCAATACAAGATGATGCGCAATCCCGACGTGACCGTCCGCAGCCGCGGCGTCATGGAGAAGTGCACGTATTGCATCCAGCGCATCACGCAACATCGCATTGATGCAGAACGCGCCGATACGCTGATCCAGGATGGTGAGCTGCAAACTGCTTGCCAGCAAACCTGCCCGGCCAACGCCATCATCTTCGGCAACATCAATGATCCGAACAGCCGGGTTTCGAAACTCAAAGCTCATCCGCGGAATTATGGATTGCTCGACGACTTGAACACGCGGCCCCGCACTACGTATTTGGCAGAGGTTCGCAATCCAAATCCCGAACTGGAAACGCGCGCTGAAGCGGTCGTTCACGCGGAGATGAAAGACTAGTTGACCATGGACGAGCGAACAGAACAGGCCGTCGTGAACCGGGCCCCGGTCATTGAACCGGGCCACACCTTTGCCTCGGTCACCGACAAAATCAGCTCCATCGTGTTGACGCGGCCAGCGACCACGGGCTGGTTTGTGGGTTTTGGAGTTGCGTTCCTCGTGACCATGATGCTCCTGTACGCCCTCGGCTATCTCTTCCTGAAGGGCGTCGGCATCTGGGGCATCAACATCCCGGTCGGCTGGGGATTCGCCATCGTCAATTTTGTGTGGTGGATCGGCATCGGCCACGCGGGCACGTTGATTTCCGCCATTCTCCTCTTACTGCGGCAGTCCTGGCGTAATTCCATCAACCGCTTTGCCGAAGCCATGACGCTGTTTGCGGTGGCGAGCGCCGGCATATTCCCGCTGGTTCACACCGGTCGTCCCTGGCTGGCCTATTGGATGTTCCCGTATCCCAATACCATGGGTTACTGGCCACAGTTTCGGAGCCCATTGATCTGGGACGTGTTTGCGGTCTCCACCTACTTCACAATTTCACTATTGTTCTGGTTTATCGGCCTGATTCCGGATCTCGCCACCTTACGTGACCGTGCCGACAACCGCGGCGCGAAGATCATATACGGCATCCTCGCGATGGGTTGGCGCGGTTCGGCGCGCCACTGGCACCGGTACGAGAGCGCCTATCTGCTGCTGGCAGGTTTGGCCACGCCACTGGTCTTGTCCGTACATACGGTGGTTAGCTTCGACTTCGCAGTGGGCATCGTTCCGGGATGGCATACGACGATTTTCCCTCCCTATTTTGTCGCGGGTGCGATCTATTCCGGCTTCGCCATGGTGCTGATGCTCGCTATCCCCATCCGAAAACTCTACGGACTGGAAGATTTCATCACCGAACGCCATCTGCAGAACTCCGCCAAGGTGATGCTGGCCACTGGCCTGATCGTGGCCTATGGATATGGCATTGAAGCGTTCATGGGGTGGTACAGCGGAAACCGCTACGACTCGTTCCTGCTGTGGAACCGCCTGCACGGACCGTATGCCTTCTGGTACTACGCACTGCTGACCTGCAACATTGTTGTCCCACAGGTGCTCTGGATCAAGAAACTGCGTACCAGTCCGATTTGGCTCTTCCTGGTTTCTCTGGACATCCTGATTGGCATGTGGCTGGAGCGGTTCATCATTGTTGTGGTGAGCCTGCAGCGCGACTTCCTGAATTCATCCTGGGGCATGTACTACCCGACGCGCTGGGACTGGATGACTTATATCGGAACCATCGGCATGTTTCTTGCGGCCATGTTCCTGTTCGTTCGCATCCTGCCCATGATCTCGATCTTTGAAATGCGTACGCTGCTTCCGCAGGCGGAGGTGAAGCCCGAATGAGACAGGTTCCAATTTACGGGCTCATGGCCGAGTTTGACACGGCCAGCGATCTGGTAGCGGCTGCGCATCACACGCACCAAGCCGGCTACCGGAAGATCGACGCTTACAGTCCGTTTCCTATCGAAGAACTGGCGGAGGCGATCGGCTTCCACAAGAATGGCGTGCCTCTGGTTGTGCTGATTGGCGGAATTCTTGGTGGCTTGTCGGGCTACCTGATGCAGTACTGGATCGCGACCAGCAGCTACCCGGTGAACGTGGGCGGCCGCCCCTACCATTCGTGGCCGTCGTTCATCATCGTCACATTCGAAATGACGATTCTCTTTGCGGGAATCTCCGCGGTGTTCGGCATGCTTGCTCTGAACGGGCTTCCCATGCCGTATCACCCGGTATTCAACGTGCCCCGTTTTGCATTAGCCAGCAAAGACCGTTTTTTCCTGATCATTTTTTCTACGGACCCGAAGTATGACTCGGTAGGCACACGCGGTTTCCTCCAAGGTCTGGGCCCGCGCTCCATTTCGGAGGTGCCTAGTTAACGCCCGGCCTCACTTCCGCAAACTCTGTGCTCTGGCGCTAATGATGCTGCCGTTGACCATTGGCTGCCGCATCGATATGCACGTGCAGCCGCGTTACAACCCGCTGGCCAAGAGTGACTTCTTCGCCGACCAGCGTTCGGCGCGCCCACCAGTGCCAGGAACGGTGGCTCGCGGCGATCTGCGGGCGGACACCTACTTCTACACCGGGAAGATCGCAGAAACTCCGGGCGACTATCTCCCGTTCCCGGCGAGCGACGATGTGCTGGCGCGCGGGCGCGAACGCTACAACATATATTGCTCGCCTTGCCATTCCCGGATGGGCGATGGCAACGGAATGATTCCGCAGCGCGGGTTTCGGCGTCCGCCTTCGTATCACATAGAGCGGCTGCGCAAAGCCCCCCTGGGCTACTTCTTTGACGTCATGACCAACGGATTCGGCGCGATGCCGGACTACGCATCCCAGATCCCGCCTCGCGACCGGTGGTGCATCGTGGCATACATTCGCGCGCTCCAACTCAGCCAGAACGCCACCGTGGCAGACGTGCCAGCCGGCCAGCAAGTGCCTTCGCAACCACCGCAGTTCCGCGGCGAGCCTGGTTCGGGAGCAACGCTGCCGGAGGCTGAAACCAAGTCTCCCAGTCCCGCGCAAGGGGAATCCAAATGAGCTCAGGGCACGTGAACATTACGGATTTCTCAGCGCCCCCGATCGTCAAAGTCATCGCGCGCCGGTCGCTCGTGGTCGGTGTGATTTTTGGTCTCATCTCCGTGGTCCTGGCGTTTGTTCAGCCCAATGAATTCTTCCGGGCTTACCTGCTCGGCTTCATGGAGTGGCTCGCAGTCGCGCTCGGGGCTATGGCGGTCCTCATGCTGCGGCATCTGACCGGAGGTGGATGGGGCATGGTGATCCGCCGCATTCTGGGCGCAGCCATGAGAACCATCCCGCTAATGGCGGTTCTCTTCATTCCGCTTCTGTTCGGAATTCGGCGCCTCTACATCTGGGCGCAGCCCCTCGAAAACATTCAGAACAAGATGCTGCGGGAGCATCTCGAGCTGATCACAAAAAGCTATCTCTCGATAAACGGCTTTATCATTCGTGCAGTCATCTACTTTGCGATCTGGGGTCTGCTGTCCTATCTGCTGACCAAGTGGTCGGCCGAGCAGGACCGACCTCCGATTCGCGATAATAGTGGCAAGTTCAAAGCTGTCGCCGGACCCGGCCTGATCCTCTATGGCTTTACGATCTCCTTTGCGGCGATCGACTGGGTGATGTCGCTCGATCCCAGCTGGACCTCCACGATCTACGGGTTGATCTTCCTGGCTGGACAAGTGCTCGCCGCTCTTTCCTTTGCCGTGGTATGCGAAAGAATTCTGTTCCGCTACAAGCCCATGTCGGAGCTGCTGAAACCGGAACACGTACACGACCACGGCAAGCTGATGCTCGCCTTCATCATGGTGTGGGCATATTTTTCCTTTTCGCAGTGGCTGATCATCTGGGCGGGAAATCTTCCTGAGGAAATCACGTGGTACGTGCGACGGCTGGGTGGCGGCTGGGGATTTGTGGGGCTCTTCCTCGCGATCTTTCAATTTGCCGTGCCGTTCGCGATCCTGCTCTCCCGCTCCTTCAAGCGCGACGTGACACGACTGGTGTGGCTTGCGGTTTGGATACTGGTCATGCGCTGGTTGGATTTACTTTGGTACATCGAGCCGACCTTCTCGGTTACGTTCCACATCACCGTTGCTGACATTGTTGTCCCAACCGCCATCGGAGCTCTATGGATGGCCTATTTCTTCCGCAATCTTGGGTCTATGCCGCTTCTGCCGGCGTACGACCTGTTTGCGAAACAGGTGCTGGAACCGGCGCACGAGTCATGAGTAACGAAAACCTACAACCCGGGCAGCATGGTGAGGTTGGTTACGAGCATCGCGACCTGAGTGCCCGCGCCGTTTACACGTTCCTGATCGTTTTGGCGGTGCTGACGATCATCATCATCTTCATGCTCCGCGGGGTATACAGCTTCCTTGATAGCTACGAGCGCAACCATCAGGCTCCGCCGAGTCCACTCGCGGCCAAACCTCCCGACGACCCGCGAAAGGTCTCGCCGGATGTGCGCTCTCAATTTCCGGAGCCTCGCCTGGAGGTGGACGAGCGCGGGCAACTGAATGGATTCGTTCTGGACGAGGAAAAGGAACTGCACAGCTACGGATATGTGGATCAGCAAGCCGGTGTGGTTCGAATTCCGATTGAACGCGCGATGCAGTTGGTTGCGCAACGTGGCCTGCCCGTGAGGCCTCAGGGTGCGACAGAATCCGCTGGCGCCGGTGGGAAGAGTAGTGCTGCCAAGCCAGGGTCTACGGCGGCGAAAGCAACTCCCGCTCACTGAGCGGCAAAGAGACGGAAGAACAGTGAGCAGTAGACTTCAAAATTCGATTCTGACGGCTGCGGCGGTCGTGGTCATCTCCGTGTCCGCATGGGGGCAGATGGGCGTTCGGCCGGGAGGCATCATGTCTCCTCCGGCGAATCAGCGTCCTCCGGGACTGGAGGGCGTCGGCATTGCGCAACACCTGAACGAGCAGATTCCCGCGCAGTTGGAATTTCTTGACGAGACCGGCAAACAGGTTCGGCTCGCGGACTACTTCGGCAAGAAGCCAATCATCCTCAATCTCGCATACTACAACTGCCAGATGCTGTGTCCGGAAGTTATGAGTGGACTCACGAGCTCACTGCGCACGCTCAAGTTCGATGTCGGCAAGGAGTTCCAGGTCCTTACTGTGAGCTTTGATCCGCGCGAAACGCCTGCGATGGCCGCCGAGAAGAAAAAGGAATACCTCCACCGCTATGGACGTCCGGGCGCCGAGCAGGGTTGGCATTTTCTCACCGGCCAGCAGGACGCAATCACGGCCCTAACCAAAGCGGCCGGCTTCCAGTACCAGTACGACCCGAAGATCGGACAGTATGCGCACACAACGGCGATCATGGTGCTCACGCCGGAAGGCAGGATCGCGCAGTATTACTACGGCGTGGAGTATGCGCCCAAGGACCTGCGGCTTGGGCTGGTGCAAGCCTCGCAGGGCAAGATCGGCAATCTTGTGGACGCAGTGCTCTTGTACTGCTACCACTACAACCCAGAGACAGGGAAGTACGGCGCGGTGATCATGAATGTCTTGAGGGTGTCAGCCGCCGGGACAATGGCGTTCCTCGGTACTTTCATCGTTCTCCTGGTTCGGCACGATCCGAATCGCTTCGTATCAGGAGCAGGAAAAGCAAAGTAACGTATGTTTGACAACTTCCCATTGTGGCCAACCCGGGCTTCGACGATCGCAGGCAACGTCGATGCTCTGTTTATCTTTCTGCTCATCGTGTCGGGGTTGATCAGTCTCCTGGTTTTCTCGCTCATCCTGATATTCGCGGCTCGATTCCGTAAACGTTCGGGAGTTCAGGCGGAGCAGATTGAGGGTTCCCACGCACTCGAAATCACCTGGTCGGTGATCCCCTTAGGTATCTTCTTCTTCATCTTTGCCTGGGGGGCTTTCATCTTCTTCCGGGAGCGCACACCACCGCCGGGCACCCTCGACATATACGTGGTCGCCAAGCAATGGATGTGGAAGACGGAGCACATGGGAGGGCAGCACGAGATCAACTCGCTACACGTGCCCACCGGGCGCGATGTCAAGCTGATCATGACTTCGCAGGACGTCATTCACAGCTTCTACGTCCCGGCGTTCCGCCTTAAGCAGGACGTGCTTCCTGGTCGCTACACGACCCTCTGGTTTCGCGCGATCAAGCCCGGGACGTATCACCTGTTCTGTGCAGAGTACTGCGGCACATCGCATTCCCAGATGATCGGCGAAATCGTCGTCCTCGAGCCTGCGCAATATGCCGAGTGGCTGGGTGGCGGCCCAGCGACGCCGCTGCCCGTAGCGGGTCAGCAGCTGTTCGGGTCCCTTGGTTGCAGCACCTGCCACCGCTTCGACACGCAGGGCCGGGGTCCGAATCTGGAAGGACTCTTTGGCAAGGGGGTACTGCTCGACGACGGGCGAACCGTGACTGCCGACGAGAACTACATTCGCGAGTCGATCCTGAATCCGGGCGCGAAAATCGTCTCCGGATTCAAGCCGATCATGCCGACTTTTCAGGGACTGGTTACCGAGGACCAGGTGAACGCGCTCCTGGCCTATATCAAATCACTGAGCAAACCGGCGCAAGGGACAGCCGGTGCGCGAGCTTCCGGCGAACCAGTGCCCGGATCAACCCCGACGAATCAGGTGCAATAGCATGGCTACCGCGGTAGTACCGACAGTAGAACGAGAGAATTACCTCAACGCGCAATATGGGATCAAGTCGTGGCTGTTGACCGTGGACCATAAGCGCATCGCACTGCTCTACCTGCTCTCGGTTACGTTTTTCTTTTTTATCGGCGGCTTCTTCGCTCTTCTGATTCGCCTCGAACTGCTTACGCCGGCGGGCGACCTGGTACAAGCCGACACTTACAACAAGCTCTTCACTATGCACGGCCAGGTGATGATCTTTTTCTTTCTCATCCCGGTCGTGCCCGCCGTACTGGGCAACTTTCTTGTGCCCATCATGATCGGCGCGAAAGATCTGGCCTTCCCGCGTATCAACCTGCTGAGCTGGTACCTGTATATCGCTGCCGCGCTGCTGATGTTGCATTGCATGCTCACCGGCGGCATCGACACCGGCTGGACCTTCTATACGCCGTTCAGCACCGCCTACTCGAACACGAAAGTGGTGGAAGCGGGACTCGCCATCTTCATCGCCGGATTCTCCTCGATCTTCACCGGCCTGAATTTCATCGTGACCATTCACCGTATGCGAGCCCCGGGGATGACCTGGAATCGCATGCCCCTGTTTCTCTGGGCCATGTATGCCACCAGCATCATCCAAGTGCTGGGCACGCCGGTAGTGGCGATTACGATCGTGCTGGTCGCTCTTGAGCGGTTGTTTCACGTCGGCGTGTTCGATCCCAAGCTGGGTGGAGATCCCCTTCTATTTCAGCATTTGTTCTGGTTCTACTCGCATCCCGCCGTCTACATCATGATTCTGCCCTCGATGGGGGTCGTGACTGAGATCATTGCTTGCTTCTCGCGTAAACGTATCTTCGGATATCAGTTCGTGGCATTTTCGAGCATCGCGATCGCCGTGCTGGGTTTTCTGGTCTGGGCGCATCACATGTTCGTGGCGGGGATCTCGCTTTATTCTGCGCTGGTGTTTTCTTTCCTGAGCTATTTTGTCGCGGTGCCCTCGGCGATCAAGGTTTTCAACTGGACTGCGACCCTGTACAAGGGATCGATTTCCTACACCACGCCGATGCTGTACGCTTTCGGATTCATCGGCCTGTTCACGATGGGCGGTTTGACGGGACTTTTTCTGGCGGCTCTCGGAATCGACGTGCATGTTACCGATACCTACTTCGTCGTAGCCCACTTCCACTACATCATGGTGGGCGGTGCGCTCATGGGCTATCTCGGAGGCATGCATTTCTGGTGGCCGAAAATTTCGGGCCGCATGTATCCCGAGTGGTGGGGTCGTCTGGCGGCGCTCGTCGTGTTCCTTGGGTTCAACCTGACGTTCTTCCCGCAGTTCGTGCTGGGCTATCTCGGCATGCCGCGCCGCTACTGGCAGTACTCACAGGAGTTCCAGATTCTAAATGTGCTCTCCACCGCAGGCTCAACCGTGCTTGCCGTCGGCTACCTGCTGCCTATGATTTATTTCCTATGGTCCATGCGCTATGGCAAGCCGGCGCCCGACAATCCCTGGAATGCCGCCGGACTCGAGTGGAAAACCGCTTCACCTCCTCCGACGTTTAACTTCGACGAGAGTCCAGTTGTGACCTGGGAGGCATACAACTACGGGGAAATGGTGGAAAAGGAGGTCCCGGTTGAGCGATAGTCCGTCAGTGGCCGCCCACGGTGACGTTCACAACCCTGCTCTGCGGCACCATTTCGCCGACATGGAGCAGCAGCGGGAGTCCGCTGAGCTGGGGATGTGGCTCTTCCTGATCACGGAAATCATGTTCTTTGGCGGTATGTTCTGCGCGTACCTGGTCTATCGCTACATGTACTACCAGGCATGGGAAGCCGGTAGCGAACAAATGGATTTCTGGTACGGCACCATCAACACTGTGGTGCTCATCTGCAGCAGTCTCACCATGGCGATGGCAGTCCGCTCCGCCCAGATCGGACAGAGGAAGGCATTGGTCGCATTCCTGATTGTCACCATGATATTCGGTTGTGCGTTCATGGGAATCAAGAGCGTCGAATACTACGGACACTGGACCGAGCACCAATTCCCCGGTCCAAATTTCCATTTTGACGGTCCCGACGCTCAACATGTGCAGATCTTCTTCTTCCTCTATTGGACCATGACCGGCCTGCATGCCCTGCACATGCTGATCGGCATCGTTCTTGTCGGTTTCATCGCGTACTGGAGTTGGCGCGGAAAGTATGGCGCCGACTATTACAACCCGGTCGAAAACACTGGCTTGTACTGGCACTTTGTCGACATGGTGTGGATTTACCTTTATCCGCTGCTCTATCTGATCAGCCACAAGCACGGGAGATGAGAGTAAGGCATGTCAGCTCATATCGCTTCTAAGAAGCTCTACATCGGAGTGTGGCTCGCGTTGATGGTCCTGACCGTCGTCACCGCGACGGTTTCGCGCATCGATCTGGGCGCTGCCAGCGCTGCCGTGGCCCTGGCGATCGCTACCACGAAGGCTTTGCTGGTCGTGTTGTTTTTCATGGGCGTGAAGTACGTTAGTCAGAAAATAACGGTCGTCGTGATTGTGTCTGGCCTTTTCTTCCTCGGACTCTTGCTGATCCTGAGCATGGCCGACTACGGAACAAGAGCGTTCAAGTAGGAGAGCGCACCGGCGGCCGACTGTGTGCCGTCTGGTGACTTAAGTATCCCAACATTCCTTTTCTTTTCCTTGCGCGAGGATCGTGTTTTCCTCGAAGATGTTTCTTCACTGAGAACTCTTCATGTCGCCGCCTGAATCGGGTCCCCTCGTTTCCATAAAAAATGACTTCGCGGAACGCGCGCGTGCAGCGAAGTCCTCGCAGGTGGATTCGGTTGCTCTCGAGCGCGCCTTGCGCCGGGAAATTCGCGGCGAAGTACGCTTTGACGACGGCAGCCGCGCGCTTTACGCCACTGACGGCTCGAATTACCGGCAGCTGCCGATCGGCATTGTTCTTCCCCGAGGCGTGGATGACGTCATCGCGACAGTCTCGTTGTGTCACAACTTTGGGGCGCCTCTTCTTTCCCGGGGCGGCGGCACATCATTGGCCGGCCAGTGCTGCAACGTGGCGGTCGTTCTCGACTTCTCGAAGTACATGGCGGGGATCATCAACATCGACCCTGAACGCCGCCATGCCCGCGTTCAGCCCGGAGTCATTCTTGACCATCTTCGTGCTGCTGCGGAGCGACATAAGCTGACGTTTGCCCCCGATCCCGCCACTCACGACCGCTGCACTCTCGGCGGCATGATCGGTAACAACTCCTGCGGCGTGCACTCCGTGATGGCGGGGAAGACCGACGACAACATCGAGGCCCTCGACATCCTGACTTACGACGGCGTTCGAATGAAGGTAGGGGCCACGAATAGCGAGGAACTGGAGAGTATCATCCGCGAAGGCGGCCGCCGCGGCGAGATTTACGGCAAACTCAAGACCATTGCAGCGACCTACGGAGATCTCGTTCGCCAGCGCTATCCCAAGATTCCCCGGCGAGTTTCGGGCTACAACCTGAACTATCTGTTACCTGAAAACGGTTTTCACGTTGCGCGGGCACTGGTCGGGTCCGAAGGAACCTGCGTGACAGTCCTCGAAGCTACCTGCCGCTTGGTCGAGAGTCCTCAGGAACGCGTTCTTCTCGTGATTGCTTACCCCGACATCTATCAGTGTGCCGATCACGTACCCGACGTGATGGCGCACGGCCCCATCGGTCTTGAAGGCATCGACGATCTCCTGGTCGAATACACCAGGCGCAAAGGTATCAACTCAGAAGGTCTTGCGCTGCTGCCATCGGGAGGCGGCTGGCTCCTTGCCGAATTCGGCGCCAATACTGCTCAGGAAGCGGAGGCCAAGGCACGTGGATTGATGGACTCATTGAACCGCACAGGCAGCCCACCCAACATGCGCCTTTTCACCGACAAACAGCATGTGAAGCGCGTCTGGGAAGTGCGCGAGTCAAGTTTGGGCGTCATTTCGCACGTTCCCGGCGAGAATTTGAGCTGGGAGGGTTGGGAAGATTCCGCCGTTGCCCCGGAAAAACTCGGCGTCTATCTGCGCGATCTTCGCAAACTGTTGAACGCCTACAACTACCACGGCACTCTTTACGGTCACTTCGGCCACGCTTGCGTCCACACGCGCATCGATTTCGACCTGCAGTCTCAGGCCGGAATTGCCAAGTACCGTAAGTTTGTGGAAGAAGCCGCAGATCTCGTGGTCAGCTATGGCGGCTCGCTCTCCGGCGAGCATGGCGACGGCCAGTGCCGCGCCGAGCTGCTCCCCAAAATGTTCGGTCCCGAACTTGTGCAGGCCTTTCGCGAATTCAAAGCTGCGTGGGATCCGGATTGGAAGATGAATCCCGGCAAAGTCGTCGAACCCTATCGACTCGACGAGAATCTTCGCCTCGGTGCGGACTACAACCCTTGGCAGCCAGAGACGCACTTCCAGTATCCCGACGATCACGGCAGCCTTACCCACGCAACTCTGCGCTGCGTGGGAGTGGGGAAGTGCCGCCACTACGAAGGCGGCGTGATGTGTCCCAGCTTCCGCGCCACGCGCGAGGAGGAACACTCCACCCGCGGCCGTGCCCACCTCCTCTTTGAAATGATGGAAGGTGACGTGATTCGCGATGGCTGGCGCAATGAGCACGTCAAGGAGTCGCTAGACCTCTGCCTTGCCTGCAAGGGTTGCAAGAGCGAATGCCCCGTCGCGGTGGACGTCGCGACCTACAAAGCCGAGTTCTTTTCCCACTATTACGAAGGCCGTCTGCGACCCAGAAGTGCCTACGCTTTTGGAAATATCGACATCTGGGCGCGACTGGCGTCGAATGCGCCCGGCCTGGTGAATTTGACCACCCAGCTTCCGTTCCTGCGCGACATTGCCAAGCTCCTCAGCGGCATGCCGCGAGAACGCAACATTCCCGCATTTGCGCCACGAACATTCCGCAGCTGGTTTCGGTCCCACGTCCCCCGGAATCCCGGAGCCAAGCGAGTGATTCTGTGGCCGGACACTTTCAACAACTACTTCCTCCCCGGAAC
>Ga0075017_100002251_pt1 | contig 12004 bp, 9 predicted proteins | sample AleBraG_ABR_2012_FD_71475 | JGI IMG/M metagenome (GOLD analysis project Ga0075017, IMG submission 71475) | Freshwater sediment microbial communities in response to fracking from Pennsylvania, USA - Alex Branch Run_MetaG_ABR_2012 | ecosystem: Environmental > Aquatic > Freshwater > Creek >...
GTGATGACCGGCGGAGGTCCGGGCATCATGGAGGCGGCCAATCGTGGCGCGTACGATGAGCACGCGCACTCGGTGGGACTGAACATCGATCTGCCCCACGAGCAATTCCCCAATCCCTACATCACGCCGGGCTTGTGTTTCCGCTTCCATTACTTCGCGATGCGCAAGCTCCATTTCCTGCAGCGCGCCCGGGCGCTGGTCGCATTTCCCGGCGGCTTCGGTACGCTCGATGAATTGTTCGAGACCCTGACCTTGCTGCAAACCCGTAAGATGCCGCCTGTGCCAGTGGTGCTGGTGGGGGAGCAGTACTGGCGGCGGGCCGTGGATTTTCAATTTCTGGCCGATGAAGGCGTCATTGACCCGGAAGACGCGGAGCTGTTCTGGTTTGCGGAAGATGCCCCCTCCATCTGGCGCGGCATCGTCGCGTGGTACCGCAAATCCGGCACGGCCCTGTTCGGCGACAAGGACTAAAGCGGTGGGAGAGAATTGATGCGATTGGACGACATGCAGCAGAGCACCAACGTCGAGGATCGGCGTGGCATGGGTGTGGGTCGCACCGGGGCCGGCTTTGGGCTGGGCACCATCGTGGTGTTGATTGCCGGTTATTTTCTGGGCGTCAGCCCCGCCACGCTCCTGGGGATTATGGGGGCCGCCGATTCCTCAGCGCCGGCATCCTCCCAGGGCCCCGTGGCCACGGGTACGCCCAACGACGCCCAGGGTGAATTTGCCGCCAAGGTGCTGGGCGAGACCGAAAACGTCTGGGGCAAGTACTTTGCCGCCACCGGTCAGCGGTACACGCCGGCGACCATGGTGTTGTTTACTGATGAAGTGTCGTCCGCCTGCGGGACCACCAGTGCTGCGGCGGGGCCGTTCTATTGCCCGGGCGATCACAAGTTGTACCTCGATCTGGATTTCTTCAAGCAGCTGGCCACCGAGTTCGGGGCGCCGGGACAGTTCGCGCAAGCCTACGTCATCGCACACGAAGTGGGGCATCACCTGCAGTCGCTCCTGGGTATCACCGACAAGGTGGATCAAATGCGCGCGCGGGGCGGCGAAGCGGGCGCCAACGGCATTTCGGTGCAGGTGGAATTGCAGGCTGATTGTTTTGCCGGCGTCTGGGCCATGCTGGATCAGCGCATTATCGAGCCGGGCGAGGTGGAACAGGCCTTGAAGGCCGCCGCCTCAGTGGGAGATGACACGTTGCAGCGGCGCATGCAGGGGCGCGTGGTACCGGATACTTTTACTCACGGTACGGCCGCCCAGCGGCAGCGCTGGTTTGAGCGTGGTTTTCAGGGTGGCAAACTGGAGAGCTGCGACACCTTTTCGGCGGGCTCGCAGCTCTAACCTTAAACAGCGAGCGGCTTATTGCGGCGCGGGCGCCGGGGTCGGAGCGTTCTTGGCCTTGTAGGCACGCAGCTCGATGTTGAATTTGTCGGCGATCTTCTGCAGCTTGTCGACTTCCGCGTTCTGGCGCGCAACGTAATCGGCGGCAATCTTTTGCTTGTCGGCATCCTTCAGGGTGTCGCCGCCGGCGGCAATCTTGGCATCCTGCTCGGCCTTGAGGCACTCGCTGAACGTTGCCACGGCCGCGTTGTAATCCTTCACCGCGTGCTGGGCGGCAACCATCGCTTCCTTGGTGGCGCTCGCGCCGTCGGGAACGATGACCGCGTTGGCGGGCGCGTCACAATTGGCGAACACCGGTGCAGCGACCCAAGTGGCTAGCAGTGAAAGGGGCAGCAGGAATTTCATGAAACAGTCCTCAGGTGGCAATATTCACGCAGGGCAAGCGACGCATGTTAAGAGGCTGGGACTGTGGTTGCCAAGTTCCCGTTCCTAGGCCTGCGGGAATTGGTGGCTGATTTATTGACTCATCAAGGGGTTACCTGTGGGTGCGGACAAATGTGATGAACTGACTCGCCGGACGGCGCTGCGTCCGGGTGGGTGGACTGGGTCGTAGCAGGGACAATTCATGGCAGTACGGACAATCTTGCGCATGGGCGACCCGCGTCTGCTGGTGGTCAGTACACCGGTGCTTGAATTCAATTCGGCGGGGCTGCTGAGTTTGATCGCGGACATGCAGGACACGATGCGCGCGGCCAGTGGTGCGGGACTGGCTGCACCGCAGATCGGCGTGCCGCTCCGATTGGTGATATTCGGGGGCGGCCGGAGCCTGCGCTACCCGGAGGCCGAACCCGTCCCGCAAACCATATTGATCAACCCGCAGCTCAAGCCGCAGCGCGGCGGGATGGAGGAGGACTGGGAGGGGTGCTTGTCGGTGCCAGGGATGCGCGGCATGGTGCCACGGCACAGGCGCTTGCGTTATTTCGGCTTCGATGAGACCGGGGCGCCCATCGACGTTTCAGCGGAGGGCTTTCATGCCCGCGTGGTGCAGCACGAAGTCGATCATCTGGATGGCGTGTTGTACCCGACGCGCATCAGAGACCTGCGCCAGTTCGGCTTCGTCGAGGAATTATTCCCCGGCCAACCCGTGCACGACGAGTGATTCAGCCTTTGCCGTTGATGAGGTCGGCTACGGCCGCGAAGCCGCGTTCACGCGCCACGTCGGCCGCGGTGGCGTGCTTGCCGTTACGCACCGAGGTGCTGGCGCCGGCCGCCAGGAGTGATCGACAGGCGGCCGCATTGCCGGTGCGGCTGGCGGCCATCAGGGCCGAATCGCCGTCCTTGTTCTGAACGTTCACGGCCGCACCGTGGCGAATCAGCAGTTGTACGGCTGCGTCCTGGCCGCGCGAAGCGGCCAGCAGGAGCGGGGTGTCGCCGCTGGCGGTATGGGTTTCGACGTGCGCGTGCGCATCGAGCAACGCGGCGGCCAATTTATCGTAGCCGGCTTCCGCCGCGATCATCAGGGGCGTGCGCCCGTCCTTGTCGGCGGCGTCGACATCGGCTCCCGCGGCCAGCAGGAGCTGTGCGGTCTCCAGGGCACCGGCGCGCGAGGCGCGCCACAGCGCGGTTTCACCGTGCTGGTCGCTCAAGCGCGGGGCCGCGCCATGAGCGAGCAGCAGGCGCAGCAGGGCAGCGTTGCCCGCGGTGGCCGCGACCAGGAGCGGAGTCTCGCCGTGCTCGTCCGCGCCGTCGGTGGCCGCGCCCGCATCGAGCAGGCGCTGCGCGATCTCGGGTCGGCCGGCCCGAACGGCGGCCAGCAAGGCCGGGTCTTCCTTCGCCGCGTGCAGATCGGCGGGCACACCACCGGCCAGCAGGGCATTGACGGCGTCCAGATCGCCGTTGGTGGCGGCCAAGGCCAGAACGGTGCGACCGCGACGATCCGCCTGGTGCGCATTGGCATGCGCCCCCAGCAACAGTTTGAACATGTCGGTGGCGCGAGCGTGCAAGGCTACGTGCAACAGGGTGTCGCCCTGTGCAGTCCGGCCATCCACATCGGCGCCACCGGTCAAGAGCTTCTGCGCCCCGTCGACATCGTTGCGCGCCACGGCCAGCGCCACCACCGGCCAGCCGCGATAGATGTCGCCCGGACGCGCGGGATCGAATTTGCCGGACTGATTCGAGCGGGCGGCGTGCGACACCAGGGTCTTGGCGCCCAGGGTGCGCAGTTGCGCGGCGGATTGATCGGCGCCCACGGCCAACGCGGCATCGAGGGCCGTGTACTCGCGGCTGTCCGTGGCATCGACACGCGCACCGGCTTTAACCAGCAAGCTTACCTGTGCCGGGCGGTCTGCGCGGGCCGCATAGAACAGCGCCGTGCGACGCGCATTGTCGGTGGCGCTGGCTGCGGCGCCGTGTGCCAGGAGCAGTTCCAGAATGGGGGTGTTTTCAAGCTGTGCCGCCAGCATCAGGGGCGTGACCCCGAAGCTGTCGGCGAGCTGCACATCGCAGCCCTTGTCCAGCAGGAAGTGCACGGATGCTATGGAGTTCCCTGCTACCGCATGCGCCAGGAGGCCCGCCCCGAAGCCATCGCGCAGTCCATTGAGGTCCGCGCCCAAGGCCGCGAGCGTGGTCGTATCTCCATTGCGTGCGCTGTACACACCTAAGTCCACTCGGGAGGTGGCTTCGGACAGGCCCACCCACTCCGGGCCCAGCGGTACGCGTCCGCTCTTGATGTCCTCGACTGCCGGCGGATAGCCGAGCTTGGCGGATTGCTGCAGGAGCGAGGCGGCCTCCGCTGCTGTATCGGCCGATCCGGCCAGGAGCGAGGCCAATACATAGGCGGCCGTAGCGTTGCCCAATGCGGCGCTCTTGCGCAGCCACGCCGTGGCTTGTGCGGCGTCGAGGGGAGTGCCCACTCCGTTCAAGTGCATCAGACCCAACAACAGTTGCGCCTCGGCACTGCCGGCATTGGCCCTTTCGGTCAGGCGCGTCAGCGCCGTGGGATACGCGCGCGTGCGCAGGGCCTCGCGGGCCGGCTCAAGTGAATTATTCTTTGGGGCGGCTCCCGACGCGACGCCAGCGACGAGCAGTAGGCCCAGTACGCCGGCGCGCACAGCGGAGCGCATTGCAAGGCGAGGCGCGCGACGGTGAGCGGGAGGCGCCCGAAACATCGTCACGCCGTGCCGTACTTGGTTTCGACGCGAATGCCGACTTTGCTCAGGAACTCGTTGGGCAGTACACCGCCGGCGCTGACGATGACGGCCTTGTTGGAGATTTCCACCTGTTTGCCGCCGTGCTCCAGGATGACCAGCTCGGGATGGATGTGGCTGACCTTGGAGGAGAGCAGCACCTTCAGATTGCCGCGGTCGACGGCGGCGGCGATGCGCTGGCGATTCTTCGGTTTGGCGCGCCCAAAGGCTTCGCCGCGGTACGACAGGGTCACCTGCGTACCCTGGGCCTCGGCGATACTGGCAGCGGCCTCGAGGGCGCTGTCGCCGCCGCCCACCACCAGCACTGACTGGCCGTTGTATTGTTCGGGATCGATCAGGCGGTAGACCACTTTGGGCAGATCCTCGCCCGGCACCGCGAGCTTGCGCGGCGTGCCGCGCCGGCCGATGGCGAGCAACACGGTGGCGGTGCGGTACGCGGCTTTGGTGGTGCGGACGATGAAGCCATCGCCGTCCTGTTCGATGTTCTCGACCCGCTCCCCGCATTGGATTCGCAGCTCATGCTTGTTCATGATCTCGGTCCACACGCCCAACAAATGCTCCTTGGAGGTCTGCCGAAAGTACATTTTTCCGGCCAAGGGCAGGTCGACGGGGGCCGTCATAACGAGCTTACCGCGCGGATATTGGTACACGCATCCGCCCAGGGACTCCTGTTCGATCACTCGATAAGCAAGATTCTTCGATTTGGCCGTCAACGCAGCGGCCATTCCCGCCGGCCCCGCACCGACGATCAGAACGTCAAGTCGCTTGGCGCCTTCTTTGCGACCCCGCTTGGCGATGGCTTCCATGGCTTGTTGGCCCTGAATCAGCGCATTTCGAATCAATCCCATTCCGCCCAGCTCTCCGGCAATGTAAAGACCCGGAACATTGGACTCGAAGGACGGACTGACGGTGGGAAGGTCCAGGCCGCGCGTGGCGGTGCCGAACACCAGCGAGATGGCATCCACAGGGCAGGCGGCCTTGCAAGCACTGTGTCCGATGCACTCGGTCGGGCTGACCAGTGCGGCTTTGTTGTTGATCAGGCCCAATACCGTGTGGTGAGGATACTCGGGACAGGCCCTGACGCAGGCCCCGCACCCCAAGCAGCGCACGGGATCGATAACGGGATGGAGCGAGGCGGGTTCGAGGAGCCCGGCCTCTTTGGCCTCCGCATGCACCTCGCGGCTGTGCTTCTCAAAGCCAAAGAAACGGCGCAGATACCAGGCCATGATCAGTGCCAGCGGTACGGCGTAGACGGCGAGAAGACTGTTGTCCATAAGTTCTGTTTGACCGAAGGGGTTTCGTACCCTGGCTTAGAAGGCGAAGACTACTGCACAATGTCGCCTAGCTTCCGTGAGTCGCAGCACGTGTCAAGATGTCGCTAAACTGTGAACTGTCCCACAGTAGCGACAACATGACCCCCCTGGTTAAGGCTTTACAATCGGTGACAGTTCTTTTTCGTTTTACCTAGGTTAACGTAACCCGCATGGCATTAAGTCAAGTATTTTGGTTCATTGCAGGCGCGTTGGCGATCGTAGCACTGCTGTTCCTGGCCTACCCGTGGCTCAGCGGCCGCCCGCGCGCGCAGCTGCCGAGCGTCTTTCCGCGCTGGGCGCCCTGGGTGGGCGGCGGAGCGGTGCTGGCGGTGGTGGCCATTTACCTTAAGCTGGGCAGCGCGCAGCTCACCAGCCAGGACTCGGTCAGCGCCGGGGCCAGCGGTATGGGTGCCCAGGCTGCGGTTGCCGGGCCCGTGGCGGGCGCGGCTGCCTCGGCCATGGCGAGTGGCGCCTCGAAGCAGGCGGCCGGATCGATGGACAGCGCCGTGGCCGGCCTCGAAAAGCGCCTGGCCGGCGGCGGCGGGAGCGATGGGGACTGGGAGCTGTTGGCCAAGTCCTACGAATTTCTCGGGCGGCCCGACGCGGCCGCCCTGGCGCGCCAAAAACGACTGCCAGCTGGAGCGGGGACGGGGTCCGCAGCGGCGGCCGGGGTACCTGTGCCGGCCGTGCCGCTCTCCGCCGCGGCGACGAAATTGCTGGCCACCGCGAACGATGAGCGTGCGAAGCGCAACTTCGCGGCGGCGCGCGCCGCCTATTTCAAGCTGGCAGCGCGCAATGAGATGACTGCCGACGCGTGGGCCGACTACGCGGACGTCGTGGCGACCATGAATGGCAATTCCCTGGACGGCACGCCGGCCACCTACATTGCCAATGCGTTGCGCCTGGATCCTCGTCATGCCAAGGCCCTGTGGCTGCAGGCGAGCTGGCAGCACGAAACCAAGCAGTACGCCAAAGCCGCGAGCACGTGGCAGCTGCTGGCGGGCGTGCTGGGCGCCGATTCCGGTGATGCCAAACTGGTGGCTGCCAATCTCGCTGAAGATCAGCGTCTGGCGGGTGGTGCGCCGGCGGGTGGCGCGCCAGCGGGTGGCGCGACTTCAGGAGTGGCGGCCGGAACCGGCGTGCGGGTGGTGGGCGAGGTGGTCCTGGCCGACACCCTGCAGGGTAAGGTGCCGGCCGGCCTGACACTGTTTATTTTGGCGAAGTCGGTGAATTCACCTGGCGCGCCCGTGGCAATACTGCGCACGATGACAACGACGAGTTGGCCGGTCAAATTTCAGCTCGATGATTCGCAGGCCATGCTGCCGCAGCGCAAGCTCTCGACCGCAGGTCCCGTAACCATCGAGGCGCGCACTTCCAAGACGGGGCAGGCGGCGCCCGCTCCGGGGGATTTCCTGGGCACCACGGCGCAACTTGATCCAGCCGCGGGGAAGCCGGTACGCATCGTCATTAAAACCGTGATCGGCTAGGGTAAGCGGCTAGGTTATGGACGCTGTCAGCAGACATTTATCGCCAGTGCGGCTGTTCGGCCTGGCGGTGGCGACGGCGTTGGCCATCGGTTACTACTCACACTTGGACCGTTACCTGAGTCCGAATCGCGGCTTGGGCTACTGGCTGGGCATTGTGGGCGGTTCAATGATGATCCTGCTGCTGCTCTATCCCGCGCGTAAGCGAGCCGGTTGGCTGCGCGTGATTGGGGGCGTGACGCAGTGGTTTCGCATGCACATGATTCTGGGCGTGCTCGGGCCCCTCCTGGTGCTGTACCACGCTAATTTTTCTCTGGGCGCCACCAACAGCAATGTGGCGCTGTATTGCATGCTTCTGGTTTCCGGCAGCGGTCTGATCGGCCGCTATATTTTCACGCGCGCCTACGCCGGGTGGACCGATCATCGGGATACCTTGTCCGAGCTGCAGGGCGCCGCCGAGCAACTGCAGCGACAGAGCAGTTCGATCACGGTGTTGCCGGAGTTGCTGGGCGCCATCGAAGCGGAGGAGAAGCGTATTTTTCGCCGCTCCGGCGGGCCCGTGGGCCTGTTTTTCCGCCCGGTGCTTGTCGCCGTGCGCTCGTTTTTCGGGCGCTGGCACCTGGAGCGCGCGATCCGTCACATGGTGGTGGTGGCCGCACGCCAGTCCCCCACGCTGGCGGCACATGGGTCGCGCCTGGCCAGCACCGCCATTGGGTACGCCACCCGACGTCTGGACGCCAATCGACGCGTCGAGGAACACAATCTGTACGTGCGGTTGTTTTCCCTGTGGCACTACGCGCACGTGCCGGCGTTCATCATGTTGCTGGTGGCGGGCACCTTGCACGTGATTTATTCCAACATGTATTGAAAGCGGAACCACTAAAGGTGTTACGGACAGGAGGTCGTTGGTTGGTGCGAGTCGCAATGGCAACATCGCTCCTGACATCGCTCATGGCCGGGCCGGCCGCGCGCGCCGCATCGGTGGAGAGTTTGCTGATGCCCGGCAAGGTGGCCAAGGCGCACGCCAAGCTCGAGAGCGAATGCACCAGCTGCCATGACCGGACCGATCGTACGCGCCAGAGCGCCCTGTGCATCGACTGCCACAAGCCCATTGCCGCGGATCTAAAGGACCATAAGGGCTATCACGGGCGAATGCCCAATGCCGGCGTGGGCACGTGCGTGGGTTGTCACACCGAGCACCTGGGTCGCGACGCGGACATTGTGCGCCTGAACACCGCCGCCTTCGATCATGAGCGCACCGATTTTCCTCTGGCCGGTGCGCACCGCGCGCTGAGCTGCGCCAGTTGCCACAAAGCCGGTGAAGCCTGGCGGAAGGCCACGCCCACCTGTATCAGTTGTCACAAGGCGGACGACTACCACGAGGGCCAGTTGGGTACGGCGTGCGCCGACTGCCACAACCTGGATAGCTGGACGGGCGCGCGCTTCGATCACAGCAAGACCAAATTCGCGTTGACCGGCGCGCATCTGAATGTGAGCTGCGGCGGCTGCCACCTGGGCGGTCACTACAAGCCCACGCCCCTGGGCTGTGTGGGCTGTCACGCCACCGATGATGCGCACCGGGGCGAGCGCGGGGATGATTGCGGCAAGTGCCATACCACCACCGAGTGGAAGACCGCGAAGTTTGATCATGAGAAGGAGACCGGGTTTGCGCTGCTGGGTAAGCATGCCAAAGTCGATTGCCTGGGTTGTCACCGGAGTGGCAACTACAAGGACAAAATCCCGAAGGATTGTTACGGCTGCCACAAGGCGGATGATTCACATGCCGGGCGGTTTGGTCCCAAGTGCGAGCAGTGCCACGACAACGAGGTCTGGCACCCGGTGAAGTACGATCATCTGGCGAAGACGAAATTTGCGCTGATTGGGATCCACGCCAAGCTCGATTGCCATACCTGTCACACGACGGTGGTCGAAAAGCCTAAGTTAGGCACCGACTGCGTGGCCTGCCACCGCGCCGCCAGCCCTCACGGCACGAAGTTCAAGACGGCCTGCGACAGCTGTCACGGCCAGCAGGACTGGCACAGCGAGATCACTTTCGACCACGACCTGACCAAGTACCCTCTGCTGGGGTTACATAACGTGGTGAGCTGCGCCCAGTGCCATCGCACGCAAGCCTTTGGTGCGGCTGGAGATCGGTGCATCGATTGCCATAAGAAGGACGACGTCCACAAGGGGGGACTGGGCGAAAAGTGCGACAGTTGCCATTCGCCCAATGGTTGGGCACTGTGGAAATTCGACCACCTGAAGGAAACTGGTTTTGCGTTGTCCGGGGCACATGGAAAGCTCAAATGCGCCGATTGTCATCGGAAACCAGCGGGCGAAGTGAAGCTCTCGAAGGAGTGCATATCGTGTCACCAGAAGGACGATATACACGCGGGGCAGTTTGGGAGGCAGTGTGAACGCTGCCACACGACGGTGACTTTTCGGGGCGGGCGTGCCAGATAGGCGCGTTAAGGCAGGCTAGTTATGAACTCGATAAAACCAGTGACCTTCAACTTCGCTAGCCGCCGTTGGCTTAGCCGCACCGGGCTGATGCTAACGGCCCTGCTGTGCATGTCGGGCTCGGTGGCGCTCCACAGCGTCGCCGCGGCCGCCACCACGCCTACTCCGACTTCCAGTACCGCGCCCACCGTCAATCGAACCACTTTCGATCACTTGACCACGGGCTTCGAGTTGATCGGCAAGCACCGCGACCTGCCGTGCGAATCCTGCCACGTCAACGCCATATTCAAGGGCACACCGAAAGATTGCGCTTCGTGCCACGGCGTGGGCACGCAAGTGCGTGCAACGGCCAAGCCGGTCACGCATATTTTGACCACCAACGCCTGTCAGGCCTGTCACACGCCCGTTTCCTGGAGTCCGGCGGTCAACTTTGATCACACCCAGGTGCAGGGCAGTTGCTCGTCGTGTCACAACAATGTGCAGGCGCAGGGCAAGGGCCCGATGCATATCCAGACCGATCTCGAGTGCGATGCGTGCCACTCGACAATTGGCTGGGCCGGCGCGGTGTTTAACCACGCCGGCGTCGTGAACGGTTGCAATCTCTGTCACAACGGCGCCGGTGCCAAGGGCCCGCCGCCCAATCACGTGCCGTTTGGGGATATCACCCTGGCGACGTGCGAGAGTTGTCATACACCGACCAACTACACGACCTGGCTGATGCCGAATGTGTCGGCGACAGCGGCGCCGGGCATGGTGCATACCTCTGATACATTGTTCAGTGCCACCACGGGGTGCGTGCAATGCCACGAGGGGAACATGAGCTGGGCCGGCGCCCCCACGACCAAGGTTCGTCCGGTAACGCTCGCCAACGGATCGACGCATCCGGCCACTGGCGATTGTTCCGGTTGTCACTTCAATACGGTCAGTTTTCTGGGCGCCACCGGTTTGCCCGCCAATCACATTCCCCTACCCAGCGGCAGCACCAGCAACTGTACCGCCTGCCATAGCGATGCTTCCAACTACTTGACTTACGCGATGGGCACGACGGGGCACGCGGTGGTCACGTCGGAGTCTTGTGCAACCTGCCACGCTAGCGGAATGAGCTTTATAGGTATGGCGCCGCCAACGCTGGTGGAGCCGCCCACCAATCACATTCCCTTTGGAGGCGCGGCTTGCGAGAGCTGTCATTCGAACTCGAACTTCACGCAACCGGGCGGCTTTAAGTTTACGAATGTCAGCGGTAATACGCCGCCGGCCATGGCGCACGCGGCGGTGGCATCGCTACCGTGCCGCTCCTGCCATAACCCGGGTCAGACTTGGGTGGGGACGCCGGCTACCAAGGTTGAAGTCGGCAATCACGTGCCGGACGGCACGACCCCGTGCGTCCAGTGCCACCTTCCCACCAATTTTACGACCTTCCAGATAAACAATGTCTCTGGGACGACGCCGCCGGCAATGGTGCATACGGGCTTTGGCACGAACTGTATCACCTGTCACGGCGCGGGCCTGACGTTTGTGGGCACGCCCGCGACCATGGTGCTGCCGGCCACGCATGTGCCCACGGGGACCGTGGCGTGTGAAGGGTGCCATGTGAGCACCAGTACCGGCACGGGCGGGTGGGTCTTTGCCGGCGGCAATCACACCGGTACCGCGACGGGAACCATGGTGCACACGTTGGTAGCCAGCACGGTCTGTTCGACCTGCCACGAGGCGGGCAGGACCGACATCGGCACGCCGATCACCGTCGTGCGCCCCGTGCACGTGGTACCCACCGATCTAACCAGCGCATTGCATGTCACGGGTGGCGAGTGTTCGGACTGTCACACCAACACCGTCAGTTTCTTGAATGCGACGAATTTCCCGGCCACTCACATTCCCTTGCCCAGTGGCGGAGCGAGCAATTGCGCCACCTGCCACACCAATGGGGCGAACTATACGGTCTACACCATGGGCACCACGGGTCACGCCGTGGTCACGAGCGAGGCCTGCGCCACCTGTCACGCGGCGGGTAAGACTTTTGCATTCATGGCGCCGCCCACGTTGGTCGAACCGCCCGCCAATCACGTTCCATTCGGCGCGGCGGCCTGCGAAGGTTGTCACTCTAATTCCACCTTTACGCAGCCCGGTGGCTTCAAGTTTACGAATACCAGTGCACCAGCGCCCGTGGCGATGGTGCACACGGTGGCGGGCGTAGCGG
>Ga0075017_100002256_pt1 | contig 11989 bp, 16 predicted proteins | sample AleBraG_ABR_2012_FD_71475 | JGI IMG/M metagenome (GOLD analysis project Ga0075017, IMG submission 71475) | Freshwater sediment microbial communities in response to fracking from Pennsylvania, USA - Alex Branch Run_MetaG_ABR_2012 | ecosystem: Environmental > Aquatic > Freshwater > Creek >...
TGATCGTCGACTCGGCCCCTGAGGTATTCTTGGCTTCGACCAGTAAGGTCAAGTGCCCGGATCCTCGACATCTCGCCCGTAACAATCGGGTTGGTGCTAGTCGAAGAAGGCACATCAAGATCCGGAAGGGTCTTGAGAACACTGCTGAGCAAACTCCTCAGCTCACTCGTAGCTCCAGGGTCAGCATTCTCATACGGCTTGCTTCGGGCCACGAATTGCCAACACGCCGATTTGATCGACTCTGAGGCAGCTCGGGCGTCGTACCAGCGCTTTTCTGCCTTGTCGCCGATGCCTGATGCCCGGATGACCAGTGCCGCAAGAAAGCACAGAACGGCTAGAATCGGCCCTGTGTCATGAAGACTCGTCCTAGGGACTTCTCCTAAACCTGCGGCAATGACCAGGAGAGCAAACTCCGAGCCGCGGGATCTCAAAAAAGTCGATTGAGAATCGGCAGAGACGTTTTCGCAAGCGAGGTAGAGGTCGGGAAACTCCATCTAATGGGACCTAGCCCCCGGCGCTCTTGGGTCGAACCTTGGTCTTGCTGGCAATCGGAGATTCACGTTTCGCAAACGCCTTTTCGATCCAAGATTCCGGAGATTTAACAAACGTCGCCCAAGTTGTCAGAACGCAGTACCGATCATCCTCCGGGTATGCACACTTGCCATTTGGAATGTAGAAGTTGTAGCTGAACTCCCGGATGACAGTTCTATCAGTCAGGTCGACAATACTGTGTTGGCCTCCACAGTTCGTACAGTTCATAGAGCCCTTGTAGATCGAGCTCTCGGCCTCTGGCAAGACGATTCCAAGAATTCCGTTCTTAGTATTCCCTGCCGAATGGTAGAGAGAACCCTGGAGTTCCCGTTTGATATACCGCTGCTCGTACTCTCCCCTGTTCTCAGCACCGTAGAGACCAATCAACAATATAGTTACAGTTGAATCTGCAAGATATTCAGAACGAATGACTTGCATGATGTAATCATCGTCGGTCGAATTAATTGGTACGTCCAATGACTTGTGGATGATATCAAGATCGCTGATTTCCTGGATTGCTTTCTTGTAAGCCTCATCCTCCGTCTTGAACGAAATGTAGGTCTTGTGGGCCATCGGGACTCCCGTCTTGAAATCGAACAAGTGTTCGTATTCTACCTTGCGAGGACTACTCCGGGTGTTGAAGAGAGATGTGAGGCGATTGCGCAGCTAGCAGGGATCGAGATTCTCAAGGTTGTCCTTCTTGGTGCTGTCGGGTTTGGTCTTGATGTAGGGTTTCGCTAGGTAGCTGGGCTTCGGGCAATAGCTGATGACTTCGATCGTGGCCGTGAGGCCGTCAGCGCTGGTCTGCCAGATGTTGCCGGCTTGGATGCTGTCGACTACCTCCTGACGTGTGTAGTGCATGCCAGCAGAGGTGCAAACGCCCTCAATGTGGTGATGGGTGCGATCGGAGGAGATCTCCTTCCTCACCCCAGTGACTTTGTAGGTTGCCATTCGGCCTCATTTCCTCGACAGCGACGCTCACCGTTGGTCATCCCACTATGCATGACAGGTATGACACGGATGGGCAACCTTCGGCATCGCAGCGTGCTGTGACTCGACGGTCGAGGGGAGCGGGTGGTGACGCCTATCTCGGTCTACGGTCAAGAGAGGAGCTATCGTCGGAGCATCTGCTGCAGATGTGCGCGATCGCCACGCGAAGAGAGTTTGAGGAGAAATCTTGGCTAGGACCAGACCGGCGGAGATCGAGCCACTCGATCCCGAGTTCGAAGAGGGTTACTCCACCGATCTCGGAACGATGTATGTCGGCAAGATTGAGCAGTTGCTTGGATCGGACATCGGCGTCGCGCTCGAAGGTTCCGTCGATTTGATCTTCACTTCTCCTCCGTTTCCCTTGAACCTGAAGAAGAGCTACGGCAACAAGATGGGGGACGAGTACCTCGATTGGCTGACAAGCCTGGCTCTGCCGCTGAAGAGGCTGTTGAAACCAACAGGGTCGCTTGTGATCGAGATTGGCAATGCTTGGGAGCCGGGTCGGCCTGTGATGTCGACTTTACCAATGAGGTCCCTTCTCGACTTTCTTGAGGCGGGAGAGTTCAATCTCTGCCAGCAATTCGTCTGCCACAACCCGGCTCGCCTTCCAACTCCAGTTCAATGGGTCAACGTCAGACGGATCAGAGTGAAGGATTCCTTCACCAATGTTTGGTGGATGGCACCGTCAGATTTTCCCAAGGCTAACAACGCCAAAGTGCTCCAGCCATATAAAGACGCCATGCTTCGACTTCTAGAAACTGGAAAATACAACTCCGGGCGCAGGCCATCGGGTCACAAGATCGGTGAGAAGTCGTTCTTGAAAGATAATGGGGGCTCTATTCCTCCCAATGTTATTGAGATTGCGAACACAGGCGGTAATGAGGAGTATCGGAAGTACTGCCGACAGAATGGGCTCGAGGCCCACCCCGCATTGATGCAGCCGGGGCTTGCTGAGTTCTTCATCAAGATGATGACGGACGAAGGTGATCTCGTTCTCGATCCGTTCGGCGGAAGCAATACAACCGGTGCGGTCGCGGAGCAGTTGGGCCGTCGATGGATCGCCACTGAGCCGAGTCTAGATTTCGTCGAGGGCTCGATGGGCAGATTCCCGAATCTGTAGCGGTCTGGGGAGGAACGAGTGTGGGATCTCAAGGTGCCAGCAAGGGAATGGCAGCTCGAGGCCCTCGAACGTTGGCGCAATGCGAACCGCCACGGAGTGGCATCTGTCGTAACTGGCGGGGGCAAGACCATGTTCGCCCTTCAGTGCATTGTTGATGCCAAGAAGACAAACCCCAAAATTAGGACGGTCATCCTGGTCCCCACAGTCGCCCTCTTAGACCAGTGGTATCTAGGGCTCCAAGATGACATGGGCGTCAAGCCCAGTGAGATCGGTTTGTATTCCGGCGAGTCAATGTCAAGGTCACCGGGCGAGATCAACATCATGATCCTCAACACTGCGCGAACCCGGATTGCAGGCATTGTCGAAGGCATAGACGCCTTCCTCATTGTGGACGAGTGCCACCGTGCCGCTAGCGAAGCCAACTCCCGTGCATTAGCGGACGAGCACGTCATGACACTTGGGCTATCGGCTACCCCGGAGCGTGACTATGACGATCTGTTTCAGGACGTTGTGGTGCCTGCGCTGGGACCCGTCATCTACGAGTACGACTACAACCAGGCGTTGATAGACGGCGTGATTGCTCCATTTGAGCTGGCCAACGTGAGGATTGCGCTCCTGCCGGACGAAGAGTCGGAGTACCAGAAGTTGACTCGTAGAATTGGCCCACTATTCAAAATGCGCGATCGCGGCGAAGATGTGGAATCTCAGATTCAGCGTCTCCTGATCGCACGTGCACGTGTGAGCACCAAAGCTCGGAATCGGTACCCAGCGACCGTTAAGATCCTCGAGCGCCATCGCCGTGAGAGAGCCATTGTCTTCCACGAGCAGATCGAGTCTGCTGAGATTTTGACGGCGACTCTCAAGGCTCGTGGTCATCGAGTGGCGTCGTATCACAGTGGTCTCGGTGCATCGCTCAGGCAAGACAACTTGAGAATGTTTCGTCGCGGCGAGATTGATGTCCTGGTAACGTGCCGAGCTCTCGATGAGGGGATCAACGTACCCAACGCCAGCGTGGCCGTGATTGCGGCGTCCACTTCGAGCACAAGGCAACGAATCCAGCGACTGGGGCGAGTTCTCCGACCTGCCGAGGGTAAGGAGATGGCGACTGTTTACACGATTTATGCGACCGACCCAGAGGCAGAACGGCTCAAGTTAGAAGCTGATCAACTGGAAGGTGCTGAGAGCATCAAGTGGATCTCCATGCGGGGGAGATGAGTTGCCTCGTCTACTGACCAGCAGCAGCACTCTCGAGGCCGTGAACTCGCGCTCGTGGCTTGAGGGGGACTTTGAAGAACTTGTTGTCTCGCTATCCCCCGAGATCTTTCCGAGGTGGACATGCGTCCCCTTTTCAGAGACGGTCGAGGGCGATGACGGCACTCGCAAGCAGCCTGACCTGGCTCTGATCGATCTTCATTACCGGGAGTGGTGGGTTGTGGAAGTCGAACTAGCTCATCACGATCTGCGAGGGCACATCTTGCCTCAAGTTCAGGCGTTCCAGACAGGCAGCTACGGGGATACACACGCAAGAGCTTTACACCGGGCCCAGCCGAGCCTGGACCTGGACCGGCTGAAAGCCATGATGCTTGGTGAGCCTCCCAAGGTCATCGTGATTGCTGATTCGCCTTCGGTCGTCGCTGAGTGGCAACAGCCACTGCGTGCGATCTCGGTCCGACTTGGAATTGCTGAGCCATTCCGCAGCAGAGGATTGGAACTCATCCTTCGATTGAACGGTGACCAGCCTGAGCCTCCAGGCGAATCGCTTACCCGCTGCAGTCGACTTCCCAATATCAGAAGGATGTGGAAGGTACACTCGCCAGCTTCGCTCCCTCCTGAAGTCGAAGTACTGAGAATTGATTTTGCGGGAGTGACGAGTCCTTGGGCGAGGGTGAACATCCAGGACGGCGTGCTCTTGAAACCCGTTGGGGGCGACGTCCTGGAGGATCTAGCCTTAGTCGATCTCGTCCAGCGTGAGGACGGATCCTTGGCATTTGAGGAAGTGGTCACGACTCGGAGGAGAAGGAGATCACCTTGAAACTCGAACTTGGACTCGATGTGCTGAGGTCCTACAAGCGCCTGCCCTACACGGCATGGCATGCGCTGGCTGAGTTCGTCGACAACTCCACGCAGTCCTACTTCAACAATCGTGATGAACTCGACGCTGCCTTCGCTAAGGAGGGTTCTCGCCTTGAAGTGGGAATCATCTACGAGCGTGACGGCTCGGGCCTGATCCGTGTGTCAGACAACGCCATGGGTATGAACTACGAGGAGTTGACTCGAGCTCTCCACATCGGTCTTCCGCCCGATGACCCGACAGGTCGATCCAGGTATGGCCTCGGCATGAAGATGGCGGCTTGCTGGTTCGGGGAGTATTGGTCGATTGTGACCAAGAAGCTTGGTGAGACGACTGAATACTCTGTCTTGATCGATGTTGAAAAGGCCGCTGGCGGAGACGACGACCTGCAAGTAACCCAGGTCGATGATCTCGATCCCGGTCTGCATTACACCAGGATCGAGATCACAGACCTAAATCACCGCCCTCACGGACGCTCCACGGGAAAACTGAAAAGTTTCCTTGCTGGAATGTACCGCCTCGATATTGAACGAGGCACGATGCAGCTGTCGTGGCAGAATACTCCGCTCGAGTGGGTTTCGGATTGGGTCTTCATGAAGGACTCGCTCGGCAATGAATATAGACAATCTTTCGAATTCCCAGTCGAAGGTAAGCGAGTCTGGGGATGGTTCGGCGTTCTAGACGCAGGGGGGCGACCCAAGGCTGGCTTCGCGATTGTTCACAACGACAGGATGGTCCGAACTTGGCCTGATGCTTGGCACCCAGAGAGCCTGTACGGCCAGGTCGCTGGCTCGAACGACCTGATCAACCAACGGCTTGTAGGTGAGATCCACCTTGACGAGTTCGATATCGGCCATACCAAGGACGACATCCACTGGCAGGATGAGGAAGAGGACCAAGTCCAAGACAAGCTCAAGGAAGTTTGCAGCGAGTATCGCGAGGTCGCTCGGACCACTCGAAAACGACCAGCGATCAACAGTGTCGCGATTCAGGCCGCAGCGCGGGCAATTGAGGCCGAGCTTCAATCGACTGAGATGTTTGATCTCCTTGACGAAGAGCCACCATCGCCCGAGACAATTGATCTCGATACGCAGGCATTGATCGAAGAGACTGACATCAACAACTATGACTTCAGGGCGGCACACACTCACCGCGGCGAGTCAATTGAGGTCAGGGGAATTCTTGACACCTCCAAGAGCCCTAATGACCCTTACGTCCTGTGCGAGGCCTCCAAGCCAAACATGGTATTGGTGATCATCAATATGAATCACCCGCATGTTGCGGAGATCGATGAAAATGGACTCCTCAACTATTTTCGCCACTGCACGTACGATGCGCTTGCTGAATGGAAGGCGAGGAACCAGGCATCAACGGTCGACCCAACGACGATTCGACGGCTGAAGGATCAATTACTACGAGTCAGTCTAGATATTGTGATGCATCAGGACTCGAATGACTAGAGGGGAATCTAGGACGTGACTGCAGAGAAGAAGAGTGCCCGGACACCGATGACTGATTCACACAAGAAAGCTCTGGCCCGCGGGCGAGCTGAAGGTGCCTCGGTTCGAGCGTATCTAGAAGCCATCGAGAACTCTCGACCTCGACGTGGACGACCCGTCAACACGGAGAGCATCCAGCGCCAACTCGCAAACATTGACAAAAAGCTGGAGACCGCGGAAGCCCTTTCGAAGCTTCAGCTCCTTCAACAGCAGGTGGATCTGGAGGCTCAGCTTGCGAGTCTTGGTGAGAGTGTTGACTTGTCCGGACTAGAGGCTGCATTTATCGAGGTCGCGAAGTCGTACGGAGAGCGGAAAGGTATTAGTTACCAGACCTGGCGAAGGATCGGTGTTTCGGCAGCGGTGCTCAGATCAGCCGGTATCTCTCGATCAGACAAGCAAGCGGCTAAGTAGATCCAGCAAGGGTGTCTGTCCGTTCGCTCCCTCCATCTAAGAACTTTGCCATTAGGTTCATGCCATCGAGCCCTGGTAGCCGATCGACTATCCGATCCATCCTTCGTGCTCCCTTCTCGAAATCCTCCTCAGCGATCATTGAACCGAAGGCCTGCCACCAGGCTGAAGATCCGAGGGCGTCGAACCCGGGCGGCCTCCATAACCGACTAAGGAGCAATCGTGTTGTGGCCGCCGCGCCAGGCTTCTGGAGATGAAAATTCGCCATCGCACTGTAGAAGCGGAGATGGCGGGACTCCTGCCTTGCCATCTGAAGCAACAAGCGTGAGCCGCGGGAGCCCTCCAGCTTCCTGCTCAGATAACTGTAGGTGAAGAGAGCTACATACTCTTGCGAGACGCCTAAGCTCGCGTATATAGCTTGTCGATGAGGCACCATAGCTCGTGCAATCACGAGGAACGGCCAAGCGAGCACCTCACGAACTCCAGGAGATCTGTCCTGCCTTTGTAGAGGCCGAGACGGGAAGCCATGGATGCTTGCCAGATACTCAAGAGCTCTTGCGTGCTCAGCCTCCTCGGCAAGCCATCGAACGGCGAACTCCCGCACCGGGGCATCCCTAAAAACTCCGCCCAGTGAGGATTTCCGGAAGATCTCGAAGGAATCCCTTTCAATTGTGCTCAGTGCGTGAAGGGCCGCCCCAACCCCCTTGTCGGGTTCTCCAAGAGGCAATTCGTCCTCTTGCCACCGAACCGGACCCCAAGCGCGGAGGAAGTCTTGAAGTGGCTTCTGTAAGGCAATATCGACCGAACGCTCGATCATCTCGAATACCAAACCGTCAATACGGCGTAGATGGAGGCACTCCCCGCCAGGAGCGTGAACAAAACCGCGAGCAGACGACCCCCGCGCTTGAAAGGGAGGGTTCGAATTGAATGGACTCTCTCAAGGCGACTTGCTATCAACTCGCGAACTTGCTGAGCCTTGAGACTCTTGTCACCCCGGAGATCGTGTAGCTGGTTGACCATCAATTCTTCCTCTTGGGCCTTGTAGCGCGAGATTGATCTATGAGTCAGTCGGAGCGGAATCACGAGGTAGAAAGGCACCACAATTAGCCATTGGAGAACCACAGGAGCAGCCAGCCACCAGCGACTCGGTGCTAAAACCACAATGATGGCGGCCAATGCCGTTGAATGAAGGATTGTTGCGAGGTACGTCGATATAAGAACCTCGCGGGCCTCTCTCCAGCCATGATAACCGTCCACGTTCTCAGCACTGGCTCCAAAGTGTATGTCGTTCCGGACTTGCCTGAGGAGAATCACGACCCGGCCACCAACAAGATTCATAATAACTATGTAATAGATTCCCACAGTACCGATCAGAAAGTAAATGATCCCACTAGCCGGATGATTTCCCAAATTTGCCCACCAATGTGAATAGGCTTGCTTAGTCCAAAGACTGCTTGCTCCCCTCGAGAGGCTGTCTGGTGCTAATGCCCAAAAGATGCCCGAATGGATGCCGAGTGTAATCAAGAACATCGACCCAGCTGATGCAAGGAAAATAGGAAGTCCGAGAGCGCCCACGCGTCGAATATGTAGGTTCGTCACCGCGATCGAGTCTCGAAAATGCTTCTCTGACGCGGGCGATACATAAGACAATTCACGAAGTCTACTCATCGATGGGAATAGATTGTGTAGACCCTTCCATTGTCGAAGAATGAGAGCCGGCGTTAGTCCGAGAACAGTTGCTATATAGATAGAAGGCAAGTCTCGGAGGAGCGAGAACCGGGGGGATAAGACATCAGGAATCGCGCAACTCCAGTTAGGGTGGAATGCGAATCGGGAGGCCTCATTGCAAATGTCGTGCAGCAACCTTGGCTGCGAAAGGGTGCCGGAGAGTGCTGTAGTGATGACGAGAAGTGCAATCAGAGCCAAGGCAAACCCTGAAGCCATCCAAGGCTGGGCGCCAATGCTGGCGGCAAAACGAAGAATTCGCTCACCTTCGAATACCTCGAGGCTTAGCTGATTAGGATTGTCAGCAGTTTTGGCGGCCCTACGGTGTGGCGACATTGATACCCAGCTACGATCTCGTGCTTGAGGCAGAGATGTGACCAGATACAAGTTCAGCGACCCTTTGAGCGTCCTGTTCCATCAGCCAGTGCGTTCCTGAGCGAATTTCGATGGATCCGAGCGAACCGCTTATGACGGCTGGTGTTGAAGTCGCGGCGTACCGAGAGATGATAGAATCCTTCCCTCCCCATATGTAGAACGATGGGACTACGAGTCTGGTGAGCCTCGTTAGTTCGCCGAGATCCAGTGTGAATGCCCGATACCAGTTCATAGCTGATCGTACCCGTCCGTGATCGATCAGTTCCTGGATGTACTTGGTAGATTGGCTCTCATCGAGCCCTGTGTTCTGAAGGTAACGATTAGCAATCCATCCCCCCTTGAGTTTCAGCAAACTCTCAGGGATCAATGGCAGCAGGAATAATCCCGCATACCATGACCGCAGGATCTGGTTGCTATGTCTTAAACTGCCAACAAGGGCGCGAATATGAGGCGTCGATAGAATGGAGCAGGAAAGTAGGCCGTCGATATTGTTGCATGCAAGATACCATGCGATGGTTCCCCCAAGATCATGGCCAACAATATGAAATGAATCGATAGATAGCCTCTTAGCTAGGTCCACAACGTCCTTAGCCATTTGGGCCATTCGATATGATCTGACAGATTTTGGCGAAGCACTGGGCCAATAGCCGCGGAGCGCGGGAACTACGACATAATAATCCAACTGTTCTAAGTGTCTGGCGAGATCGCGACAAGATGCTGGGCCACCAGGAAATCCATGCAGGAGGATGATGCAAGTATTCGAGGGATTGCCGAATTCTTGAGACGCTAACTCGATATTGTCGCTTGTATAGCTAAACACGTCTCCCAATTCTAGCGTATTAAGTCCAGAAAATACACTCATCAATCCAGGTTTAGAGCGCCCAGCGGGAGAGACGCTCAATCCCTGTCAAGGTGAACTCTGCATTGCCATGCAAGATTACCGAATGGCCGTACGTGTCCGTGAATTCCCGAATTGCCTTTTTGAGTTCTGCCTCCTGGATCGCCGAAGCTTGCCGATGATCTTCAGCCTGCGCCTCATATCCCTCGACTTCTGAAAGTCGAGCGAACGCAATCAATTCGGCTCGCAGGCCGTAGACATGCTGCCAGATCCGTGAGATCAACTCCTCCTCGTGATTGATGTGTTCGGGGCCAAGTCTCGGCGTGTCACCAGTCGGCTCGAGCGATTCAGCAGATCGCTTCACTCTGCTTCGGTAGTGAAGAAGGTCGTCGTAGATAGCAACAGCGACTCCCCGAAGCATCTGCTCTTCAATCACGTCTCGGAAGTGGTCGAGGCTGTAGCCGCGGGTCTTGGATGCTTGTCGACGCCGATCGGTGAGCTTGGAGCCTCGGGTTCCGGGGGCTAGACCAAACAGCTGCTGTTCGGCCTCTCTGAAGTCGGCGTCCGCCATCTTCGCAATCAGGCGGGGCAGCAACTCATTGAGCGCAGAGACCCTGCAACGCCGGTCGCTCGGCACGACTGACCGGGCGTAGACGGACTTGAGGTTCGGCAGCAAGTCCCCAGCTATCTCGTCATCAACCGGAAGCCCTTTTGCGATGACGCGGTGAAGAGCCGCAACCAGATCGTCGATCTCGACGTCCTCGATTGGCCCCGACTGCTCGCTCATGTTCCCCAGTCTGTCCCCTCAGAATCCCCACTGTCCTCCTCCAGGCTGGCGTAAGTGCAGCCGGAAGCTCCGGAGCACGGAGAGGACAGAGAGATGCCGGGAATCATTCCAAGAAGCAAGTCGGACTTGATCACTCCGACCATCGGATCGGGACTGACGCAGCTCGCTGCTCAGAACCGTCGAACCAACAAGGCCATGACGACTCTGGCTAGCCAGACTCTCGTGCGACGTGCAGCAGTTCAGGCCCACGCCATCGTGCAGACCGAGAAGCTCCACGAGATCGACAATCTCGCTCGGGAAGCGATGAGCGGCCAGGCGATGTTGGGACGCTGGGCAGCAACGTTGTCGCAGGGCGATCCGTTCGTTACTGAGGACCTCAAGTTCTTCAGCGACGTCGCCAAGATGGGCAAGGCCGAGATCATCGCTGACACCATCAGCGACTACTGCCAGGAGGGTCGATGATGCTCTACCTCGTACTCGCGATGGTGTGCTACCTGCTGGCAGCTGGAATCGCTTTCTGGACCGGCTTGCGAGTTGGCAGTCGGCCCTCGACGGTCGATGAGACGCTCTTGGTTCAGCTTCGGGCTGACCAGGCTCGTCGTCAGATGCACGACATGACTCGCGCTGCTTTCGTGGCGATGGCTGAAGAGGCTGAGTCGAAGCACCAGCGGCGGTAGGGCTCGGGGACATGCTGAGCGAGGTTCTCCGCAAGGTGTTGGCAGCAGTGGTGCTGGTGCTGGGGATCGCAGTGGTGGCCCGGGTGGTGATTGGGCTGCTCGGGCCGCTACTGCCCACCCTGGTCGTGCTGCTCATCGTCGGACTGATCCTCGCCCGAACTCTCCAAGGTCCCCACGCCGGCAAGTAGCCCCTTGCCCGAGAACACAAGAGTTGTCCACAGGAACTTGGTTGACACATGTCGACCTTCATGAGATATCGGAGATGGGACCCCGCTGCCGCTGGCAGATCGAAACCCTGGTAGCGCGCGTCCCAGTACGTCTTTGACGGCTGTCTAACGAACACGAGGAGGTGAGATCAGTGAGCGACAAGAAGGTACGAATCATCCCGAAGCATCGAGAGATCGACTTCGAGCGCCTAGCCAGTGCGCTGCTTGATCTTGCCGCCTCGCTCACTCCCGAAGAGTGCGAGGAGTACGGCGCGAGAGGGTCGGTGCTTCGCAAGGAGATCGAAGCCGGCATCAAGCGCCGCAAGAAGGGGTCGACTTCATGATCCCGTTGGTCGCAGTCATCGCTCCTTTCGTTGCCCTGCTTCTCGGCGTGGTGCTCATCCAGAACGGCGTCGGCTACGCAGCAGCCTGGTTGCGTACCGGCTGGGGTTTCCGCGTGAGCTCGACGGTGAGGATGCGGTCCGGATGCTCACCGGCATCTCCGGGGTGCTCTTGCCGTGGTGGCGGCGCTGGGTAGCGGCACCGTTCATCTCGCTCGAGACGCATGCGTCTTCGAGCGGGATCCAGAACTACTTGGTAGTCCCGGAGAGATGGTCGCTGACGGCGGAGAAGATCCTGCAGTCGGCGATGCCGTCGGTTCGCTTCGATCGAGTTGATCTCCCAATGACGCCGGTCCGCTCTGGTGCTGAGTACCGACTATCGACACATAAGAGGCTGCTCAAAGTCGACGCTGCCTCGATG
>Ga0075017_100002257_pt1 | contig 11988 bp, 7 predicted proteins | sample AleBraG_ABR_2012_FD_71475 | JGI IMG/M metagenome (GOLD analysis project Ga0075017, IMG submission 71475) | Freshwater sediment microbial communities in response to fracking from Pennsylvania, USA - Alex Branch Run_MetaG_ABR_2012 | ecosystem: Environmental > Aquatic > Freshwater > Creek >...
GAGAGCAGGAAAGCCATTTTCAGGACAGACCACGGTTCAACCTTGCTCACCAGAAGGCGTGCACGGCGCGCCTTGGCCTTCGGAGCCGGCTTGACTAGCGGAGGCCGGGCCGGAGCCGGCCGTTTCGCTGCCGCGGCTGCTGACGCGCCGGGGGCGGGCCGCTTGGCCGCGGAGGGGACGGAAGAGTTGGGAACCGATCCTGGACGCTGCGGTGGACGAGCCGGGGCACTTACCCTCGGGGCGGCACCGGGCCGCGGATTTGGGTTATTCGTGCTCAATCGGTACCTCCATTTGTTGCGTCAGGGTCGCTTAAGGTTACTTCACCAAGCTGAACGTTGGCTTCGAGCTGGTTGGACGCAGGCATTTCTTCACCCGTTGCAGCCTCTGAAGACTCGGTGTTTTCATCCATTTCTTCGTCTTGCTCGAGGCCTCGTTCGCTATTTCGCGCCACCTCAATAATGCGGTCATTCTTGTCCGGTTTGGCAAAGATGACGCCCATCGTATCGCGTCCCTTGGCGGGGACCTCGGAGACGTTGGAGCGCACCACCTTGCCGCCGCTCATGACCACCAGAACCTCGTCGTCTTCTTGCACGATCAAGGCACCCACCAAGTCGCCGCGGTCTTCCACGAGCTTGGCCACCTTGATGCCCAGACCACCTCGACCCTGCAGGCGGTATTCATCGACCGCCGTGCGCTTGGCGTAGCCGCCCTCGGTCACGATGAACACGTACGAGTCATCGGTAACCACTGCGGCTGCCAGCAACTCGTCGTAGTCGCGGAACTTCATGCCGGTAACACCGGAGGTTGCCCGGCCCATGGGGCGAAGTGCCTCATTGGTTGCTGTGAACCGGATTGACTGGCCCTTGCGTGAGACAAGCAACAAGTCATCGGTTTCCGAAACCAGCTGCGCGGAGACCAACTCATCCCCATCGCGGAGATTGATGGCTATAACACCGGCGGAGCGGTTCGTGTCATAGTCCTCCAGGCGAGTCTTCTTGACCAAACCGTTCTTGGTGGCCAGCACCAGGAAGGGCGACTGCTGGTAGTCCTTGAGCTCCATGACCTGGGCGATTTTCTCGTCCGGTTGGAACGCCAGCAAATTGGCAACGTGCTGGCCTTTGGCGTCACGCCCGGCTTCTGCCAGTTCGTACGCCTTGGCCCTGTATACCCGGCCCAGATTGGTGAAGAACAGCAGCCAGTGGTGTGTGGTGGTCACAAAGAAGTGCTCGACGACGTCGTCGCCACGCAGTGCCGCGCCCTTGACGCCCTTGCCACCGCGGTGTTGCGTGCGGTAGTTGTCGCTGCGGGTGCGCTTGACGTAGCCGCCACGGGTGATGGTGACGACCATTTCCTCCTCGGGAATGAGGTCTTCCATGCTCATGTTGGGGTCGTAGCCCATCATGATCTCGGTGCGTCGGTCATCACCAAAACGGGCCGTGATTTCGGCGAGTTCATCGCTGACAATGCCGCGCTGCACCTCGGGATCAGCCAGAATACGCTTGTATTCGGTGATTCGGGTCTCGAGGAAATCGTGGCGTTCCTGAATTTTCTGGTGTTCCAGTGCGGCCAGGCGGCGCAGCTGCATGTCAAGAATGGCCTTGGCCTGGATCTCGTCAATGGCCAGCAGCTGCATGAGGCCTTCACGGGCTTCCTCAGTGGTGGAGGAGCGGCGGATCAGGGCAATAACCTCATCAAGGGCGTCCATCGCCTTCAGCAGCGCCCGCTGGATGTGTGCTTCTTCCTCATCCTTGCGCAGGCGGAACTGGGTCCGGCGGACAATGACGTCCATCTGGTGGGTCACCCAGTGGCGGATGAAGGCATCCAGCGGCAATGTCCGGGGCACACCGTCCACAATGGCAAGCATGTTTGCACTGAAGTTATCCTGCAGCTGCGTGTGCTTGTACAGGTTGTTCAGGACCACCTTGGCGACGGCGTCGCGCTTGAGCACCACGACCAGGCGCTGGCCCGTACGGCCAGAGGTTTCGTCGCGGAGGTCGGCAATGCCGGAAATCTTTCCGTCCTTGACGAGCTCGGCAATCTTGATCGCCAAGTTGTCGGGGTTCGCCTGGTACGGCAGCTCGGTGACCACCAAGCAGGTGCGCCCCTGGATCTCCTCGACGTTGACAACCGCACGCATGGTGATGGAGCCACGCCCGGTGCGGTAGGCGTCCTCGATGCCCTTGCGCCCCAAGATCTGGGCGCCCGTGGGGAAATCGGGCCCCTTGATGCGCAGAATCAGTTCTTCGAGGAGTTCCTCGCGGCTGACCTTTGGATTGGCGAGGTACCACTGCACGCCATCGGCAACTTCACGCAGGTTATGCGGCGGGATGTTCGTTGCCATGCCGACGGCAATACCTGAGGATCCGTTGACCAAAAGGTTCGGGAACCGCGAGGGCAGGATGGTGGGTTCCTGGTTCTTGCCGTCGTAGTTGTCCTGGAAGTCAACGGTTTCCTCGTCAATGTCCCGGACCATTTCCATGGCCAGGGGCGCCATTTTGGTTTCCGTGTAACGGGGCGCGGCAGCGCCGTCGTTGCCGGGGGAACCAAAGTTGCCCTGCCCCAGTGCCAGCGGGTAGCGCATGGTCCAGTCCTGGATCAAACGCACCAAGGCATCGTAAATGGCCGTATCACCGTGCGGGTGGTACTGGCCCATGACCTCGCCCACCACACGGGCACACTTGTTGAAGGAACGCTCCGGGCGGTAACCGCCGTCGAACATCGCGTACAGGACACGGCGGTGGACAGGCTTGAGCCCATCGCGGACGTCCGGCAACGCACGGCCCACAATAACGGCCATGGCATAGTCCAGATAGGACCGTTTCATCTCTTCTTGCAGGTCGATCTTTTCAATGCGGTCGTGCAGGACGTCGCCTTCGATCACCACTTCCCCAGCAGGGACGTTGGTGGTGCTACCCGGATTTTCGGGGGTCTCTTCGCTCATGGTCTTTTATATTCCATTCCCAATATATGTCATGTTCATAATATGCAGGTGCGGGAAAGTACGTTTCCCTAACGTCCTAGATATCGAGGAACCTGACGTCCTTGGCGTTTTGTTGAATAAAGTTTCGGCGGGATTCCACATCTTCACCCATCAAGATGGAGAAAATCTGGTCTGCTTCGGCGGCGTCCTCCATGGTGACCTGAAGCAAGGTACGGTGTGCCGGATCCATGGTGGTGTCCCACAGTTCCGTGTAGTCCATCTCGCCCAGACCCTTGTAGCGCTGGATCCCGTTGTCCTTCGGGATGCGCCTGCCGGCGGCGGCACCGGAGGCCAATGCGGCGTCGCGTTCCTTGTCGCTGAACACGTAGTCATGCGGCGCGTTGGACCACTTGATGCGGTACAGCGGGGGCTGGGCCAAGTAGACGTATCCGCTTTCGATCAGCGGGCGCATGTAGCGGAACAGCAACGTCAGCAACAGTGTGGTGATGTGCTGGCCGTCGACGTCGGCATCGGCCATCAGCACGATCTTGTGGTAACGCGCTTTCTCCACGTCAAAGTCCTCACCAATGCCCGCCCCAAAGGCGGTGATCATTGCCTGGACTTCGGCATTGCCCAGAGCCCTGTCAAGGCGGGCCCGCTCCACGTTCAGAATTTTGCCTCGCAGCGGCAAAATGGCCTGGGTGGTTGGGTTTCGTCCGCGAACAGCGGAACCGCCTGCAGAGTCACCCTCCACAATGTAAATTTCAGAAAGCGCTGGATCCTTGGACTGGCAGTCCTTGAGCTTTCCGGGCATACCGCCGGATTCCAGCAGCCCCTTGCGTCGGGTGTTTTCGCGAGCCTTGCGGGCTGCCAAGCGTGCCTGGGATGCCTGGATGGACTTGCGAATCACGTCGCGCGCCGGTCCCGGGTTGCGTTCGAGCCAGTCACCCAAACCATCGGTAACAACGCGCTGGACAAATCCCTTGACCTCGGAGTTGCCCAATTTTGTCTTGGTCTGCCCCTCAAACTGGGGTTCAGTCAGTTTCACCGAGATGACGGCTGTGAGGCCTTCCCGGATGTCGTCGCCCGTGAGGTTGTCATCTTTTTCCTTGATGATGTTTTTCTCGCGCGCATAGCGGTTGATCAAGGAGGTCATGGCCGCGCGGAAACCCTCTTCGTGGGTTCCACCCTCATGGGTGTTGATGGTGTTGGCGTAGGTGTGGACACTTTCAGAGAAGGAAGTGGTCCACTGCAAAGCCAATTCGACAGCCATGTGGCGTGAGGAATCTTCTGTCTCGAAGGCGATGACATCCTCGTGGACGGGCTCATACTTCTTGGACGAATTCAGGTGCTTGACGTAGTCAAGCAGGCCGTCCTTGTACTGGTAAATCACTTCACGCTTGCCGGTGACGACGTCTTTCCCTTCCGGGATGGCATCCAAGTCCGGGTCTTCATCGGACACTGGCGCAACTTCGCGATCATCGGTCAGGGTGATCTTCAAGCCCTTGTTCAGGAAGGCCATCTGCTGGAACCTGGCGCGGAGGGTCTCAAAATCGAAATCCACGCTCTCAAAGATTTCCGCGTCCGGGTAGAAGGTCTGCGTGGTACCGGTTTCGGTGGTTTCCTCACCCTTGACCAAGGTTCCTTGCGGCTTGCCGCCGTCGGCAAAACTCATCCGCCATACGGATCCCTGGCGTCGTATCTCGGTGTCAACACGGCGGGACAGTGCATTCACCACTGAAATTCCCACGCCGTGCAGACCGCCGGATACGGCGTAGCCGCTGCCGCCAAATTTGCCGCCGGCGTGCAGGATCGTCATAACAACCTCCACGGTGGGCTTGCCCTCCGTGGGGTGGATATCCACCGGAATTCCACGGCCGTTGTCCACTACCTTGACGCCGCCGTCGGCTGTCAGGGTGATTTCGATGTGGTCACAGTAGCCGGCCAGGGCCTCATCGACGGAGTTGTCGACCACTTCATAAACCAGGTGGTGCAAACCGCGGGGGCCCGTGGAACCGATGTACATGCCGGGACGTTTCCGCACGGCCTCGAGGCCTTCGAGCACCGTAATGTCGCTGGCGTCGTAGTGGCTTTCATTGGCCGGAACGTCCTGCTTCGGGAGAACGAGGTCCGCAGTGGCCGCGCTGGAATCCGAGCTGTCGTGCTCCGGAATTGTCGCGTTCCCCGGATTCTCTGGATTATTCGTAGTCACAGGCGCGTTCGACCCCTTTATAGTTCGCTCGATTGCCACCGACAGGTATTGCCACGGATACCGAAAGTCCCGCGCATCTTGCTCACCCTTGGAAGCTGTTGATTACCGCTGCCCGAAGTGACGACAAAAGCTGCCGTGACGCCGCGGAGAGACAGTCCTGTTCCTGATTCTACCTTGCGGCGACCCCAAACCGCGTCTGAACCTGCCCTGAGACGCGCGAAAAGCGGCTCAGGATGCAATCATTACTCACCTGACAAGGGGACATACGCCTAGAGGGGTTTCAATCGCCCTGCAGCGCCGGTGGCATTTGCGGACAGTCGAGAATTTGCCTAGCCATAGGTGTCCCGGGGTCCCCGGCCCTTAACACTGCGGAAGCCCTTGCGCCAGCTCGGTGCGGTTGGTCCCAGAACCATTATTTTGGTCACGACGCCGGCGCCAAGTTCGGCATCAAACTTGGCCAGAAGCGAGGATGAGAGCAGCCGAAGCTGTGTAGCCCAGGTGGTGGAATCACAGCGAACATGCAAAGTGGTGACGTCGAAACTCTCGGGTTGGCAGTGCGCCGAAATGTCAGCTCCAACCAAGGTGTCCCATTGGGCCATGACAGACCCTACAGCCAGTGGGGAGCTCCAGCCCCGATCCGATACCAGGCGGCTCACCACATTGCCCAGGCCCAGTGGGTCGCGCCCGCCGTCCTTGACGTCCAAAAACGGCAACCTTTTGTTCTTTGGCGTGGATTTTTCCCCGAGCCTGCTGCGCGGGATCCGTAATTCTCCACGACTTTTGGCGATGGTGCGCATCCTGTTCAAAGCGGCCTGGGGTGCGTCAACCTCCGTGACATGGTCCACCTTCTGGGCGGCACGGCGGCTCTTACCCCCTGTGGCGTCGTGTTGTCCAGCGGGTCCGGCGAAGGGCTCATCCACCATCAGAGACCACACCGCCTGGGATGACCTGTACCTGCGCGCCGGAAAGTTCGGCGGGAATGTCTTCACCCACCGCCGCCGTGACCAGCACCTGTTCGGCGTTGACCACCATGAGCGCCAATTTTCGCCGTCGTTGTGCATCCAATTCAGCGAACACGTCATCGAGTATCAGGATGGGCTGGTTATTGGCAATGTGTTTGTCTTCACTGAGCACATAAAACGAGGCGAGCCGCAGGGCCAGTGCAACCGACCATGACTCTCCATGCGAGGCGTAGCCACGGGCCGGTGCCACCCCCAGCAAGAGTTCCAGTTCATCCCGGTGCGGCCCCACCAAGGACATGCCCCGCTCCAGTTCACGCGTTCGCGAGGACGCCAATGCGGCAATGAACTTCTCGGTCAACTCTTGAATACTGCACAGGGAAAGATCAGCCGGTTCCGGTCCCTGGCCGGCAAAGAGGGCCTGCTCCGTTGCGGAAGCAACGGCGTCGTACATATCCGGCGCAGCTGCCAAATCATCATCAATGCTGCTGCGGTAGATTGCCCGCAAAACCTTGGATCCGTCAGTCAGCTGTGCATAGGCCTCAGCCATGTGCGGGCGTAAACGGTTGAGCAGCTCCAACCTCGCAGACAACAACTGTGCCCCTGCGGCGGCGTGGTGCGCATCCCACACATCCAGGGTGGCCAGGTGTCCCTCACTGACACCGCTGCGGGAAAAATGCTGGGAACGGGCGGACTTCAGCAATGCATTCCGCTGTTTGAGCACCTTGTCGTAGTCGGAACGGGTGGCCGCATGTTTGGGCAACAGCACCACTAACAAGTCATCCAGGAAACGACGTCGATTGGAGGGATCCCCCTTGACAAGGGCCAAATCCTCGGGGGCAAAGAGCACACTGCGGCAAATACCCAGCACATCCCTGGCCCGGACCGGGTTCGCCCGATTGATACGGGCCCGATTGGCACGCGAAGCGTTGATTTCCACTTCCACCATGACTTTTTGGACGCCGCGAACCAACTGTGCGCGAACCAAGGCACGCTCCGCACCAAAACGCAGCAGGGGGGCATCCGAACTGACGCGGTGTGAGGAAAGCGTGGATAAGTACCCTATGGCCTCCACCAGGTTGGTTTTTCCCAAACCGTTGGAACCAACCAAGACCGTTACGCCGGGGGAGAGCGCCAGATCCACCTGTTCGTAACTGCGGAAGTCGGTGAGGGAAAGATGCTCAAGAAACACTTGTACTGCCGACTTTTCTTCTTCGTAGGGGGAATGTGATCAGGAACCGGAAGGTTTGGTGGCATGGCCGCCGAATTGATGGCGCAGGGCCGATACCATTTTCATGGCGGGGGAGCTGTCCTCCCGCGAGGAAAAACGTGCGAACAGCGCGGCCGTGATGGCCGGGGCAGGCACGGCATTGGCTATGGCCTCCTCGACGGTCCAGCGTCCTTCACCAGAATCCTCGACATAGTCGGCGATGGATTCCAAGCCCGGGTCCTCATCCAACGCCTTGACCATCAAATCCAGCAGCCAGGAACGCACTACGGTCCCCTTTTGCCAGGCACGGAACGTGCCGGGCAAATCCTCGATGATGTCCTTTTTCACCAGCAGCTCATACCCTTCGGCATATGCTTGCATCAATCCGTATTCGATGCCGTTGTGCACCATTTTTGCGTAGTGTCCTGCCCCAATGTCTCCCACATGGACGAAACTGTCCGCACGGTCACCTTCCGGGCGCAAGACATCCAGGACGGGCATCGCCCAGGCAACGTTTTCTGCTGAGCCGCCAACCATCAAACCGTAACCGTTTTTCAGGCCCCAGACTCCGCCAGAGACACCCACATCCATGAACCCAATGCTCTTTTGCGCCAGCATTGCGCCATGTTTCTGGTCCTCGGTAAACCGCGAGTTGCCCCCATCGATGAGGAGATCCCCGGCTTCCATGTGCCCTGAAAGCTGGGCGATCACCGATGCGGTGACCTCCCCTGAAGGAACCATGACCCAGATCAGCCGTGGGGTTTCAATGGCAGCCACCAGATCCTTCAGCGAGGCAACATCCGTGACGTCAGGGTTGCTGTCAAAACCTGTGACCTCAATGCCGGCAGCCCGAAGGCGTGCCCGCATGTTGAAACCCATTTTTCCAAGTCCGACAAGTCCGATATGCATGGCGGTTCTCTTTTCTTGAGTCAGGTTGTGAAGCTGTTGAACACACCAACGTTATTGGTTCGGCAACCTTACAGGCATGACCAGGTAGCGATAGTCATCTCGGTTTTCGCCGTCGATGTCATCCTGGGCAGTAAGCATGGCGGGTTTTGGCGCAGAGGTGAACGAGAACCTCACGTACTTGCTGTCAAAGGCGCTCAAACCTTCGCTGAGGTAATGCGGGTTGAAGGCAACCGTGATGTCCTCGCCCACCAAGGTCGCTTCCAGGTTCTCCGAGGCTTGCGCATCTTCGCCCGTTCCAGCATCGAGGGTGAGCTGGCCGTCGGTGAACATCAAACGCACAGGGGTGTTTCGCTCTGCAACGAGGGAAACCCGACGTACGGCTTCCGCCAAGGCGTGGGTTTCCACTGTTGCATAAATCGGGGTGTTGTCCGGGAACAGGGACCGGATTTTGGGGTAATCGCCATCCACCAACAGCGAGGTGGTGCGGCGTCCGCCGCTCTCAAAGCCGATGAGTTCGCTGTTCTCAGACAGGGCGATGTTGATCTTGCCGGAACCACCCAGTGTCTTGGCGACTTCACTCAACGTTTTGGCCTTAACCAGGGCACCCGTGGAGATACCCGGGGAGGTGGGATTCCAACGAATTTCGCGGAGGGCAAGACGGTACCTGTCGGTGGCCAGAAGTGTGATCAAATCACCTTCAATTTCCATTTTGACACCGGTGAGAATGGGCAAGGTGTCGTCCTTGCTGGAGGCAATGATGACTTGGGCGACTGCCTGGGCGAAGGCTTCACCGTCGACAGTTCCACTCAAGTCAGGCAAGGCCGGAAGTTCCGGATAGTCATTCACCGGCATGGTGGCCAGGTGGAAGCGGCTGCTGCGGCAGGTCAAGGTGACTTTTGAGCCATCGGTTTCAATATCGACCGGGGCCGAAGGCAGGCTGCGGCAAATATCGGCCAGCAACCGTCCTGAAACCAGGATGGTACCTTCCTCGGTGATGTCAGCTGGGATCTCCAAACGTGCGGAGATCTCGTAGTCAAAGCTGGCAAGGCTGAGAGTGCCGGCCTCGGCCTTGAGCAAAAGCCCTGAAAGAACAGGTACCGGGGGGCGGGGCGACAAGGAACGTGCGGCCCAGCTGACTGCTTCGGTCAGAACATCCCGTTCGACTCGGAACTTCACGGAAGGGTGCCGCCTTTCATCTTGCGAAAAGTGTTCGGTGTCTGGCTGAACTTTTGGGTTCAACCAGGCACTCAAGGATTCGTTGTGGAATTACATGCTTGGAGACAGCTTAGCCCTTCGAGACGGCGAGTCGAACATTGTCATTCGATGGAACGGGTGCCGGAATCGGGGGAGAAGAAAATGTTGTTTGAAATGCAGATTTATTGGGATTCGTAGTGTTAATAAGTCCTGTGGATACTGTGGATAACCGGTCTCGTTGTTGTGATTCCGGCGATCTGCCCTGTGCACAATGTGTGAGGCTAGCCCGCATTGTGCTGTGGGGAGCGGTGGAGAACTTTTCGCGCCGTTTCTGGGATCCACAGCTTGGTGTGTAGTTATCCGCAGGCAAAGGGGGGTTGTGCACTTAAGTATCCACAGACTTATCCACAACTGTTAATAGTCAAAAATTTTTCGCCCGCTGCGCGGCTTAGCCTTCCCGCTGCTGCTGTTTGATCTTGTTGGTCAGCTCGGTTACCTGGTTGTAGATGGCACGCCGTTCAGCCATAAGTTCCCTGATTTTCCGGTCTGCATGGATGACGGTCGTGTGGTCTCGGCCGCCGAATTCCTGCCCGATCTTGGGAAGGGACATGTCGGTCAGCTCACGGCACAGGTACATGGCAATCTGTCGCGCAGTAACCAGTGTGCGTGTTCGGGACTTGCTGCAAAGTTCTTCCAAGGAGATGTTGAAGTACGCTGCGGTCTGCCCCAAAATTGCCGTCGAGGTGATCTCTTGTGCCCCGTCGTCGGTGATGAGATCCTTCAGAACCATCTCCGCCAAGCCCACATCCACTGGCTGCCGGTTCAGGCTGGCGAATGCAGTAACCCTGATCAAGGCACCTTCCAGTTCGCGGATGTTCGTTGAAATCTTGGAGGCAATGTACTCCAAGGCATCATCCGGGGCGGACAACCCCTCACCGATGGCCTTCTTGCGCAAGATGGCGATGCGCGTTTCCAATTCCGGTGGCTGCACATCCGTCAGCAAGCCCCACTCAAAGCGTGAGCGCATGCGTTCCTCAAAGCCCTGAAGCCTCTTCGGCGGCAGGTCCGAGGTGATGACTACCTGCTTGTTGTGGTTGTGAAGGGCGTTGAACGTGTGGAAGAACTCTTCCTGCGTGGCGTCCTTGTTAGCCAGGAACTGGATGTCGTCAATGAGCAGGATGTCCACGTTGCGGTAGAGCTGCTTGAAGCTGGCTCCCTCGTCGTCACGAATGGAGTTGATGAAGTCGTTGGTGAATTCCTCGGAATTGACGTATCGAACCCGGATTCCGGTGTACAGACGGCGGGCATAGTGGCCGATCGCGTGGAGCAGGTGGGTTTTTCCCAGGCCGGAGTCACCATAGATGAACAGTGGGTTGTAGGCCTTGGCGGGTGCCTCGGCGACGGCGACGGCGGCTGCGTGGGCAAAGCGGTTGGAGGAGCCGATCACGAAAGAGTCAAAAACATATTTCGGATTGAGCCGGCCAAATTCCTGGGAGGTGCTGGGCAGCATGGGCGAGGGCTTCGAGGCACTGTCGGTTCGTTCCGAACGCTCGATTCGATCAACACGGTCTGCACGCAATGGCGCCTGCTCCGGCGCCGCTTCCTCCTCCTTGACGGGAGGAACGAGGTCCGCGTTGACGCTAAACGCGCAGCTGATTTCCGCCGGAAAAACCTGCCGCAAGGCGTCAACGAGCGCTGTGTTGAGCTGGGTTTGGAGAACCTCACGCGTCAATTCGTTGGGTACTGCAACCAGGAGGGTGTTACCGATGAGTCCTTGCGGCTGTGTGAGGACAACAAACCCCCGTTGCCGCGGGGAGACCCGTTCGTCTTGTTCCAAAATCCGGATGACCCGACGCCAGGAGCTACCAACATCGTTGATCTCCTCGGTATTGATCCCCTCAGTGCCCATCGACTGTTCCCCTTTACTCCGTTCGATCGCTCTCGAACCGGAATCTCGTGTTTGCGCGCTCATGGCGCGTGACTTGCCTTACATTTTCAAGGCATTGCCCGAATGTGGGAAGGATGCATCAACATCCGTCGTCCACAGAGTTATTCACACCCCGTGGATAACTTGCTACCGGCCTAGCCTAAAGGATCAAAAGCCCAGAAGATAGCTAGGAAAAACGCTTGTGGATAAATGTCACACATGAGCACCATTTTGGGCCCTTCACACACAGTTTGTCCACGGTTTATCCACCGGTCTATGCACAGCCTCCACCCGCGATCTGGAGGGAAAAGCGTTGACATTCCCCCCGGCAAGGCCGCCTGTGAAGACCGCCGCAGTTTGACTAGGGGGGTCGCCGTGACCTAACGTTGTGAAGTCCCATGTGTCTGCTTTGCGCTCTTGCGCATACTCCTTGTTACTGAGGGGTGAAAAGCGGGCATCCATATACTTAGCGTCGACCCCTTTCTTCCCTGTTAGCTTCGGGCAAGGCGCATCTTTGATTGTCTTGGAGTAACTACCGTGAGCAAGCGGACTTTTCAGCCGAACAACCGCCGTCGTGCCAAGAAGCACGGCTTCCGTCTTCGCATGCGTACCCGCGCCGGCCGTGCCATTTTGGCCGCACGCCGTGGCAAGGGTCGC
>Ga0075017_100002258_pt1 | contig 11988 bp, 10 predicted proteins | sample AleBraG_ABR_2012_FD_71475 | JGI IMG/M metagenome (GOLD analysis project Ga0075017, IMG submission 71475) | Freshwater sediment microbial communities in response to fracking from Pennsylvania, USA - Alex Branch Run_MetaG_ABR_2012 | ecosystem: Environmental > Aquatic > Freshwater > Creek >...
GAACCAGCCCATGCCGGACCTCGTGACCCTCGACGAGTCGACGCTGCCGGCACCGAGCGACGGGGTCGTGCGGCCCAAGCCACCCAAGTCCCCGGCACCCCACTGAGCCGCTGGCGGGTCTGCGCGGTTTCCATCGCGCTCATGAAGACTGAGCCCGCCGGCACGGCGTGGCGTCGAGGGCACCGTGGAGGCACCGCCACCGGTGGGCAGGGTGATCGCCGGGCCGCTCGGCTCGCCGTCGCTGGGCGTGCCGACGACAGGGTCGCGCATCGACGCGACCGACAGTCCGGGGACGGGGTCACCGATGGCGCGGTCGCGGACGGTGGCGGTCAGCGCCGGACTCAACCGTGCGGGGCGGTGCACGGGGCAGTCGGTGACCGGGGTGAGCATTCGCACGACCCGGGTGCCGACGTTCCACCGCGTCCCACCCGGGTGAACCGCTGGCGTTCGGCCCGTTGCGGTTGAACCCGCTGCGCGCTGGGGTCGGGTGCGGGACACGAACTTCGTGAGTGGCACGCCCTGCTCCTGGTGCTGCTGGCGACTCAGGATCGCGCGGGTGACGCTGGCAGCGGCAGGGAGAAGCCTCGCCCGCGGTCGCGCGCCCGACGGCTGTACGGTGCAGGAAGCCGTACTCGAGCCGACCAGGCCCTGACTCACGGCGTGGAGGTCGTCTTGGCGGGTGTCACCGCGTCTCGGAGTACTGATGGCCGTCAGCGGCGCTTCCGGACCAAAGGGATGCTGCTTCGCCAGTCGGTGAACTCCTCGTTGTTCTCGGTGGCTGGGCTGATCGGTGCCCCGGTCCAGGACCCGCAGGAACGCGACATCGGCCGCGTCGTGGATGTGGTGGTGCGCTGGGATCGCGGGGTCTACCCGCAGGTGTCTGGCCTGATCATCCGGATCGGCTTCCGGCGATCCTTCGTGCATGTCGAGGACGTCGCGGACATCGCCCGGCGCAGCGTGCAGCTGGGATCGACCAAGGTCGATCTCAGCGACTTCGAGCGTCGCGAGGGCGAGCAGCTTCTCCACAAGGACGTGATCGACCACCAGCTGCTCGACGTGGACGGAGCCCGTGTCGTCCGGGCGGCAGACCTCTACCTGGCGCACGTCGGCTCTCGGTACTGGGTCGTGGGCGTCGATGTCTCGTTCGTGTCGTTCCTACGCCGCCTCCTGCCGGCTGGGATGCGCAGCCGGGCCACGGCGGAGCGGGTGCTGGACTTCGCCTCGATCCAGCCGTTCGGCTCTCCCGGGGCTCCGGTGCTGCTGCGACGTCCCCACCGAGGTTTGCAGCGGTTGCGGCCCGCGGACCTCGCAGATCTTCTCGAGGACCTCGGGCGGCCGGAACGCCGTGAGCTCCTGTCGATGCTGCCTCCCGAGTCCGCGGCCGACGTTCTTGAGGAGATGGAACCCGACCACGTCCGGCTGCTCCTTGGAGACGTCCCTCTCGGCCAAGCCGCGGCCCTGGTCGCGATGATGGAGCCCGACGAGGCGGTCGACGCCCTGCGCGACCTGAGCGCAGCCGACCGCACCGACCTGCTCGCCCAGGTCCCGGACGCCCGAGCGGCTGAGCTGCGGACCCTTCTCGAGTTCCCGGAAGGCGTCGCCGGCGGCATCATGACAACCCGCATCGTCGTGCTGTCGACGCACGAGACGATCCGCGATGCGCTGGACAAGGTCCGAGCCCAGCGACGGGAGTCCGACGTCGACGGGCTTGTGGTGATCGACGAGGACGGGCGGCTCGTTGATGACCTGTCGCTCGCCGATCTGATCGACAACGAGCCGGACACCTCGGTGGGCGATGTCATCGGGCCGCCCTATCCCGGGACGGTCCGCCCCGACGCCGAACTCGACGAGGTCGTCGAGCAGCTCATCGGCAACCGCGGCTCCTCGCTGGTCGTCGTGGACGGCGAGCACCGCCCGATCGGGCGCATCCTGGCCGACGACGTCGTGGACGCCCTGCTCGACTCCGACACCGAGCGGCGTTGGCCCTGGCAGCTGCGTGGGCCGGTGTCGTGAACGAGCACCAGCAGATCCTCGACCCCACGGCGTCGCCGGCGGGTGACGGCGTCGAGAACGCACCGGTCCAGGCGCGTCGCAGCCTGCGTCGCATCCAGATCGCCACCCTCCTGGGCGTACTCGGGCCCGGGCTCATCGCCGGTCTGTCCGACGACGACCCGGCGGGCATCACGACCTACTCCGTGCTCGGCACGAAGTACGGCTACCAGCTGCTCTGGGTCCTCACCATCTCCACCGCGGCCCTCGTCCTGTTCCAGTCCCTCGGGGCCCGCATCGGCGTCGTCACCGGCCAGGGCCTGGCCGGGCTCATCCGGCAGAAGTTCGGGGCCTGGTCCGCCGTCGTCGCGATCCTGGCACTGCTGCTCGCCAACATCGGGACGACTGCTGCCGAGTTCGCCGGGATCGCTGCAGGCTTCGAGCTCTTCGGCATCAGCCGCCACTTCAGCGTGCCCGTCACCGCCGTGCTCGTCTCCATGCTGGTCCTGCGCGGCGGCTTCAAGGGCATCGAGCGCATCCTGCTCGTCCTGTCGGCGATCTTCATCTGCTACGTCGCCGCCGGGGTACTCGCCCATCCCGACTGGGGGGCCGCGTTCAAGGGCCTGATCGTGCCCACGATGCCGGTGACCCGCGACGCCGTGGTGATTGCCACGGCGACCTTGGGCACCACGCTCGCACCGTGGGGGCTGGCGTTCATCCAGTCCTACGCCGTCGACAAGCGCCTCACCACGAAGTCCCTGCCCTACCTGCGCATCGACGTCATCACCGGGGCGCTGCTCACCGGCGTCATCGGCTTCTTCGTCGTCGTGTCCTGCGCGGCGACCCTGCATGCCAAGGGCTTGTCGATCAACGACGCCGCTGACGCTGCGGCCGCCCTCGAGCCCCTCGCTGGCACGTTGGCCAAGGATCTCTTCGCGATCGGTCTCATCGGAGCGGCCCTCCTCGCGGCCTCGATCCTGCCGCTGTCCACGGCGTACTCCGTCAGCGACCTCACCGGCAGCCCCGCAGCACTCGACGATGACCTGCGCTCCGCGCCGCTGTTCTACGGCACGTTCGCGCTGGTCACGGTCGTCGGCGTCGCCCTCGTCCTCATCCCGGGCGCGCCGCTCGTTGCGATCCTGGTGCTCACTCAGGTTCTCAACGCGGTGCTCTTGCTCCCGCTGTTGTGGTTCATGTACGGGATCGCGCGCGACCGGGAGCTGATGGGCGCCTACGTCGCCGGCCGCAGGATCGCGAGCGCGTACCTGGTTGCGATAGCGATCATCGCCATCTGCATCCTGTCTCTCGGCTACCTGTCCCTGCGCCCCTGACAGTTGCTGTCCTGAGCAGACCCCGTTGGAACTGGCGGTTGCCAGCGTCCGCTGAGCGGCCGCGTCCAGGATCCTGGTCAGCGTTGATCTTGTCGGTGACCACGTGTGACACGATCATGCGCTGCAGCAGGCTGTGAAGCGCATGGCGCGGGCGCACCTCGCACGCGGGTGGAGTTACTCCCGTCACACGACCACCGCGCAGGATGGGAGTCCCTGCAGCCTGCTCGCGCGGGTTCGTCCTCAGCGCATCGGGGTGCCGATCGGCAGTTGGCCAGCGAGTTGGCTTGTGGTCTGGAAGGGCGTCCCTGTGCTGGGGTGCAGGGATCCTGCGCGCCGTACCGCGAAGGCAGTGAGGATGTTGAGGGTGAGCGCCTGCAGGGCGGCCGATGTTTGTGCCGGGGTGTCCCACTTCGGGCAGGTTGCGTCGAGTCCGCAGGGCCAGTAGGTCGTCCCGGCTGAGAAGACCCCTGCCCCGGACGGGGCGCTGTAGTAACCAGCCGTCACTTCCGATGGCTTGTGGGTGTCAGCGCCGATGCCCACGGCGTGGAGAACGACCTCGAGGTTGGCCGGTGAGCTGCCTCCCGGGGGCTCTTGCGCGTCGGACTCATTTCCCACCGCGAGCGGCAGCTGGTCCCCGGTGCTGAGCCCTGTTCCGTGGAAAAGCCACGCTGGGGTAGCGGCCACGACGTAGGTGGCGCGCAGGCCGACAACGGACATTCCCTGGCCAACTAGCGATGCCGGGTCGCGGGACAGCGGCGGATCCGCCCACTTGACGGTTGTCGTGGTCGGGCTGTTTTCGGCGTGCCGGTCGAGGTTCTGGTCCTTGAAGACGGTCAAGGCCGTCATCCGGCCCGACTCGTCGCGTTCGATCCGGCCCTGCCAGTAGATCTCGTTTCCGCCCAGGAACGCGAAGTTGGTTCCCGCATCTCGAGCAGCTACCGCCGCGTCGTACATGCGCCTGGTCCAATACTCCGCGTGGCCACCGATGACCACGGTGCGCTGCCCGACGATCTGGCTGGGCTGCGCATCGAGAGAGCTGTCGGTGGTGACGTCCGCTGCGAGGTTGTGCTGGGACAGGAAGCGAATGAGCGGGAGGTCCATCGCGAACATCTGTTGGATTCCGGTCCCGACCAACGGGCGGTCGGCGGAGGCGACATAGGAGCGGTTCGCGAATTCCTCCTCGTGGTCCCCTCCCGGGCCCAAGTAGAGGCTGCGACCGCCGTAACTGTTGTAGGCCATCCAGGTGAGTTCACTGACCAGCACGAGGTACGGCGAACGTACGCCAGACGTGCGCACCACAAGCGGGATGAAGGAGGGTGTGATCGCGGGATCGAGTGGTGCGATCTCGACAAGGTAGAACCCCGGTGGCCAGGATGCGTCGACCGTGAGCCGAGTGGTCACCGGCCAACTTTCGCGGATCACGCGGTCCGGGCCAGTGGGCTGCGCCTGGTGCTGAGCGCCCGCCACAAGGCTCGGGGACTGCCACACGAGTCGGGAACCTGCCCCGTTGTAGTGGCCGACCCGGAGGGCGCGAAGGCGCACAGGGACGTCCCCTTTGGGGCTGAACAGGTGAACGCCGAGGGTCTGGCCGCACACCGCGGTGCTGCTGTCGAGGTAGCCGACCACCGGGCCCTTCCACGCCTGCGCCCGTCCGGGGGGCAGGTCGCGCGTTCCGGTCATGGCGTTCTCACGGCTGCTCCAGCCGGCCGGAGCGTTCACACACGTCGGGGACGGCGCAGGTAGGTCCGTGCCGATTCCACCCGACTCGATCGCGGCCGCGCTGGCTCCCGCGGTGGGCGGACCCGGCTGCACGTCGCTCTGCCCGCTGCACCCGGCCACGAGCACGACCACGGCGCCCAGCCCGAGCAACAAACGCCCGGCGCGACCCGGCAGACGAGTTTCGCTCACGATCCCATCGACTCGGGCGCCGGTCAGAAGGTTCCTCTTCCGCACGTCTACTCCGTCACACGACACCTCGGGCACCGACCCCAGCTCACCCGATGGGTGCGCAGATGCCCACGTTCGGAACGTCCGCCTGAGACGCGGCAGGAGGGTCGTCGGCTGCCAGCGGGCCCCTCCCGGCATCCGAACGCGCGACGATGTTTCAGTGGCCAGCAGGCTATATTCCCTCGGTGATTCGATGCCACGTGGCCGCACTCCTCGCCAGCGGTGTCGCGATGCTGGTGAGCGGGTGCGGCGCCAACGGCCTGAGCATCCACGCCGGAGTGACCACGACTGCGAGCACTCCGGCAACCACAGTTACCCGGAGCCCGACCGTCGTGGCCTCGACCACGGGCGACCCGGTCGGCTCGCCGACGGACTCGCCAGCGCCAGGCGACTCGATCAGCCCAACCCTGGATCCCGTCGCGCCCAGTGTGGATGCGTCGATACCGGCGAGCAGCGACGGGCTGCCTCCGGTCGTGCATCGAATCACCACGACCGACCCCGTCGTGTTCATCACCATCGATGACGGCTACACCAAGGACCCTGCCGTCGTCGAGCTGCTCCGCGCCCGGCACATCCCCGTGACCCCCTTCCTCGCGCAGACGGCGATCAACTCCGACCACGGCTACTTCAACCTGGTCCAAGACGCGAGCGGCCAGAACGTGCAGGACCACTCCATGAGCCACCCCTTCCTGACGACACTGCCCTACGACAAGCAACGGGCGGAGATCTGCGGCGCCGCCGCCCAGTACGCAACGTGGTTCGGCATCCGGCCCTGGCTGTTCCGCCCCCCATACGGCGCCTACAACCAGACCACCCGTCGCGCGGCGAAGGCATGCGGTATGACCACGATCGTGCTCTGGGACGCGTCACTACCCCACTCGGTCATCCGGTACGCGAATGGCACCACGTTCCACGACGGGGACATCCTTCTCATCCACTGGCGGCCCAAATTGGCGCACGATCTCGCGATCGCGGTCGACACGATCGAAGCCCAGGGCCTGCGCGTCGCGGCGCTGCAGGACTACCTCCCCCGCCCTGCTTGAGGCTCGGTCTCGCGTGGTCACGAGGGGCTCGCCCGCCACCGACGTGCGGCCGTGCCGGTCGAGGGATAGGTAGCGTAGGGACGTCCGCTCCGCCGAAATCGTGACGTGTTCAGGGCGCGTGCCGTCGACGACGCGGGAGCAGCGAGAGTCGGGTCAGCGGCAGTGAGTACAGTGCGGTTCGTCATCCGGAATGACGGAACGTGACCACGTCCGGCGACGTCCGGGACGATGTGGGAGTCATGAGATTGTCCTTTGGCGTCGCAGTTTCGGCCGCCGTGTTGCTTGCCGCGTGCTCGACCGGTGCTGATGGGAGCCCGACGGCGCCGGTCCTTGGCGGTGCTACGTCGGCGCAGCCGGCGGCGACCAGCGGCGTGTGGACGTACCGGGACTCGTACAGCGTCGTGCCGCCGCCTGATTCAGCGCCGCCCCCGGCGACCACCTGTACGGCATCGGTCAACACCGGTTGGGTCGCCAGAGAGAACCGCAGCAAAGGCACGTCGGCGTGGAAGACCGCTGACTGGGGCATATCACCTCGCGTCACCCTCTATCCCGAGCGTCCCTCAACTCAGTGCGGAGACCCGGTCCGGGTTCACCTAGGAGGCCGTGGCGCGCCAAGCGTCATCGTCCGCGCGTACCGGATGGGCTGGTATGGCGGGACCGGGGCACGGCTGGTCTGGTCGTCCGCCCCCATCAGGGTGCCGGCCGCGCCCCCTGCGCCGCGGAAAGATCTCGTGGTTCACTCCCCGAAGTGGGCCGCTACGGTCACTCTTCCGGTGACTGCCTCGTGGCCACCCGGCCTCTATCTGGTGGCGGCTGACGTTCGGGGTCGCCTCAGCGGTGAATCTGCGCTCGTGATTCGAGCCAGCGGTGCGCCGTCGGCGTCCGTCGTCATGTACTCGAACCTGACGTGGAACGCCTACAGCTTGTACGGCGGTGCCAGCCTCTACAAGGGGTCGAGCGGAAAGTCGGACACCCGGGCGCTGACTGTGTCGCTTCAACGGCCCCTCACGTTCCTCACGAGCAGCCCGATACTCACCTACGACGTCCCGGTCGCGCAGATGCTCGATCGAGCAGGCGTCGCTGCCGACGCTGTGGTCGACACCGATGTGGACACGTGGCCGTCTCTGCTGACACACCGTACGGAAGTCATTCTCCCCGGGCACAGCGAGTACTGGACTCGGACGATGTATGACGCGCTGACGGCGGCTCGCAATGGAGGCGCGAACATCGCTGACCTTGGCGCGAACGACGTGTACTGGCATGCGCGCGTGACCTACTCGTCATCGGCGCTGCCTGCGTCCATGTTCGTCGCACGCACCCTGGCCCAGGACCCTCGAGCGGCCAGCAACCCAGCGGACGCGACCGTGGAATGGCGCCAGCGCCCGCTCAGGCGCAACCCAGCGGCCGTGCTAGGGCAGTCGTACACGGCGGTGCGGGCCAAAGGGGCCCTGGAGGTCCGGTCAGTTCCACCGTGGCTAAGCACGATCCCGGGTCTCACGCCCGGCGCGATCCTGCAGCACGCGGCATGGAACGAGACCAACGGAATCTGGCCGCAGATCTACCCAGTACCCGACAACATCCAGATCATCGCCCTCGGGGTACTGCGACAGTCAGGCTTCTCCGACCAGCCCGTCTCGACCACGTACTACTCCACGCAACCCGGTGGGGGCGTCTTCGATACCGGAAGCACCTACTGGCCATGTCTGGCCACGGGAGCGTGTCCCGATACCCGGATCAACGGTCAGGCTCGTGCCACCCTCTGGGCGATCATGCGCCTAGTGCTCGTGGACTTCGAGACGCCCGGCTGGGGACGATCCCACCCGTCCATGCCCACACCTTTGCCAGCAGTCAACTCCCTCAGGACGTCATTGCCTGCTGCAGCCGTCGGCACATACGGACACGGTGACTGACCTTGCCGCTCCGCCCGGGCACCAAGGAGGCCGGGGATTCGCGGCCTGAACGGACGTCGGTGGACACGGGCGAGTGACGTCGGGCCAACGAGGGCCGTCACGTGGTCCTTGCTCGTGGCTGGGGTGACCGGTTCCTGTCGGTGCGCCGATGCGGTGTCGCGCTGGCTAGGGCGTGCTGGTCGATCTCCGTGGAGAACTAGCCTCCGCCGCTGACGGTGCGTGCGACGCTCCGGCCGCAGCCGTCGTCAGGGAGACCGAGGCGGCTGCGTGCCACGCCAGAGGCAATACCGGTTCGCATCAGGAGTGCCTGCGGCCTTCGTTCCCTTGCGGTTCGTTCTGGATCTCATGGTGACCGGCGGCTGCTGTCCTCCGAGGATCAGGGAGTGGCAGGCGAGATGACCGGTGGAGAGTCGTGTGAGTGATCTGACGCCGTCACCCACACGGGCCAAGACTCGACGGTTCGGAAGCCGAGCCGCTGGTAGACCGGGTACCCGACGACCGAGGACTGGAGGCACGCGAAGGTAGCGCCGTTGTCTAGTCCGTCGAGGACGGCGCTCGCCGTGACAGCCGCGCCGTAGCCGTTGCGTCGTTGTTCGGGTGGCGTGACGACGTCGAACACTGCGACCGACGCATCGACCGAGGGCAGCGTCGCCGCCAGCGTGACCGGACGGCCGGCGACCTCACCGACGAACTCGCGAAGAGCCTGCGGCCTTCCGGTGAACTGCATGAAAGCGTGCGCCATCTCCCGCGGTATCTCGAACCCCGCTGCAAGAAGATCCTCGTGGACGGAGTGCTCGCCTTCCGTGAGCAATCGCACCTCCAGCCCCTGGACGTGCGTGGCCGCCCGCAGGGCCGTCGGATCGTCGAGCACCATGAGCGGCACGTCATCGTCGGTAACCATGCCCATATCATCTGCGATACCCGCCAGTGCGCTGCGCAGCGCTGGGCGGGCTTGGAGACAGAACGGGAAGTTGGTCTCGGATACCGCCTCCAGCAGTGCCCGCACCTCCGTCGGGTCGACGTCGTGGCGAGAGACGAACACACCGTTGAAGGCCGGTGACGGGACCTCGCTGACGAAGGCGACCAGTCCGTACTGCACCCGCCGCCAGTAGCTCTCGGTCGCTCTCGTGGCCATCTGCCGCCATAGATCTTCGAAGACTGCGGCTACACGGTCCCCGTCGATGTCCATGGCAGGGAAAGTACTCCCCGTCGGCGAACCGACGTGCCTGTATCGCCTGCTAAGGAGCGAAAGGGCAGCATCACTACCAGCACCGGGGCCTCTGGGCAGCGCGACTCGAGCTGAGAGGCCTGACTACATGGGCGCGCCCGACAGGCCTGTCGCAGCGCCGCATCACCCCACGGTCGTGGTTGAGAGGCGGGCCTGTGCGTGTGCTTGAGACGATCATCGCGTCTGGGGCATTGCACCGCTGCATCCGCATCTCGCCAAGCATCCGATGCTGGTGGACTCGGGAAGTCACGTCGTTCGGAGGACGCCGTCGCGACAGTGCTCCCTGACACACGCGCGATGGAGCCACCCTTCGTCATGCCCTCGATGATCTGGAGCGATGGCCACCTCGCCCACGCGTTGCAGAACACCGACGACGACGAGATCCGGAGCACCGCAAATCGAACTGAACGGAAGGTGGCGGTTGGCCATGTGCCCAAGAGAGTGCCGCCGGCGCTGCGCGACGTGCCGAGAGCGTTCGCCGCTCCGGGGTGGGTGCGGGTGTGCTTGGCTTAGGCGATCGGGTGGTGACTGAGATGGACTTGGCCCGCGGATGTGCATGCCGGGAAGGGGACGCTGATGTCGCAGGCTCCGGAAGGGCCAAAGCCAGCTGACGGCACCGCTGCTGGAGCCGCCCGTGCGGGCACCTCGCTAGGCCGGCTAGTGACGGCCGTCGCTGTCGCCGCTGTGGTGGGCGGATTGGTCGCCGGTGTACTGGTCCGGACCACGACCGCGTCATCGACTGCGACCGACGCCACCGCGAACACGACGACCAGTCCACGGGCGACAGCGACGGGCGACGCGATGTGCCAGGCGGTGACGGTCGCGGCGCAGGACCTTCCGTCCGTGGTGACGATCTCGGCCAGGAGCGGCACCCAAGGCGGCACCGGTTCGGGGGAGATCATCAAGGATGGCGGGTACATCCTCACCAACAACCATGTCATCGCGGTTGCCGCGAACGGTGGGCAGATCTCCGTCCTGTACAGCGACGGACGCTCCTCGGCCGCGACCCTCGTGGGACGTGACCCTGTGCGCGACCTCGCCGTGATCAAGGCCGCAGACGGCGCTTCCGGGCTTCCGGTGATCGGGATCGGATCCTCCCAGGCCCTGGTCGAGGGGCAGCCAGTCGTCGCGATGGGCGCACCGCTCGGCCTGTCAAGCACCGTGACCTCGGGCATCGTCAGTGCCCTCGACCGCTACATCGCAGTCCCCGGCGACGGCGGGCAGACCGCGCACCTCGTCGGTGCGATCCAGACCGATGCCGCGATCAACCCGGGCAACAGCGGTGGGGCCCTGGTGGACTGCGTCGGGCGCCTGGTTGGGGTGAACTCGGCCATCGCGACCGTCCCCAACTCGGCGGGGCAGACCGGTGGCGGCAGCGTCGGCCTCGGGTTCGCGATCCCGGTCGACCTGGCCATCCCCGTCGCGAACGAGATCATTGCGACAGGAACGGTCGCCCACCTCACCCTGGGCCTGAACGTGCAGACCATCCCGGCCGCCGCCGCACAGAAGGCGGGGGTCCCGGAAGGGCTCTACGTGCTCTCCGTGACCGCGGGGGGTCCGGCCTCGAACGCCGGGATCGCCGCCGGCGACGTGATCACCCAGGTCGACGGAAGACCCGCGACCGACTCCGAACAGATCACCGTCGCCGAGCTCACGGCCAAGCCAGGGCAGGCCGTCGCCATCACCTACGAGCGCAGTGGGACGTCCACGACGGTCGACGTCACTCCTGTCGTGCAGAACTGACAGGCGACTATCCGCAAAGGTCAGATCCGGCGCTAGCTCTGAGATTGCTAGTCGTCGCGAGACCGGGCCACCCAGGGCTCGAGACGGGCACTAGCCTCGATCTTTCACGTCGCGTCTGGTCTGGTGGCGTGACACGGGTGTGAAAAGTACGGAAGTGCCTGTCCTGTTTGGGAAACTGCTGCTTGTCGAGGGCAGTGGAATCTCAATCAGAAAGGCACTCCGCAGGTGAAGAATAGCCGCCGGGTCGTCCCGGTCGTCATGGGTATGTCTAGCGAGTCGCTGATCTCGTCCGCTGCGGGTCTGCGTGAGGTCACCGTCGATGACGAGGCCGTCGTGATGCGGGCGCGGGCGTCCCGGTGTGGGAGCGCCCGCGCCTCGGGGTGGTCGGGTCAGGCGGTGACGAGTGCCGCGGCCTGCTCGCCGAGGTCTCGGCCGTGGGTGGCGGCGGCGTCGTGGGCACTAGCAAGGAGCTCGGCGGCGAGGGGCTTGAGGTCGGCCATCGCCGGCACGACCTCAGCGAGGGTGAGCTCCGCCTCGACGATGCGCAGGTCGAGGCCCCAGACCTCGCCGAGGATGCGGGTCAGGTAGGCGGTGGCGTGGTCCCAGCCGAACTTGGGGGTGCCCTCGCCGTAGGCGCCGCCGCGGGCGATGACCAGGAGGCCGGAGCGACCGGCGAGCGGTGTCTGGGACCCGGAGCCGAAGCGGGGGTCGGTGATCAGCAGGTCGATCCAGGTCTTCACGTGCTGGCTGATGCCCCAGTTATAGAGCGGCACGGCGAAGAGGTAGGAGTCGGCGGC
>Ga0075017_100002259_pt1 | contig 11988 bp, 14 predicted proteins | sample AleBraG_ABR_2012_FD_71475 | JGI IMG/M metagenome (GOLD analysis project Ga0075017, IMG submission 71475) | Freshwater sediment microbial communities in response to fracking from Pennsylvania, USA - Alex Branch Run_MetaG_ABR_2012 | ecosystem: Environmental > Aquatic > Freshwater > Creek >...
CAGCGTTGAATGACCCAACGTCGTACGTCGTCAGACGGAGCCGAACGCGTTCAAGGGCACTCCCCTGACGCCCACGTCCACGCAGAACAGTCGGCCGGCTTCCGGTTCATGCTCGAGCGTTTCGGATGACATGTCTTCGCGCGCCGTCGTGATGTAGAGCGTCGTCCCGTTGGTCCCACCGATCGCGCAGCACGCGGGCTGGCTGGTCGCCACGGCGACTCGCGCGATCAGCTCACCGTTCGGTGAGTATCGCCTGACCTCGCCCCCGCCCCAGACCGCGATCCACAGCGCTCCTTCCTCGTCCACACACATTCCGTCGGGGGCGCCGTCGCGATCTTGATCGAACTGGACGAAGGTGCGTTGCGCGCTCACGTCGCCGTCGCCGTCGACGTCAAATGCGTAGACGGTCGCGGGGCCGCTGTCGATGACGTACATCGTGCGCCGGTCCAGACTCCATCCGAGACCGTTCGAGATGGTGAGGCCGCTCAGTATCGTCTCGGTCCCGATCGCCTCGCCGTATCGGTAGAGGGTGCCCATCTCCGGTTCGACGTCGTAGGCCATCGAACCGATCCAGAAGCGGCCCCAGGGGTCGGCCGCGCCGTCGTTCATCCGCACGCGCGGGGCGTTGTGCCCTTCGGGGCGGTCGAGCTCGCGCACCGTCCCGTCCTCGGCCAGGATCGAGATCGATTGGTCGGTGGCGACAATCCACCCCCGGCTGCGGTCGCGCAGGGGTGCGAGCGCCGTCAACGTCCCTGCGACCTGGTACTCCTTGGCGATCCGCACGAGTGGACCGTCGGCCACCGCGCGGAAGAACCTGCCGTCGTCGAGGTCGACCCAGTACAGTTCGCCGCGAACGTCGTCCCACCGGCAGCTCTCGCCCAGGTAGTAGAGGTCGGTGGTGCAGGGTTCAGCGACGAGTTCTCTCAAGTCTTGCTCCATCCGAATTGACGAGAAGGTTCTTCCGCGGCAGTCACAGGACTCACGTCGGCACCTTCAGTACGGTTCTTCCCGCTTCACTGCAACAACGACACACCAGATTATGTCCGAGAGCGTCGACGAAGACGTCATTGCCGCCACCAGTCGCCGTCGCCGCCATGGACAGGAGAACAACTGGCGACGACGTCCCCGCGACGTCGTGCTCGGTGAGCTCGCCTGTGCCCGTGACGCGCCAGGAGTCGATCAGCCCGATTCGTCCGGACGATGGTGCTGACGTTGACCGTAGTAGATCCGGGTCACCTCGCGAAATCTGTCCTGACTCATGTCACCTGGGACAACGAAGTGAAACGTGCGCACGTTCACCAGGTTCTCCGGTCGCTCGCGCAACACGCCAAAGATGGCGCTGTTCATCATCTTCATCAGCCGAACGAGACCCGATGGGTCCGTGGCCTCGAACCACCAGTTCGGATTTGGTCCCTGCACCGGTTCGTGGAATCCCAACTGGCGCAATCTCTCTTCCTCGTGCATCGTGAGCGCGACCTCATCGCCGATGTTCAAGTTCGAGATGACCTCACCGATGACTCCTCGCTCGGGCCAGATCGCGAACTGCACGTAGCGGTGGTCGGAGAACTCGGCAATCGCGTCGATGGCCTCGCCGGAGGTCACCATCGCCCCGATGAGCTCAGCCAGATTTCCGGTCAGCGAGGCGACCGTGGTCGCGACACCGTCGTCGTATCCGGTGAGTGCGAACTCCTTCACGTCCCAACGTTACGAACCACCTGTGACACGTTCGTCGACCTGGCGATCGCGAGATCACGCCACGTGGTCGAGACCGTCGATCCACTCGAGCACGAGTCGGTTGAATTCTGGCCAACGCTCTTGATGCAGCCAGTGGCCGCTGCCCTCCCACGACACCATCCGACTATGCGGGTGACGAAAGGTCTCGATCTCCCATTCGCTGCGCGCAGCATCGGCGGTGACGATGAGCACGGGGCACTCACGCCGTCGAAGGTAGGCGTCGGCCTCGGGCCGCAGGCCGAACTGCTCGGGACCGACGTAGATTCCGCGAAACGACCTCGCAATGACGCCGGGGTCCGTTCCCATCACCCGTCGTCGGTGCCACACCCTGAGCGACGGGGGTGTCGTCGGAAGGTCGGCCGCACCGAGCACGGCCAGCGACACTTCGACCGGATCACCCTGGTCCATCGCGTGCGCGGCCCCCACCATCGCGTCGGCGGCCTCGCCCGGCGCCAATCCGTAGGCCGCGTCGACCTCCACGAGGCCGCGAACGAGCCGGGGATGCTCAACGGCCAACGCCGCCACGACGACACCACCCATCGAATGTCCACAAGCGACCACCGGACCCAGCTCTAAATGCTCGATCAACGCGGCCACGTCTGTCGCGAAGTCACGCTGCGAGTACTGTCCGTCGGGCGCGAGCGCCGACCGGCCATGGCCGCGAAGGTCGAGCGCGACGACCCGGTGTCGAGTGGCGAACTCCCCGATCTGGAAGGACCAGTCGTGCGAATCACAGGTCCAGCCGTGCACGAGCACGACGGGCGGCCCGGACCCTTCGTCGGTGTAGAACAGGTCGACGTCGTTGAGACGAGCGAACGGCATGGCGTATCCCCCTTTGACCTCCTGCGCGACGCAGGATCGTCACCCGACGTCGTCACGATGGTCTGTCGACGAAGCCCTCGCAGAGCGTATCGGACCGTCCAGCGTGTCCGGCGGCGCTACGGTCGGATCGTGTCAGACAACGAAATCGGGTTTCCGCTGGGCAGTGACGATGAGACGGAGCTGCTGCTCCAGTGGCTCAGTTACTTTCGCGGCGCGGTCGTGCGAAAGTTCGATGGCCTCGACGAGGCGCAAGTACGTCGGCGGCCCGACGATCACCTGATCTCGTTGCTCGGCATCGTCCACCATCTCACTCGAGTCGAACGGCGCTGGATCGACGGTGGTTTCTACGGGGTCGAGGTGCATCGGAGCGAAGACGAGTTTCGACCTCCTGACGACGTCACGATCACGTCCGTTCTCGACGGGTACAGAGCACGGGCCGACGCCACGGACGCCGCCGTTCGTTCCTTGAACCTGAACCGGCGTTCGGATCCCGACGGCTGGGCGAAGGGCCACGAACTGCGGTGGGTGGTCCTACACCTGATCACCGAGACCGCCCGTCACGCGGGCCACGCCGACGCGACCAGAGAGCTGCTCGACGGTACGACGGGCGAGTGACGGCGCCGAGGGGGCTCAGGACGAAACGAGACGTTCGAGGTTCGCGAGGCTGGCCTCGATCTCCGGTCGCCACCGTTCACCTTCCCTGACGGCCCTGCGCAGCCACTCCGGCGATCGACTGCAGTCGAAGAACTCGGTGACCTTGGTACGTTCTGCGTCCAACGGTTCGAGATCCCAACCCCATTGGTGCAACGCAGGGACCCCGACGTCAGACTGGAATTCGGGATTGTCGATGGAGCGCATGACCGGTTCCCACACGATTCGCCGATCGGGTTCGAACTCGACCACGTGGTTCTCCATGACGTAGTCGCCCATCGAATCGTTGAACATGTTCATCACGAAGACGTCGCCGACCCTCGAGATCGTCAGGTCGTCGACGGACGAGCGGACCATGCCGCTGCCGTCCACGTCGGGATGCGCCACGCAGCGCATCAGCACCGCGAAGATTTGGCCGACCGGTGCCGAGATATCGCGCGAGACCCGGATCGATGGCGAAGGGTGGCTCTCCAATCTCGTGTCTTTTCAACGGTGGGGCGGCGCCATCGGTCAATCGAACGGCAGAGGGGTTGGCCCCTCGCCGGTGGAGATCAGGTTCGTGAGGCTGGCGTTGACCAGGAAGCCCCAGGCGTTCGAGCAGTTGTCGAAGCACTCGAAATCGGGAACGAGACCCACGTGTCTGAAGCTGACTTCGGTACCCTGCGGCGTCGGCGTGAGGTCGAAGACGATGTCGGTCCCCGTCCATTCACTCGGATCATCGAATCCGTCGAGGTGCGAATCGACGACGCGCCAGACGATTCGTTGTCCGGGGACGAGCTCGGTGACCCGCTGGCGCGAGTAGTGGGCCCCCGGGTAGCGGTACGAGAACTCGTCGCCGACCTCATGGGAGTCGCCGTCGATGTCGCCGGTCCACCATCGACGCACGTCGTTGATCGCGCCGAAGGCCTCCTCCGGGGATCGTTCGACAACGACGGTTGTGGTGTAGTCCTGATTCGTCATACGCCCCCCATGGTGCTCGTCCGACGAGTAATGGGAAGCATCGCTCGCCATTTGTGGATCCAGTTTCAAACCTGCCCTCGGTGACGAGTCGTTCGTGAACCGCGCAGAGTGCACGACCAAGGCGTCGGCCACGTACGACCACTCCCCGTAGTTGAAACTACGTCGCGCGACAGTGGAATTCAATACCCCTCGGTCGTCGATCACTTGCCTAGATCACGCCCGTCGATCGGTTCACCGGGCCAGGAGCCGGGGCTCGGTCCACGAGGAGCACCGGCGTGGATCCGTCCGCTCGGATAACGAGGGTGGCGCAGGTCGAACCGCAAGCGCCGGGGGCCTTCGGTCGACCCTTCGTCTCGCCCCAGTTGCCCTCCGAACGGTCGATCATGGCGTCGCGGTCCCGCTGGCGCTCGTCCGCGATTCTCGGCCTCCGACCCGCTGCGGTCGCCCTATGCGCGAATCGGTCCACTCACGATGGTCCGCCTCGATAGCTGGACATCCGTTCACTGGCGACCGATACGTTGAGATGACTCCTCCACCAATCCGGCGTCAGATCCGCTGCGCCGTGGCCATAGAAGTCGGCCAGGTGCTCGCGGCCCGAACTACACCGGCATCGGTTCGGGCGTCTCTTCGACCTCCGGGATCGTCACGTCATCGGTCGGCGCCTCGAGGACGCTCGAGGTGTAGCTGACGACACCGGCGGCCGTCGCAGCCTTCGCGGCCCGACGACGCTGACGGTAGCCCGAGATGAGACCATCGACACCGATCCAGCCCGACGTCCGCCACGTCGCGAGGATCACGACCGAGAACAGCGCGTAGAACGCACAGACGCTCGCGGTGCCCGACATGACGTAGGTGAAGAGGAGCAAGAGACTGCCCAGGCAGGCCAACGGCGTGAGGAGGCCGATCGCCAGCGCAGCGCCGATCGCCAGTTCGGCGAAGGCGACGAGCAAGGCGATCCAGCTGGCGTTGGGAACCACGAAGCTGTGAAGGAAACTTCCCCACCAGCTGTACGCGGCGCTGCCGTGCGCGGCGAATCCCGCAACGCCCGCCCCGTTGTTGTGCATGAAGCCGGGACTCTCCGATCCCCAGACCTTGGCGATGCCCGCCTGGAGCCACATGACCCCCAGCCAGACCCGCATGGCGGTCCACACGAGTGCCGCCCCCTTCGACCGTTGGAGCCAATAGATGCCTCGTGGTGTCGCGACCTTCGAAGGATCGCCAATGAGTTCAGTGATGTTGTCCATAGAACCGCCTGCTTTCTCGCCCGTTCGACTCGTTGTCGGATGGGCTGGGATGCGGGGTTCTAGACGTCCGTAGACGACCTTAACACTTCGCACTCGAGACCCGTTCGCCCAGTCGAACCCGGCGGACGAGTCGCCCACGAAGTCGAGGCATCATGACCGCCCGGGTCGCCACGCGCGTGGCGACCCGGGGCGAACCGCTGAGTGATCAGTGGATGAGGACCTTCAGCGCATCGTTCTGCGCGGCGTTCGCGAAGACGTCGTACGCCTGCAGCATCTGGTCGAAGGTGAAGGTGTGGGTGACGAAGTGCTCGACGGGCAACTGCTTCTCGGTGACGAGCTTCAGCAACATCGCGAGCGTGTTCGTGTTCACCAGTCCCATCGAGATGTCGATGTTCTTGATCCACAGCTCATTGAGCGCGAGGTCCACGGACTTTCCGTGCACGCCGATGTTGGCGACGCTGCCGCCGGGACGCACCAGTTCGGTGGCCATCGTGAAGGTCTGGGGGATCCCGACCGCCTCGATCGCGACGTCCACACCCTGGCCGTCGGTCAGGGAGATGACTTGCTGCTTCCAGTCGGCATCGCCCGAATTGACGGTGTCGGTGGCGCCGAAATCAGTGGCGCGCTTCAGGCGACCGTCGTCGAGGTCGATGGCGATGACCTTGGACGGACCGTAGAGGCGCGCGGTCATCACCGCCGCCAGACCGACGGGGCCGGAGCCGATCACGGCCACCACGTCACCGGGGTTGACCCGCCCGTACTGCACGCCGATCTCGAAACCCGTGGGCAAGATGTCCGACAGCAGGATGCCCTCGGATTCGCTCAAACTGTTCGGCATCTTGTAGACCGAGTTCTCCGCGAAGGGGACCCGGACGAACTCCGCCTGGGTTCCGTCGATCATGTAACCGAATATCCAACCGATACCGGCGATCCCCTCGGGGTCCAGACAGTGACCCAGGAGGCCCTCGCGACAGTTCGAGCATCGACCGCACGAGCTCACGCACGACAGGATCACCTTGTCACCGACGGCCAACTGCGTGACACCTTCACCTATCTCGGTGATCACACCAATGCCCTCGTGCCCGAGAATCCTGCCCACTTCGACCTCGGGGACGTCACCCTTCAGAATATGCAGGTCGGTTCCGCAGATTGTGGTGGCCACCATCTTGACGATGACGTCCGTGGGCTTTTGGATGACCGGATCGGGCACCTCTTCCCAACTCTTCTTGCCTGGACCTTTGTAGACGAGTGCCTTCATGGCCTGTTCTCCATTTCCTTGTTGTCAATCGATCTCTTCAACCTGGTCCGACTGCGGACGACGTTGGTTATTCAGAACCGCGGCGTGCGCACAACTCTTGAGAAGGAGCACGGCCGACGACCGCGTGGTCGCGTGGTCCGCGACGTGGTCTAGCGGAGACGACCGATGGGCAGTGACTCGACGCGACGCCATCTGCGTCAGTCGTCGCTCCGATGATCCCTCGGGCGCGAGGCCAACATCACCTCTCGACATTCACCTCAGAACGGCCGAGTCTCGACGTCAACGCCCCGCTCCTCGCTCACACCTACTCGGCGAGAAGGCCCTTCTTCGATTCCTTCTTGGCGTGCTTCTCGTTGCGCTTTTCCTTCAGCGACTTGCCGACCTTCTTCGTGTTGTGCTGGTTCGGTGATTTATCGGCCATCGTGACTCCTCCAATAGGCGTCGTCATTGTTGGCGGCGTCGAGATCGCACCCTGAGACCATCCACCCGCGCGGCCGATTGGCATCGAAGGGGGCACGTGATGCGCTCCTCACCTTCGACCTTAACCACATCGAGCCCCCCGCCAGACGTGGGCGCGATGGCGAAGGCGGGCAGTCGACCACGACGGCGCCTCTCGCTGATCGGCGCATCGACGGCAACGCGCTCCTCGAATACATGATGACTTTCATAATTAATGAATCCATGTATAATGTTGTTCCGTGGCCACGCCCCCGAATGATCAGCCCCTCTACGTCGCGAAAGCCGAACTGTTCCGCGCCCTGGGACACCCCGCCCGGATCAGGATCCTCGAACTACTCGTCGACCACGACCAGCAGGTGAGCCAACTCCTCGACCAGATGGACCTCGAACCGTCGTCGCTCTCTCAACACCTGGCGGTCCTGAAGAACACGGGTCTCGTCGAACCGAGTCGCAAGGGCAATTCGGTGACGTACAAGGTCACCGACCCGTCAGTCGGGGCGTTCCTGCTCGCCGCCCGGTCGGTCCTCGCCTCGACGCTCGGCCGTGCCCGAGCGACCCTCGAGGACCTCGAGGGTCCGTCGCGTAGCACGTCGAGGGCGCGAAACAGTCGCCCGTCGGGCCGCGCATGATCGATCGCGCGCCGCTGTGACGACGTGGACGCGCAAGTGGAAGCGGTCGGTCGTTCGCTCGATGGTCTCCGCCCCCGTCACCGAAGCGGCCGACGCCGCGCCGGAAGGCGACTCCGTGGCGACCTTCGCGGGATCGCTCCAGCTGCGCCACGTCGACGTCGGCTCGTGCAACGGCTGTGAGGTCGAGATCGCGTCGGCGTTCGGTCCGGTGTACGACGCGGCCCGATTCGGCGCCCGACTCGTGGCCTCACCCCGTCACGCCGACGGTCTCCTGGTCACCGGTGTCGTGACGAGGAACATGTCGGGACCACTTCGCAAGACCCTCGACGCCGTTGCGCGACCGATGGTCGTGGTCGCCTGCGGCGACTGCGCGGTCAACGGGGGTATCTTCAACGACTCCTACGCCGTCGAAGGAACCGTCGCCGACGTCGTCGAACCCGACGTGCGCATCCCGGGATGTCCGCCACACCCCGAGCAGATCACGCGGGCCCTGCGTTCACTGACCGGTCGCTGACCGTGGGACTCTTCCTCGTCGCCCTCGGTCTCGCCCTGGCGGGGGCGGTGGCCGCGATCGCCTTCCCGGGTGCCCTACGGGTGCCCGCCGCCGCCTCATTCGCCGCGGCGGCCAGCGCCACTGCCTTGGTCGCGTCACTCGAGGTCATGATCAGCGGGCGCACCGTCGTGTTCCACTCCATGTCGGTCCTGCCACTCACGGGCCTGGACCTGGCCCTGGACCCCCTCGCCGCGACGTTCATCGCCACGGCCGCACTGGTGGGCGTGGCGTCGAGTATCTATCTCATCGGCTACGCGCGAGGGGCGATGCGCTCGCGCACGGCCGTCGCGCTCTTCGTCGTGTTCCTGCTCTCGCTGCTGGGCGTCCCGGCGGCCTCGAGTATCGCCACCCTCATGTTCTTCTGGGAGGTCATGGCTCTCAGCTCGATGCTGCTCATCATCGTCGAGCACCGTCACCACGCGGCGGCGCGCGAGGCGGCCCAATGGTACGGGACGATCACGCAGGTCGGTGCGGCGTCGATCCTGTTGGGGCTGCTGCTGTTGACGCTGCACGGCGGCGGTCAGACCTTCGCCGACGTCGCCGCGCACGCACCCTCCCTCTCGCCGACGGTGCGCTCGAGCGCATTCGTCCTCGTCCTACTGGGATTCGCCTCGAAAGCGGGCGCGGTGCCGCTGCACGTGTGGCTCCCCAAGGCGCACCCCGAGGCGCCCGGACCCGTCTCCGCGCTGATGTCGGGCTCGATGGTGGCAATGGGGATCTACGGGATCGTCCGCGTCGGGGGCGACCTCCTGCACGGCGGCACCATGTGGTGGTGGATCGCCGTCGTCGCGTTCGGCGTGGTCTCGGCGCTCTACGGTGCCCTGCACGCCACGGCCAACTCCGACCTCAAACGTCTCCTCGCCTACTCCACGATCGACATCATGGGCCTCGTGCTCATCGGCGTCGGGGCGTCGGGCGCGCTCGCGGCGACGGGCCACCCCCGCGTCGCGCAGCTGTCGCTGGTGGCGGCGTTGCTGCTCGTCGTCGCCCACGCCGCCTTCAAGGGGTGCCTGTTCCTGGCGGCGGGCTCGATCGAACGCGCCACCGGGACCCGGGACCTCGACCGCCTCGGCGGCCTGATCCGGGGAATGCCCGCCACCGCGACGGTCTTCGCCATCGCCACCTTCTCGATCATCGCGGTACCGACGCTCAGCGGCTTCTCCAGTGAGTGGCTGCTGCTCCAGGGCCTGCTCCACGGGTTCGTCGACCACAGCGCCGCGACGTTGATCGCCCTGTTGCTCGGGGTCATCGCGCTGGCCCTCACCGGCGGCCTGACCGCCGTCGCCTTCGTCAAGGCCTTCGGCATCGCCTTCTTGGGTCAGGCGCGCACCGCGACGGCGGCCGACGCGCGCGAGGTCGCGCCGTCGATGCTGATCGCCACGGCGCTGTTGTGCGTGCCGTCGATCGTCCTGGGCGTCGTGCCCGGCGTCGTCGTGCCCCTGCTCGTGCGCGCGGCCGACGTCGGGCTCGCCCGGCGAGGGCCGCCATCGATCGCGCGCGGGACCGGCCTGGCGCTGACGGGCTTTCGCGGCGTCATCACGCCCGCCCTCTTGTTCGTCGCACTCGGCGCGGCCTTCGCGCTCGTGTGGGGACTGAGCGCTCTCGTCGCCCGGCGCAAGACCCGACGGCTCGAGGCGTGGGGCTGTGGGCGCGAGGTGCAGACGGCGCGCATGCAGTACACCGCGACGTCCTTCGGCGAACCGCTGCAAAGGGTCTTCGCGGACGTGCTCCGCCCCGACATCGACCTCGAGGTCACCCACGAGAGCGAGTCGAAGTACTACGAGCAGTCGCTCGCCTACCAGAACCGCGTCGACGACGCGATGGAGCGCAGCGTCTACCGGCCGGTGATCGACGTCGCACGACGATTCGGCGTCGCGGCGCGACGGATCCAGAACGGCAGCATCCATCGCTACCTCGCCTTCGGCTTCGTGGCGCTGCTGGTGATCCTGGTGGTGCTGGCGTGAGCGGCGTCGTGACGGCCCCGGTCGGCTACTCGATCGGTGCGTCGCTGGTCCAGGTGGTGCTCGTCGTCGTCGGCGGTCCGCTGCTGATCGGGCTGATGGCCAAGGTCCGAGCCCGCGCCGAAGGCCGGGTCGGTGCGCCGATTCACCAGCCACTGCGCGACCTGCGCAAGCTCGTCGCCAAGGAACGTCTCCACGCCCAGCATTCGAGCGTGGTCCTGGCGGCGGCACCGTTCGTCGTCCTGGCGGCGACGACCGTCGCCGTCGCGATCGCCCCGCTCGTGACGACCCATCCCGCCCTGGGCGCGAGCGCCGACATCTTCGTGATCGTCTACCTGCTGCTCAGCGGCTCGGTGGCGATGGCCCTCGCCGGCCTCGACGCAGGCACCGCGTTCGGCGGGATGGGTTCGAGCCGCGCGATGACGATCGGCGCGCTCGCCGAACCGGCCCTGCTGGTCGCGGTCATCTCGCTCTCCATCCAGGCCGGCACGTCCAACCTCCCGGCGATCGTCACGTCGACGCTCGAGCACCCGACGTTGACGTCCGGTCCCACCAGGTTGTTGGCGCTCGTCGCCTTCATGATCGTCGCGGTCGCCGAGACCGGCCGGCTCCCGGTCGACAATCCTTCCACCCACCTCGAGCTGACGATGATCCACGAGGCGATGATCCTCGAGTACGCCGGCCCCGACCTGGCGCTGGTCACCCTCGGCGCGGCGATGCGCCTCGGCCTACTCTTCGCCCTCGCGGCCAACCTCTTCTTCCCCTGGGGCGTCGCCCAGGGGACCTCGGTACCGGGACTGATCGTCGCCACGTCGGCGCTCGCCGCCAAGGCCGCGGCCATCGCGGTGGGCGTCGCGGTGATCGAGGTGCACAGCGCCAAATTGCGCCTCTTTCGCGTGCCCGAGCTCCTGGCGGGCGGCTTCGTGCTCGCCGTGCTGGCCGTGGTGACGGGACTGGCCACGAGATGAGTGCGGGCACCTACGTCGGCGCGCTCGAACTGGCCTCGGGCGCGGTGCTGGTCTGCGCCGTCCTGACGCTCTGGCGGCGCAGCGTGCGCGCCATCGTGACCATGCTTCGTCTCCAGGGCATCGCGCTCGCGGCCGTCGCGGGCGTGCTCGCGGCGCATCAGCACGACCCGTGGCTCGCCGCCACCGCCGTCCTGGTGTTGGTGGTGAAGGGCGTCATCGTGCCCGAACTGCTGCGTCGGATCGTGCGTGACGACCCTGGCCGCCGCGAGACGTCACCCTTGGTCAACGTCACGGCCTCGCTCGTCTTCGCGGCGGTGCTGATCGTGCTCTCCTACGTCGTCAGCGCGAACATCACGGCCCTCGATCCGTCGCCGGCCACCCGGCTGGTCCCCCTCGGCGTCGCGACGGTGTTGGTCGGCTACTTCATGCTGGTCACCCGGCGGCGCGCCGTCTCGCAGATCGTCGGGCTCCTGCTCGTGGACAACGGCATCGCGCTGGTCACCTTCCTGCTGACCTCGGGGGTGCCCCTGGTCGTCGAGCTGGGCGCGTCGCTCGACGTCCTGCTGGTCGTCGTCGTCCTGCAGGTCCTGGTCGTCAACATCCGCCACGTGCTCGGTACCTCCGAGCTCGACCAGTTGAAGGAGCTGCACGACTGATGCTCTGCTCGCTCGTCCTGGCCTGTTCGCTCCTCACCGGCGTCGTCGCGCTGGTGTGCCCGTGGCGGGCGTGGATCGGTTGGACCATGGCCG
>Ga0075017_100002260_pt1 | contig 11986 bp, 10 predicted proteins | sample AleBraG_ABR_2012_FD_71475 | JGI IMG/M metagenome (GOLD analysis project Ga0075017, IMG submission 71475) | Freshwater sediment microbial communities in response to fracking from Pennsylvania, USA - Alex Branch Run_MetaG_ABR_2012 | ecosystem: Environmental > Aquatic > Freshwater > Creek >...
CTATTATTATTCGTATCGGTACTACCCGTATTCCTACGGTGGATACGGCCGCGACGAAGACACCAGAAAATCCAGGAAAGCCCGGCGAGCCGAAGCGGAGTCGCAAATAGGTCAGGACTAAGCGCGCTCAGGAGGATTGGTTGGTTTATCTCATCACCGGTGGCGCAGGTTTTATCGGCTCTCACCTCGCGGAACGTTTGCTTGAGCGCGGCGACCAGGTTCTGTTGATGGACAATCTTTCCACCGGCAGCATGGAAAATATCCGGCACCTGAAGAAATACGACCGGATGCATTATTTTCTGGAGCCGCTGGAAAATCGCCAGCTTTTGGCGGAGCTCGTGGACGAGGCGGATGTTATTTTCCACCTGGCTGCTGCCGTGGGCGTCAAGCTGATTGTCGAAAGTCCGGTCCGAACGATTGAAACGAACGTCAACGGCACGCAAATGGTGCTGGAGGCGGCCTGCAGAAAACGCAAGCTGGTTTTTGCCGCTTCCACTTCCGAAGTGTACGGAAAAAATACCAATGTTCCGTTTCACGAGGACGCTGACCTTGTGTTGGGGCCTACCACCAAAGGCCGCTGGAGTTACGCCGCCTCAAAGGCGCTCGATGAATTTCTTGCGCTTTCCTACTGGAAAGAGAAACGATTGCCCGTGGTGATTGCGCGCCTCTTCAATACAGTGGGTCCGCGTCAAACCGGCCGTTATGGCATGGTATTGCCAAATTTTGTGCGGCAAGCGCTTGCGAGCTCGCCAATCAGCGTTTATGGAACGGGTCGGCAATCACGCTGTTTCTGCGACGTCGGCGACGCGGTGGAATCGCTTCTACGTTTGGCTGCAACGGATAAGGCTGTCGGTGAAGTCGTCAACGTGGGGAATGACCATGAAATTACCATCGAGGATCTTGCGTGTCTCGTGAAGGAGCGCACAAAGAGTTCTTCATCGATTGAGTACATTCCCTACGATCAGGCATACGAGCCAGGGTTCGAAGATATGCTCCGTCGCGTTCCCTGTGTCGATAAATTGGAATCGCTCACAGGCTTTCGCCCTCGTACGGCCTTGCCAGAAATTATAGATCGGGTCGTATCTTACGCTAGGAACAAAGATGGACAGATACCGCCTGCGAGGTTTACTGTCCCGTCCCTGAGCAATGACGCGCGGATTCCGTCCGAACAGGTTCGATCCCGAAGATAACAATGTATGATCCGCAATTTAAGTCGACCACGTCACTTTCGGTAATTGTTCCCGCCTATAATGAGCAGCACCTTATCGTGCCGAGCATCGATCGTCTCCGTCTGCTTGGTGAATCGTCTGTTTTCGAACGCATTAGAGTTATCGTTGTCGATGATGGATCCTCCGATGGAACCGCCGCGGCTCTAGAACGGTTCAGTCGTTCAATCGCTGCACAAGCGGGCAATCTACAGTGGACCTTCCTTCGTCACGCATCGAACCAGGGAAAGGCCGCGGCAATTCACACGGGGCTCGTGCATGCTGACACGGAATTAACTGTAATTCATGATGCGGACCTTGAATATCACCCGCAGGACCTCATTAAGATGGCCAAGGTCTTCCTGCAGGAACCGGCAGACGCTGTTTTTGGCTCCCGCTTTCTTGCCGGCGATTACCGGCGTGTGCTCTTTTTCCGGCACGAAATCGGCAATCGCTTGCTTACGCTGATGAGCAACATCGTTTCAGACTTAAACCTGACGGATATGGAAACTTGCTACAAAATGGTGCGAACAGCGTTACTGAAAAGCATACCGCTCGTTGGCCGCGGGTTCGAGATAGAGCCTGAAATTACAATTAAGCTTGCCAAGCGGGCCGCGAGGATTTTTGAAGTCCCTATTAGGTATTCTGGTCGGACTTACCAGGAAGGGAAGAAGATAGGACTCAAGGATGGTTTATACGCCATCGCCGCGATCATTCGTTTTGCATGTTCCGATCATGTGTATGCCGAAGACGAATATGGCAGCCAGATTCTAGGGAGATTGAACCGCGCTCCTCGCTTCACTCAGTGGATGGCCGATGTCATCCGCCCGTTCATTGGCGAGCGGGTTCTTGAAATTGGAGCGGGCACGGGGAATTTGACGCTCCAGTTGATTCCGCGAAAACTCTACTATGCCAGTGATATCAACCCGCACTATTTGACCTTTCTGCAAAATTTAATTGTGGATCATCCATACTTGCGGGTCGGGTATACGGATGGCGAGAAGCGTGATTCCTACCCTCTTGAAGAAAAATTCGATACTGTAATTTGTTTGAATGTAGTCGAACATTTGCAGAACGATTTCGGAGCGATGCAAAACATTTTTGATGCACTTGAGGAAAATGGGCGAGCTATCGTTCTAGTTCCCTGCGGGCCAAGGCTGTATGGGACTCTGGATAAAGTATTGGGTCATTTTCGCCGCTACACGAAGCCGCAATTCACGGAACTCGCCACGAAGGCAGGGTTTCATCTTGAGACCCTTATGTCGTTCAATCGATTTGGTTCTCCAGCCTGGTGGCTGAATGGGCGATTGATGCGCAGGAAAACCTTTGGTTTGTGGCAGATCAAGATGTTGAATTTCTTAACGCCTCTCGTCCGTGTCGTTGATGGATTCTTGCCTTTCCCTCCCCTTTCCATTATCGCCGTTCTTAGAAAGCCGCCCTTGGAGGCGGCCAATGACCTCGCGGAATCCTCCCGGCCAGAGGCGGCTTTTCCCGGGGCAACCAAGTGAGCTTGGGATCGTCAGTTTTAAATTCAGACGAGAGGATGGGCGCAGCTATGGGCCCTGTCCGGCTCCATATTATCCTATTGGCTTCTCTGTTCGTCTGTACGCTGCCTTTTGTTAATCCATTAGTACATGGGGACGGAGTCGGTTATTATGCCTATCTGCGAGCTCCGCTGATCCAGCACAACCTGCAATTTGAAGAGGATTGGCGCCATGCCAACCTTGTTTTTGTGAAGTCGCACACGAATTCGGAAAACCAATTGGGCCCCGATCAATACACCAGTACTGGCCATGTCGGGAATCTATTCACAGTAGGGCCTGCCATTCTTTGGACTCCATTCTTCCTTCTGGCACACGTGACAGTTCTAGGCGCGGATTGGTTCGGCGCGCATATCCCTCCCGACGGTTTTTCGTATCCCTACAGGCTCTTAGTGGCGTTCGGCACGGCATTTTACGGTTTTTTCGGACTACTGCTTTCTTATTTGCTAGCCTGCAAATTCCTGGATTCCACATATGCGTTCCTTGCCACGATGGGTATTTGGGCGGGGAGTTCATTGCCGGTTTACATGTATTTTAATCCTTTTTGGTCTCACGCCCATTCCGTCTTTCTCGTTGCTTTGTTTCTCTGGTACTGGGATCGTACTCGTCCCAACCGAACATTGGGACAGTGGCTGTTGCTGGGCTTGATTTCCGGTTTGGTTGTGGATGTCTACTTCGTGAATGGCGTTTTTTTGCTCATCCCCTTTGTAGAGTCCATTCAAGGATATGTGAAGGACCTCCGGTCGCAAGATGGAGCCGGGATTAAAGTTCGGCTCATCCTCAACCTGCTGTATCTAGCTACCTTTGCAATCGTACTCTTGCCAACTCTGATTACGCGCAAAATTATTTTTGGCGGGATGCTTCGATTCGGAGCCTATACAGTCTTGCCTTGGAACTGGCGAGCTCCGTTCTGGCATGCCGTTCTATTTTCTTCCGATCACGGGATGTTGAGTTGGACACCTCTTTTAGGTTTTGCCCTGTTGGGTCTATTTCTCCCTTTTACCGGAGGAAAGCAGATAAAAATTTATCTAGCCCTCGCCGCGGTGGCCTTCTACTACGTCATCTCCTGTTATCCCTATTGGAATGGCATGTCATCGTACGGGAACCGATTTTTTATTTCGTTGACCCCCGTGTTTGTTGTCGGATTGGCTCTACTGATGGACTGGGCGAGCAGGCTTTTCCGTTCTATTCGACTTGCCTATAGAACCCAAGGTTTTGTGCTTGGACTTTTTGTCATATGGAATCTTGGATTTATTTTTCAATGGGGCACGCACATGGTCCCGGCACGAGGGGAAATTTCCTGGAGCACGATGGTTCACAATCAATTTGAAGCCGTCCCCCTGCGATTGACGCAAAGCGTGCAGGCATACTTTTTGAATCGCGACGAAATGATGAAACACATTGAGCAGGAAGACATGGAGCAACAGCGCCTGCAGCAGAAGAGTGGAGAGTAGGGGATTCGATGGGAGGAACTGAAACGCAAATCGCGGCGGTCACCGAGCCTAATGAGAGCCGCTTTGTGCACATTCAAGCACGAACGACTTGGCTGGCGCTCGATCTGGCGGAATTGTGGGTCTATCGAGAATTGCTCTATTTTTTTGTCTGGCGCGATATCAAGGTGCGATACAAGCAGACGGCGATTGGAGCGGCCTGGGCCATTCTCCAACCCGTGTTGACGATGGTGGTTTTTAGTTTGTTTTTCGGTAAGCTGGCCAAAATTCCTTCTCAAGGTTTGCCGTATCCCATTTTTTATTACAGCGCGCTTTTGCCGTGGATGTATTTTGCAACCGCGATGCAGGGAGCGACGAACATCGTCGTAGACAATCAAAGGGTGATCACCAAAATTTATTTTCCGCGCGTGGTATTGCCCATCGCTTCGGTGCTTTCCGGACTCCTGGATTTTTCCATTTCGTTCGGCGTGTTCCTCGTCATGATGGCCTATTACCGCATTTTGCCTACTGTATCCGTCATCTGGCTGCCTGCATTTCTACTTCTTGCGGTGTTGACGGCTCTTGGCGTCGGCTTGTGGCTATCAGCGTTGAATGCGCTGTACAGAGACGTCCGATACGTTGTGCCATTCCTTGTGCAGTTCTGGATGTTTGCATCGCCGGTTGCCTATCCGAGTTCCCTGGTCCCTGAAAAATGGCGATGGCTTTATGGATTGAATCCAATGGCAGGCGTTATAGAAGGATTTCGCTGGGCGCTGACCGGGCATGGCCAGCCGCCAGGAATTCTATTGGCCGCTTCTTCCGCCGCCGTGGTTCTGCTGGTTTTTAGTGGATTGATTTACTATCACGCTGTCGAAGGCACGATGGCGGACGTAGTTTGAACCGCAAATTCAAGTTTTTTGAGTTGCACGAGATTACGGTCACTGAAGAGTTTGGCCGAAATGGGACAATTGCCAGGACTGGTGGCAGAATCTAATCAATGGAAATTAATTTCAAGCGTCGCGTACCGGAGCTTGATGGGCTTCGCGGTTTCGCAATTCTAATTGTAATTGTGGGTCACTACATAAGCGTTTCTGCTCCGGGGCTCCTAGGGACGGTTTTAAGCACAACCGCTGCTCTAAGTTGGACCGGTGTGGACCTATTTTTTGTCCTTTCGGGATTCCTGATTGGAGGAATTCTTCTCGATGTCCGCTATTCGGGTAATTATTTTCAAGTGTTTTATGCCAGACGATTCTTCCGAATTTTTCCGGTGTATTACGCCTGGTTGATTTTCTACGTGCTGCTCTTAACGGTTGGCAGGTCGTTCCTGCAGTCCCACATTGCTTCGGGAATCGTGCCGACCCTGGGATTCGAGACATGGAGCCACTTCCTCTATCTTCAGAACTTCGTGGCTGGCGGCTATGTGGCCATTTCTGAATGGTGTGTTGGCGCCACCTGGTCGCTAGCCGTAGAAGAACAATTCTACCTAATCGCGCCTCTGGCAGTGCGCTTTCTGAATCGCCGCACACTTGCCTGGTCCTTGGTCGCGACTGTAGCAGCAGCGCCTCTGATAAGGTTGTTTGTGCGCTCCAAATTTCCATTCGGACCGGATCTGGCTTACACGCTCATGTTCTGCAGGGTTGATGCGCTTGCACTCGGTATGCTTGTTGCAATTGCCGTTCGCGACGAAAAATGGAAAATGATTGTGCTGGGGAACTCCAGGATGCTAAAGACCGCGTCGGTCATTCTCGGTGTGGGCATGATTGGGATTTGGATTTGGGCTCACAACCCGCGATTCCTTCCCGCGGAGAGTCTCGGTTTTACCTGGATTGCCTTCTTCTACGCCAGTATTTTGCTGTTGGCGATTAGCCTGCCCGCGGGGCCAATTGCCACGGTTTGCAGATCGGGATTTTTGCGCGAACTAGGCCGCGTGTCGTATTGCATGTACATCATCCATTTGCCGATTCAACTGGGCGTTTCCATGTTGCTCACACACAGGCCACCGCAGCTGTTCAATTCTCTGGACGTTGTGTCGCTGATTGCAGGGTTGGGCATCACGTATGGAACTGCGCGAGTCTCTTGGATACTGCTCGAACATCCACTGCTTCAGATTGGGCACCGCTGGTCGTACGGCGAGCCTGGGCAAGTTCTTTCTCCCGCTTTAAGCCTTGACCGGAATTTGTAGAAAATTGTGTCACGGTGCAAGCCCAGGGCGGAAGAATGGAATGGCATCACGAGTGGATCGTTTCAGAGGAGGAAATGCGAGAGTTTAGGAGTGGGCCGGAAACTCCCAATTTGTTGTATAGAATGTATATGAAGTTTCTAAGGCGGATAGGGTCTTATTCATGAGCAATGTTGCCATCCATGTCGATACGTTGGGCAAACGCTACCGCATCGGAGCGCGGATGCGTTATCAAACGATGCGTGACCGCTTGACCATGGCGCTGATGGCACCTTCTCGTTGGCTCAACTCCAATGCTTCGGCAGCTTCCAAAGACCAGGCCACTCATTTCTGGGCTCTGCGCAATGTTTCCTTTGAATTAAAAGTGGGCGAAGTGCTGGGCCTGATTGGACGCAACGGCGCCGGTAAGACAACACTTCTGAAAATTCTCTCCCGCGTCACGCAGCCAACGGAAGGCTTCGCGGACATTTACGGGCGCGTGGGCAGCCTGCTGGAAGTGGGGACCGGTTTTCATCCTGAGCTAACCGGCCGCGAGAATACCTTTCTCAATGGGGCAATTCTAGGGATGGGCAAGCAGGAGATTACCAGAAAATTTGATGAGATCGTGGCCTTCGCGGAAGTTGCCGATTTTATCGACACACCTCTCAAACACTACAGTTCAGGAATGCAGATGCGCCTGGCATTCGCAATCGCCGCCTATTTTGAGCCGCAGATTTTATTGGTAGACGAAGTTCTGGCGGTTGGGGACTTCGCATTTCAGAAGAAATGCTTGGGCAAGATGGGAGAAGTGGCGCGAGCCGGGCGCACGATTGTCCTGGTCAGCCATCAGATGAATCAGATTCGGCGCCTCTGCGAGAAAGTCATCTGGATGGACGGAGGCACGATTCGGCAGAGTGGCCCGACCGCGGAAGTTGCCGGGGCCTACGAGGCGGCGGTGAATTCTGCGAGCGCGTCGAGTCATGAAAATCGAGGCCAGAAGGCGCGCTTTGTGAGCTGGGAGATTGTGGAACCGCGCGGCGAATCGCCGCACATGCTGAATTCCCTGAGCCCTCTCACAGTCCATTTTACTGTGGAGACCAACAAAGAAGTGCGGCGCGGCCATCACGGCGTTGCTTTATTCACCATGGACCGCGAGCTGATTTGGGCTTGGGCAAAAGACGACGTTTGCCTGGAGCCTGGTTTACATTCATTTTCTTATACCTTTCCGATGCTTCCGCTTCGTCCCGGCGCATATTGCTGGCAAGTAAGCCTCTGGGAGGACGGGGAGTTGCTGGATTTATGGGACTGTTTGCCGGAACTCAACGTTGCCACGCCGGTATTTCAACATGCCAAGGACTCGTGGAACGGAATACTCAATATCCCGTGCGAATTTTCCATACTCTGGAGAGAGATTGATAAAGCCAAGTCCAACGGTTATTGATTCGCTCGATGAATTGCGACGCAATGAGTCGCAGGGCGCGTTGCCTTGCACCTGCGTGCAGAATATCATGAGCGTTCTTTTGGAGAGAGATTGCTAAATCGCGTAATTCGACGATGTTTTACTGCGATTCTCGGGGTGCAACGATTTGAAGCCTGGTTGGGCGCAATGGAATGCATCTTCCATCTCCAGCCGAGCACAGGATTCGGCGGACCTCTGAACGGTTCTCCGGCGCGCTTGACCGCGTTTGGAGAGCTCAATCGCCGCTGTTCTTTTGATGCGATCGTCGAAACGGGTACCTACCGCGGCGAATCCACGGTTTACTTTGGCGCTACAGGATGTCCCGTCTATTCCAGTGAAGTAAACCCGCGATTTTTGGGCTATGCCCGCATGCGGCTAAGATTCCGATCCAACGTGCATATTTTACTGGGGGACAGCAGGCAGTTCCTTCGCCGGCTTATCGAAGATCCGAATGTTCCCAAGGATAAAGTATTCTTTTATCTTGATGCACACTGGCACGATGACCTTCCCCTGCGCGATGAAGTGGAATTAATTTTCCGGAATTGGAAGCGCGCTATTGTGATGGTGGATGATTTTCAAGTGCCGGACGATTTGGGCTACGGGTTTGATGATTACGGCGAGGGAAAGAGGTTAACCCTTGAATATTTAGCCCCGGTTGCCTATACGGGATTTACCTCGTTTTTTCCATCGCTGCCGTCTTCCGAAGAGCTTGGGTACAAACGCGGATGGGTAGTTATGGCTAACGATAAATTTTCAATCGATCAATTAAGGGAAATTGCTCAAGTTCGAGAATGGCAACAAACGAGAGGATGAAGGTTGATGAACCGAGTCGCTCGACGGATGATGCATAGGCAAACCAATTGCCTTAGTCTAATTTCGGATTATTTTTTCATCGTTTGAGGGGTAAAGAAATGAAATCTTGGAACATCCTGGTTACTGGAAGTAGCGGCCTGATTGGTTCGGAGGCGGTCGAGTATTTCGATCGTCAAGGGCATAAGGTAGTCGGGGTGGACAACAATATGCGCCGGGTGTTTTTTGGCTCACCAGGGGACACGTTATGGAATCTCGAGCGGCTCAAGAAATCCACTCGGCAGTTCCACCCAATGGCGCTCGATATTCGAGACGGTTCCGGGGTCATGGAACTATTCCGCGAAAATCATTTTGATCTGATCATTCATTGTGCTGCACAGCCCTCGCACGACAAGGCTGCTGAAATCGCCCTTTTGGATTTTGAAGTAAACGCCATGGGCACAGTGAATTTATTGGAAGCCGCGCGCCAACACTGCCCGGAAGCCGCGTTTATTTTTATGAGCACCAATAAAGTGTATGGCGACGCGCCAAACGAGAAGGCTCTGCGTGAAACTGAAACGCGTTACGATTATGCCGATCCTGCCGATTATGAAGGGATTGACGAAACCTGCCGGATCGATCGCACAATGCATTCACTATTTGGTGCGTCCAAAGTAGCCGCGGATATTTACGCACAGGAATATGGCCGTTATTTTGGAATGCCGGTGGGAGTATTTCGTGGTGGATGTCTCACAGGCCCGTCCCATTCTGGAGTCGAACTCCATGGCTTCCTTTCGTATTTGCTGAAAGTTGCGCTCTCGGGGAAATCTTATACAGTGTTTGGATATAAAGGGAAGCAAGTCCGTGACAATATTCACAGTTTCGATGTGGTGCGTGCATTCGAGGAATTTGCGCGCAATCCCCGGTCCGGGGAGGTTTATAACCTGGGCGGCGGCCGCGACAACAGCGTCTCGATGCTTGAGGCGATCTCGCGGATCGAGGCGTTGACCAATCGCAAGATCAACTGGACATATTCCGAAAAGGCGCGCAAGGGCGACCACATTTGCTATATCAGCAATTTGACGAAACTAAGAAACCATTATCCTGGCTGGAGCCTGACGCGAAGTCTCGATTTGATTTTGGTGGAAATGGTAGCAGCCGAAAAAGCGGAAAGAAGCTAGTATCAAAAATGATAACTTTCTTCACAACGCCGAAGCCCTTTCTTGGACATATCGGAATAATCCAGCGCAATGCGATCGAGAGCTGGAAGCACATTCATCCCGAGGCCGAAGTTATTTTATTTGGAAACGACGAAGGGGCGGCTGATGCCGCGCGCGAGCTTCGCATCCGGCATGTTCCGGATGTGAAGCGCAACGAACATGGGACCAAATACCTTTCACCGATTTTCGACGGAGCACAGGATCTCGCTAGCCATAATTCCCTTTGCTACGTTAATTGCGACATTATCTTGTTAGCGGATTTTCGCATTGCGATCGAGCGCGCGACAGGCCTCGGCGGAAAATTTCTAATGGCTGGCCGCCGTTGGGACACGAACATCACTGAACCTATCGATTTTTCAGCTGCGGACTGGGAAACGACAGTCAGGAACAAAGCGGTGCAGGCAAACCACCAGCGTCCTCCACAATGGATTGATTACTTTGTTTTTTCGCGCGGCCTCTATTACAAGAAAACTCCTCCATTTGTCATAGGACGCCCTGGGTGGGATAACTGGCTGGTTTGGCACGCTCGAAAATCTGGGGCTTGTGTCATGGACCTCACTGCGGCCGTTCAGGCCGTGCATCAAAATCACGATTATTCCTATCATCCAGATGGTGAAGCAGGTGTCTGGCAGGGTGAAGAAGCAAAAATAAATTACGCGCTGCTCAATGGGAAACGCTTCGCTACCCTGGAAAACGCCACACACCGCCTCACTCCGAATGGCGTGCAAATCAATTACTATCATTGGGTCGTTCAGGCAAAGCGCCAGGTTTCAAGAATTTTCCACTCCGCCTGGTTCGGGATTCTCGAAATTACTCGGCCATTACGCCATCGGCTTGGATTACGGCAACGCCATGGTTCCGAGTTTCCAAGATAAGAATAGAATTAGAAATCTTAAATGAGGGTGGAATGAGTGCAGTGAATAAATTAGCCGGTCGGGTGTTGAGAAAGGCGGCGCGAGTCATCGATCCTCCGCGGCCGATCCAAATCCTCAGTGACGAATACATTACCTGGCTGTGCTATGCAAATCCGGGGATGCTTGAAAGAGGCAATCTTTACCTGATCGATTATGCAATCAGCCACCTTCCCAGCGCCGCGCCCATTCTGGAAATCGGGACGTTTTGCGGACTCTCCACGAATGTAATCGCTCATTTCAAAAGAAAACATGGCGTGAATAATCCTTTAATCACCTGCGACAAATGGGAATTCGAAAATGTAAATGGGCGGGCCAATATCGCGGATTCACCGGTTCTCTTTTCTGAATATAAGAAATTTGTAAAAAATTCCTATATCCGGAATATGCAAATGTTCAGTCCGGACGATTTGCCGTTCACTTTCGAACTGACCGCAAATGAGTTTTTCGAAAAATGGAAGAATGGGAAGGTTTGCGCGGACGTGCTTGGAAGAACTTATACACTGGGCGGCCCTATTAGCTTTTGTTATATCGACGGCAATCATACGTACGAATATGCCAAGCAGGATTTTTTGAATTGCGACGCATATTTAGTGAATGGCGGCTTTATTCTGTTCGATGACTCAACGCTTACCGAATTCACATTGCATAAATTGATGCCTGAAATCATAGCCATGAGCCGGTATCGCCTTGTCGCTCAGAATCCGTATCATCTCTTTCAGAAAATCGATTCGAGTACATAATTGTTTGTGGGAACGGGAAAGTTGCGAATTGAAAATTCTCATTACAGGTGGGTGTGGATTTCTTGGCTCTTCCCTCGCGATCTATCTTCGAGAGCGCGGGCATGCCGTCATTTCCATGGACAATCTCGTGCGCCGGGGCAGCGAATCCAATATTGAGAGACTGGAAAAGCATGGAATTGCATTTGTACATGGCGATGTGCGCTGCGTGGAGGATTTCGCAAATCTGCCGCCGGGAATTGAGCTGATTTGTGACGCGAGCGCGCAACCGTCGGTGGTCTCGGGCTACACGAATCCGACTTTTGATTTGACCAATAATACGCTGGGCGTAATCAATGTGCTGGAATACGCGCGGGAACATCATTGTCCGCTTATTTTTTGCAGCACCAATCGCATTTACAGCGCTTACCGGATCAATGCTTTGCCGCGGCGCGAAAGCGAGACCCGTTTGGAATGGGACTCTGCCGTATGGCGAAATATCCCGATAGAGAACCGGCCGCAAGGCTTCGATCCTGAATTTGGCATCTCGGAAG
>Ga0075017_100002261_pt1 | contig 11981 bp, 7 predicted proteins | sample AleBraG_ABR_2012_FD_71475 | JGI IMG/M metagenome (GOLD analysis project Ga0075017, IMG submission 71475) | Freshwater sediment microbial communities in response to fracking from Pennsylvania, USA - Alex Branch Run_MetaG_ABR_2012 | ecosystem: Environmental > Aquatic > Freshwater > Creek >...
CACCAATTGTGGATCGGAGGGTGGTCGGCGTACTCGAGGTTTTGGCTCCGGTCGGGCCGGCATGGGTGAGCACGGGTTCGGTACGGGACAGGACGGCGGTGGCTGAGGTGGTCCGACCGGTCGACTCGGTGCCCGGAACCAGCGGCGCCGAGGGCCCACCGGTCGCCCTGGGGGCCAGTGAGACCGGTCCGAGCTCCCCCATCGACCGTGCCACTCGCGTCCTGGAACGGAGCACGACGGCCAGACCGATGAGCCCACCGAACCACATGGTGGCGAAGACGGCGTGGACGATATCGGCCGGAATGCTCAACCACTGCTCGGGTGAGGCCACGGCATGACCGAACAGCACGAACGCCCCGGAGCTGACCAGGAGTCCGTAGAAGGCGCCGGCTTGGGCGCCGACCCCCGTGCGACGCAGCGACCACAGGCATGCGGCCAGTCCGACGAACTGGAGCCCGTACTGGTGCCCCAATGAACCGGCGAGGACCGCTCGGACGACCGGCCCGTCGACCGAACCATGCCACGATCCATTCGACAGGGCCGCCTGGGCTGCCGTCGTCACAATCATCCCGAGGAGGCTGACGGCGGCTCCCGCAATGCACCACCGGCCCAGCCGACGCCGCTCCGGGCCCTCGACGAGAATGAAGGCCAAGAAGAAGGCGAGGCCCCCTGCGGAGGCGACGCCGAGATAGGAGAAGAATTGGCCGAACTTGTCGGCGGCTCCGGCGACACCGCTGGTGTGTCGGGTTAGCCGTTGTACCTGGCCGGCGACGGCGTTGCCGACGAGAAATACGTTGCCGCCGCTGACCACGTGTCCATCGACCGACGTGACGGTGTAGTTGGCCACATAGGCACCATCAGGCAGGTTGCCCGGGAGTGCCTCCCGGATGGTCGACGGTGATGGGTGGACCGGAGGCCCGGAACCGACAGATTTTCCGGTCGAGTCGAGCACCTGCAGTCCGCCATCGCCGAGCCTGACCGGCTGGTCGAAGTTGATGGAAACGGCCGCGGGGACATGGGCCAGGCGTCCCCCGTTGGTCGGGAAGGACGACACCACGGTCGCATGGGCCGATGCGGTTCCCGCCCATGCGACGAGCAGGACCATGAGCAGCGGTCCGACCGAAAGACGACGCAATCGGCGTCTGGTAGTGGAGCGCGCCGGCCGACCGATAGCCGGACCGTCAACTACTGCATCCGTCACCTCAGGACTGACGGAGGCAGAATCCGATGGCGTCCGTCAGGTCGGTGTTCCCCGGGCAGTAGACGTGGCTGTTGGAGTGGGAGAAGACGCCGGCCGGGGACTGCCAACCGGGGGCGACCCAAGCGTGCACCATCCACACAGTCTTTCCCATGAAGACCCCATGGACGTTCTTGCACTCCTGGGGAGTGACCGAAGAGTCCGGCGCGAAGGGCACGCCGATCAAACCGTTGGTGAAGGTGATGCACAAGTTCGAGTGCTGGTGCCAGTGATCGTTGGGCCCGGCGAAGCCGCTCGGGGCAATCGTGGCCAGAGACTCGTACATCACGCCGACGACCGGTGCGTTGTCGGCCGTACTGGCGTAGATCCAGGACGCCGGTTCGGATGGATTGACCGAGCCGTCCGGATTGATGCCGTGGAGGGAACCCGCAGACAGTATCTGGTAATGAGCTCCGACTCCTGGTGCCATGCCACCGGCGAGGACCATGCCCGCCGCTTTGGCGTCAGCCACCGTAGGAAATCGCTGAGCCGCTTGAGCTGCCAAGGCCAGTTGTGCGGTCAGCGTCGCCTGCGTCGCCGAGTCGAGAGGGACGTAAGGCTTGAACTCCGACTTCTCCGTGTCGTTGCCCGAGGCGATCGCCTTGAAGCGGCTCGAGTTCTGACCCGGGACGACCACGCTGGCCTGTACCACCGGCGAGGCTGCCTGGGCCGAAGCATTCGAGGATGTCGCCAGTCCAGTGGACGCACCGGCCACAATCGCTGCGACCGTGACGACGACGACGGCGACGGGCACCACCGAGGCGAGCACGGTGGTGGACGGTTCCCAGCTGCCGCTGATCCCTGGTCTGAGCAGTACGACCAGGGAAGTGAGCACGGCGGCGCCGGCCACACTGACTCCCACCAGCACGATGGCCCGGCTGGCTGACATGGATCCGAACGCTGAACTCACCGCCCAAATGACGATCACGCTGGCGTTGAGCACCAGCGATCCGACGATCAGCGGGCGGGATGGCCTTGCGAAGATCAGAGCGGCGACCACCAGCTCGAGCCATGCGACGATGATCAGGATGGCTACGGTGGATCTCATCCGCTCGTCGCCCAACGCAGCGCCGACGGCCAGCAGTGCGACCGCCCCGGAAAGCACACTGAGGAACACCGCTGCCGGCATTCCGAGCGGAGCTCGATCGGTGCGAGCGTCCCGGACACGAGAGTCATCCCCCGACGCCTCGTTCGATGGTGCCTCGAAGCTCTGCTGAGGGATCAGGCGGTCAGCAAGGTCAGTCATGTGTTCCCCCTGGTCACAAGGCCGGAGGCCGGCTCAAGTTCTACGAGACATTAGGCCCTGGCCAAGGCTCGGTCAATCATGTTCCCGGAGCGTGAACCGGGGTTGCGAGAATGCAGGCGGCAGCCACACTGATCAACGAAGTGGTGGTGCAGTGTGCGAATGCCGAGGTCGACACGACGACTGCAGGAGTGCCTTCGCCTGCCACGCTCCATACCCAGGCATGCGCCTGGATGTCGGGTGCATGGCCAAGAGCGGCGGTGATAAGGCCGGCCGCAGCCACCGGAGAGAAGGGCCGGTCGTAGGCGGGGAGTTCGGGCTGATCGGGAAGGACGACCCGAGTTACGCCCCAGTCGACGAGGGCCGAACGGACGGCGACAATCCCTTCCGGGTTGACCGGTGCCGAATTGAACGAAGCCGACAATTCGGCCAGAAGCTGCTGGGCTATGGGATGGTGCCCGACTCCGTCCGGGGTCGACCCCGGCCCGTCGCCACCGGCCATGGCGAATGACAGGTGGCTCTCCGACTGCCAAGTCAACGAGCTCTGGATCCCCGAGAATGGGACCGGGATGACCAACACCACCTGATGGGTTCCGAGCTTCGGGGCCACCGCATCGAACCACGCCGGGATGACCACCCGCTGGGATGTGAGTGGCAGCGTCTCAGACAGGTAGGCGGCCGAGGGAATGACGGCGAGGGAGGCCACCGCGAGTGCTACGGCGATGGTGAGGACTCTCGCCGTGCGCCACCGGTCCTCCGTCAACGGCAACGCCATGCGGACGTGGTCGACGATCATCGCTATGGACACGCCCACACACAGGTAGGTGACGAGCAACAGCCGGGCCGGGATCACGTTCTGGACCAGTGGAAGGTGGACCAGAAGATCCCACGGGCGCCACCCTGATGCAGAGCTGCCGAGACCAAAGGCTGCGAACATCACACCGATGGCGGCGAAAAGTTGGAGGCGGAGATCGTGGCGCCACACCACGAGCCCGACAATTAGCATGATGACAATGCCCAGCCCGAAGTATTGGGTTGAGATCGTGGGGCCCTGGTAGCCGCCGATTCGACCGATGTAGTGGGTGAATGCCTCTGACACTGGAGTCGGCCAGATGAATCCGCGCAAAGTGGCTCCGCTGAATGCGACTCCTCCGTTGGGGTAGATCGGACCCGCAACATGGCCGGGACCGTCTAGAGCGAACCAGACTGGGTAGCTGAGCAAAACAGTGGCCGTGATCAATCCAGCCGCCAACCCACTCCTTGCCTGTACCCACCGTTCACCGACGTGACCTCGGTGCTTGGCGGCATAAGCCAGGGCAATCAAAATTCCGGCAGTACAAGCGATACCGGTGATCAGAAGGACCTCGGAGCTGACGAAGAATTGGAAAGTGATGAGGAGGCCGAGTGCGATCCCGATGATGACCGGGCGCACCGGATCACGGAAGCAGAGCTTGTCGAGGCAGAGCACGATCAGGGGCGGTGCTGCGGCGAATCCCACCACCAAATGGGCTTCGGCCAAGTTCATCACTGCCAGAGGGGAGAATCCGTAGATGAGTCCGCCGACGAATGCTGCAGGTCGCCACAGTCCCCAATGGTTGAGCAGTGCGTAGCAGGCGAGTGCGGAAGCGACCGGCGCCAGCGTAAGGGCCACGTTCATGGCCAGCACCGCACCTCCGGCCCAGGTCACCGGGGCCAGGAGCAGTCCCAGACCGAGTTGGCTTGCATCGTCGAGCACGTTGACGCCATGGGGGTGCCAGATGAGCCTGGTGAAGAGCAGGTTGTGACCTGAGCGCAACGCGCGGGCGGCGAACTCGAAGAACCAGAGGGAGAATGAGCTGTCACCACATCCGCAGATGGTGGTCCGCTCCGGGTTGGTAGTCCATACGTTCCACCACATCCCTATGGACAGGAAGAGATAGCCGACGAAGGCAACAAGATTCGCCAGCCACGTTCGAGGAAGTCGCCGACCTTCGTTCGATTCAGGCGAGGAGTCGGCTCCGACTCCATGAACGGTCCTAACCACGAAGCGTCATCGTAGAGGTACTGAGTGGCTCACTGATCCTGGCCACCCACGAATTCCCTTCAGATGCAATGTGCGTTTTCTGCCAGTTAGAGTCCGGCAATGGGACGAGAGGTCGTGACGGGGTACTGCTGGCCGCAATCCGTGTGCCCAGGTGAGCAGGTCGGACTGCACATGTCATCCTCCGCGGGGCGGCCGGTGCGCGTCGAGGTCGCACGGATCGGGGGCCGGCGGGAAATTGTGTTCAGGTCCGACTCGGTCGCCACTGACGAACATGAGACGCCGAAGGACGCGTCCTCGTCCGGGTGCGGCTGGCCTGTCGCCTTGGCGCTGGATGTGGACCCGACGTGGCGTTCGGGATACTACGAGGTCGTGATGGAGATCGATGTCGGCGACAAGGTGCGGCGCGACTTCGCGTTCTTCGTCGTGCGGCCGCACGCTGGCACGCGGGTTGTGATGGCGCTGGCCACCAACACGTGGCACGCGTACAACGACTTCGGTGGACCGAATCTCTACACAGGCAGCACCCACGTTTCCATGAAGCGTCCGATGGCGGCGGGCTACCTCTATAAGCCGCCCGGCAAGGGACGGCGTGTGACTGGGACAGGCGCGCCCGATCCGCAAAACGCCGCACACGTCGGCTACGTCCAACTGAACCACCTGTCGGGCTACGCCGGTTCGGCGGGTTGGCCCGACTGGGAGCTGCCGTTCATCGAGTGGGCCGAAGGTCAAGGTTGCGAAATTGGTGTGTGTACAAACGCTGACCTCGAAGTGCACCCTGGAGTATTGGACGGCGCCAGCCTCTATCTTTCGGTGGGCCATGACGAGTACTGGTCCCGCGGCATGCGCGACACGGTCGAGGCCTTTGTCGGGCGCGGCGGGAATGCGGCTTTCTTCTCGGGTAACACGTCGTTGTGGCAGGTTCGCCTGGAGGGTGACGACCATGACGCAATGGTGGGGTACAAGGGATTCTTCAAGGAGGATCCGCTGATGGGCACCGATCGCGAGTCGGAGGTGACGACGCTCTGGTCGGATGTAATCGTCGGCCGTCCCGAGAACCACATGACCGGTGTCACGTTCACCCGTGGGGGATATCACCGCATCGGTCGGAATGTGACCGCCGGCCTCGGCGGGTACACCGTGCACCGTGCCGGTCACTGGATCTTCGACGGAACCGGCCTAGGCTACGGCGACGTCCTCGGAACCGGCCCGACCGTCGTCGGTTACGAGTGCGACGGATGCGCGTTCACCTACCGTGATGGTCTGCCCTACCCGACGTACGAGGACGGCACGCCGTCGACATTCGAAATACTCGGCACGTGCCCGACACAGCACTTCACTCGAGAGACGGCGCCCCGTCCACCGAAGCCGGGCGAGCCGAGCGAGTTGGAGTACATCGCGTCTCGGGTGTTCGGGACACGTCAGCTCGAGGCGATGGAACGCATCCGTCACGGTCACGCCGTGCTGGGTGCCTATTCGAACGAGGCCGGAGCCACGGTCATCACTTCGGGATCGACTGACTGGGCTCATGGTCTGGCCGGGCGAGACCCGCAAATCGAACAGATCACCAGAAACGTGCTGACACGGCTGGGGTGAGAAGGCTGGAGCGTCGTTTCCTGCGCTACCCGTTGCCATCTCACGGAGCAACCGTCGCCCTATTCCGTCGGGAGTGCGAGCCAGCGCCTATCGGTAGGCTCTCCGATGTGAGCGATCCCGTACTGCGGACAGTCACCCTCGGAAGGCCGTGGCAGACGGCGGACCCGTTCCTCTTCTGTGTCCACCACCTCGACCGCTATCCTGCGGCCAACGAACATATGGGTCCGGCGGCGTCGCTCGCTGTCCGGGATATCGGCATGGACTTCTCGGGGGCCGAGGGTTGGAGCATGTACCACGGAAGCATCGTTCCCGGATTCCCGCAGCATCCCCACCGGGGCTTCGAGACGCTCACGTACGTGCGACAGGGCCTCGTCGATCACTCGGACTCGCTCGGTGCCACGGCCCGGTTCGGCCGTGGCGACGTCCAGTGGCTCACCGCCGGCGCGGGCATCGTCCACTGTGAGATGTTCCCGCTGCTCGACCGCACGGATCCGAACACCACCGAGCTGTTCCAGATCTGGCTCAACCTGCCTGCTGACGACAAGATGGTCGACCCCTACTTCACGATGCAGTGGAGCGAAGACGTCCCTCGGCTCGCCCTGTCCGACGCCGAGGGGCGCAGCGGCCAATTGACGGTCATTGCCGGGACGATCGACGGGATTCGACCGCTGGCCCCTCCGCCCGACTCGTATGCCTCGAGGGCCGAGTCTGACCTGGCGATCTGGCACATCGTGCTCGAGCCGCTGGCCCGCTGGGAGGTCCCGCGTGCGGCTTCGGGCGACACGACCCGGACCCTCTACCTCTTCGACGGCTCGATGTCGGTGGCCGGTCACCCCTTCGATGCCCCGACCGGTGTCGCCGTTCGTCCGTTGGAGCCGGTCACCGTCACCGCCGGATCAGAAGGAGCCGAGGTGCTCGTCCTGCAAGGACGGCCAATCGGCGATCCGGTCGCACAGTACGGTCCGTTCGTGATGAACGATCGTGCCGGCATCGAGCGGGCGCTCGTCGACTATCAGACCACCGGCTTCGGTGGCTGGCCCTGGCCGACCGACGATCCCGTGCATGCTCGCCATGCCGGGCGCTTCGCCCGCCACGCCGACGGTCGGCTCGACGAGCCGGAATCTCGGGACCCCGCGGTTTCGACCTGAGGTGCCCTCGGACCTGGCTGCCGGCCCCCTCGTCGAGGTCGTCGACCTCGACGACTATCGCCTGAACGAGTACCGGGACCTCACTATCCCCGCCGCCCGCCGCCAGCTCGAAGCGGAGTTGGCCATCATCGTGGTGGAAGGCCGGGTGGCTGTGCGTCAACTCCTCGACACCCACTTGCCCATCCGCTCCCTCTTGGTTGATGACCACCAGGTGCGCCTGGCCATCGACCTGGTCGACGCCGTGCGGGCCCGGGGCACACCGGTCTTCGTGGTTCCCCGGGAGCGGATGTCCGACCTTGTCGGGTTCCCGCTGCACCGGGGAGTGGTGGCCGTAGCCGGTCGTCCGCCCGATACCGACCCCGTCAGCCTGCTAGCCGAAGCGGCCCGTCGCCCCGGAGCATTCGGAGGACTGACCCTCCTCGCCGTCCTCGAGGGGCTCAACGACCCGGAAAACATCGGTGCCCTGTTCCGCAATGCCGCCGCCTTCGGCGTCGCCGGCATCCTCCTCGACCCTACCTGCGCCGACCCGCTCTACCGACGGTCCGTCCGTGTATCGGTAGGCCACTCCCTCCGCTTGCCTTTCGCACGGCTCTACCCCTGGCCGGAGGGGCTCGACCGGGTCCGGGCCGCTGGATTCGTGGTGTGCGCTCTCGCCCCCCATCCGGACGGACGGGCGCCCGTCGACCTCCATCGGCTGCGGGCCCACCTGGCCGACCGGGTACCGGCACCCGCGGGAGTGGCGCTCCTGGTCGGGGCCGAGGGGTCGGGCCTGTCCGAGGCTGCGTTGGCTGCGTCTGACGAGGTCGTCACCATCCCGATGGCTCCCGGCGTCGACTCGCTCAACGTGGCCACGGCCGCCGCCGTGGCCTTCGACCGGCTGTCCATTCCGTAGTCACCTTGACTGCCGCCGGGCGGATCCGACCTGCGGGCGCCCGTTGTGGGCCGTCTATCGTGGGGCGACCCAGACGGCCCAACGACGACGGAGCGCGCGTGACCGATTCGACCATCATCTACACGCACACCGACGAGGCCCCGTTGCTGGCCACGTACTCGCTGCTCCCCGTGGTTCAGGCCTATGCCGCCCAAGCCGGGGTATCGGTCACGACACGGGACATCTCGCTGGCCGGCCGCATCCTGGCCGGCTTCCCCGAGCGCCTGCGTGACGACCAGCGGGTGGAGGACGCCCTGGCCGAGTTGGGCCGGGAGGTTCTGACTCCTGGGGCCAACATCATCAAGCTCCCCAACATTTCGGCATCGATCCCGCAGCTGAAGGCCGCCATCGCTGAACTCCAATCCAAGGGCTACGACATCCCCGAGTTCCCCGAGGACCCACAGTCCGACGAGGACCGCGATGCCCTGGCCCGCTACCGCACTGTTCTGGGCAGCGCCGTCAATCCTGTTCTCCGCCAGGGCAACTCCGACCGACGGGCCCCGGCCTCGGTCAAGCACTACGCCCGGACCCACCCCCATCGCATGGGGGCATGGACGCCGGAGTCGAAGACCGACGTGGCCCACATGGAGGGCGGTGACTTCTTCTCCAACGAGCAGTCCGCCGTCATGACCTCCGCCGGATCGTTGCGAGTCGACATGGTGGCCGCCGACGGGACGACCAGCGAACTGCGGCCCCCACTCCCGGTGCTGGCCGGCGAGGTGGTCGACGCCACCGTGCTGCAGGTGGCCGAGCTGCGGAGCTTCCTCGACCGCCAGATCGCCCGGGCCAAGGCCGACGACGTGCTGTTCTCGATCCACCTGAAGGCCACCATGATGAAGGTCTCCGACCCAATCATCTTCGGCCACGCCGTCAGGGCATTCTTCCCGAAGACGTTCGCCGCCCACGGCGAGACCCTGGCCGGAGCCGGTCTCAGCCCCAACGAGGGTTGGGGTGCCATCTTGGACGGGCTGAACGGCCTGTCCGGCGGCGACGCCATCCGGGCGTCCTTCGAGGCGGAACTGGCCGACAACCCTACTCTGGCCATGGTCGACTCCGCCAAGGGGATCACCAACCTCCACGTGCCGAGCGATGTCATCGTCGACGCCTCGATGCCGGCGATGATCCGCTCCTCCGGGCACATGTGGGACCCCGACGGCGTCGAGGCCGACACTCTGGCCGTCATTCCTGACGCCAGTTATGCCGGCGTCTACCAGGTCGTCATCGACGACTGCCGGGCCAACGGCGCCTTCGACCCCTCGACCATGGGCTCGGTTCCCAATGTCGGCCTGATGGCCCAGGCTGCCGAGGAGTACGGCAGCCACGACAAGACATTCGAGATGGCGACTGACGGGGTGGTCCGCGTCACCGACGACGGAGGCGCAGTCGTCTTCGATGTCCCGGTCTCGGCCGGCGACATCTTCCGGATGTGCCAGACCAAGGACATCCCGATCCGCGACTGGGTGAAGTTGGCCGTCGTTCGGGCCCGGGCCACCGGCGATCCTGCCGTCTTCTGGCTCGACGAGGATCGGGCCCACGACGCCAACCTGATCACCAAGGTCCGGAAGTACCTGCCCGAGCATGACATCGACGGCCTGACGATTGAGATCCTGGCCCCCGCATCGGCGACCGCCCTCTCCCTGAAGCGCATCCGCCGGGGGGAGAACACCATCTCTGTCACGGGCAATGTCCTCCGCGACTACCTGACCGACTTGTTCCCGATCCTGGAGCTGGGCACCAGCGCCAAGATGCTCTCGGTAGTCCCGCTGATCAACGGCGGTGGCCTGTTCGAGACCGGAGCAGGCGGATCGGCTCCCAAGCATGTCCGACAGCTCCTGGACGAGAACTACCTGCGGTGGGACAGTCTGGGCGAATTCTTGGCACTGGCGGTGAGTTTCGAGCATCTCGCTCATCGGACCGGCAACCACCGGTTCCAGGTCCTGGCCGACACCCTCGACCGGGCAACGGGAACCCTGCTCGACAACGATCGCTCGCCGAGCCGGAAGCTCGGCGGCATCGACAATCGCGGCAGCCACTTCTACTTGGCCCTGTACTGGGCGCGCGAGCTGGCCGCCCAGACGGCCGACACAGAGCTGGCCTCAGCCTTCGCCTATCTGGCTGAGCGCCTATCGGCCGACGAGGAGGTGATCCTCGGCGAGTTGCTGGCCGTCCAAGGTTCGCCGGTGGACGTCGGCGGTTACTTCAGGCCCGACGACACACTCGCCGAGGCCGTCATGCGGCCGTCGGCCACCTTCAACTCGGTGCTGGCTACCCTGGGCTGATTACTCCGCCTACTCCGCCGGCTCCGTCCAGCCCGTCCAGTCGGGCCTGGAGGAACTCCTGCTCGACGATGTTGTCGGTGAGGTTGAGGGCGTCCAGGTAGGCGGTACGGGCCTCCGCGGTGCGCCCGAGCCGCCGGAGCACGTCGGCCCGGGCCGAGGGCAGATAGGAGTAGGCGGCCAGCTGGGGCTCGTCGGCCAGGTCGTCGAGGGACTTCAGGCCCGCCTCGGGCCCCTCGGCGAAGCCCACGGCCACCGCCCGGTTGAGGGCCACTACGGGGGACGGCCAGATCACCACCAGTAGGTCATAGAGGCCGACCAGCTCGGACCAGTCGGTGGCCGACCAACTCGGTGCCTCGGCGTGGACAGCGGCGATGGCTGCCAGGAGGGCGAACCGACCTGGTGGGCGGCGCTGCAGCGCCTCGCGCACGAGTGCCAGACCTGCCGAGATCTCTTCGGCGTCCCACCGGGTCCTGTCCTGCTCGGACAGGAGGGACAGGGAGCCGTCGGCGGCCAGTCGCGTGGTCCGGCGGGCGTGAGCGAGCACGATGAGCCCCAGAAGGCCGGCCACGTCGGAGTCGTCGGGCAGGAGGGTCCGCAGCATCCGGGCCAGGGTGAGTGCCTGGGCGACCAGGTCGGAGCGGACCAGGTTGCCGCCGGCGGGTGCCGTGTGGCCGGTGGTGAAGAACAGGTACACCACGTCGAGCACCGCTCCGGTCCGCTCGGGAAGCTCGGTCAGTCCCGGGATCCGGAAGGGGATATGGGCGGCGGCGATCTTCTTCTTGGCACGCGTCAGGCGGGCGGCCATGGTCGACTCCTGGACGAGGAACATCCGGGCCACCTCGCCCGTTGTCAGCCCGCAGACCAGGCGGAGGGTCAGCGCTACCTGGGCCTCGGGGGCCAGCGCCGGATGGCAGCAAGTGAAGATCAGCCGCAGGCGGTCGTCGCTGATCTCGGGAAGTCCGTCGGGCTCCACTGCGATGCTGTCCACGGGCGCTCCGGCCAGCTGGGGCAGGAAACGGTCGTGGGTCGCCCTGCGGCGCAGCACGTCGATGCCCCGTCGGCGGGCCACCGTGGTCAGCCACGCGGCCGGCCGGTCCGGGACGCCCTGGGACGGCCACGTACTCAGAGCCTTGGCATAGGCGTCCTGGACGCACTCCTCGGCCAGATCGATGTCGCCGGTGACCCGCACCGTGGCGGCCAGCACGTAGGCCCACTCACCGCGGTGCGCGTCGGCGACCGCCGCCTCGACGGAGGCGTCCGTCGACCGGCTCTGGCTCACATGGGACGGACGGGTCGGATCTCGACTCCGCCGGTCGGCATGGGGATGTCCTTGGTCAAGGCGATGGCCTCGTCGAGGTCGGCCGCCTCGACCAGGTAGTAGCCGCCGAGGGCCTCCTTGGTCTCGGCGAAGGCCCCGTCGGTGATGGTGTGGCCGCCGGCGCCGTTGCTGCGGACCGAGGTGGCGGTGCTCGATGCCTGCAGGGCATTGCCGCCGCGCAGGGCCGGCCCGTGTGTGGTGCCGAACCG
>Ga0075017_100002263_pt1 | contig 11980 bp, 9 predicted proteins | sample AleBraG_ABR_2012_FD_71475 | JGI IMG/M metagenome (GOLD analysis project Ga0075017, IMG submission 71475) | Freshwater sediment microbial communities in response to fracking from Pennsylvania, USA - Alex Branch Run_MetaG_ABR_2012 | ecosystem: Environmental > Aquatic > Freshwater > Creek >...
AGATCGGGCCGCTGCTGGGGTTGCGGACATCGCTGGAAGTGTGGGGCGCGCACGGATTGCAGCGGTTGCGGCCGGATGGAACTTGCGAGATGCCGGAGATTCCGCTGAGAGCGGAGGCGGCGCTGGACGAGGCTAGGGGTTGGCTTCGCTATCAGGGACTCGAAGACCTGGGCGAGATCAAGCCGGGGAGCATTGCGGTGCACTGGCGGGCATTGGGAAAGACGAAGGCCTCGCTGCTGCGCGGAAGAATTCTGCTGGGATGGTTTCCGATCGCGGAGCGCGGATGTTTGCGGTTGCTGGAGTTCGATGGTGGAGTGGAGATTCGGATGCCGGATCTGGATAAGGGCGACGCGGTGCGCATCGTGCTCGCGGAAGTGGGACCTGGAGTTCCGGTCGCTTATCTGGGCGACGACGCCACGGATGAGCATGCGTTTCGCGCGCTTGGAGATCACGGGTTGACGGTGCTGGTGCGGCCGGAGCGGCGGAGAACTTCGGCGCAGGCGTGGCTGAAACCTCCCGAGGAACTAATAGAGTTCTTAACGCGCTGGCGGGAGGCGACGGCGACGACGCCGCTGGCGCAGAGTGCTGGTTATTGAGATGACACGCTATGTCTGCCACTGACAAACCGCTGCCGAGTAAACCGTTGTCGCGTAAACCGGGCAAGCCGTTTTACTTCAATACTTCGGAACACCTACTGCGAATTGGAAGGCAGAAGGCGACGACTCTGTCGGAGTTGCTGCAGGCGCTGCAGACTTGTCCGGAGGATTCGATTTTTCAGCACACGTTCCGGACGCTGCAGGAACATCATTTCATCCGGCAGGGATTCTCCAACGACTTCGCGCACTGGAGTCTTTCGGCGTGCCACGAGCCGGTACTGGCGGAGCAGTTGGCCAGCGTGGACGTGCGGGAATTCACGGCGATTGACGGGCTGCGGGGAAGGATGGTGGAGACTGTGGATGAATTTCTGCAGGAACATCCGCGGTCGGGGTCGCGGGCTGCGCATGAGGCGTTCTATTTTTGTGCTTCCGACCTGGTAGTGCTGCCCACGACGTTCGTGGCGAATTCGCTGGCTGGATTTCTGGATGGATTGAATCAGGTCAGCGTGCATTCGATTCATCATCACTTCATCGAGGCGCGATTGCGGCTGCACCGGATGTCGAATGATTTTTCGCAGTGGCTGGAGGAGGAGATTGGATTGGAGCAGGCGGCAGAGGCGATCGAGCGCATTGATATTTACACGCACACGATGGAGGGCGTGCGGCTGCAGATTGCGCGGATCGTGGGGCAGGCTTTGAACTAGGCAGCGGCTAAAGCCCTTTCTTAGTCGGGGGCGTTTTACGGCACGGCTGAAGCCGTGCCCTGATACGAACCAGGTCTATCTCGAAAATGAAGACAAAGGATCAGCGCGCCAACATCGTTAGCACTTCTGCGGGTACCGATAACCGTGGCGACGCGAAGAGCGCGGCCGTGGTCGTGCCTCCGCGTCCGGCGGCGCCTGGGCGCGGGAATGGGAGGGCGCTGCCTGCGAGTGTGCTGACGCCTCCGGCGCCGTCTCCGCCGCCGCATCTGGATGACTACAGGAACATCATCGGGCAGGCGCAGGTGGACGCGTTGCGTTTCCTGGCGCGCGGGCTGAAGGGGAAGACCATCAAGATGGTCAACTCGACCGCCGTGGGCGGCGGGGTGGCGGAGATGCTGAACCGGTTGGTGCCGCTGCTTTCGGAACTGGACGTGCCGACGCACTGGGACGTGATCACGGGGGGGAACGATTTCTTTGAGGTCACGAAGGCATTTCACAACGCGCTCCACGGGAGCCCTTACGAGTTGACCAAGGCAGCGCAGGAAATTTTCCTGATGTACAACGAGCAGAACCGGGAGCGGCTGCAGTTTGGGGAAGAAATGGTGGTGATCCATGACCCGCAGCCGGTGGGGCTGATCCGCTCGCGGGCGAAGACTTCTGCCCGGTGGGTCTGGCGGTGTCACATTGATTTGTCGAATCCTAACGCGCAGGTGTGGGGATTTTTGCGACCGTTTGTGGAGCAGTATGACGCGGCGATTTTTTCTTCGCAGTCGTTTGCGCGGCAGTTGCCCATTCCGCAGTATTTGTTTTATCCGTGCATCGATCCGCTTTCGGAGAAGAACAAAGAATTGCCGGAGGAGTTGCTGCAGAAGGTTTGTGATGACTTTGGGATCGACCGGAAGCGTCCGATTGTGACGCAGGTGTCACGGTTTGATCGGTTGAAGGATCCGGTGGGGGTGGTGCAGGCGTACAAGCTGGCCAAGAAGTATGTGGATTGCCAACTGGTGCTGGCGGGCGGCGGAGCTTCGGACGATCCGGAGGGCGCGGCGGTGCTGCAGGAGGTGAAGGAGGAAGCGGGGAACGATCCGGACATTATTATTCTGGATCTTCCGCCGTGGTGTGGGCTTGAGATTAATGCGATTCAGCGGGCGTCTACGATTGTGGTGCAGAAGTCACTCAAGGAAGGATTTGGACTGACCGTCACCGAAGCGTTGTGGAAAGGGAAGCCGACGATTGCGGGGGCGGTGGGCGGGATTCCGAACCAGATCATTCACAAACTCACGGGGGTGCTGGTGCATTCGGTGGAAGGGTGTGCGTTTCAGATCCGGTATTTGCTGACGCATCCGGAGTTTGCGCGGAGCATTGGGGTGAGCGGGCGGGAGCACGTCAAAGAGAATTTTCTGATCACTACGAATGTGAAGCGATGGCTGCTGCTGTACCGGATTCTGCTGGAGAAGGCGCGGCGCGGTTGACGACTATTTTTCTCGGCGAGCTTTTTCCTGGCGAACTTCGGCTTCGGCGAGCCAGCCGCGGCGCAGATTCTCTTGCGGGATGCTGGACAGGTAGGGCTTGAGGTCGAGGATCGGTGTGCCGTCGAGCATGTCGAGGCCACGGACGTGCAGCAGCCTGCCTTCGCGACGGAGGAGTTCGACGACGGTCAGGCCGATGGGATTGGGACGCCGGGGGGATCGCGTAGCGAAGACGCCGTGCGGGCGATCGTCGATGGGAGGCGTGCCGAGCAAGTCGAATCCTTCGGAGCGATCGAAGGTCCAGAGCACGAACAGGTGGGAGAAGCCTTCGATGTCGGTGAGGCCGAGTTCGAATTGGGGGAGAATTTCGAGAATGCCTTCGGCGTCGTGTTTGGCGCCGGGGCCTTTGGGGATTTGGTTGGTGGATTGGTAAGGACTGTTGATGTGGCCGATAGGCGAGAACATTCCGAAATCCTTTTGGCTCGATTCTCTCAGGGGCTGAAGCCCATTTCCGTTTTGCGCTCTAACGGCACGGCTGAAGCCGTGCCCTGATACGAATCTTCTTTCGCCCCTTCGGGGCTCGCTCAATCACATTTGCCCTACCCACGGCTTACGCCGTGGGCTGCATTCTTTCGCCGCTTCGCGGCTTACGACACTCAACACGTACCACTCCAGACTCCAGACTCCACACTCCACACTCTCTATTCTTCTTTCTTTGGTGGCTCCTTGGGGAGGGGGGCTTCGATGGGTTTGCGGGGGAGCATTTGGTCGCGCATGGCGGTTTCGTAGACGAAGCTGGCTACGATCACTGCGATTTGTTTTAGGTCGTCGGGTTGGAGGCGGTCGTAGACGTCCATGTTGGAGTGGTGGGTGCGGGTTTCGTATTCGATGGGGTCCTGGATGAACTGGAATCCGGGGATGCCGACGGCGTCGAAGGATTGGTGGTCGGTGCCTCCGGTGTTGCGCATGGTGAGGGTGGTCATGCCGAGATCTTTGAAGGGACGCATCCAGGCTTCGAAGATGGGGGCTACGGCTGCGTTTTCCTGCAAGTAGATGCCGCGAATTTTTCCGGTGCCGTTGTCGACGTTGAAGTAGCCGGAGATTTTCGCCTGCTCGGGCTTTACCGTGACCGGGCCGGCCTGACGGCGCAGCAACGTTGGCTCGTCCTTCATGGTGGGATCGTCACTGCGCGGGCGCGAGCCGAAGTGCTGTTCGACGTAGCCTTGGGAGCCGAGCAGGCCTTGTTCTTCGCCGCTCCACAGGCCGATGCGGATGGTGCGGCGAGGCTTGAGGTCTAGGGCTTTCAGGATGCGGACGGCTTCCATCATGACGATGGTGCCGGCGCCGTTGTCGGTAGCGCCGGTGCCGGCGTGCCAGGAATCGAGGTGGGCGCCCAGCATGACGACTTCATCTTTCTTGTCGGTGCCGGGGATTTCGGCGATGGTGTCGTACTGCATGGGATCGTCGTCGTAGAAATTGTTGACGACGTTGAGTTCGAGGGTGACGTCTTTCTTCTGCTGCAGCAGGCGAGCGATGCGGGTCCAGTGCTCGGAGGCCATGGTGAGTTGGGGGACGGTGGTGGTTTCTCCGGGCTTGTAGGAGCCGCCGGACTGAACGAACACGGTGCCGCCGCCGGCGTTGCCGCGGCTGTGGTCGATGACCGCGAGAACTTTCTCTTCGGCGTAGAACTGGTTCAGATCTTTGATGAACTGCTGGCGCTTGGCGCGGTCGGCTGGGGTAAACATGGGACGCTCGCTGGGAACCTGGTATTCGCCGGTCTTGGTGAGGTCATCATCGCTGTAACGCTTGTAGGGAGCTTCGGTGATGGGCTTTATCACGTCGGCGTCGGAGCCCGCGATCACGATCATCCCGGCGAGTTTGCCGCGATATTTGTCGAAGTCTTTTTTGTCTTCCGCGGTGACGCGGACGCACTTGCTGGTAATCACGCCGTTGGTGCCTGGAGTCCAGGCCTTGGCGTAGACGATGAGGGGAACGACGTCGGGCGAAGTCATGCGGGCGTTGACGGACTGGTTGGCCCAACCGCGGCCGAAGGGGCCCCAGGCTTCGAGGTGAGCGTTGCTGAGGCCGATGGCGGTGAGTTGGTCGCGGGTCCATTCGTTGGCGCGCTTCATGTTGGGCGATCCGGTGAGGCGTTCGCCGATGGAATCCATGAGGCCGGTGGCGAAGTCCATGACCTTGGAATTGCGGAAGCCTTCGTAGCGAATGCGGGAGATGGTTTCGAGGTCGACTTTTTCCGGTTTCTCCTGAGACCACACGGCGGGAACCGATGCCAGAATGACGACAAGCGAGCAGACCAATGGAGTGAACCGCTTCATAGGGCTCCTGAGGTTGAAAATCAATCGGCGATTATACAGCGGGGGTTTTCTCTGGCAGCGGTCTAACTTGTAAAGTTGTGTCAAGGAGCGGCAGTGAGCAATCGGGAAACCGCGAAGAGCGGCTGGGACCCTTCTCCTCGTCGGAGCTGCGGGGATTTGTCCTTGGGGACCTTCCTGTTCTCGTCGGTGTCGACGGAGAAAAGCATGTAGTGGTCGAAACTGTGCCGGCGGTAGTAGCGATGTTGGCGGAAATCGAAATAGATCTCGGCTGTTTTCGGCAGCCAAAGCGTCGTGTTCTTCTTCGAGAAGGGCACGGGTCCGTACTCGACGGTCTGGTGCTCGCTGCGTAGCTGGATTTCAGGAACGGGATTGATCACGTCCGCCTGCATCTGGACGATCTGAAATTTGTCGGACGTGATCCAGGCCTTGCCCTTCAGGTCGACGGCGTAGGGCAGACTGCCGACGTTGTAGCTGTGCATGCGATTGGGACGGTCGTGGCGCTGGCGGAAGTGAACCAGCCAGCTAGTTTGTCCGTGCCATGCGGTCTGCCCCTCACAGTCGAAATCGAAATCCTTCTGCATGTCGGGATGAAACACCAGGGCGAGCGAAATGAACCCTGTGCTCGCGATGGCATCGGGATAACCCTCCTGACCATGTTTGTCCGAGCGAAATTCCTCAATGGAGACCGCTCCGGTCTTGGGCTCGGTCACCATGGCGACATAATTGTACTTTCTGGTCTCGGTGTGAGTGGGAAAGCCAAAGGCGTCGAGGGACTGATGGAACATGTCTTCGTCAGCGGCAAAGCGGGCGAGGTTTTGAGCAAACTCCTGCACGCGTTTTCCAGATTGTTCGATGACTTGCGCCGCGGGACAGACCACGCCGGGAGTGAGAACTGGCTTCATGTCGTCGACGTCGGGAGGCCGCCACGACTCGGCGCTGAGCGCGGGCGCGGGAACGGCTCCGAGAGGATCGGCATGAGACGGGTCAACCTGTGAGTTCTTCGAGGTCGGGACGGAAGCGGGAGCCGAGGCGTGTTTCTTGAGATCTGCGACCAGATTGTGAACCTGGTAGACCATGGGATTGAGAGGAGATTCTTTCAGGAAAAGTTCGAATGCCTGAATCGCCTCCTGCTCACGTCCCAGACCAAGAAGAGCCTGCCCGAGGACGAGTTGGGCCGGACTCGCAACGCTCTTTGCATCCCGCTGACCTTTTGCGATCGCGATTTGAGCCTCATCGAGCGCCTTGCTGTAGTTTTTCTCGCCAAGGTAGGCGTCAGCCAGCAGGTTGTAAGGCAGCCAGTTCTCGGAGTCTGCCAGAACGGCTTGTTCTAAAGCGGATTGGGCCGCGGGATAGTTTTCTTGCGCCAGATCCGCTCGGCCGAGCAAGGTCAGGGCTTGGGCGTTGCGCGGGCTGAGGACCGAAGCTATGCGCAGATAGGATCCGGCGCGGGCGTAGTCCTTCTTCTGGAAGTACAAATATCCGAACAGGAAGTTCAAATCCGAACTGGTGGGCGCCAACTTGTAGGCCGACTCCAGATGTTTCTGGGCCTCATCCAGCAGGCCAACGCTCAGAAATGACACTGCGTTCTTGACTTCTTTTCGTGCCTTCGGAGCGATGATGCCTGTTGCGACATCGAGTTTGACGGCCAACGGATCCCGCTGGAGCACGATCTCAACCGGCGACGTGTGCACCGTGGCTAACACCTGCACGTTTTCACGAGCATCGAGATACCCCGGCACAATCGCCTCAATTTCGTAGTTCCCGTATGCAAGGTTAGGGAATATGGCTTCCTGCTCGCCGTCGATCTTCTGGATCAACCCGACGCCATTGGCGAGGTTCGTGAGCAGGAACGCGACTTGGCCCTTTAGACGAACCCCCGTCTTCCCGGCGAATACATGGAAGACAAGCACTCCAGTGCCCGGAGCGGTTGCATATAGGGTACTGTTTTCGACGCTCTTCGGATTGCCGAGGTCCGCTTTGCCGAAGGGGCCGACGTTCTGCGCAGGTAATTTAGCGCTCAGCACGCCAGCCAGCAGGAGGATCCCGAGCGTTCTGAGGCGGGTGGGAAGCATAACGGAAGTCCGAACGGAGAAGTGTGGCACAGGGAGTGGCGGAGGTCAAAGAGAGAAAGATGATTTCCGGTGCCGTCCACAGTGCGGAGGAATTGGGATTCGATGGTCTGAAAGCGGCATGCGTTGACCTCAAGTTTTCTTTGGATCGACGGCCTTGTGGGGTTGGCTCTTTTCGTTTTTCTTCCGCGGCGTCCGGGTCTAGCATGTATCCGCAGAGCAGGATGGCGCATGAGTTTTCGTGGGTGAATCGGAAGAGTTCCCGGTTATTTCGTGAGGATCGCTAGTCTTTTGCGGCGGTTTTTTCGGTCGAAGGTGCGGCTTTGGGTTCACCGCCTTTCTCGCGAGAGGAGGCGGGTTTGGCATCGTCGTCGTCGGGCTTGGGGGTGTATTGCACGATGAGGGAGATGCGGCGGTTGGAGGGGTCGAGCGGAGTGGCGGGTTTGCGGAGGCGCTGATCGGCGAAACCGCGGACCTGGGTAATCTGGTCGGCTCGAACTCCATTGCTTTGCATCAGGCGGCGGGCCGCGTTGGCGCGGTCGCTGGAAAGCTCCCAGTTGCCGTAGTTGGCGGTGGGAGCATAGGGCGTGGAATCGGTGTGGCCTTCAATGGAGAGTTTGTTGGGGAGTTGGCCGAGTTCGTGAGCGAGGGTAACGAGGAGTTCGCGGCCATCGCCGTTGAGCTTAGGGCTGCCGCTGTCGAAGAAAGTGCCGCTGGCAGATTCGGAGAGTTCGATGCGCAGGCCTTCGGCGGTCACCGTCATCTCGATGTGACTTTTCAGTCTGTCGAAGTCCGCCATCTGGCGGATGGACTGCTGCAGCTGGTCTTTCAGCTTGGGCATGTTGTCGCGGGTGAGGATGAAGTTCTCGCCCGCGCCGGCCATGTTGGAGCCGACTTTTTTCGAGGTGCCGGTGGGGTCTTTGAAATATCCGCCGACGGCGACTTGAACCTCTTTGCTGGAGTTGAGCAACCAGAGGACGATGAAGAGCGCCATCATGGCGGTGACGAAGTCGGCGTAGGCGACTTTCCACGCGCCGCCGTGATGTCCGCCGTGGCCACCTTTTTTCTTGAGGATGATGATGGGGCGTTGGGTCTTGTCCATGGTGGTTGTCCGGCGCGAGATGATCAGGCAGATGCTGCTGCCGCTGCGGGGGCGGCCGCGCCTCCGCCGCGGCAAGCGGTTTCGAGTTCCTTGAAGGAAGGGCGCACATGGCCGGGAACCGCGCGCCGCGCCACTTCCACCGCCATGATGGGAGCGCTGCCTTTTAGAAAAGAAACCATGAGCACGCGCATGACGTAGAGGAACGCGTGTTCTTCCTCGGCCGCTTTGGTCATGTTGGCGGCGATGGGGCCGACCAATCCGTAACACAGCAGAATGCCGAGGAAGGTTCCCACCAGCGCGGCGGCAACTTTGTGGCCGATTTCTTCGGGCGGGCCGCCGAGGGCGCCCATGGTGATGACGACACCCAGCACGGCGGCGACGATGCCGAGGCCGGGCAGGGAATCGGCCATGGTGCTGAGGGCGGCGGTGGGCTGGGTGGAATCCTGGTGGTGGACTTCGAGGTCGAGGTCGAGCATCTGGTCAAGGTCGAAGGCATCGATGCCGGTGATGGCCATGCGCAGCGAATCGCAGACGAAGTCGCAAACGTGGTGGTTCTTGAGGAAGGCAGGGTTTTTGGCGAAGACCTGACTTTTTTCCGGTTCTTCGACGTCGGCTTCGAGGGCCATGAGGCCGTCTTTGCGGGCCTTGTTCAGGAGTTCATACATCATCTTCAAGGTGTCGATGTAGGTTTGCTTGCCGAACCTGGAACTGCCAAAGACGCCGCCGATTCCGCCCGCGATTTTCTTGATGATGTGGAGCGGGTTGGCGACCAGAAGCGTGCCGACTGCGGCGCCGCCGATGATGATCAGTTCCGCCGGTTGCATGAGAACTTTGAGATTGCCGTGCTCCATGAGGTAGCCGGCGACCACGCAACCGAAGACGATGACGATGCCGATGATGGCAAACATTGCTAACTCCCGGAAGATGGGTTTCCGCTGGAAGCGGCGGCGGCGTGGGATCGTCCCGCCGACGCCGTGTCGAGTGATTTCTGGGCGCGGTCCATGAGCGACTCGATGGTGTCGCCGGGTTGGGCGGTGGCTTGGCCGATGGAGACGGGCAGCGAGCGGCGCTCTCCCCACCACTCGATGGAGTCATTGGCCAGCATGTGGCGGAGGCGCTCGCGCACGGAGTAGAGCGCCTCTTCGCGGCAGCCGTTGAGGATGACGAGGAACTGATCGTCCGTCTTTTGCTCGCCACTAACGTGTTCGTTGTCCCAGCGTCCGACGAAGTCTGTTTTCCAGAGAGCGCTTTCAAGGGTGCGGGCGACCACGCGGAGCAGGGATGAGGCCGCTTCCGGGCCGAAGCTGGCGCGGAAATGATCCAGCGCTTCGAGGTGGAACAAAAGGACGCCAAAGGGGACCTGCACAGCGGTGAAGGTGCCAAGAGTTTCGCGCAGGTGAGACTGCATCATGACGCGGCTGGCCACGCCGGTGGCATCGTCGACGCATCCGGGAAGTTTCAGGCTGTCTTCGCGGTGATCGGGGCTGGCGGCCTGTTGTTCCTCGAAGGTCTCGACGGCGCCGATGATGGAACCGTGCGCATTGTGAACGGGGACGGCGCGGACGCGGACGGGAATTTCGTGGCCGGCCTTGTGATGGAGGAAGCCGACGGCTTCAGTGGGGTGCGCGGACTTGATGGCCCGGGCCAGAGGACACTCTTCGTTGCAGAATTCGCAACCGGGCTGGTCGCAGTGCAGAAACGCTTCAGAAATACAGGAGTGGCCGATGACTTCGTAGCGCAGGTGTCCGGTGATGCGTTCGGCTCCGTTGCTCCAGAAGACGATCTTCTTTTGCATGTCGACGACGCAGAGGCCGGTGGGCAGGCTCTCGAGGATAGTGCGGCAGATTTCGGAATCGTGAAATGAGGACATGAGGGGCGGGCGGGAAATCCGCCCGACTTATGGGGACATCGGCAGAAATCCCCGGGGACTTCAGGCGCGCGCTCGCTTAGTTCAGGGGAGCCTGGCGGGCAGGAAGCGCCGGATCTTCAGGGGGATAGAAAGGGGAATGGCACTTTAGGGGTAGGCATGGCACGGAAGTGCTATAGGCAGAAAACCGACACTGGCTTAGTTTGATCGGTGAGCAGTTCTGGGGGAGGGCTGCCCGGGCGTCCTGGACTCGAAAGAGTTTCAGGACGCTCGTTATTTTTGGGGTTGTTAGTTGGACGAGATCCGGCGCCTGGTTGGCCCGCTTCCGGGCTGCCCGTCACTCACCCCCAATCCATGGCAAGCGCTCTATCCTAACAAGCGCGAAATCTGGGCCTCTGGCATTCGGAGTAGAATCAGGCTCTGCACAGCATTGGAACCGAGACGACAAATTGCCTCTCGAACCAGACTCTCGATTTTTGCGAACCTGATCAGCAGCTAGGGTATTCGATGAAGAAAGCCTTTTGCTGCACAATCCTCCTCGTCTTTCTTTCGCTGTTGCTGCTCTCTTGCGGAGGCACCACCGGCGTTGGCGGTCAAGCCTGTTACGCACAGCCGGGCACAACCTGCCAATCCCTGATCTTTAACGGCGCGACTCGCACCTACCGGCTGCATGTCCCGGCGAACTTCGAAAAGAGTAATGGCGCTCTGGTCATCGTTCTGCACGGATCAAGTGGCAACGGATTGGGCATGGAAATCGGCACCGGCTTCAGTAAACTGGCGGATCAGGCCGGGTTTGCGGTTGCATATCCGGACGGCTTGCTTGATCCCGGCGAAGGCTTCACGGATTGGGCGTATTTCTTCAACGACTTCACCGACGATGTAGGTTTCCTTCGCCAACTGATCACTGCGGTGCAGGCGAGCGCGCAACCCGATCCCAAGAAAATCTATGTCACTGGCCTTTCGTCTGGGGCCTTGATGTCCCACCGCGTCGGTGCGCAACTCTCCGATCTCGTTGCGGGGATTGGAGTGGTCGAAGGCGCACTTTTCCACAATACAACTACAAATCCACCAGTGGTGCCTCCTGCGCTTGCGCCCGTGTCTGTTCTGGTCCTTCATGGCGACCAGGACACAACCATCCCTTATTGCGGCACCCAGAATGACGCCTCCCAGGACCAGTCGGTCAACTACTGGAGTGGAACTTCGGCAGACAGCTGTTCCAGCTTCGACACCACAGCTGTCTTGTGCGATGGCCAAGGAAACATCACTTCAGTGCTCGAGAAAGACGCGACTGGTTGCGCGGCAAACACGGAAGTAAAGTTTTACAAGCTGGTGGGAGGAATACACACCTGGTATACCGTCCCCATGAACGTTTCTGGTCAGGTTCGCTTCAATCCTGACTTCGATCCCAACACCGGCATTACAACAACCGAGATATTGTGGGATTTCTTCGCCACCCACTCCAAACCATGAGTCTCCTTTTATGGCTGGAACAGTGTGCCCCGCTCGTCGACACCGAATTGATCGCAGCAGCACAGTCTCGGTACGGGCTCACTGCTGATTGCGACCGAGTAGTCGGCAAACCGGAAACTGATGCACCGGGGAAATTCCACATTGCGCAGGCAGTAGGCTTACCTTGCGTAACGGCCCATGTACTCGGCCTGGGCAAGGATATGTCCCTTTATCGCGGCTTCGAGTTCGCGCTTGCTGGCTCCCGGTTTCAGGTCCAGCTTTACGTCCAGAGCGAACAGCCTGAAATAGTAGCGATGGGGTTTGCCGGGCGGGGGACACGGTCCGTTGTAGCCGGGCTTGCGGAAATCGTTGAGGCCCTGCTGCGAGC
>Ga0075017_100002264_pt1 | contig 11978 bp, 5 predicted proteins | sample AleBraG_ABR_2012_FD_71475 | JGI IMG/M metagenome (GOLD analysis project Ga0075017, IMG submission 71475) | Freshwater sediment microbial communities in response to fracking from Pennsylvania, USA - Alex Branch Run_MetaG_ABR_2012 | ecosystem: Environmental > Aquatic > Freshwater > Creek >...
CCGAGAGCGCCAGCGAGCCGAACGAGCGGCGTGGGGTCCCGATTGGGTCGACTGCGACCACGTCTTCGTCCGCGAGGACGGCACCCCCATACATCCCGACCGTCTGTCGAACATCTTCGACCTCGAGGTCCGTCACTCCGGCCTGCCCCGCATCCGCCTTCACGACCTCCGCCACACCCACGCCACCCTTGGTCTTCAGGCCGGCGTCCACATCAAGGTCATGAGCGAACGCCTCGGCCACGCGACCCCCTCGTTCACCATGGACATCTACCAGCATGTCATCCCAGGGATGCAAGCGGAGGCTGCCGCTCAGATTGCGGCCTTGATCACGACACCTGGCCGATCGACACACGCCGACTAGACCACGAACAACCCCCTAGTCGATATCGATCGGATTGGCTGCCACCTCACCGGAGCACAAAGTTCTCCACTGATCCTAACGTTCAGACGAAGACCCGAACGTTCGCCTATGCTTTAGCCTATTCGATAGGTGATCTGAGGGCACTATATGACTGGTACGCCGCACGTCATGGTGGAGCGGATGTGGGAGCGCATCGGCCTAGCCCGCGATGATTCAGACACGGCCTTTTTTCATGACCTGATGTACATGGGCGAACTCTTGACGAAACTCATCGTTGTCTCGATGACTTCGTTCGTTGGCGACGATCGGGAGCGCCAGCGTTATGCAATCGAGCACACGTTGGTGCGGGCGAACAGCATCGGCGAGTGGGTCCAGCAGCTCGACGACTTGCTCACCGGTCCACCAAGCCAGCTGCTTGCGACCGAACTCACCGACGCGAAGCGCGACCTCACTCAAAGGTTCGGTGCTGATGAGACGACTTGGCAGAGGGCGAGTGTCGATTGCCTGAATCGAGCGGCGACCTGCCTCGACCCGAGCGCAGAGCAACTCCCGGCAAAGGTATCGCTGCAACGCTGGTTCCAGACATTCGCATCACTCCGAAACCGCACTCGGGGCCACGGAGCACCAACGGGCTTAGATTGTTCGACGATGGCTACGGACTTGGAGAGATCTATCCGCCTCATAGTCGACAACTTCGTGATGTTCAACACGCCCTGGGTCTACCTCCGGCGAAATCTCTCAGGCAAGTATCGCGTTACCCCGATCTGCGGCGACTCCTCACCGTTTGATCACCTGAAGTCGTCCGACTCAGCTCAGCTGACTGACGGCGTCTACATATACGTCGATGGAGCAACAAGTTTGAATGCTCCTCTACTGTATACCGATGCAGAACTGTCAAACTTCTTCGTTGCGAATGGCAACTACCGCAACACCGGCTTTGAGGCCCTTTCGTATCTAACCAACGACATTTCTACTGTTGATGCAACTCTCTATGCCGTTCCCGCAGCCTCTTTGCCGGCAAGCGGAACCGCTGCGCTACCAGCGCTTGACCTTATTGGGGACACATTTTCAAACCTCCCACCACCGATCACGGATTATGTCGAACGTTCGGACCTCGAAGCCGAGCTAAACAGGCTACTCGATGATGATCGCCACCCTATCGTTACGCTCGTTGGACGAGGTGGCGTAGGAAAGACATCTCTCGCGTTAGAGGTCTTGCACCAAATTGCTAGGACAAATCGCGTATTTGGAATCATCTGGTTCAGCGCTCGTGACATCGATCTGCTTCCGACGGGTCCAAAGCGAGTTGCGGCTGATGTCCTATCCCAAGAGGATCTTGCTGCACAATTTGTAGAACTCATGAACCCGCCTGGTTCTGCCAATCGGCACTTTGATGACCTTGATTTCTTCGCGAAGGCGATGTCCGGTGCGTTGCCCGAGGGGCCATTTATATTCGTGTTCGACAATTTCGAGACGGTGCGTAATCCGGCAGATGTCTACAACTGGATCGACACGTCTATTCGGCTCCCAAATAAGGTGCTTATTACGACTCGTATTCGAGACTTTAGAGCCGACTACCCAGTCGAAGTGCGAGGGATGAGCAGGGAGCAGTTCGAACTTCTCGCTTCTTCAAGTGCCAGTCGGCTAGGGATCGAGAAGCTGGTGACACCGGACGTTATCGACAAGCTATACGATGAATCGGACGGACACCCATATATCGTTAAGGTCCTCTTGGGTGAGGTCGCAGTTACTCACAGAGTTGGCTCTGTTGAGCGTCTGATGGTCGCGCGAGACGACATTCTTGACGCGCTATTTGAACGAACCCTCGTGCAGCTATCACCGGCGGCACAACGCGTCTTCCTGACACTCTGCAGCTGGCGTTCGATTGTCCCTCGGTTAGCCGTAGAGGCGGCTCTACTGCGACCCTCGAATGAGTTTATGGATGTGGGAAAGGCCCTAGACGTTCTAGAGCGTAGCTCGCTCATCGAAATGGTCGGTGGCGACGATGCGGACCAATTCATTCGCGTACCGCTTGCCGCTGGAGTGTTTGGCCGAAGGAAACTGACTGTCAGCAGCATGAAGTCTGTCATTGAGGCCGACTCGGATGTGATTCGTCTCTTTGGCGCTGCTCAGCTGCACGAAGCAACAAAAGGACTCGATCCACGAATCGACCAGCTCGTTAGGGCCACTGCCCGTCAGCTCCAGGATGGAGCGGACATCGCCGACAACCTGGGTGTACTTGAGTTCATTGCGCGTCACTACTCACCGGCTTGGCTTAAAATTGCACAGTTGATGGATGAATATCCCGACCCGGAAGAGGGTCTGCGGCGGGCTGCAGCGGCCCTGAATCTGTACCTTGAGCAGAATCCTGATGACTACGGAGCCTGGCAGCGTCTTGCGCACACTTCGGCTCGGCTCGGGGACGCCCTAGGCGAGCTACATGCACTTATGATGTCCGTGAGATCGCGGTCAGCTAGCGTGGCTGCAGTTAGTCAGGTTGCAAATCGTTTCAACGCCCTCGCTGCGCAGGGACGGCTTCCGGACGATCAAACCGACCGGAGGGCTCTGGCTGTCACGATTCGAGGGTTGATGGAGGATCGTGTTCCTGAACTTGATGCTACGGGGTTCTCTCGGCTAGCTTGGATTTGCCTACAAATGCAAGACGTAACGCAGGCTGAAGGCTACACGCGGCAGGGACTCCTCCTTGAACCATACAATCAATACTGCATACGACTCAGTAAGCATCTGAACCTCAAATAGCGAAATGTGCGGTCGAGACGGAACTCGGCGTCGTTGTAGCTCTCTTGAGTGACCAGGTACGACGGGGCGGTTTCAGGTTCGAGGTTCCAGCGTGCAGCGAGGACGGAGCCTGCGACGGTGCCCCGCCGCCATCGCTCGACTGATAGGTACCCTCATCTCAGATCAGAGCCAGTTCGACGGGCTCGCCGCCCACCGACCCGTTGAGACGACCCCACCTGCGGGCGAATTCGACGCGGGCGGCACCTGGTCGATCGGGTCGATGGGAGGAATTCGCCTGGTGCGAATCGGCGGGACGGGCATCTCCCATGCGGGCAGCGGAGGGACATCGCGGAGCTCCTCTAGCGCGAGCTCGGCAACGACCACACCGTGGCTTCAGTGCTCGCCGGTTGCTGCAGACATCGAACTCCACAGGGTCGTCCGCCGAGTCGGGACGTGGGTCGAGGGCACCATGCAGCTCACGATGTGGAGATCAGCGACCCGATTGTTGTGGGCCACTGTCCGTATCATCTCGACTCTGCTGAGCGGTTTACCGCCCGCGGGCATCGTGACGGCGGAGCCGCCACCATCCAGCCGACTGCTCGCCCGGCCAGCCGACGACCCTGACGACCTTCCGGGTCTCGTTGGCCCAGCGCTCGAGGTCAACGCGGCGCCTCTCGTCCTCATCCAACCAGCGCATTCCTCCACCACGGTCGAATGAAACGGACAAATCAGACAACCCGGCCGTTACCCATCCGTTACCCAAGCCCCGGGCAAGCGGAGGGCCCATCCTCTCGGATGGGCCCTGACCTGCTCTTATGTGGTGGCGGGGGCAGGATTTGAACCTGCGACCTTCGGGTTATGAGCCCGACGAGCTACCTGACTGCTCCACCCCGCGGCGTGAGAGACAGTGTACCCGCGCTCCGGGCATCGTCCAACCGGCCCAGAGCGGTCCGGGCCCCCACCGGTAGTGTGCGTCCACCGACCCCTGGAGGCTCCGTGGCCGACCCGGCGCAACCGCCCACCGCGCAACCGCTCGTCCTGGTCGACTACGGCACCGGCGGGGTGGCCACGGTGACCCTGAACCGGCCGGACCAGCTCAACGCCCTGACCGTCGAGCTGCGGCGACAGACCGTGGCCGCCATCGCCACGCTGCGCGATGACGTGGGGGCGGTCGTGCTGACCGGCGCCGGTCGGGCCTTCTGCGCCGGGGTCGACCTCAAGGAGCTGGGCGGGGAGACCGCCCCGACCGGCGGGGAGGCGGCCACCATCGAGGCCCCGGCCCACCTCGACATCGTCGGGGCCATCCGGGCCTGCCCGGTGCCGGTGGTGGCCGCGGTGAACGGTGTGGCCATCACCGGCGGCTTCGAGCTGGTCCTGGCCTGCGATCTGATCATCGCCTCGTCGGCCGCCCGTTTCGCCGACACCCACGCCCAGGTCGGCATCCTGCCCACCTGGGGCATCACCCAGCGTCTGCCCCGGCTGATCGGCCTGGCCCGGGCCAAGGAGCTGTCCTTCACCGGCCGGTTCATCGACGCCGAGACGGCCGAACGGTGGGGTCTGGTGAACCGCGTGACCGGGCCGGAGGAGCTGCTCGAGGTCAGCCGGTCGGTGGCCGCCGACATCGTCGGGGCCGACGGGCCGGCCGTGCGGGCCCTCAAGGCGATCTACGACGACACCGCCGACGGCACCTTCGCCGACGGGCTCCGGCAGGAAACGGCCGTGTCCCGCCAGTTCATGCGCCACGTCACCCCGGCCGACATCGCCGCCCGCCGGGCCGCGGTGCAGGCCAAGGGCCGGGCCCGCAGCAGCTGAGCGGCGCTCCCGGCGGGCCGGTCGCCTCTCCGGTCAGGCCGGGTCGGGATCGTCCGGTCCGGCCGGGGCCGCCCCGGCCACCACGCTGGTCCGGTCGACGACGTAGAACACGGCCAGCACGAAATGGCCGAGCAGGGCCACCTCGGCGTTGACGAAGGCCAGCCCGATGATCACCGGGTAGGCGAACGAGCCGAGCCCGAACTGGCGGAAGGCCGACCGGTGCTCATCGACCTCCACCGATTCGTGCAGCAGGCCGCCCCGGCCCGCCCACAGGTAGATCCCGGTGAAGGCCAGCCCGACGCCCCACATCACCGCGCTGTACAGGGCGGCCGCCACCCGGGCGTCCCACGACGACCCGTGGCGCAGGTAGACGGCCAAGGTCCGGGTCGGGAAGGGCAGCAGGGCGACGGCCATCAACAGCAGGAGGTTGAGGAACAGCAGCGGTCGGTCGGTCCGGCCGATCTTGGCGAACAGGGCGTGGTGGTTGACCCACAGGATCCCGATGACCAGGAAGCTGACGACGTAGGCCGCGTAGTTGGGCCATAGGTGGCCGAGCTGGGCGGCCAGCGAACCGTTCGTCGCCCTGGGCGGGCCGGCCACGTTGAGGTCGAGGACGAGCAGGGTGATGGCCACGGCGAAGACCCCGTCGCTGAAAGCCTCGACCCGGCCCGTGTCGACGTCCATCACGGCCGTCGGGTGGGGCCTAGGTGGCGGGACGGCGCCGGCCGGCCGGCGGCCCGAGCGCCGTGCCCGTACCGGCCACCGTCGTGGTCGACCCCGGGGTGGTCGCCGTCCCCGGCGTCACCGTGGTCGAGGGGGTGGCGCCGGCGGCGGTGGTCGGCGGGGACCCGCCGCTGGCCAGCTGGGCGGCCTGGCCGATCTTGGACTGGGCGTCTTGGATCTTCGCCTGGTAGCCGGCGAAGTCCGGGGGGGTCTTGGCCAGATCGGCGTTGGCATCCAGGAAGTCCTGCTGGGCGGTGGCCAGCAGGGATGACACCGTCTGGGAACCGAGCGGCACGGTGGTGCTGGTGGTCGGCGACGTGCCCCCGACCGAGCCGGTCCCCGAGGAACCGCCGATGATCGCCCCCGTCCCCGAGCTCGGGGCGGTGGACGCCCCCTGCTCCTGGGTCAGTGGCGGAGCGCCCGGGAAGAGCTCGTCGATGGCCTGCTGCAAGGTGTCCTGGTAGGCGACCCGGTTGCCGTACACCAGGATCACCTTCTTCATCTCGGGCACCGCCGCGCCCTGACCCTTGGAGCTGACGTAGAGCGGCCGCACGTAGAGCAGCGACTGGTTCACCGGGATGGTCAACACGTTGCCGAACAGCACCTCGGAACCGTTGGTGTTGAGCAGGCTGATGGCCTGGGAGACGGTCGTGTCCTGTTGGATGATGCTGTCGACCTGCGCCGGGCCGGGCACGCGTTTACCGACCGGCATGTGGTACACCTCGAGCTGGCCGTAGTTCTGCGGGTCGCTCTTGGCCACCATGAACGCGGTCATGTTCTGCTGGGTGCCCTGGTTCACCGCCGTGGCCACCATCGGTTGGAGCATCAGGAACGACTCGGTCTCCTCGCCGGGCAGCCGCATGACCACATAGAACGGGTCCTGCCGTTTGGCCGCGGTCTGGACGAGGCGCCCGTTCTGGATGATGGAGGGCGCCGTGGTGGCGGTCGTGGCCGCGCCCACCCCGGGGTCGGCGGCCACGTCCCAGGCGTCGCTGGCCCCGTAGAAGGCGTTGGGGTCGGAGATGTGGTAGCGGCCCCACATCGACGTCTGGACCCGGAACAGGTCCTCCGGGTAGCGCAGGTGGGCGGTCAGGCCCTGGGGCATCTCCGAGGCGTCCTTGAACAGGTGGGGGAAGGCTTTGCGGTAGGCGTTGACGATCGGGTCGGTCTTGTCGAAGACGTAGAACGTGACCGTCCCGTCGTAGGCGTCGACGGTGGCCTTCACCGAGTTGCGGACGTAGTCGAAGCTGCCGTTGAGGCCGCTGTTGGCGTTGAGCCGTCCCGGGGCGCTGACGTTCTGGGCGTAGGGGTAGCGGTCGGTGGTGGTGTACATGTCCTGGACCCACACGATCCGGCCGTCGACGAGCACGGCGTAGGGATCGGAATCGGGCTGCAGGAAGGGGGCCGCCTTCTGGATCCGGGCCCCCACATCGCGCACGTAGAGCACCCGGCTCGACGGGGTGATGGCCGAGGAGATCAGCACGTTGTAGTCGCCGAAGCGCAGGGCGAAGGCGGCCTTGCGGACGAACGACGACAGCTTCACGCCACCCTTGCCGTCGTAGTGGAAGATCTGGGGGGCGCCGGTGGTCTGCGACTCGTAGTCGAGTTCGGGCTGCTTGGTCCCGACGATCGAGAAGTTGGTGGTGGCCTGGCCGAAGTAGACGCGGGGCTGGGTGACGTTGGGGGTGTCGGACGGCCCGGCCACCACCGGCGGGATGTCGCGCAGCACGAAGACGGGCTGACCTTCGGTGGTGGTGGCGTTGGCCGGGGCCAGCACCGCCCCGTAACCGTGGGTGTACTGGAGATGCTCGTTGACCCACGACTTGCCCCCGGGCAGGGCGCCCTGGTTCAGTTCGCGCACCGACAGCAGGGTCTGGGTCTCCTGACCGGCCAGCTGGTAGCGGTCGACGGCGATGTTCTCGAACTGGTAGTAGCCGCGGATGGACTGCAGCTGCGAGTACGTCGCCGGGGTGATCGACGGGTAGGGATCCCACAGGCGGATGTTGCGGATGGTCTGGGCGTTGTTCTGCAGGTCCGACGCCGACAGGTTGGCGTCGTCGGCCGTGAAGTTCTTGTCGGCCACCTTCGTCATCCCGAGGGCGGCCCGGGTGGCGTCGATGTTGCGCTGGATGTAGGGCTTCTCCTTGCTGTTCTCCTGCGGCTTGACGGTGTACTGCTGGATCACCGCCGGGTAGATGGCGCCCGCCGTGATCGACACCAGGAACCACAGCCCGACGCCCAACGCCGGCAGGGTCCAACCCCGCAGGTAGATGTTGACCATCAGCAGCACGAACGCGATCAGCGAGATGAACATCAGCAGCTTGAAGGCCGGCAACTGGGCGTGGACGTCGGTGTACAGCGCGCCCTTGACGACGCCCCGCGACGAGCTCACGAGGGCGTACTGCTGCAGGTAGTACCCCGCCCCCTTGATCAGGGCGAGCAGGCCGAGCAGGACGGAAAGATGGGCCTTCACCTGGGGCGTGACCCGCTGCTGCGCCGGGGTCTGCAGCTTGATCCCGCCGTTGAGGTAGTGGAACACGGCGGTCACGAAGGTGACCACCAGCGTGGCGCCGAAGGCCCACGACACCAGGTTCTGCTCGAACGGCAGGCGGAACACGTAGTAGCCGATGTCCCGGCCGAACTGCGGGTCGCGGGTCCCGAAGCTCTGGGCGTTGTGGAACATCAGCCAGGCGTTCCACTGACCGGACTGGCCGACCCCGAGCACCAGGCCGAACAGGGCGGCCACCACCAGGCGCACCTGGCCGGCGTGGCCGCCGACGGCCTCCCGGTAGCGGACCACCAGCTCGTCCTGGGGACCGTCGGTCAGCCGCGGCGCCAACCGGTCGGCGACCACCAGGTTGAAGAACATGAACAGCAGCACGGCCACGCTGAACACGACGGCCAGGGTGACCTTGGCGGCCAGGATGCCGGTGAAGACGCTGCCGAAACCCAGCTGGTCGAACCACAGGAAATCGGTCCAGAACCCGGCGATACCCCGCAGGGACAGCACCACGACCACGACGACGACAATGGCGAGGACGAAGGCCGGCCTGATCCGCGGCGGCCTCCGCGGCCGCTGGGGCAGGTCCGTTGGGGCGCGCATGGCCCCGGAGCCTACGTGGTCGTTCGCGAAAGCACGCACCGGCAGCCGGGGTGGGCCGGCGGTGCGAGTTGCCCGGTGGGGAACGCTTCCCCGAGCGGGGTGGCTCCGGCGAGGGCGTTGTCGTCACAGTCGGGGCAGGGACCGCCGACATCGTCGACGACCCACACCACCGCCGTGCCGGCCTTGGCCCCCGCCGCGAATCCCGCCGACACGGCGGCCGTCAGCGCGTCGCCGGCCGCCCCGTCGACCCGGGCGCGGCACTCCCGGTAGGCCGCTCCGACGCGGTCGGCCAGCTCCTGGGACTGGTCGGAACCACCGTCGAGCACCTCGCCGAGACGGGCCCGGAGGGGGTTGAGCAGCTCGCCGGCCAACGACGAGGCCAGGGCCGCCACGTCCTTGGCGGCCACGGGGCCCGCCGAGTCCTTCCCGGCCAGCCGGGCTCCCGCGGCGGCGGCCGCCCCCAGGGGGGCGGCGGCCCGCACCGCCCAGGCGCTGAGCTGCTCGTCGGCCGGCCCCACGAGGCTCTCCAGACTGAGCGGGCCGCGCAGGGTGCGGGCCCGGTCGAGGGCGGCGTTCTGGTCATCGGCCAGGGCCAGCTTGAGGGTGCGGACCAGTCCGGACAGCACACCTTCGAGAAGGGTGTCACGGCGCTCGAGGTAGGCCTCGTCGCTGTCGCGTCGGGGCGTCTCGAACCCGTCGCCGGCCGGGGCGTCGGCCCCGACAGGCCCGGCCGTCGGCGTGGGCTCGGCGACCGCCGGTCCGGGCGACGCCGACCCGGGCGACGCCGGCACCGGCTCGGAGGTCGGCCGCCGGGCGCCCCGCCGTTTGCGGACCGGCCCGTGCGCCGGCTCCGGCCGTTCGGGGGCCAGCACCGCCCGGGCCTCCTCGACGGCGTGGGCCCGGTCGGCCCGGATCCGGGCGAAGAGCTGGTCGACACCTTCCCCGGGACGCTGCTCACCGACCGCCGCCTCGGGCAGCAGGGCGGCCGGGACGGGGTCGTGGGGGTACGGCGCCGCCGCCTGATCGGTGTCGGGCAGGACGACCAGGTCGGCGTCGAGGTCGATGATCTGCTCCGACCCCGCCGGGGCGGCGGCGTGGCCGGGTCCCGGCTGCCCGGGCGCCGGCGCGGTCGACTCCGCCGTCGACGACGGGGGCGTCCCCCCGTCCGGAAGCGGGCCGTCGGCGGCGGTGGGTTCCGGGGCCCGGTCCGCCGGGCCGGGGCCGCCGAGGCTGGCGTCGTCGGGGCCGGTGGCCTCGGGACCGGCCGGGTCGTCGTCGGCCGGGTCGTGGTCGCCGACGGCGGCGGAGATCGGGTCGCCGGGAGCGGCCAGGCCAGCGTCGGGACCCGGGGCCTCGTCACCTTCCGATCCGACCGGCGGGCCGGTGACCATCTCGGCCACCGGGCTGTCGACCGGAGGATCGGAGCCGGCCCCGTTCGGCCCGTCGCCGGCCGCCGACGGCACCGCCGGGCCCGACGCCGGGCTATCGGCCGAGGGGACGACCGGATCGTCGGCTCCCTCCGCCCGGTCAGCGGGCAGCCCGGGGCGCACGACCGTCACCGAGCCGACGACCGGCTCGGGGACGACGGCCCCCGTCCCGGACCCGGCGAGAACCTCGTCGGCCCGCTCGATCGGCTCGGAAGCGGGGGCGGGCCCGTCGGCCGGCGCCGCCGACCCGCCGGTGTGGCCCTTCGTCATGGCCCTCGTCACGGCATCCCAGGCGTCGGCCGCCTCCCCGTCGGCCGCGTCGAACTCCTCGGCCAGGCGGTCGAGCTCGGCCCGGGCCGAGGCGAAACTGTCCAACAGCCGTTCCCGGGCCGCCCGGAGCTGCTCGATGTGGCTGAGCCCGGCCTTGCGTCGTCTGGTCAGATCGCCGAGGACCCGATCGCGGGCCCCCTGGGCCTGGGCGAGCATGTCCTTGCCCTGGGTCACGGCGGCCGCCACCGTGGCGTCGGCCTCGGCGCGGGCCTCGCGACGTAGGCGGCTGGCCTCCTCGGCGGCACCCCCGCGGATCGTCTCGGCCGCCTCTTCGGCCTCGGTCGTCCGCTCGGCCAGGACGGTCTCGGCGGCCGCCCGCAGCCGGGCCGCCTCCTCGTGGGCCTCCTTCAGCGTCCGCGCCGCGCCTTCCTCGGCCCGGGCCCGGAGGTCGGCGGCCGCCTCCTGGGCGGTCATCAACACCCGGGCCGTCTCCTCCCCCAACCGGCTGGTGAGGGTGGCGATGTCGATGGGTTCCGGCTCGGCCGGGGCGCGCGCGGCCTTCAGCTGCTGGTCGAGGTCGTCGACCAGGTGCTGCAGGCGGGCCAGCTCGGCACCGACCGTTTCGAGGTAGGACCGGACCTCGTCCTGGTCGAACCCGCGTCGCACCCGGGGAAACGAACGGCGGGCGACCGACCCACCAGCTAGCGACGGATCGTAGGGAGGTGCCACACGCGTGAGGTTACGGCTCTTCGGGGGTCATCCGGAGGACCCGGCCGGAGCGGCGGGTACCCCGCTCAGGTCGCCGTGGATGCTCTGGAGGAACCGGAGGGCGTCGTCGAGGGTGGCCACCGGCACGATGGTGAGGTGGTGGCCGCGGGCCTTGGCCCGGGCGGTGGCCAGCTCGCTGGTCGGCACCAGGAAGTATTCGGCGTGCTCTCGCTCGACGGCGACGGTCTTTTGGGCCACGCCGCCGACGTCGCCGACCGTTCCGTCCGGGTCGATGGTGCCGGTCACCGCCACCTTGTGACCGCCGGTCAGGTTGTGGCTGGTCAACGCGTCGATGGCACCGAGGGTGAAGGCCAGGCCGGCCGACGGCCCGCCCACCCCGTTGGCGGCGATGCTCAACCCGACCTCCTGGGGCAGCTCGAAGGACTGGTTGTCGGTCTGGAGGCTGATGCCGATGAGCGGCCGGGCCGCGTCACCCGGGCACCGGCTGCCGCAGGCCACCAGGCGGAGCGACAGCGCGACGGTGGTGCCCGGCGGCCGGGCCGGCGCCGTCGGGGCCGAGCCGGCCGGACCGGCCGGGGTTGACGTGGACGGCGCCGCGGCGGTGCCCGGGGTCCCCCCCGGCGGTGCGGCCCCGGCGGGCGCCGGACGGTGGACGGTGAGGCTGACCGAGTCGCCGACCTTGTCGGCGCGTACGGCCGCCGTGACGTCCGATTCGATGGCCACCGGATGGCCGTTGACGGAGAAGATCACGTCGCCGGGGTGCAGGGGGCCGTCGGCGGGAGTCCCCTGGGCGACGTCGACGATCAGGGCACCG
>Ga0075017_100002265_pt1 | contig 11977 bp, 8 predicted proteins | sample AleBraG_ABR_2012_FD_71475 | JGI IMG/M metagenome (GOLD analysis project Ga0075017, IMG submission 71475) | Freshwater sediment microbial communities in response to fracking from Pennsylvania, USA - Alex Branch Run_MetaG_ABR_2012 | ecosystem: Environmental > Aquatic > Freshwater > Creek >...
GCTCGGCTGCTTGCTTGGCTTCCTCGACGGACACTTCACGTCCGACGAGGCCCGTGTACATCAACTCGCCCGACCGCAGGGGCAGCTGACCAGCTGTGAAGATGAGGCTGCCGGACCGGACAGCGGGCACGTACGCCGCAAGCGGTGCTGCCACCTCGGGTAGTTCAAAGCCCAGCGATTGCAGGCGCGCTTCGACGCCACTCATCCCTTGTCTCCGATCGGACGCTTGAGGTACGCCACGAGATTCTCTGGTGTCGGACCTGGAACGACCTGGACGAGCTCCCAGCCGTCCGAGCCCCAGGTGTCAAGAATCTGCTTCGTCGCGTGCACAAGTAGCGGCACCGTCACGTATTCCCATGTCGTCATGGCAACCGACCCTAGTCCGATGAGCGGAGGCGTTGCGTGCCGCACCCGCGCCCGCGACTCTCACGACCGCCCGAGCCGACTGCGGCTCAGCCGATTACGCTGAAAACATGGCCGGTGAGCAGTCGCACTTCGGCGGCGTGCGCCTCCACGTCGTATCGGGCAAGGGCGGCACCGGCAAAACAACAGTCGCCAGCGCGCTCGCCTTGGCTTTGGCAGGTGGCGGACGAAAGGTGCTGCTTGTTGAGGTAGAAGCGCGCCAGGGTTTGGCCCGCGTCTTCGACACCGGACCGCTGCCGTACGACGAAGTGAAGATTGCCTCGGCGCCGGCCAAGGGTGAGGTCTTCGCGTTAGCGATCGATCCGGAAGCGGCGCTGCTCGACTACCTCGACATGTTTTACAACCTCGGACGCGCGGGGTCGGCCCTCAAGAAGATGGGCGCGGTCGACTTCGCGACCACAGTTGCGCCGGGGCTGCGCGATGTATTGCTCACTGGCAAAACGTGTGAGGCCGTCCGTCGGGTCACTGGTGGAAAGTCAACGTACGACGCCGTCGTGATGGATGCGCCACCTACCGGTCGTATTACGCAGTTCCTTAACGTCAATTCCGAAGTTGCTGGACTCGCACGCGTCGGGCCGATCAAGAATCAAGCCGACAGCGTCATGCGCGTCATCCGGTCTGCGCACACAGCAGTGCACTTGGTGACGTTGTTAGAAGAGATGCCGGTGCAAGAGACGATTGATGGCGTCCTTGATTTGCGCGATGCATCGCTTCCAGTTGGTGGCGTCATCGTCAATCAAACGCAACCGCCAGAACTTCCGGAGCAGGCATTGTCGCGTGCTCGCATCGGCAAACTCACTCACAGCGGAGTAACTGCAGGTCTCATCGCTGCCGGCATCGATCCGAACATGGCGAAGAAGGCCGCACCCGGACTGACGTTGGAGGCTCAACGGCACGCTGAGCGTGTTGAGTTGCAGAAGCAAGAGCGAAGTCGGCTGTCAACGTTGGCGCTGCCTACCGCGGAATTGCCGTACCTCAGCGATGGAGTCGACCTCGGCGGACTCTACGAATTGGCCGCCGGACTCAAAGACCAGGGCTTCGCATGAGCACGCGTCCGCCGCGCCAAAAGAGGTCGGACCCCGCAGTGCGGTTGACCACCGCCCCGCCCTTTGACGTTGATGCGTTGCTTGACGACCGCGACGTTCGCATCATCGTGTGCTGTGGTTCGGGGGGCGTGGGAAAAACAACTACCGCTGCAGCCTTAGCGTTGCGTGCCGCTGATCGAGGGCGTCGCGCTGTCGTGTTGACCATCGACCCGGCGCGACGCCTGGCCCAAAGCCTTGGGCTCACCGAACTCGACAATGACCCGCGCGTAGTCCACGACGTTGTTGATCCGGCGCAGGGCGGACGGCTCGAAGCAATGATGCTCGACATGAAGCGAACGTTTGACGAGTTCGTCGAAGCACACTCCGACGCCGCCCGCGCCGAACAAATCCTCGCCAACCCCTTCTACCAAACGCTGTCGAGTTCTTTCGCTGGCACACAGGAATACATGGCGATGGAAAAACTTGGTCAGTTGTATCGCCGGTCGTCCGCCGCAGACACGTGGGACCTCATCGTTGTTGACACTCCGCCGTCGCGATCGGCACTCGACTTTCTTGACGCGCCTCAGCGACTCGGCAAGTTTCTCGATTCACGCCTCATGCGTGTGCTTGCCGCACCAGCCAAGTCAGGCGGCAAGGTGGCCATGCGATTCCTCACGGCCGGGCTTGGTGTGTTCACTGGCGCGCTGAAACGGGTCCTGGGGTCGTCGCTGCTCGATGACTTGGCAACTTTTGTCTCGGTGTTCGACACAGTGTTCGGTGGGTTTCAAGCACGAGCCGAGCAGACCTACAGCCTGCTGCAAGAACCCGTGACCCGATTCGTCGTTGTCGCCGCTCCAGAAGCCGACGCCTTACGCGAGGCCGCCTACTTCGTCGATCGACTTGCCAATGACGACATGCCGTTGGCTGGTTTGGTTCTCAATCGGGTGCAACCCAATCCCGTCCCAGATTTGAGTGCTCAATCGGCGTTAGCGGCGGCCGAACGGGTGGCGGCGACCGATGCTGTCACGGCTGGGTTGTTGCAACTACATGCTGACGTTGCCCGCACCCGCCAACGCCAAGCGCACCTGGCCGAGCGCTTTACGGCAGCACACCCGCGCGTCGGCATCGCCGAGGTGCCAACTCAAGCAGGCGATGTACACGACGCTTTGGGGCTGCGAGCCGTCGGACGTGGCCTCGCTGGTGACCCCACTTAGTCGCTAAACCCGAGAGAATGTGGGCAATGTGACCCGCGCGCCAGCCAACGTGGCTGGCGAATAGCCATTCGTTGCTTACCCTGGAGTCATGGCCCGCTCAAACCAAGGCAATGCGCCAGCCACGGCGCATCCCTTCGTGACGCTGCTCATCGCGGCGTTGGGCATCGGCCTGCTCTTCGGCATCGCCGCGATTCCGCCGATAGCGCTAGCGCGGGCGGGGGTCAACGGCGCGTCGAATATCTACTCGACATTCCCGCAAGCGTTAGCGGAACCTGCCCTTCCGCAGCAGACCGTCCTCGTGGCTTCGGACGGTTCGCGCGTTGCCTCGCTGTACGACCAGTTCCGCATTGAAAGGCCGCTGAACAAGATCGCGAAGATCATGCAGCGTGCCGTCATCGATGTCGAAGACGTCCGATTCTACGAACACCACGGCATTGACTGGCGCGGTACGGCTCGCGCCCTGTTGACCAACTTGGTGTCTGGTGGAGTTTCGCAGGGTGGCTCGACGCTGACGCAGCAATACGTGAAGAACGTCCTCATCTTGGAAGCTAAGACGCCGGCCGAATTGATTGCGGCAGCAGGCGACAGTTTCAGTCGCAAGATCCGGGAAGCACGCTACGCGTTGGCGCTGGAACGCAAATACAGCAAGGCTGACATTCTCGACAAGTACCTCAACATTGCGTACTTCGGTCATAGCGCTTACGGAGTCGAGGCGGCGGCGCACGTCTTCTTCTCAACTACTGCAGCGAAGTTGACGACGCTCCAAGCAGCCACCCTCGCCGGACTTGTGCAGTCGCCCGGTGCTTACGATCCCCTGTTGCACCCCCACGCATCAACGTTGCGGCGCAACGAAGTCCTCGACCGTATGGTTGCCGCCCACGACATCACGGCCGCCGAGGCTGCGCACTACAAGACCATTCCGCTCCAGTCTTATTTGCACCCGCAGGTCATTTTCAACGGCTGTCCGGCATCGCAAGCCGCCTTCTTCTGCGACTACGTCGTCCAGTCGTTGCTGCTGGACCCGATGTTGGGTAAGACCGTCGACGAACGCGCGACGTTGCTCCGAGAGGGCGGCTTGCGCATCTACACGACGCTGAGTTGGAAAGCCCAAAAAGCTGCACAGGCCTCGATCAATGCGCACCTGCCCGCCAAGGACCCAAGCCGCAAAGCGGCAGCCATTGCGATGGTCGAGCCTGCGACCGGCAACGTGCTAGCGCTCGCCGAGAACCGCGTGTGGGGTACGTCCGGACTTGGCGCAACGACGTACGACTACTCGGTCGACGTCGCGCATGGTGGAACGATCGGCATGCAAGCGGGTTCGACCATGAAGGCCTTCACTATGGCCGCAGCGTTAGAAGAAGGGTTCAGCCCCTACACGTCGATCTACTCTCCGGGTCAGCGCACCTTTACGAACTTCAAGTCGTGCTCTGGCAGTGGCTACTTCCCACCGTGGACCGTCAGCAACGACACCGGCAACGGCACGTTCTCAATGATTTCGGCGGCTGCCTATTCGGTGAACACCTACTTCGCGGCGCTCGAAGAAATGACCGGAGTGTGCAAGCCGGTGCAGGTTGCCCAAGCACTTGGCCTGCGGACGGGAAGCGGCCAACCGCTGCAAGAGGTGCCTTCGTTCACCCTCGGTTCGCAACCAGTGACGCCACTCGGCATGGCGTCCGCTTATGGCGGCTTCGCCAATCACGGCCTCTACTGCCCGCCGGTTGCCGTCACCAAAATCCTCGACGGAAACGGGCATCCGGTTCCGTTCACGCTGCCGCACTGCACGCAAGCCGTCCCGCGTGGTGTCGCCGACACAGTGACTTCGATCCTGCGTGGAGTTATTGACGGACCACTCTTCGGACGCACGGGTGCTGGCCTGTCCCCCGGTGTCCCGTCCGCTGGTAAGACAGGAACTAACGAACAGCACTCGGCCGTCTGGTTCGTCGGCTACACACCAACGATCGCGGCGGCTGTCTGGGTCGGTGACCCACGCGGTGGATTCCGCTACCCACTGAAGAACATCACGATCAACGGGATCTACTACCCGAACGTGTTCGGACGCAGTCTGCCCGGACCAATCTGGCAACAAGCCCTGCACGACACTCTCATCGGGACACCTGTGCAGTACTTCAACCTGCAGCCGTCGTGGGGCGTCTCTCTAGGAGGTACGGGTGCCACGGGTGGTGGCGGCGGTGGCCGTCCGGCGCCGTCCGACACCCCGACACCTTCGCCATCACAGTCCAACACTCCAAGTCCGACGGCGACGAGTACGCCGTCTCCGACGAGCACGGGAACGCCGTCACCGACCGGCACACCAAGCAGCACACCAAGTTTGCGGCGCGGCGCTAAGCATGGTCACCCCGCGTCACATCGCAAGATTCGGATCTAGCCCGCAGTTAAGCGCCGAGTTTTGCCTTCACTGCAGCGGCTACGGCCGCACCGTCGGCTCGGCCTGCGATCTCTGGTTGCAAAGTCTTCATGACAACACCCATGGCGCGCATGCCTTCATGTCCTGCGGCTGTGGCATCGGCGATCGCTGCAGCAATGAGGTCGTCTAGTTCAGCAGGTGAGAGTTGCTGCGGTAGGTAGACCTCAAGCACTGCCAACTCAGCGCGCTCACGATCGGCGAGTTCCGGGCGGTTGGCTTCTTCGTACGCAGCGGCCGACTCGCGACGCTTCTTTGCTTCGCGGACGAGTACCGCGACGACCTCGTCGCTGCTCAACTCGCGTGCCTGCTTTCCTGACACTTCTTCATTGGTGATCGCGGTCAGTGCAAGCCGTAACGTTGCCGAACGCAATTCGTCGCGCGCCTTGATCGCCGTCGAAAGATCCTCTTGCAGTTGCTGCTTCGTCACTGTCATGCACCTATCCTCCCGCATCCACCGCCCGTCCGGAGGTGAGACGATAAGCGCGATGAAACCCCTCACTCGACTCGTGGCGGCATCGGCTGTGGTCGGCGCTGGCGCTTTGACGTATGCCGCCGTTGTTGAGCCCCGGTCCTTTAAGTTGCGCCGCTTCACGCTGCCCGTGTTGCGCACGTCAGGCCCGGACGTCCGGGTGCTGCAGTTGTCTGACCTACACCTCACTCCGCGCCTCAAAGCCTTGCCTGCGTGGCTCGCGCGCATCGCCGACACCGTGCCGTTTGATCTGGTGGTCGTCACGGGCGACGCGCTGGGGCACCCGGATGCCGTAGGCAAAGCACTTGACACGTTTGCGCCCTTTATCGATCACCCGGGCATTTACGTGCCCGGCTCAAACGACTACTACGCGCCGACGTTGAAGAACCCCGTGCGCTATCTCGCTCCAGACCGGGGCACTCGCATCATGGGCCCGGAACTGCCGTGGCGTGATCTGCGGGCTGGCCTGTTGGCTGGCGGATGGTTGTGGCTGGACAACCAACAAGCCGTCATCAACGTGGCCGGACGCACCATTGACGTCCGCGGACTCGATGATCCGCACCTTGAGCGCGACGATCTCGCGTCGATCGCTGGGCCTGTCGCGCCCGGCGCGGACCTTGTGCTTGGCGTCTCGCACGCGCCATACCTGCGGGTACTCGACGCATTCGCCGATGCTGGCGCCGATGTCGTCCTCGCCGGTCACACCCACGGTGGGCAGTTGTGCGTGCCCGGCTATGGCGCGCTGGTGACCAACTGCGACCTGCCCACTCGCAAGGCCAAGGGAGTTCATGAGCACGGCGGTCCCGGCGGCAATTCGGTGGCCGTACACGTAAGCGCGGGGCTGGGCGAGAACCAATTCACGCCGGTGCGGTTTAGTTGCCCGCCCGAGGCGACCCTGCTCACGCTGACGGCCCGCTAAACCCGTCCGAACGGCGGCATAGTCGGACGTCCCGAAGGCCGTTCTTGACGCGGACGTCAACTTGACTCTAACGTCAGGTTAACCTCACCGTCCGAGAGAGGCGGCCCGCCGTGGCACCGGTCATCAACAGCCGGGTTGACATCCGTTCCGAGAGCTTTGCCGCCAACCGGGCGGCGATGCTCGCCGCCCTCGACGACCTCGCGGGGCTGTACGCGCAAGTCGTCGCCGGTGGCGGGACCCCCGGCGCGAAGGCGGACGCGACGGTCGCGCGGCACCGGGCCCGCGGCAAGCTGCTGCCGCGCGAACGGATCGACCTGCTGCTCGACCCCGGATCGCCGTTCCTCGAACTCTCGCCGTTAGGCGGTTGGGGAACCGACGATGCCTTGGGGGGCGGACTGGTCACGGGCATCGGCATCATCAGCGGCGTCGAGTGCATGGTCTCGGCCAACGACCCAACCGTAAAAGGCGGCGCGCAAAGCCCGACATCGGTTCACAAGGGCCTGCGTGCCATGGACATCGCACGCACGAATCGGCTCCCACTTGTCAGTCTCACCGAATCGGGCGGCGCGGATCTGCCCAAACAAGCGGACGTCTTCAACGCCGGCGGTGCGAGTTTTCGAAACCTCACCCGACTATCTGCAGCCGGCATCCCGACGATCACGTGTGTCTTCGGTTCATCGACTGCTGGTGGCGCGTACGTACCTGGCATGAGCGACTACGTCATCATGCAAAAGGGCGCGGCCAAGGTGTTCCTTGGCGGCCCGCCATTGGTGAAGATGGCCATCGACGAAGACGCCGACGAAGAAGAACTCGGCGGCGCCGAAATGCACGCGCGGGTTTCCGGCTTGGCCGACTATCTTGCCGTCGATGAACGTGACGCCCTGCGACAAGCACGCGACGTTGTCGCGCATCTCAACTGGCGCAAGGCTGGGCCTGGTCCGTCCGCGCTGAGCACGCCGCCGAAATACGACGCCGCCGACTTACTCGGTTTGGTAAGCATGGACATCCGGGTGCCCTTCGAAGCACGCGATGTTTTGGCTCGACTACTCGACGCCAGCGAGTTCGAAGAGTTCAAGCCCCTCTATGGCTCGACTCTTGTGACGGGCTTTGGTTCGCTACACGGCTACCCCATCGGCGTCCTGGCCAACAACGGCATTCTCTTTAGCGAAGAGGCTGAAAAGGGTTCGCAGTTCATTCAGTTGTGCAACCGGCACGACATCCCGTTGCTGTTCTGCCAGAACATCACCGGCTTTATGGTGGGCACGCGTTACGAGCGCGGTGGCATCATCAAAGACGGCGCGAAGCTCATCAACGCTGTGAGCAACTCGACCGTGCCGCACATCACGCTCATGATGGGGGCGTCATACGGCGCGGGTAACTACGGCATGAGCGGACGTGCGTACGCACCTCGCTTCATCTTCAGTTGGCCAAACCACCGAATCGCGGTCATGGGTCCGAAGCAGTTGGCTGGCGTGTTGACGATCGTCGCCAAGTCGCGTGCCGAAAAGACCGGCATTCCGTGGGATGACGAAGCCTTTGCGCCGATGCGCGACGCTTTCGAGCAACAGGTCGAAAGCGAATCGACCGCGCTATTTGCCACCGGACGAATGTGGGATGACGGCATCCTCGATCCGCGCCAGACGCGTGACGCCCTGGGCATCGCGCTTTCGGCCATTCACTCGGCTCCCGTTCAAGGTACGGACGCCTTCGGCGTCTTTCGGATGTGATGGCGATGTCAACTCGTCCAATTCGTCGCTTGCTTGTTGCTAACCGCGCCGAAGTAGCGCGGCGCGTCTTTCGTACGGCGCGCGAACTTGGCATTGAGACCATTGCTATTGCGAGCGACCCGGACCTCAAGGCGTCTTGGGTGCGTGATGCTGATGTCGTCGTGCCACTTGGTGGGTCGACTCCGCGCGAGTCGTATCTCGACATCAGCAAGGTGATCGCGGCTGCCGCACTGTCTGGTGCCGATGCCGTTCACCCTGGCTACGGCTTCTTAGCCGAGTCGCCAGAGTTCGCGACGGCCGTGATTGACGCTGGACTCACGTGGATCGGGCCGACACCGGACGCGATGCGGTCGATGGGCGGAAAGGTCGAAGCGAAGCGTTTGGCTGCGGCGGCAGGAGTGCCGCTCGTTCCGGGCGCGGAACTGTCGAGCACCGAACCGTCCGACTGGATAGCCCGTGCCAACGAGGTCGGATATCCGCTACTCGTTAAGGCCAGTGCAGGAGGCGGCGGCAAAGGAATGCGGCTCGTCGTCGACGAGTCGGCGCTCATCGAGTCGATAGACACCGCTATGCGCGAGGCCGCAAGCTCGTTCGGCGACTCGACGGTCTTTCTTGAGCGCTATGTGCAACCGGCTCATCACGTCGAAGTGCAAGTCTTCGGTGACCAACACGGGCATGTCATTCATCTGCTCGACCGCGAGTGCTCGGTGCAACGTCGGCATCAGAAAGTCATCGAAGAGTGTCCGGCACCTGGTCTCACTGACACCGTTCGTCGCGACCTGCGCGCGGCTGCGGTGTCGCTTGCTTCCGCGATCGGTTACGTCGGCGCAGGAACGGTCGAGTTCGTCGTTAGTGGAAGTGGCGCCGATCAGGAGTTCTTCTTCCTCGAGATGAACACGAGACTGCAGGTCGAACACCCCGTCACTGAACTTGTCACCGGGCTCGACCTCGTCGCCTGGCAGTTGGCCGTCGCTGAAGGCGTGCCCTTGCCGCTCGACCAAGACGCTGTTGCGACACAAGGGCACGCCATCGAAGTTCGGCTGTACGCCGAAGATCCGGCCCGCGACTGGCTGCCTACCCACGGACGATTGGTCGAGTTCGGCGCGCCGTCAAGCCCAGCACTTCGAGTCGATTCTGGGGTGGCGAGTGGTGACGACATCACGACGTTCTACGACCCAATGTTGGCCAAGGTCGTGTCACACGGGGCGACTCGCGCCGAGGCCACGTTGACACTGGCCGCGGGTTTGCGTCGTTTCACGCTTCACGGCCCTGCGACGAATCGAGACGCACTTGTTGCCGTCCTTGAGCACGACGCCTTCTTGACAGCCGATACCCCGACATCGTTCCTTGCTGATCACGCCGAGGTTCTTACTCCGCACCTTCCCAGCGATGTGTGGGCTGCACACGTCATTGCAGCAACGCACGCGATCCTGCTTGTCGAGCAGCGCGCGTCAAGGGTGCCATTTGTCGCTGCGGGTTGGCGCAACGTTTCGTCTGGCGGTGTTGTTACCACGCTTCGAGCGGCTGAGCGCGACATTGTCGTGCGGCAACGAGTTCAAACCGACGGCGCGGTTGAGTGGCACATCGACGATGACGCAATAGTCGGCGTTGTCGATCACGTGCCCGATGCTCACGACAACACGTACGCCGTCATGGTCGGCGGCGTACGTCGGCAGGTGTCGGTCTCGCTGGCAGATGGACAGGTGTATTGCGACGACGGACGATGGAGCACGCACTTCGATGTCGTTCCACGATTCGTCGACAACAGTCACGATGCCGGTGCCGCTGGGCCAATGACGCCCGTTCCGGGAACGATCACAGCAGTGCTCATCAGCGTTGGCGACCATGTCGAGCCCGGCGATGCTCTCGTTGTCCTGGAAGCGATGAAGATGGAGCACCGCATCAAGAGCGACGCTGCTGGGTCAGTCACTGCCTTGCACGTCAGCGTCGGCGACAACGTCGACTCACATCACCTCGTCGCCGAAATCACCCCGGACGCTGCCGACGACGCCAACTCAACCTCCGAAGAGGTGCAGTCATGAATCGACCCGTCCGAATCGGCAATACCTCGGGCTTCTTGGGCGATCGCATGTCGGCCGCGCGCGAACTTCTTGATGGCGGCGACCTTGACGTACTGACCGGTGACTGGCTTGCCGAGTTGACCATGCTCATTCTCGCGAAGCAGCGCCTCAAGCACGGCGAAGGAAGCGGTTGGGCGCGGCCATTCCTCACACAACTTGAAACCGTGCTTGGCGATGTCGTCGAGCGCGGCATCAAGGTTGTGACGAATGCCGGTGGTCTCGACCCCAAGGGCGCCGCACTTGCCGTCCAAGGCCGAGCACGCGAACTTGGTTTTGCTCACCTGAAGGTCGCGTACGTCACCGGTGACGACCTCATGCCGCGCATTGACGACATCGGTCACGCGGGTCTTAGCAATCTCGACACTGGTGAAAGTTTTGATCCCGCTGACGGACCACTGCTTACGGCAAACGCGTATTTGGGCGGACGCGGAGTCACCGCCGCCCTCGTCGCCGGCGCCGACATTGTTATCACCGGACGTGCGACCGACGCGGCACTTGTCATTGGTGCCGCGGCATGGTGGCACGGTTGGGACTACGACGACCCGGCAACACTTGATGCACTCGCGGGTGCGCTCACGGCTGGCCACGTCATCGAATGTGGCGCCCAGGCAACCGGCGGCAATTACGCGTTCTTCCAAGACGTGCCTAGCCTCGAACATCCCGGCTTCCCCATCGCCGAAATCGGTGCGGACGGCAGCACCGTCATCACTAAACAACCAGGCAGTGGCGGAATGGTGACGCCGGGAACCGTTACGGCTCAGTTGCTGTACGAAATCTCAGGCCCCCAGTACTTCAACCCGGACGTCACAGCTCGCTTCGACACAGTGCGTCTTGAATCGGTTGGTGCCAATCGCGTCGCGATCAGTGGTGTTCGTGGTGTGCCCGCCCCGGCAACGTTGAAGGTTGCCGCGACGCGCCTCGGCGGATTTCGAAATTCGATGACGCTCGTCTTGACCGGCCTCGACGCCGAAGCCAAAGCGGACCTTGCATTGCGGACGATCACCGGGCTTCGGCTCGATGACATCCGGGCGACACCCCGCGAATTGGCGGCTCGTAGTTCGCTTGACGTGAGCGAACTTGCCGTTGCATTCCTGCCGGCGCGCGAGCCTCATGACCCTGCGACACCTGCGGGAGCCCAGGCTGAACTGCGGTTGACCGTCAAGTCTCCTGACGCGGCCAAGGTCGGTAAACCGTTCACACAACGCGTCATCCAGACGACGTTGTCGACCTATCCCGGCATGTTCCCGACGGCACCGCCGGAAGCCGGCAGCGCGTACGGGTTCTACTGGCCGACAGCGGTGCCCGCTGACTCCGTCCGACAACAGGTCTGGCTGTTGCAGGAAGCCGGCGAGGTTGCTGTTGCCGACGTCCGCGCTGGTGGACCGGTCGCTGGGCAGGCCGATTACGTCGCGGCACATCCGATCAGCGTCATTACTGCTCCAGAAGTACCGACGTCAGGCGACACCCAGCGTCTACCGCTAGGCGCGGTGTTTGGTGCCCGCAGCGGCGATAAGGGCGGTGCCGGGAACGTGGGTGTGTGGGCACCGGCGCCGGACGAGTCGCGCGCCGTTCATGCTGCACGCAGCGAAGCACAGACTGAGTCCGTACTCGACGAAACATTGGCGAACCGCCGCTACACCTGGCTACACCATGAAGTGACGCCCGGCCGTGTCCGTGAGTTGTTACCAGAGACC
>Ga0075017_100002266_pt1 | contig 11976 bp, 6 predicted proteins | sample AleBraG_ABR_2012_FD_71475 | JGI IMG/M metagenome (GOLD analysis project Ga0075017, IMG submission 71475) | Freshwater sediment microbial communities in response to fracking from Pennsylvania, USA - Alex Branch Run_MetaG_ABR_2012 | ecosystem: Environmental > Aquatic > Freshwater > Creek >...
TGAGCGGCCGTCAAACAACGTTGCGGCCACACACCGCCCGCATTTAGCACCAGCGCTCGTCCGTCGAGATCGGGCTGGACTTTGACGAGTTTGCGTCCGCTTGCTCGTGAATCTCGCATTAGACTGGGGGCGGCGAAACGGCGCCGACTGTCTGTAAATCAAAATTGGACGCTGCGTTGCTGCCTTGTCGCCCGATATCGCGGTGTTCCTTGCGGGCCTTCTGGAAACGCCTGTCGATGAAATGGAGATGGCAGAAGAGATCAGTAGAGTCCGCGAAGCGCTACCGGTGGGCCGAAAAACGATGGTTGCATAGAATTCAAAGGTGGTCCCCCGCGGTACCGGCCACAGCGGATTGATAACCTCTTGATGGATGTGGTGAGCGCGGTAGGACTCGAACCTACAACCAAGTGATTAAGAGTCACTTGCTCTACCAATTGAGCTACGCGCCCTTCCGGGGAAAAACCTTGCGGGGATGGCTCACCAGCGAGCCAACTGCGAGTTTAGCACGGCCTATTGCTGACTCGGCAGCGATGCGGCGGCGATTTGCGCGATGTCCATGAGCTTCGGCGCGGTGGGCGACAAGTTGCTCAACGCGTCGCGGAACATGGTGTTGCAGAAGGGACAGGCGGCGCCCACGATGCTGGCGCCGGTGGCCATCAACTGCTCGGCGCGCTCCACGCTCACTCGTTTGCCATGCTCCTCGCCGAGAAACGCCAAGCCGCCGCCTGCGCCGCAACAGAAAGAGCGTTCGCGCGCCCGCTCGGGGTCGACCTGCTCACCGAAGTGAGCCACCACCTCCCGCGGCTGATCGTAGCTGCCGCGGTACCGGCCTAAATAGCAAGGGTCGTGATAGACGATCTTTTGCCCAGCCATGGTTTGTTTGGGAAGTTGGTCCAGGTGTTTGGCGAGAAACTCACTGTGGTGCTCGATGGGCGGAGCTTCGCCAAACTCGCGCCAGTCCTTGGTCATGGTCTGGATGCAGTGGGGACAAATGGAAATGATTTTTTTGACGTTGCTCGATTTGAGTGTTTCGAGGTTGGTCTCCGCCAGTTGACCAAAGGCCAGATCGTTGCCCAAGCGGCGCGCGGGATCGCCCGTGCACTTCTCCTTGCGCAGCACGCCGAACGTGACGTTCAAATGTTTCATGACCCGCGCCAGCGAGGAGACGATCTCGCGGCCCTGCGGATCATACGAGCCCATGCAACCCAGCCACAGGCAGTAATCCTGGGTTCCGTCAAAAATGGGAAACTCCTGCTTCTGGATAAATTTGTCGCGGTCGTTGCTGGAGAAGCCGAGAGCATTGCCGTTGCGCTCCAGGTTCAGGAAGAGTTTATTGCCGTAATCGTCTTCCCACTTGCCGGTGTTTACCGCGCCGCGACGCAGGCCGATGATCATGGGCAGGTGCTGCACGCCTACGGGACACTGAAACTCGCAGGAGCCGCAGGTGGTGCATTGGAACGCCGCTTCCTGTGAAAGATATTTGCCGATGAGCGGCTCCTCGCTCGCGGGGCCGGCGTCTTTCAAGTACTCGCGGATGCCCAGCGCGATTTCTTTAGGGTTGAGAACCTTGCCGGTAAAATTGGCCGGACAATGTTCGGTGCAGCGGCCGCATTCGACGCAGGAGAACGCCTGCAAGGAGATCAATTGCGTTAGATCTTTGCCAGTGTCGAGGCCAAAATCCTCGTCTCCCACCAGTGGCGGAATCTTGCTGAACTGGTCGCGCTTCAAAAAGACCGTAAGCGGACTCAGCACCAGATGCAGATGCTTGGTATGCGGAATCAGCGGCATGAAAATGAGCAGGCAAGCGGTGTGAGCCCACCACAGCAGCCGGCTGTCCTGCCAGCCGTCAAGAAACGTCGCCAGATAAGTGACCATCAGCATGAAGATCAGAAAGGCGATGAAACCGGACTCATATTTGACGGGTCCCAACCAGCGGGGGCGGATGACAAAACGGCGGAATGCGAGTCCGGCGATCCCGAGCGCCACGCCTACCGCGAACAGCGCCGCCAGATAAAAGTAGAATTCTCCGAACCAGCTTTCACGGGAGAGCAACTCGAGATGAACGCCCTCCAAAAAGTGGTTGATGGTGACCAGGGCGAACGCGCAAAATCCCCAGAACACCAGCGCGTGAGCGAAGCCGGGCAGTGGGCGCTGCTGAATCACTTTGCCCTGGAGCAATACCTCCCAGACAAACGTTTTGACCCGGCGGCCGACAGGATGAATGTCAAACTCGGGATCTTTTTTCGACACACGCACGATGTGCCAAACCTTGCCGAAGCGCAGCCAGAAGCCATACGCGGATGCAGCCAGACAGACGACGAATATGGCTGTCTCGAGCCCTGTAAGGTGTACCATGGGGGTTCCGAAACTTGACTGTATCATGCAGTCAAGCAGGTGCACAGACTAACATCTAGCAGTCTTTATGGGGGGGAATGATTTGCGTTTTCTAATGTCGGGAGCCGGCAGAGAAGCCGCGGCGATTTGACGAAAGGTGGCTCCGCGCGTCGTCCGGCGGTGTGTCACGAGATCATGTCTCACCGGGTGCGCGACTGGCTTCATGGGACGTGCAAGAGCCCGAGTGAAGAGGCGGTCAAAGAGCGCCTCATGAAGCTGCTGGCAGGGTGAGACTGCCGGATTCGCCTGCGGCAATCTACTGCGACGGGCTGGCCCCCAGACCTCCGGTTACGCATCCTTTGCAGATGCCGAATCCACTGCCGTTGGATTGGATGAATCCACACGTGGTTGTTACATGAGCCAACTCGGCGTCGCTCAAGACAGCGTTGGAAAACGGCGTTTCGGCCATCCCGTAAGCTACCGGCGAGGTCGGCAGCGCATGGAGAGTCGTGCCCCAGATGCGCAGGCCGGGCACAAGATCGTCCATCGTAACCGCCGAGGCGTTACACAGCGCCGGCGACGATGCGATCGCTTTGATCACGACGGAAGTCGGGATGGCCGGCGTGAGCGGGTTGCTGATCATCGATTTCAGAACCGAGAGCGACTGCAGAGCGTTCGGAGTGACCGCGCAGGTGCAGCAGGCGATAAGTTCCTCGGCTGGGTCGAAGGCATACAGGCTGACGCAGACGTTCCCGCCCGAGAAGCCGGTGTTGGTGAAATTTACCGCCGAGTCGCCGATATTCAAATTGGCGAAGTAATGCACCTGGTAGCCGTCTTTTGGATTGATATTGGCGGCGTCCATGGCCGAATCGTTCGCCGTATTGAGTTCTCCGCCGCCGGAAACGGTGGCCTTGTTGATCACGGCGACAGGAAGATGAACTTGCGGCACGTTGTTGAGCAGTAGCGCGTTCTCTGCCACAAACAGCCCCAGCGTGATGGGCGGAAAGTGTCCGCCGGGAGGAACCACCGCCGTGGAGGTGCAGGTCAAGGTGGCGACATTGCAGGTCCAGCCGGATCCGCCCATCGCGGCCGGCGTCAGGGTTGCCGGCAGCGTATCGGTGACCGTGGTTGCGCCGGAGGTCGGGGCAAAACCGATGTTCGAGACAATCAGCGTGTAGGAATCCACCTGCCCTTCGGTGAGATAGTTGGGGCTATGAGACTTGGTTAGAATCAGGTCCGGCTCCTGAATGACGTTGGCGGGATCGGTAGCCGAGTTGTTCGTCGTGTTTAGCTCGTTGCCGGACACCGTGACGGAATTGGTCACGCTGACGGGCGCATTGAGCGCTACATTCACGGTCAGCGTGATGGACGGGAAGTTTGCGCCGGCGGCGACAACGGCTGTGCTGGTGCAGGTCAACGTGGCCAGCGTGCAGGTCCAGCCGCTTCCGCTGATGGCGGTGGCTGTCAGACTCGCGGGAAGCGTGTCGACGACGGTGGTCGTACCGCTGGTGGGCATCATGCCGGAGTTCTTGACCTGGATGGTGTAGGTGGCCCCGATTTGGCCCTGAGCAAAGTCGGGAGCGTGCGATTTGGAGACGGTGAGGTCGGCCACCAGGGTCTGAATCGCCAGATTGGCCATCAGGATTCCGCTGCCTACGGTTCTCGGCAGGAAACTGAAGACGGGCAGCGAATTGGCGTACATGAGGCTCGAGATTTGGGAATTGGTGAGAGCGGGGTTGGCGGATTTGATGAGCGCGGCGATCGCCGCGGCATGGGGCGCCGCGGCAGAGGTCCCGTGAAATGTGCCAAAACCGAGCACGCCCGTGCTTACCCCATCGGCGGCGGTGAAATCGACTTTGCGAAGAGTGGTCCCGCCGTTGGTGGCAAACAGGAAATTGCCCGGCGTGACCGGGTTTCCGGCGGGGTTGTAGAAAATCTTACGCGGCCCGTCGGAGCTGTAGGGCTCCGGTGGATTCGCGAAGCCTCCGACGAACTGGCCGCCACCGGCGTTCGCGACTTCCGCGGCAGCCACGGTTAAAGTGTTCGCGCCCGCGTTGTGGCCGTAGGTCGAGCCGGCGGTGCCGATGCTGAAGGTGCCTCGTTCGGCATCCAAGTGGAAAGCGCGCGCGCCCGCGCCCGCATTCTGGACGATGACGACCAAGCTGTTGTCGGCGACCACAGCTCCAGTTGGGTCGTCTATCGTTGCGATCTTTATCCGTTCAAACGGGTCCTGCGACCCGGTCTGCGGATTGGTCGAGGCGCCCTCGACGAACGACCCGGTCGGATCGAGAATGAACAGATCATAGTCGTTGCTGGAGGCGCCGTAAGGGTCGGACCATTCGAGAAAGACGCCGAACCCTTTGCTTTGGAGCACGTTGTAGTCGGTGGCGCCGAAGCTGTGCACGGTGCCCTTGCCGGCCAGCGGGCCGGAGGCGGGACCATCGGCATTGTAATCGCCTTCCCAGGTACCCGAGCGATTGCTGTCGAGATTGCCCGAGTTCGCCGCCGAAGAGAAATACAGCGCCCCTGCCGCCGTCACCGTGTTGACCGCCTTCGCGATGATCGTGTCCTGGAAAACGCCCTCGAAATAGGTGTAGTCGTCCACGATGATGTCGCATCCGGCGGCCCGAAGAGCCACGATGTTGGCGGCCATCTGAACATCACCGGTACCCGCGGTAGCGAAGTAGAGAGTCGCACCGGGCGCCATGGAGTAGACGATTTCCAGCATGGCCGTGCCTTCATCGGGGCAATTCCTGCCGGGACAGGGTCCCGGGCCAGGATTTGACTGCCCCGGGAGGAGATTGATGAAAGGCGGCCACGGCAAGCGGCCAGCCAGTTGTTCTTCGGTTATGGTCGTCACGCCGTCCGACATCACGCCGATCTTCACGCCGGCCCCGGTCACGCCAAGCGTCTGGACCAGGTCCGCCCCATGAGCGATCACGCCGTTGGTGTCGGCTCCCACCAGGTGGGCGGAGTAGCCGGTGGATTTTTTCGTCGCCAAGGCGGGTAGCGCGCGTGTCAGCTGGTTTCGCACGTTGGCTTCTCGGCGAGCCAGGCTAGCGGGAAACTGCCCGTTGGTGTGGCCGAGTTGGGCCGGACTGATGAACATCACTTCGGATCTGGAGGCCAATGTCTCGGAGGCCGAGAGGGGAATCCAGGCGCGAACCGCCATGTATTGCGGCAAAGACGATTCCACCTGCCCGCCGAGCCCAACGATCGCGGTGAGTAGGCCAGAGGTAACGGGATTGGCTTTGATATCTACGTGAACGAGGTTATTCTTGTTAGTCTCGAGGATGGCGGGGGAGAAACCCGCCGTCAAACCCGTGGCAATCGCTCCCTGAGCGGCTTTGAGATTGTAAACGATCTGCGAGTCCAGTTTCCGTTGCGCAGGAGTTCGGTTCGCCTTCTCGTTGAGGAGAGCCTGGATCTGAGCCAGGGCGGAATCCGCCGGTTGCTGAGCGAATGCGGGAGAGCACACAGCGATGACCAGCGCCAGCGTCAGCAAGATCGAGCTTGGCCGCTTTTGATGCTTGGACATACAACCTCCTCGGGCGATGTGATCGCCGGCTGCTCGATATGCTGCCAGTAGGCACGTGGAGGTCGGTTAAGCCGGTCCGATCTCACTCTAACCGAGAACCTGCCGGAATTCAACACCAAACTAAGCGCTCAGTCGGTACAGCATGTCGCGTACGCCACTCACTTCAAATAGCGTCAGGAGGCGGTCGGGCGGGCCGACGATAGTGGTCGAGGCGCTGGCAGGGGATGTGGAGCCCCATGAGGGCGCCGAGGGGCGAACTCCTGAACGGTGGCTTGCAGGCCGTTCACCTGGAGCGAATCGCTGCCCAGAATTTGGCCGGCGTCGTAGATGCCGTAAAAGTTAGAAGCCGGGCAGCGGGCGCTGCTGAATCACTTTGCCCTGGAGCAATACCTCCCAGACAAACGTTTTGACCCTCCGGCCGACCGGATGAATGTCAAACTCGGGATCTTTTTCGACACACGCACGATGTGCCAAACCTTGCCGAAGCCATACGCGGATGCAGCCAGACAGACGACGAATATGGCTGTCTCGAGCCCTGTAAGGTGTACCATGGGGGTTCCGAAACTTGACTGTATCATGCAGTCAAGCGGGTGCACAGACCAACATCTAGCAGTCTTTATAGGAGGGAAATGATTTGCGTTTTCTAATGTCGGGAGCCGCCGGTTTCATTGGCTCTCACTTCTGTGACCGGCTGATTGCCGACGACCATAGTGTGGTTGCCTTGGATAATCTGATGACGGGCGCCACCAGAAACGTGGAGCACCTGCTCAAGCATCCGAATTTCGATTTTGTCGAATGCGACGTCGCGAAGGCGTTTACCACGGAGGGAAAATTCGATGCGGTTCTGCACCTGGCTTCTCTCGCCAGTCCGAAAGACTATCTGGAGCATCCGATCGAGACGTTGGAAGCCGGCTCCACCGGGACGCAGAACATGCTCGATATCGCGAAAGAGCACGGCGCCCGGTTTCTCCTGACGTCGACTTCCGAAACCTACGGCGATCCGCTGGTGCATCCGCAGGTGGAGACCTACTGGGGCAACGTGAACCCGGTCGGCCCGCGTTCCTGTTACGACGAGAGCAAGCGCTACGCGGAAGCGCTCACCATGGCCTACCACCGCGTGCATGGCGTACGCACCAACATTGCGCGCATCTTTAATACCTACGGCCCGCGCATGCAACTGCACGATGGGCGCGTGGTGCCGGCGTTTCTGGACCAGGTCCTGCGCGGCGAACCGATTACCATCTTTGGCGATGGCAGCCAGACCCGGAGCTTTTGCTACGTCAAAGATCTGGTGGAGGGCTTGTACAAGCTCATGCTGTCCGACGAGCGCTATCCAGTGAATCTAGGCAATCCGCAAGAATTGACCATCCTTGAGTTCGCCGAGCAAATCCGCCGCTTCACCGGCAGCAAAACTCCTCTGGTTTTCCAGCCGCTGCCGGAAGACGATCCGAAAAAGCGCCGTCCCAACATCGATAAAGCGAAGACAGTGCTTGGCTGGGAGCCTATCGTGTCCTTGGAAGAAGGTCTGCGCGAAACCGTCGCGTATTTTCAGGGGCGCCTCGAGCCGACGCCCGCATAAAATCCGGGACAGACGGAGATTTCCCGGATTTCCTGGATTAGTAATCTGAGAAACCTCCGTCTGTCCCGGATTTTCCCGTCTGTCCCGGATTTTCATGGATTTTCATCGCTCCAACTCCACTGGCTTAATCGGCATTACTTGTCCGGCGTTGTTCTTGCGCAGCGCTTCATTGAGCTCCGCAACGCCCTTGGACAGGAATTCGTTCACTCGGTTGACTTGCGCGGCGAGTTCCCCCTTTAGTTCTTCAAAGTGCTCCCTTTGGTAGGGCGTCGGCGCTACTAAAGAGCGATCGATGCCGCCGGCGAGTTGGCCCAGACGGTTGACGATCCGCGGGCCCATGCTGTAGCCGGGGATGTGGCTGGCGCGGATCAGCTTGTCTTCCATCGAGTTCAACTGCTGCAGGCGCTCATTCAAAGCGTTCACCAAATCCTTAGACGGCTGAAGCACGGCCACGCTTTTCTGGGTCTGCTGAAGTTGCTCTTTCATGGCGTCCACGATGCGCAGAGCGTCATTGCCGGCCGATTGCAAATCGCGCAGTTTGAGACCGTATTGGTATTGCGCCAGCAGATCGGCCGCGCTCACCTGCACCGTGGGATCGACGCGCACCTCCAGTGGCTTTTGAATGGTGACGCCCGCGGCCACTAACCGAACGGCGTACTTGCCCGGAAGCACCTGCGGTCCACGCGGCGGCGGACCAAACTCTCCTTCGTCATCGTCGTCCGATTTTTCCCTGCGAGGGCGCGGCCCGTCCACGCGCAAATCCCAAACCGTGCGATTGAGGCCCGCGTCCTTGGGCGGCTCCTTGAGCTCGCGAATCACCTTGCCAGAGCTGTCGAGAATCTCCACCTTCACCGGGCCGCTGTCTTTCAAATAGTAAGTGACATACGCGCCGTACGGAGGGTTGGAAGCGTTGAATCCCTTGTTGCCGTACCCATAACGCGATTGCGGAATGCCGTCATAACGCGTGGCCGGACGCATGTCGAAGAGAAACGCGGACTGCGCGAGGACCTCTGGCTTCATTTGCTGAATGGGCGTGGCGTCATCCAGAACCCAGATGCTGCGCCCATGCGTGCCGAGCACCAGATCGTTTTCGCGCGGATGAATCAGGAGATCGCGCACCGCAACTGTGGGAAGGTTTTTGAGATGCAACCGCATCCATTGATTGCCGCCGGTGTAAGAGACCCACAGACCGAGTTCGGTTCCCACATAGAGGAGGTCGGGATTCTTTGGATCCTCTCTCACCACCCAGATGTAGTTTTTCTCCGGCAGATTGCCGGCGATATTGGTCCAGGTTTTTCCGCCGTCGGTTGTTTTGTACAGATACGGATGCAGATCGTCGAACCAATGGTGTTCAAACGCCACATAGGCGGTATTGGCCGCGGTGCGCGAAGGTTCGATGGAAGCGATCTCGGCAAACTTCGGCACGCCCGGGACGCGGCCGGTGACGTTGGTCCAGCTCTTGCCGCCATCGGTGGTGAGTTGCAGGTTGCCGTCGTCGGTTCCCGCCCAGATCAGCCCGGGTTGCACGGGTGACTCCGCAATCCGGACCACGGTGCAGTGATATTCGGCGGTGGTGTTCTCGGTCCAGACAGTGCCAACACTTCCGATCTTTGCGGGATTGTTGGTGGTGAGGTCCGGGCTGATGGGCGTCCAGGCTTTGCCGAAATCGGTAGTCTTGAAAATGACGTTACCGCCGAAGTAGACGGTGTTCTTATCATGCGGGGAACGCACGATGGGCGCGTTCCAATTGAAGCGGTATTTCAACTCACCGGCCGGCCCGCCATCGTTGCGGCGAGGTTGCGGGCTGACGTCCTGCTGTTCCTTGGTACGCAGATTGGTACGGACGATGCCGCCGCCCTGGTTCTCGGAAAGAAACAGATCGGGATCGTCGGCATTGGCGACCACGTGGAAGCCATCGCCAAAACTGATCATCTCCCAGTCGCCGTTGCGAATCCCGTTGAACTTGGTGCGCGACGGGCCGTTGTGGGTGCCGTTGTCCTGCAGGCCGCCACTAACGTGGTAGAAGGGCTCGCGGTTATCGGCGTAAATCTGATAGAACTGGCCGAGCGCGAGGTTGTCCACAAACTCCCAGGTTTCGGCCCGATCATAGGAAACAGCGATGCCGCCGTCGTTGCCTTGCCAGATGCGCGCGGGATTCTTGGGATCGATCCACACGGTGTGATGATCGCCGTGGATCTGCTGCGAAATGTGTTTCCATTCTTTGCCGCCATCGATCGACATGTAGAGCGACATGGCGATGGCATACAGGCGATTCTCGTCGGTGGGGTCGATCTGCATGTGGCAGTAATAGAGACCGCGGCCGACTACGTCGGGGTTTTTGGTCATCATGCGGAAATGGTCGCCCCGGTCGTCTGAACGATACAGCGTGCCTTCGTTCGATTCACCGATCACATAGACCACGTTGGGACTGGAAGGAGCGACTTTTACGCCCAGCCGGCCCCATTTCTTGGCGAGGCCATGCTCGAGCTTGTTCCAGGAATGCCCGCCGTCGAGCGAACGATACGCGCCGGTTTTGTCGTCACCGCCATCGGAAAACGTCCACGGACGCCGTTCAAATTTCCACATGGTGGCATAGAGGATGTTGGGGTTGCCGGCGTCGATGTCCATGTCCGCGGCGCCATGCTCCGCATCGATGTAGAGCGATTTCTTCCAAGTCTCGCCGCCGTCGGTCGTCATAAAGACGCCGCGTTCTTCATTAGGCCCGGTGTTGTGGCCGAGCGCCGCGACGTAGGCAATGTTGGTGTTCAGCGGATTGATGACGATGCGCGAGATGTGCCGGCTTTCTTTAAGCCCCAGATTGCGCCAGGTCTTGCCGCCATCGAGCGTCTTGTACACGCCATCGCCGAAGGACACGCTGTTGCGCGCGTTGGCCTCGCCGGTGCCCACCCACACGACGTCGGGGTTGTGCGGGTCCACCGCGATTGCGCCGATCGAGATGGTGTTCTCATGATCGAAAATGGGCGTCCAGGAGGTGCCTCCGTTGATGGTTTTGAAAAGGCCGCCAGAAGCGGTGGCGGCATAAACCATCGCCGGATTGCCGGGAACCCCGGCGATGTCGGTGGTACGCCCGCCCATGCTGGCAGGCCCAATGCTCCGGTATTCCAACCGGTCGAAGAGAGACGGCGTGATTTGCGCGGAGAGCGCAGCGGCGGTGGCCAGGCAAAGTAGCGAAGCGCGGAAGGGCATTTAGGCAACAGGATACTACTCTCCTGCCCCATCGAAGTAGGCACTAACTTAGCCATGCCGTTCTGGTAACAGCCTCTGTGCTCGCAGCTCCAGCCTCCACCGTGGACGGCGATGCTGATTTAGAAGCTGCAAGTCACGCCGTCGCGGTGACGGAGGGCTTCTCATATTGTGCCGTAGCGGCCTGGAAGCCACAAAGGTCCGCCAGGGCATGAGAAAAAATATCGACAGGACTTCCGGAAGATTGTTTGGTCAGCGAAGGATCCGATGACGGAAGGTCGACACTTCCCCGGCCAGAAAGAACGAGGCGATTCAGCTCCCTTTCAATTATCCTTCTCTCGTTCGAGAATCTTCTTGATGTCTCGCCGCCCGTGCAGAACGCGAACGACGCGCAAGGTGTCACGCTGAACAATATAGAAGATGAGGATGTCTTCAAAGCTTTCACAGCCCAGAAACGCAGTCCGGCGAGGGTTGGGTTCTTGAGCTGTTTCGGCGCACCCAGATGCGGCATTTTGCACAGCGCCTCAATCGATGTATCCACGACGTCGAGAAAGCGCGCAGCGACATCGAGCGGCGTGGCCTGCAACAGGTAGTGTCTAACTAAACTGCCGAATGATGTCATCCTTCGCTGCCGGGCGGATGACGTGTTTCAAGAGCGCTTCTTCCGGCTCTGGTGTTTCTTTGCGAGGTCCAAAACCTCAGCCTTAAGGTCCTTCCAGAAAGCGCGTGTCAGCGGAACGTCTGCGCCGCCCGACGCAAGACCCTCGAGAAGGAGAGCTTCGAGCCGGGCTTCCTCGTCGCGTTCCTGTGCCTCCCGCAGCAAAGAGCGGAAGTATTCGCTGACATTGCCGTAGCCCTTGGTTGCGAGCTGTTGGTCAATAAATGTCTTCAGGGTTTCCGGCAGCGAGATCGTAACGGTCGTCATATTGAGCCCCCTATCGGCGCTTCTTCCACTCTACCAACTATAAGAATAGTTCTCAATAGATAGGAGGTCGAGTTAGGCGACCAGGGCCCGCACACGAGGTCGGCTATCGCCAATAATGCGCCTCCTCCGTTACTGAAAGCACGTCGCGCTTCTTGCGGTTTGGGGTTTCGGATTTGAATGCCCGTTGTCCGGCACCTTCGCTGGAATTTCTCAACGACTCCCGCGGCCTGAGTGGCTCCGGGAAGTCCCGCGCCCTTTACCCCCACTTCGTTGTAGACTGTTTTGCCTCAGCTGGAAATGGAGAGGTCGTTCAGCCGTTAAGATAACGGAGAGAACGCGTGAAAAAGACAAGGAAGCACTACACGGCCGAAGAGAAGGTGGCCATCCTGAGGCGGC
>Ga0075017_100002267_pt1 | contig 11972 bp, 11 predicted proteins | sample AleBraG_ABR_2012_FD_71475 | JGI IMG/M metagenome (GOLD analysis project Ga0075017, IMG submission 71475) | Freshwater sediment microbial communities in response to fracking from Pennsylvania, USA - Alex Branch Run_MetaG_ABR_2012 | ecosystem: Environmental > Aquatic > Freshwater > Creek >...
TACGAAATCCGGCTGCAGCCAGCGCTTCGAGCGTGGGCACGGCAAATTGCGGTGTACCGCAGAACACAAGATCGAGCGATTGAGTCATTCAGTGATTGAGTCATTGGGCGATTACAGCAAACCGAATTTCAATGACTCAATGGCTCAATCTCTCAATCACTCAATTTCTACCACTCTCCCGCTTTCATCAACTTCCGAATCTTGCGCTTCATCAGATCGCGCTTCAATGCGCTGAGATGGCTGATGTAGAGCTTGCCATTGAGATGATCGGTCTCGTGTAGAAAAGCGCGGGCGAGCAGTTCCTCTCCGGTCTTTTCGAAGATTTTGCCATGAACGTCCTGCGCGCGAACGGTCACCTTGTTGGGCCGCGTTACATTTTCGCGGAAGTCAGGAATGCTGAGGCACCCTTCACTCTGCGTGTGCTTCCCTTCCTTATGAATGATTTCAGGGTTGATCAGGACGAGTTTGGCCTTCGGATCTTCCTTGAACGTCACATCGACGACCGCAATGCGGCGGCCGATGCCGATCTGCGGCGCAGCCAGACCGACACCATGCGCGGCATACATGGAGTCGAACATGTCCTCGATCAGCTTTTGCAGCTCTTCGTCGAAGACTGTGACTGTGTCCGAGGGCCTCTCGAGAACAGGGTTTCCGAACTTTACGATGGGATAGATCATCAGTAGTTTTTCAATTGCTGGCGGTAGCCTGCAAAATTTCTGAGAGTTTCAATCATCGAGTCGCCGCCAAATTTTTCCAGCGCGCAGCGGGCAAGGGTCAATGCCACCATGGCTTCAGCTGCCACTCCGGCGGCCGGTACCACGCACACGTCCGAACGCTCATAGGCGGCCTCGACCGGCTTGCGGGTGGAAAAATCGACCGACTGCAAAGGACGGCGCAACGTGGAGATCGGCTTGAGGTATCCGCGCACGCGAATCTCTTGGCCATTGGAAACACCACCTTCGATTCCTCCGGCATGGTTGTGGTTGCGAGAGAAAGCAGTGAAGCCGGACTCAGCGCTGTACCCAATTTCGTCATGCACGGCCGACCCGGGCGCGAATGCGGAAGCCACTCCAGCCCCAATTTCCACCGCCTTGACCGCCTGCAATGACATCACGGCAGCGGCGAGCATGGCGTCGAGACGCTCGTCCCACTGCGCATACGTGCCCAACCCCGGCGGAACCTGATGCGCCACGACTTCGAAAACTCCTCCGACGGAATCGCCGGTCTTAAGCACCTTGTCCACTTCGCCTTTCATGCGCTGTTCCGCTTCCGCGTCGGCGCAGTTGAGCAGCACATCCTCGCGATCGTACAGCGGGCGGATGTCTTGCCAGGGAATTTCATCTTTCAGGGAGACTCCCCCGGTGGCGACGACGTGGCTAAGGACTTCGATTCCGAACTCACGCAGAAAAAGTTTCGCGATAGCGCCCATCGCAACTCGGGCAGCTGACTCTCGGGCCGACGCGCGTTCCAGGACATAGCGAGCTTCGGGAAAGTTATATTTCAAGGCTCCCGCCAGATCCGCGTGCCCGGGACGAGGAGACTTTACACTCTTGTGCTTGCTGGGATCGCCCTCTTCTACAGGCAAGGATTCCTGCCAGTTCTTCCAATCGCGATTTTCGAGCTGAATGGAGATGGGCGAGCCGATGGTCTTCCCCTGCCTCACGCCGGAGAGTATGTGGGCCGTGTCCCGCTCGATCCGCATCCGGCCACCGCGGCCGTAACCCTGCTGGCGGCGCCAGAGCTCGCGGTCGAGGAATGCCTGCTCGATTTTCAATCCAGCGGGCAAGCCACTGAGAAAGGCGATCAGAGCTTCGCCGTGCGACTCTCCGGCTGTGAAGTAGCGCAACATAAATTTTCGATTGTACCTGATGCGGCGGAGGGAAAAATTCGAAGTTCGGTGTGATGACAAGAATCTGTCTGTAAAACACCCGCCCGAAGCCGATTTTGCCGCAGCCAGGCCTCGTGAAGAGTACAATTGAGGAACGGTTCCCCCGGATTTTCAGGGCTGGAATCACCCGCGCCGCTCCGCAACATTTTCTCGCACAGGAGTCATGATGTCCTCCCCACACGAGCACGTCGAAGGAACGTCACAGTTCCCAAAAATTCGCTGCGTCCTGGTTCATGACCACATTCTGCTTCGTCAGGGCCTGCGTCGTCTGCTCCAGGATGAACCGGACCTGGCGGTGGTCGCGGAAGCCGGAAGCGCGCCGGAAGCCCTGCTGACCATCTTCGAACATCATCCGGATGTGGTGATTACAGATGCGCGTGTTTTCGAGTGCGGCGCGGATGAGGCGAGGCAAATCATTTTGCAAGCTTCACCGCTCAGCCGGGTGGTGTTCCTGGCGCAGACTGACGAACACGATGCTGGGCAGCCAATACGCCAGACCTCGGCAGAAGAATTGATCGAAATGGTCAAGGAAATTCACCATCGCGGCCAGCCCACGATGAAGCTCCTGCCGGGCCGGTTGCAATTAGCCGATGAAAGGGTGAGAGCTCGAACCCGCGAATTGACGGCGCGCGAACGCGAGGTCTTGCGATTGCTCGCGGAGGGCAGGACCGTCCGCTCCGCGGCGGAGACTCTTGGATTAAGCGCGAAGACCGTGGAAGCGCACAAATTCAACCTGATGCGCAAGCTCGGGATTCACAACAAGGCAGAACTGGTGATGTGGGCCATTCAAGAGCGCGTTCTGAAGCTGCCTGTGAACTTCTAACCCCTACTGCTGCGCCGCGGCCCCAGCCAATTGCGCCAGGCTGGAAACGGTCAGGTCGGGCCGGGCCTCGGCAGCTTTCACGGCTCCCACTCCCGGCCGCGCCGATGGCCGGTTTACCCTCACCGTAGCGAGACCGAGAGCCTGGGCCGGAATCACGTCGTGATAGATGCTCTGACCTACGTGCAGCACACGATGTGCCGGAGCCTGCACTCGACTTAGCGCCAATTCAAACATTCGTAGCGAAGGCTTGTAAGCCTGCGCCTGTTGTGCGGTGATCACGTCGTTGAAGGCGACTCCAAGCTGCGGACAGGTGGTGGCGAACAGATCGTCATCGATATTGGAAAGAATGGCCAGTCTAAAACGCGATTTTAGCCGCTGGAGCGCCCCAACGGTGTCGGGCCAGGGCTTCCATGAGGGCAGCGAAGCGGGCAGCGAGCGCACTTCTTCTTCGGTAGGACTGAAGCCAAGCTCGTTCCCAAACTCCCGCACTACGGATTCGAGTACCTCACGATAAGGACGAAATGGGCCAGCTTCGGCCTGCTGCTCGAAATCTCCATACAGCTTAAGAAGCGTAGCATCATCCAAGTCCCTCCGATGGGCGCCAAGAATCCGCTGCAGCGCCGTGAGAATCCCCGTCTCCCAGTCAATGAGCGTGCCGTAACAGTCGAAGGTGAGAATTTCGAAGCGGCTGAACTCGAGCATCGTGACCCGGTCCCCTATTTCTTGGTGTTGAAGCTCCAGCGCGTGGCATTGTTGGGAAAATCTTTTTCCGTCCATGCCAGCACGCGCTGAGGCCGCACCGAATACAGAACCGTCTCCGGCGAGACCATCAGCGGCATCTGATATTTCGCGCGCGAAGCAGAGTCTATTTTCTTAAGCGTAGACTTCTCAGCCGGGCCCACCTCAACGACAGTTCCTTCCAGGATGACCACATCGTCCCCGGATTCGAGATGGATCGAAACCGCCGGATTGTGGGCCAGGTTGCGCGCCTTTCGGGATGCGCGGCCGGTTCCGAAATACAACTGGCCATCCATCCAGAAGCCCCAGACAGGAATGGAATGCGGCCGCCCATCGGGTCGCGCCGTACATATCCAGTAACTGCGCGATTTTCCGAGCCTCTCTTCCGCGTGACTGAATGGCAGATAGTCCTTGCGCTTTTTCAGACCGTAATCCGCAGGCATATCGGGCAGGCCTACTGAGGCTGTTGGATTCGAAGATTTCTGCGGGCGCTTCAGCGCGGTTTTCGCTTTGGGCATGGGCTTGCCGCCTCGCTCGGCAAGATCACTTTAATGCCGAGGTTCGAGGCCGGGCAAGGTGGGAATCGGCTCAGAAGACTCCAGAGAATCGATTTCGGCAGGTGGCGCCGCGCTGGGCTCCTCCGGGGGCGCCGGCTTCTTTGGGGCAAGGAACCTCTCAGTGTTCAGAAGAGGGCGTCCTAGCGAAGGGTTATAGCTGGTCCACGGACCGTCCATGGCGGACTCGCGTTCAAACTGCGCGCGCATCGCTTCCATCTTCGAATCGAGGTCGTCAAGATAATGCAGCAACAGTGCCTCAGGGAACATGGGCAACTTGGGCGACCCGAATTCATATTCCCCATGATGGCTGATGATGAGGTGCTCGACCAGAGTCTTCAGTTCATCGGGAAAGCCGGGCACGAGCACGAGCTTATTCTGCAGCATCTCCAATTCGATGATCATGTGGCCGAGAAGCTGGCCCTTGGTCGTGTAGGAGAACGAGCGGTTGTAAGTAAGCTCGTGAATCTTGCCGATGTCGTGCAGGAAGGCGCCGGTCAGAAGCAGGTCGCGATTGATCTGCGGATAGTTCCGGCACATCAGGTCGCAGGAGCGAAACAGGGAAACCACGTGATCCAGCAGGCCGCCGATGTAGGCGTGATGGAGCGTTTTCGCTGCCGGCGCGTTGCGATAAGCCGCTGCGATCTCCGGATCCGCCATGAACGCATGAATCAGCGATTTGAGGTGCGGATTCTGAATGGTCGAAACGAACTCCGTCAGCGTCCGCCAGAGCCCGTCGATGTCCTTGGCGGTTTTTGGCAGATAATCATCGAACTCGATCTCGGTATCGCCCAGCTTCCGCAGCTTGTGGATGGTGAGCTGAAAGCGCTGTTTGTACTTGTTGATCAGGCCCTTAATCTTGATGAAGTCATCCTGATCGAAGCCGTCGAGCACTTCCTCGACGTTGTCCCACATCTTGGCTTCGATCTGGCCGCTGCGATCGCCGAGAGTCAAGGCAAGGTAAGGCTCGCCGCTCTTCTTGGGCTTGATCTGCTTGACCACGACGACGAAGCTTGAGGTGATGATCTTGTTCTCGTGGCGGGCGCAGTCGCAGATGTAGAAATCCTTCATGAGTTGTTCCGCATGAGTATAAAGCACCTACGGTCGAACCAACTCAGAGGATACCCAGCTTTTTCTTTCTCTTTTTTCCCAGCTTCTTGGCATCCGTCCCTTTGGGCGCGGCGGTTTCGATCGGCTTGGTTTCGTTCGGGCTGGCGCCTGAGTCGACAAAACCGGGCTTGATGTCGATATAGGCATCTTCCCGCAGCTTGGTCAGATACACGCGCAGCGCCGGCTGCAGCTTTTGGTAATAAAGCGCGTCCTGGATCTTGGGAAGAACATCTTTCATCTCCGGAACGCCAGCCATCTGGTGGTCATCCACCCGCAAGATCACATATCCCTGCTTGGTGCGGATGACATCGGTGACGTCGCCGGCCTTCATGGCGAAGGTCTTGTCTTCCAGTTCTTTCGCAAGTTGGCCGCGCTTGAAGGTGCCGAGCGCGCCGCCCTCGGCAGCCGAGGGGCCGTCGGAATTCTTCTTGGCGACCTCGTCGAACCCGGCGCCTGCCCGAATCTGCTTCAGCAAATCATTCGCTTTGGCCTCGGCAATTTTCAGGGCTTCGGCCTCCGCAGCCTGCTTGGCGGCGTCGTCCGGCTTGTCAGAATTCGGGCCTGCGCCGGCCGCAGGCGCATCTTTTGGCGCCTCCGGCGCTACCTTCGGCGCAACCAGGATTTCGCTCAAGCGAATCGCTTCCGGCTGTTCCAATTCACTCTTGTGCTCGTCGTAGAACTTCTGTTCTTCGTCTTTGCTGAGGGCGAGATGGCCCCCGACCTCTTCGCTGATCACCTTTTGCGTAATGATCTGGTTACGCATGTTCTGCTGGAAATCCTCCCAGGAGATGCCTTGCTTGGTAGCCTCTTTCTCGAGATCCTCGATGGACTCCAGCTTCATGTCTTTGCGCATCTGGTCTTCGCGCTTGATGAGGTCGGTATCGCCAGTGATGCCAATATCCTTGCCCTTTTGCAGAAGGAGTTGCTGATCGATCAGATCGCGCAGCACGTCCTTTTCCCGCTCCGTGTAGGCCTTGTCGGCGTTCGCGGGATCCTGCTGTTTGACTTCGTCCTTGAGTTGGTCTTTGCTGCGGGCGAATTCTGAGCGTGTGATGATCTGATTGTTGACGCGGGCGATGATCTCTTCCACAACCTGTCCGGCCGCGAGAGCGGGCAGGCAGGTCAGCGCGATAAGGGTAAAAGCAAGTTTTCTCATAGGGTGCAAACGGCCGCCTTAACTGCTGGACTGGCAGGCAGAAGGCCTGAGCTTTTTCGTTATTTTACTACTACCAGTGGCCATCTTAATCGTTAGACGGCCTATTCATGGCAAACGTTGGATGGGGCCAATCATCCCGTGCGTACCAGCGCCAGTGCGGTACGGTCGTCAATTAGAGGCGTTTTACAACTGAACTCGTCCGCCGCGTTCAAAATCGAGGTACACAGCGACTTGGCGTCTGTTGGCGGAGCGGACAACAGAACCTGCTTGATGCCCTCAAGGCCGAACTCGTGGTTGGACTGGCCGCGAGCGCTGCACTCCACTACTCCGCGAGAAACGAGAACAAGCGCCGCATTTTTGGCCACGCCCACCGTGGGAGAGTCCTGCGTGGCGTGCGAGAACAACCCCAAAGGAAGGCCAGTGGAACGAATCTCAGACACTCCCGAGTCATCGCGAAGTAGTCCCGGCGTGTGTCCGGCATTGGTATAACAAAGCGTCCCGAACTTTTCGTGATAGCAACCGATAAACGCCGGGCAGGAATGAACGCCGTGGGACGCCTCGATCAGACCGCGATTGATCTGGATGCTGAGATGGGTCATGGCGTCGGACTCGTTGATATCCGGGCCGGAGAATAATTCGGAGCCTGCGGTGCGAAAAATCTCCTGCGCCTTGTTCAGCAGATTACGGGTTTCTTCACGACGTCCGGCAACGTCCAGAAGTCCGAACAGGACACGCTCGGGACTGACGCGCACGGAGTCGTAGAAATCACCTGCGATGCGGTTGCCCGCGAAGACCGCAGCGATATCCGCTCCTTCGATCTTCGGGAAGACGGTTGGAGCTGGCTCGTTAAGCTGAACCTGAGGGGCGCGGGAGCGGAAAAGAGGGCACATGGGACTTCCCACCGAAGCTAGCACAGGAATCTGGACTGGGCAAACCAGGCCCGATCCAAAATGGGAATCACTATTCGCCGTATTTGTCGGCTAAATATCGAGCCAGATCGGTTTCGAACTGCCCATAGTCGGAGTGAATGGTGGCCCGCAGCGCGGCCTCTGTGGAATTGCCCTGGCTCAGCCGCTGCAGAATGCGTTGGACGTCGCTCATGCCATAGGTGTCGTTGATGTAGGACACCGCGGCCAGCGATTCGGCATAGGCAACGTAGGCTTGTGCACCGGAGAAGCTGATGAAGCTGCCCTCCAGCGCATTGAGAGGAATATTCTGTTGCGACTTGAAGAGCACGGCGAGCGGGCGGCCCTCACTGCCGAGGCTCTTGGGCTCGAGGAGCTGCGCGATTCCCTCATGCAGCCAAGGCGGACAGCGCCCGCCGGAAAGCTGCGTAATAAACGAGTGTGCCAGTTCGTGCTTCAGAACATGAGCCAGCTCAGATGTCATCGAACTCAGGCCGCTGACCGGGATGCGCAGCTTGCCATCATTGATTGCTCCCGACCACGTCGGCGCGTGAGTCACATCGAAAAACGCCTGCTCGGTGTACAACGTCACGACTATGCTGTCGCGAGGCGGATTGCCGAGGTCGCGAACCAGATCGTCGTAGTCCGACTCGAGAACCTGCAGAATCTGCGCGCGGAATGCTTCCGAAGTCTGCTTTCCTTCATAGTGCAGAACGAAGTGACTGCTCTCATGCTGAATGAAATCGGATTCGACGTTTTCTTCCCGCTGTGCCTTCGCCAGAAATTGCTGCACGGCCGGATCAGGCCGCAGTTCCAGAGAACGCTTCCAGGATGTGACGGCTTCCCGGGTGCGGTCGGAAGCAAATTGAGCATAGCCGAGCATGGTGTAGGCGTCTGGCGATTCCGGAGCCGAGCGCACCGCACGCTGCGCATAAGGAACTGCCTGAGCGGCGCTGCCGGTTCGCACCAGCACCGCGGCGTAATAAGTAAGGATGGTCGAGTTATCGGGCTGGAAGCGCAGAGCAGTCTCGAAATAGCGTCGCGATTGTGCGATGTTGCCGTGATCGAACTCGAACTTTCCGGCGATAAAGTTCGCCGTCGCGCTCAATTCGGCATTTCCTTTGCCTTCCAGAGCCGTCAATACATCTGGATCGACTTTGCCTTCCTTCACAATCTGGACGAAGACTGCTCCTTCATTGGCCAGACTGTCGGTAGGAGTAAAGGTGGGAAGATTGGCGGCCTTGCCCGAGGCGGATGCCGCATGGGTAGGCATTCCTCCAGCATCGATGCGTTCGACCAGGGACTTCGGGATGGCGTAAGAATCATCCCCCAGTTCGTATTCGTAATGGCTGCCATTTTCGCGGACGTGATCGGCCACGATTACGCGGCCATTCTTCAAATGAATCGTATCCGCCGAAGCTACGCCCAGGGCAGCCAGAAGCATCACAACAATGACAGGCGCACGCATTCAGGCGCATTCTAACAACGTGCGACGGGGCCGAGACATGACGAAGGTACTACCCGGAATGCGCGGGTTGCGGTCCGCACTGGCGATTGCGTTGATCGCAGCTGCCATCGGCGCGAAGCCGGGCTCGTGCCAGAGCGCACCGAACAAGCCGGTGGACAAGCCAGCTGAGGCGCTCTATTTGCAGCTAGGGCAGGTCGGTCTGGATCCCACGCAGGTGTACCAGGTGCGGGGCGCATCCTTCGAACGGGCTTCGATTCACATCACCTTGGAGGACGGCACCATTGCCTTCACCCAGAACGTGATGGGCCGCGTCACCGGCGCCTTCTTCGAAGGAGACGGCGAGATCTTGCTCCCCCCACCAAATGATGTCGAACGAAGATCGATGAGCCTGTTCACGGGCATGGCTATTCTGGAGCAGCACTTCGCCACCGCCTACTTCCGCTTCAATGACGATGCCGTAACTGAATTGAGGCCGGACCTGCGCGAGACGGACAACAAACAGGAATTTGTCGACCACTGGAACGCAACGGCCAGGAATCTGGCAAACTCCGACGCCATGCGATTGCTGATTACCTTCAGCCGCATGCTCCCGCAGATGGGGAAACAGGCGGCTAACGGTGCGCAGGCGGACAAGCGCGATCGTTATTTTCACGCCCGCCTGCTGGGGGCTCCCCTCGGAGTTTTCGACGTCACCTTCGATTCACTCTTGTCCGAACAAGTTCAGGCGGGCCAGGCTAAGCCGGCGAAGGACGGCAATACTTACTACGACGTCTGGACATCGTTCGCCTTGCCTGAAGCAGCCGGTGCGAAGCCAGAGGTTAGTCCCGCGAATAACAGGGATCTCGAAGAACCGCAAGACTGGGTCACGATTAAACGCTACGCCATCAAGACCGAAGTCCAGCCGCCGAAGCAGATTCATGCCCGCGCCCGGTTGGCACTCGAAGCCACAGAAAACGGCCGCCGCATGCTGTTGTTTGAGCTGTCACGATTCCTTCAAGTGGAAAACGTCAAGCTCGATGGGCAAGCGGTTGAGTTTATTCACAATCCGGCCATGGAGGGGACTCAGCTATCCAGGCGGGGAAATGACGTGGTGGCGGTGATTCTGCCCGAGTCCACGAAAAAAGGGCAGAATCTGGAATTGGAATTTATCTACGGCGGCGAAGTTCTGGCCGAAGCAGGTGGAGGATTGCTCTACGTCGGCGCTCGCGGAGCCTGGTATCCGAATCGCGGCATGATGATGACCGACTACGACCTCGAATTCCAATACCCGCAAGGGTGGACCCTGGTCGCGACGGGAAAAGCAACGCCGGTCTCATCAGAAACCGAGGCTGCCAAGGCGAAAGGTGAACTGGCGTCTCACTGGGTTTCCGAAAGACCGATCCCCTTAGCTGGATTCAATCTCGGCAAGTATCGCGTCGCCACTGCGCGCGCCGGCGATGTCAACGTCGAGACGTACGCCACCAAAGGCGTCGAGCGGGATTTTCCCAACGCAGCCATTCAGATCATCGAGCCCAAACCGTCCGATCCGACCGCACCGCTTCCGGCGATAGAGGTCCCGTACAATCCTTCGCCGGCGCGGAACGAAGAGAGCGTGGCCCAGTCCGCGGCGCATGCGGTCGCCTACTTTGCCGCGCGCTTTGGTCCCTTCCCCTATAGTCATCTGGCGTTAACGCAGATGCCCGGACGTGAGAGTCAAGGCTGGCCCGGGCTGGTGTTCCTTTCTTCCTACGCGTTTCTCTCCCGGCAAGAGCGCGAACAGATGCACTACCATCCCAATCGAATTCTGCTGCAGGAGTTGATTCCTGCCCATGAAACCGCGCACCAGTGGTGGGGAGACCTAATCAGCTGGCAGAGCTACCGGGATCAGTGGTTCTCCGAAGGCCTGGCGAACTATTCCGCCTTCATGATGCTGCAGGAGAAAGATCCAAGCGGATTCCGCCAACTCATGGAGGAGTACCGGCGGGACCTGGTGACGCCCGACAAAGACGGCATGACTCCCAAGGATGCTGGTCCGGTGACGCTGGGAGGCCGGCTGGAGTCGTCTCATTTCCCAGGCGGATATGATGCGATCAGCTATGGCCGCGCCACTTGGCTGTTTCACATGCTGCGCACGATGCTGGATGATGCCGCGGGGTGGGATGGACGCAAGGACACTTCGGAAGAACCCTTTATTCGGGCCCTGCGGAATCTGCGTGAGCGCTACGCCGGCCGGTCCATTACGACGCGCCAGCTCCTGGACGTATTCGCCGAAAATCTGCCCCTTACCCTGCGCTATGAAGGCAAGAACTCTCTGGACTGGTTTCTCGATGGCTGGGTGAATGGGACATCCTTGCCGAAGCTGGAATTGAAAGGAGTGAAGTTCGCTCCCAAAGGCGCGGGGCTGGTCGTTACTGGGACCATTCTTCAGAAGGATGCGCCGAAGGATCTGGTGACCTCGGTGCCTTTGTACGGAGTTACATCCGGCAAGCAATCCGTATTCCTGGGTCGAGTCTTTGCCGATGGTGACGAGTCTTCGTTTCGACTGAATGCTCCCGCGACCGTACACAAGATCTTGCTCGATCCGGAGCAGACAATTCTGACGAGTCCAAAGTAGAGGACGTTCCACCGAAGGTCGGTCCCAAAATGGTCGCCGATCCCACCTTGGTTTCCGGAAATGACCTCAAGATTCTCTTGCCTTGCGAAATTGGCTCCCCAACTCTCTCATTTGAATCGTCTAACCCGAATCGCGAAGCATGGCACTCCATCTGCTTCACGGTTATTGCCTGAGCACCCGAGATTAGACAAGCGATTCGCGAGGCAAGCGCCATGTACATCCAAGCCGCAGAAATCGAGAACACCCATCCAACGGTTGAGATCGCGAAGCAAGAAAAAAACAGTCCACTGGGAACGATCCTTCTGGTCGAAGACGAGGCGTTCGTGCGCGAAGTAACGACCGAAGTGCTGCAAGCGGCGGGATATCGCGTGTTGGGCGCGACCAATGCACGCGAGGCCATGCAGGTGTATGAGCATCAATTTGGTTTTGTCGATCTGCTGCTCACGGACGTGGTTTTGCCGGGCGAAAGTGGCCGGGTGCTGGCGCAGAAGCTTCAGCGAAATAATCCCACGCTTCCGGTTCTGCTGATTACCGGCTATGGCGACCAGATGATTCCGGAGCGGGCGAATGAGAGTGAGTGCTTGCCGAAGCCATTCTCCAGCACAGCGCTATTACAGCGCATCCGGCAGATGCTGAATGGAATGAATTGAGGGGGTGAAGGTCCGCTCACGCCCGCTTGCGGTAATGGGTGGCCTGCAGGATTTGAGTGTGGATCTGAGAGAGCGGAACCACGCGTC
>Ga0075017_100002268_pt1 | contig 11971 bp, 14 predicted proteins | sample AleBraG_ABR_2012_FD_71475 | JGI IMG/M metagenome (GOLD analysis project Ga0075017, IMG submission 71475) | Freshwater sediment microbial communities in response to fracking from Pennsylvania, USA - Alex Branch Run_MetaG_ABR_2012 | ecosystem: Environmental > Aquatic > Freshwater > Creek >...
CGGGTGCTCCTGGACGTTACCGGCGAGGTGTGGTTCTGGCGGGGACCCTCGCCGTACCACTTCGTCACGGTCGACGACGACGTCGCGGCAGCCCTGACGGCGACCGCGGCCGCCGTCACCTACGGCTGGGGCATGATCCCGGTGCGCGCCGAGCTCGGCGCCACGGAGTGGACGACGTCGCTGTTCCCCAAGGACGGCCGCTACATCGTGCCGCTGAAGGACAAGGTGCGCGACGCGGAGGGTGTCGACGTCGGTGACGTCGTGACCATCCGGCTCTCGATCGACGTCTGACCGGGGCCGCGCACCGATGGGGTGTCACCCCAGGTCACCGCACCGGCGGTGCAGCCAGAAGCCCGACACACCCAGTGAGGGTCGCCCCGGCCCGGTCAGTGCGGCTTGAGCAGGATCTGCAGCGAGATCACGAACAGCCCGACCGCTCCCCCGCCGAGCCCCGCGACCAGCAGGCGCACGCCGCGGATCCCGGCGCGATGGGCCGCCACCCACGTGAGCACCGCCAGCGTGGCGACGCCGGTCCACAGGACCGCAGCGATCGTGCGCCGCTCGTCGAAGGGGCTGACCCACCCGAGCCCGAGGACGAGCAGCGGAGGGACGGCAGCGAGCAGGATCGTCAGCTGTCCGCGCGCGAGGCTTCCCCACTCGGCGGCGGTCAACGGCCGCTGCACTCGATAGTGCTCCTCGATCCCCTCGGAGAACAGGTGCGCGACCGCCAGCGCCGCCAGCGGCGCGACGATCACGACGGCCACCCCGAGGAAGCTGGTGAGCCCGGCCCAGCCGTCGTAGACGGCGAGCACGGACATGAGCACCACGGTCGCGTAGACGACCCGCTCGAGACGCACCTCGAGCGGACCGAGGTGCAGGTGCTCGGGATCCTCGGCCACCGCCGAAGTCTGCCTCATGGCTGCTCGGCCAGCCCGTCCCACGGGGCGCGGTCGCTGGAGGCCTCGCGCCCGGACGGGCAGTGCCGGCGGAAGTCGCACCAGGAGCACAGGGACCCGGGCGACGCCGGGAACGCGGCGTCGATCGCCTCGATCGCGGCGGCGTCGCCGTCGGCTGCGTCCTCGGCGCGCGCGGAGAGCTGCTCGTGCCAGAGCGACTGCGAGGCCGACGCCTCCTCCGCGATCGCCTGGGCGCGACCGAGATGACGCTCGAGCGACTCCTCGCTGTGGTCGTACGCGGCGATGCTCCCGCTCGGCAGGTGATGCAGCTCGACGCGTCGCGAGCGGGTCCGCATCGTGCGCCTCGTGGCGACGACGTAGACCGCGAGCGCCAGGGACGACTTCGCGTCGTCGACGTCGAGGGTCCGGCGTCCGGTCTTGTAGTCGACGACGACGAGCTCCTCGCCGCCGTCGTCGCTGGGGCGCCGGTCGATGCGGTCGACGCGTCCGGACAGCGCCATGCCGTGCGTGGCGGTGGCCACGGTGCGCTCGACGCCCGCGGGCTCCTCGGTCGGGTCGAGCGTGTCCACGTAGGACGCGGTCATCGCCGCCGCGCGGTCGCGCCACTGCGCGGACTGGGCGTCGTCGCGGAACCCGTCGGTGAGCCAGCCGCGCGCGACGATCTCCTCGGCCGAGCCCGCCGTACGGCGATCGACCGGGAGCGACCACCAGTCGCGAAGCGCGTTGTGCACCGAGGACCCGACGCTGTTGTGCGCCCAGGGCAGCCCCTTCTGCCGGCGGTCGAGGTAGCTGAAGCGGTACCTCCGCGGGCACGACAGCCAGGTGTCGAGCCTCGTCGGCGTGCAGGTGAACAGCTTGCGCGGCATGCCGTCGAGGGTGTCCTGCATCCTCACGACCCCTGCGCCGCGATGAAGCCGAAGACGCCGTTGGCGATGAGCTGCACGGCGATGGCCGCGACGAGCAGTCCGGCGATGCGGGTGAGCACGAGGATCCCGGTGGGGCGCAGGATCCGGGCGAGGACCACGGAGTAGCGCATCACCAGGTAGATCGTCACGTGGATCGCGACGATGCCGACCACCAGCGCCACCACCGCGGGCGCGGTGTCGGACTGGCGCACGAACAGGATGGTCGCGACGATCGCGCCGGGGCCGGCGAGCAGCGGGGTGCCGAGCGGCACCATGGCGACGTTGACGTTGTCGACCTCCTCCGGCTCGTCCGTCTTCCCGGTGAGCAGCTCCAACGACACGATGAGCAGGAGCAGTCCGCCGGACGCCTGCATCGCCGGCAGGGTGATCCCGAGGAACGCCAGGATGCGGTCGCCGAAGACCGCGAACAGGACGATGACGCCGAACGAGGTGAGCGCGGCCTGGAGTGCGAGCCGTGCCATCGCCGTCGCGCCACGTCGCGCGGTGAGCGCCAGGAAGATCGGGATGATCCCCGGCGGGTCCATGATCACGAAGAGCGTGAGGTAGACCGATCCCAGCAGCTTGAGATCGATCCACGAGGACATGGGCCGTCAATCTACGCGAGACCGGTGCCCGCGCCGGGCCGGGCCGCGGGGCTCAGCAGGCGAGGCGAGGCGCGAGCAGTGCCGTCGGCAGCTCGAGCAGGAGCGTGCGGTTCGCCGGGTCGCGGACGTCGACGAGCCGGAGGTCGTCGTGCACGACCATCCACTCCTCGACCGGCCAGGTGACGGCCCACAGCCACCGTCCGCCCGCCTCGCCGACGTAGGCGGCGCGGTCGGAGACCGGGAGCGACCAGAGCGGCGTGGGATGCCCTCCGGCCGTGACCTTGGTGTCGCGCGGGAGTGAGGCGAGCTCGGGACCCGGGTCGGTGGTGTCGAGACCGGCGTACGAGGCTCCCAGCCCGACACCGGGTTCCTCGGCGACGATGACGAGCTCGACCTGACGCGCCGTGAGGCCGGGCCCGATGAGCGCGACGGCGACGGCCCGCGACGTCCCGGTGCCACCGGTGCGGCGTACACCGCTCACGGCCCAGCCCGACGGCATCGGCCAGGGCACCCACACGGGGACGCCCGAGGAGGAGGCTGCATCGGCGAGGTGGTGCGCCTCGGCCGGGCGCGCGGGATGCAGCGGCTCCACGACGCCGTGCGCGTCGCAGGTCCACTGGCCGGCGGTCTCGGGGCTCCTCAGCGGTCCCCGGCAACGCACGCACACGGGCTCGGGCATGTGTCCTCCGGAGAGGACGGTTCTCCTCGCCCGGCACCGAGTCAAGGGGTGGCCGGGCGAGGACAACCGCTACGTCACGGCATCACGCCTCGGGCGCGGCCTCGTCCTCGGAGTCCTTGGCGGCCGCCTTGATGTCGTCGGCGAGGACGTCGTCGACGGCCTTCTCGACGATGCGGTTGGCCTTGTCGAGGGCCTTGCGGATCTCGATCACGCCCGGGTCGGAGACCAGCGCGAGGATGCCCGAGTGACCGGGCTCGATCGCGTCGGCGAGCTCAGCCTCGAGCTCGTTCTTGTGGTGCACCTCGCGCAGCTTGCCGACCGCGGCGCCGCCGGCGCCGAGGACCACGGCGCTGCCGATGATCGACGGCGGGAACAGGACACCGAGGACGACACCGCCCACCACACCCCAGCCGAGGCCGCGACGCGTGCTGTGGTCGGTGGCCTTCTGGACCTCGACCTGGCCGTCGGCCTCCCGCTTGATGACGAGCACGCCCTCGATTTCGACGGTCTTGCCGTCCTCGACCTCCTTGAGGAGCTCGTAGGCCTCCCAGGCGGTCTCGGTGTCGTTGAAGTCGGCGACGAACAAGGTGTAGGCGCCGTCGGTGATGGCGGTGGCGTCGACCGTGAGGTCTTCGTCTTCGGCAGCGGCCGGTGCGATGGCGTCGGCCGCCGCGGGCGCGGTGTCTTCGGTAGCGGCCGGTGTGGTCTCGTCGGACATGTCGGGTCTCCTGGTTCGGGTGTCGACGTGCGCGAGGCCGCGCCGCCGTGGCCCCACGACCCTAGACGCGGCCGGGTGTGCGGGCACGGGATCCGCGCGAATCACCCGATCAGGAGGAGGGTGCCGGCGCCGGCGTCGACCACGTCACGGGAAGCCCGTGCGCCGGCGAGTCCGCGTACTGCACCGGGTTCCCCCCGCCGGCGACGTGCGCGGCCTGGCTCGCCGGAACCGGCCACCAGCGCAGCACGAGAGCGTGGGATGCGGAGAAACGGTCGCCCAGGTACTCGCGCGCCACGTGCACGACCGGCGCGTCGGGTGACGCGGCCGCACCGAGCTCGCCGAAGGTGTGTTCGGCCTCGGCGCGCTGCTCGGCCGAGAGGTAGAACCAGGTCGACGAGTGCCACACCACCAGGACACTGCCGGGCTCGGGGTGAAGGCGTCGCAGGTGCTCGACGAGGTCGGAGCGCACCAGCGTGACCGGCACCTCCTCGGCGAGGCGATACGCCGCCCGGAGGCGTTCGAGCCGCTCCGCCTGGTCCGGCCACACGAACGACGTGAGGTGCAGTCGACCGTCGGTGGTGCTCACGTCGACCGGATCGAGGTCGCAGCCGACCCGCTCGACCACCCGCGGCTCGACGTCGTCGGGGGGCAGCGGGTCGCCGTCCCACGCGTCGTCGAGCCGCAGCGGCGAGCCGAGCGGCCCGACCCCGCCACCCGACCAGGTGACCCGCACGCGATCCGCGAGCAGGGTCAGCCCCGCCGACGCGCCGAGCTCGTGCACCCGGATGGGGTGGTCGTACGCCGCCGCCACGAGCTGCAGCGCCCCCGCGAGCGCGGCCGCGCGTCCGGGATCGTTGGTCTGCGGCGGGGAAGCCAACAGCACCGGCAGCCGGTCGGCGTGCTCGTCGAGCGCGTCGACCCAGGCCCGGTAGCACGCCACGCGTCCTGCGGCGTCGGTCGGCGCCGTGCCGCCGACGGAGGGGAACCACAGGGCGAGTCGCGGTGCGGCCCGCTCGAGCACCAGCCGGTGCGCGGCACCGAGCACCCGCAGCGGCAGCAGGTCGCCCGCGCGCGCCTCGGCCCACGGAGCCAGCAGGTCGGCGAGCCGGCCGGGTCCCGCGAGGTCGAGCGACGCGGAGCGGCACAGGTCGGCATACATCGGGGACCCGTTGCGGGTCGCTGCGTGGTGCTGGCGCGCGAACGCGGCCGAGAGCCCGGGGCGGTCCTCGAACTCGTGGGCCACGACGTCACGCGGTCGAGGGCGGCAGGCCGTCGGTGGCCTCGGCGACCGCGTCGCCCGACTGCTGCACGACCTCGCCGATCGCGGACTGCGCGGGCGCGGTGGCCGTGGGCTCGGGCGGATCGGGCGGCCACGTGCCTGCGAGGCCGAGGATCCGACGAGCCTCGCCGATCACGGCCTGCTCGCACAGCACGTCGTAGCGCGAGGCCATCAGCTGCTGACGCGAGACGAAGTCGCGCTTGCCTCCGGTGAGCGCGTGCGAGACGAGACCCCACACGATGCCGAAGGCGGCGCCGTACAGCAGGCCGAGGCCGAGGAGCGGGACCAACCCGTCGGAGGTTCCGCTGAACAGCCCCACGAACAGGCCGATCGCCATGCCGAACCAGGCGCCGGTGAACATGCCCGACATGGCGGCCCGACCCCAGGTGAGCCGCCCGAGCACCGACTCGACGATGCGGACGTCGACACCGACGATCGCGACGTTCTGCACGGGGAACCCGTTGTCCGACAACGTGTCGACGGCCTTCTGCGCGCCCACGTAGTCGTCGAACGACGTCAGGACGGGTCGACGCGTGACGTCCATCGCCGCGGTGCGCGGCCCCATCGGAGGGCTCATGCCCTCCACCCTAGGCGGGGCCGCTCAGCGGCGCTTGTAGTCCTCGAGCAGGCGGCGACCGATGATCATCCGCTGGATGTCGGCGGTTCCTTCGCCGATGAGGAGCATGGGGGCCTCGCGGTAGAGCCGCTCGATCTCGTATTCCTTGGCGTAGCCGTAGCCGCCGTGGATGCGGAAGGAGTCCTCGACGACCTCCTTGCAGTACTCGCTCGCGAGATACTTGGCCATGCCGGCCTCGAGGTCGTTGCGCTCGCCGGCGTCCTTCTTGCGCGCGGCCTTCACCATCATCTGGTGCGCGGCCTCGACCTTCACGGCCATGTCGGCGAGGCGGAACTGCACGGCCTGGTGGTCGGCGATCTGCTTGCCGAAGGTGTGCCGCTGCTGGGCGTAGTCGATGCCGAGCTCGAAGGCGCGCAGCGCGAGCCCGCAGGCGCGGGCGGCGACGTTGACGCGGCCGACCTCGACGCCGTCCATCATCTGGTAGAAGCCCTTGCCCGGCTCGCCTCCGAGGACCCGGTCGGCGGGGATGCGCAGCCCGTCCATGATGAGCTCGGTGGTGTCGACGCCCTTGTAGCCCATCTTGTCGATCTTTCCCGGGATGCTGAGACCGGGCAGGACCTCGCCGAAGCCCGCGGGCTTCTCGATGAGGAACGTCGTCATCCTCTTGTAGACCGACGCGTCGTCGGCAGCCTCGGCGTCGGTGCGCACCAGGACGGCGGTCAACGTGGAGCTGCCGCCGTTGGTGAGCCACATCTTCTGCCCGGTGAGGACGAAGTCGTCGCCGGCACGGACCGCCTTGGACGTGATCGCGGAGACGTCGCTGCCGCAGTGCGGCTCGCTCATCGAGAACGACCCGCGGACCTCGCCGGTGGCCATCCTCGGCAGGAAGTGCGCCTTCTGCTCCTCGGTGCCGTGCTGCATGAGCATGTAGGCCACGATGAAGTGCGTGTTCACGATGCCGGACACGCTCATCCAGCCGCGGGCGATCTCCTCCACGCACAGCGCATAGGTCAGCAGCGACTCACCGAGACCGCCGTACACCTCGGGGATCATCAGCCCGAAGATCCCCATGTCCTTCATGCCCTCGACGATGTCCGTCGGGTACTCGTCGGCGTGCTCGAGCTCCTGCGCCGCGGGGATGATCTCCTTCTCGACGAACTCGTGCACCGCCTCGAGGATCGCGCTCTGGTCCTCGCTGAGTCCCTCGGTCTGCGCCAGCCGGCCCATGGCTCGTTCCTCTCGCGTGTCGGCGTCCCGCGCATGCTCGCTCCGGGCGCTGGAGTCCTGCCCCGGAGTATTGCCTCCCGGGCTCCCCGAGGCCGACGCGGGTGGGATGGGTCCCGCGTGCGATGTAAATCAGATTTGACATCGCGTCTGATCTTCTTTACTTTCCGTCATGTCAAGAGTATTCGACATCGGAGGAATGGCCATGGCCCACCAGGAGAAGCGTGCCTGGATCATGCTCGTCGTCACGGTGGTCGCCTACACGGCCTACGTCGCCGTCGTGCTCACCCGTGCCCACGGCGCACCGATCACCGAGGTGGCCTACGCCGCCGCGCTGATCGCCTCGATCGTGCTGGCCATCGCCGCCAACGTCCTGCTCGACATCGTGACCTCGATTGGCACCCCGCGCAGCGAGTACCAGGCCGACGCCCGCGACAAGGAGATCGCCCGGATCGGCGACCTCACCGGGCAGTCCTTCCTCGTCATCGGCGCGCTGGCGGGCATGGGTCTGGCCATGCTCGAGGCCGACTCGTTCTGGGTCGCCAACGTGATCTACCTCGGCTTCGTGCTCTCGGCCGTCCTCGGCTCCGCGACGAAGATCGCCGGCTACCGCGGGGGGTTCCAGACGTGGTGAAGCCGACGCGCGTCACGAACTCGATCCGCACCCTGCGCTTCGCGCACGGCGAGATGACCCAGGCGGACCTCGCGGAGCGCATCGGCGTCACGCGCCAGACCGTCATCGCGATCGAGCAGGGGAAGTACTCCCCCTCGCTCGAGGTCGCGTTCCAGATCGCCCGCGTCCTCGGCGTCCCGCTCGACGACGTGTTCCAGTACCCCGACCCATCGGAGTGATCTCAGTGAAGGCCATCGTCCAGGACACCTACGGCGACGTCGGCGTGCTCAGGCTCGACGATGTCGACGTGCCCGCCGTCGGACCGACCGACGTGCTGGTGCGGGTGCACGCCGGCGGCGTCGACCCCGGAGTCTGGCACCTCATGACCGGTCGCCCGTACCTCGTGCGCGCGCTCGGCTTCGGGCTGCGCGCACCCAAGGTCCGGGTCCGCGGTCGCGACGTGTCGGGCGTGGTCGAGGCGGTGGGCAGCGACGTGACGCGCTTCGTCGTGGGCGACGAGGTCTACGGCACGTGCGAGACCGGCTCCTTCGCCGAGCTCGCCGTGTCACGGGAGGTGCGGCTCGCCCACAAGCCCGTCTCGCTCACCTTCGAGCAGGCGGCGACCGTGCCGATCTCCGGCCTCACCGCGCTCCAGGCGCTGCGCGACGTCGCCCGCGTGGGGTCGGGCCAGCAGGTGCTCGTCATCGGTGCCGGCGGCGGCGTCGGGTCCTTCGCGGTGCAGATCGCCGTGGCGCACGGCGCACTCGTCACCGGTGTCTGCTCGGCGGCCAACGCGGAGCTCGTCCGGTCGCTCGGCGCGGTCGACGTCATCGACTACGCCGTCGAGGAGGTCGACGCCCGTGGTGCTGTGTTCGACGCGATCATCGACACCGCCGGCAACCGTCCGCTCTCGCTGCTGCGCCGCGCGCTGTCCCCGACCGGTGTCGCCGCGATCGTCGGCGGCGAGTCCGGCACCGGGGCGGTCTTCGGCGGATTCGAGCGCCAGCTCGGTGCACCGCTCACGTCGCTGTTCGGTGGGCAGACGCTGCGGCCGGTGACCGCCAAGGAAGACGCGGCCGACCTCGACGTCTTGACCGGGCTCATCGACGCCGGTGCCGTGAGGCCAGCGGTCGGCCGGGTCTACCCGCTGGACGAGGCCCCGCAGGCGATCGCCGACAACCACGCCGGCCACGCCCGCGGCAAGGCGGTGGTGAGCGTCCTCGCGTCCTGAGCCGGGGCAGGCAGGGCGGCGCCGGCGGTCGCGAGCCGACTCCCCGTCGGCGCCGCGCGACGACGCTCGGGACCGTGTCGAGCGCCGGGAGGCATGTCGAGGTCGAGATGTCCTCGCCGCCCGCCGACGACCTCGCCCGCACCTTCCGCTCGCCCCCGTCCGCCGGTCACGGACCGGGCAGCCGCTCGGATGGCCACCAGGCGCGCACCCGACACTGACATGCTCGACGCGACCAGGTCCGACCCGCTCACCCACCGAGGAGATCCATGACCACCGTCTGCGTCGCCGGCGCCACCGGGTGGACGGGCCGGCCCATCGCGGAGGCGGTCCGCGCCGCCGACGACCTGGAGCTGCTCGGCGCGGTCTCCCGTTCGGCCGTCGGCCTCGATCTGGGGGAGGCGTGGGGAACGGAGTCGGTCGGCGTGACGGTGGCCGGCGATGTCGCCGACGCCCTCGACGGCGTCGACGTGCTGGTCGACTACACGTCACCCGCCGCGGCGAAGTCGCACGCCCTCACCGCGATCGCTGCCCGCGTCCACGTCGTCATCGGCACGAGCGGCCTGTCGGCGGCCGACTTCGCCGGGATCGACGCCGCCGCGCGCGAGCGAGGGGTCGGCGTCGTCGCGGCGGGCAACTTCTCGCTCACCGCGGCGATGGCCCAGGCGGCCGCGCTGCTCGTCGCCAGGTTCCTCCCGCAGCGGGAGATCATCGACTACGCCTCCGCCGGCAAGCCCGACAGCCCGAGCGGCACCGCGCGCGAGCTCGCCGAGCGGCTGGCCGTCGTCTCGACGCACCCGCTGGTCGTGCCGGTCACGGACACCGTCGGGCATCCGGAGGCGCGCGGCGCCGACATCGCCGGGACCCAGGTGCACTCGCTGCGCCTGCCGAGCTTCGTCGTGTCGACCGAGATCGTGTTCGCGCAGCCCGACGAGCGGCTCACCATCCGGCACGATGCGGGCAGCACGCCCGCGCCCTACGTCACCGGCACGCTGATGGCGGTCCGCGCGGTCCCGGGCCTCGTGGGGCTGGTGCGCGGCCTCGACACGCTGCTGGTGCGGGGCTGACGGCACGCGTTCCGCACGGCTCTGGTGTCCGCCGACGGGGGACGGGGCCTAGAGCAGGAAGCCGGCGGGGAACGGGTCGTCGGGGTCGAGAACGTACTGCGCCGTGCCGGTCACCCACGCACGACCGGTGATCGTCGGCACGACGGCCGGGATCCCGGCGACCGTCGTCTCCTCGACGAGGCGGCCGGTGAAGGTGGTACCGATGAACGACTCGTTGACGAAGTCGGTCTCGAGTGCGAGCTCGCCGCGTGCGTGCAGCTGCGCCATGCGAGCAGAGGTGCCGGTGCCGCACGGCGAGCGGTCGAACCAGCCGGGATGGATCGCCATCGCGTGCCGGCTGTGCCGCGCGTCGGAACCCGGCGCCTCGAGGTAGACGTGATGGCACTCGCGGATCGCGGGGTTCTCCGGGTGCACCGGCAGGTCGTTCGCGTTGATGGCCTCCATCATCGCCAGCGAGACGTCGAGCATCCGCTGCTTCTCGCTGCGGTCGAACGCGATCCCGAGCCTCTCGATCGGCACGATGGCGTAGAAGTTCCCGCCGAAGGCCATGTCGTACGTGACCGCGCCGACGCCGGGGACGTGGACGGTCCGGTCGAGGCCCACGACGTAGGACGGCACGTTGCGGATGGTGACCGCCTTCGCGCGCCCGCCTTCGACGTGCACCTGGGCCTGCACGAGACCGGCCGGCACGTCGAGCCGGATGGTGGTGACCGGCTCGACCACCTCGACCATCCCGGTCTCGACGAGCACCGTCGCGACGCCGATGGTGCCGTGACCGCACATCGGCAGGCAGCCGCTGACCTCGATGTAGACGACGCCCCAGTCGGCGTCCGGCCGGGTCGGCGGCTGCAGGATCGCCCCGCTCATCGACGAGTGGCCGCGCGGCTCGTACATGAGCAGCGTGCGCAGGTCGTCGGCCTCGTTCATCACATGCAGGCGTCGCTCGTTCATCGTCGCGCCCGGCAGCACGCCCACGCCTCCGACGATCACCCGCGTGGGCATCCCCTCCGTGTGCGAGTCGACGGCGTGGAACACCCGGCGGGCGCGCATCAGCCCATCCCTGCCGCGAGCGCCTTCTCGGTCCAGTCACGGATCTCGCCCGCGATCTCGGCGGCGAGCGGCGCGCGCGGCGGTCGGCAGGGACCGCCGTAGCGGCCGACGACGTCCATCGACAGCTTGATGGCCTGCACGAACTCCGTCTTGGAGTCCCAGCGAAGCAACGGGTGCAGGGCGCGATAGAGCGGCAGCGCTGTGGCGAGATCAGCTGCGACACAGGCGTTGTAGAGCTCGACGGTGGAGCGTGGAAGGGCGTTCGTGAAGCCGGCGACCCAGCCGACCGCACCGGCGATACCCACCTCGAGGACGACGTCGTCCGACCCGATGAGGATGTCGAGACCCGGCGCGAGCTCGGCGATCTCGTAGGCCCGGCGCGGGTCGCCGGTGAACTCCTTCACCGCGACGATCAGCCCCTCGTGGAACAGCCGCGCGAGAAGCTTCGGGGTGAGATCGACCTTGGTGTCGAAGGGGTTGTTGTACGCCAGGATCGGGATCCCCACCTCGGCCACCGTGCGGTAGTGCTCGACCACCGTCTCGTCGTGGGCCTTGTAGGTGTTGGGCGGCAGCAGCATCACCACGGGAGCGCCCGCCTCCGCGGCCTGCTCGGCCCAGCGCCGCGACTGCAGAGCGCCGTAGGCGCCGACACCGGGCATGACCGTGAAGCCCTCCGGCGCAGCCTCGATCGCGGTGCGCACGACCGCGGCGCGCTCGTCGTCGGACAGGGTCTGGTACTCCCCGAGCGACCCGTTGGGCGCGACCCCGTCGCACCCCTCCTCGGCGAGCCAGCGCACGTGCTCGCCGTACGCCTCAAGATCCACCGTGAGATCGGCGCGCATCGGGAGCGCCGTCGCCACCAGGACTCCGTGCCATGCCTGCCGAGCCATCAACGCCTCCACGATCGCGGTGGACCGAACCTACAAGCAACTGCCCGCCCGGGTCAGGTCCCGTCGGCGGTGAGCGCCTCGCGGGCGAGCACCGACAGCGGCACCGGCACGGCCGGGAACCGCCCTCCGGCCCGGACCGACTCGGCATCGAGCGCGGCGCGTCCGGACGCGCCGCGCTCGATGCCGAGTCGGTCCGGGCCGGAGGGCGGTTCCCGGCCG
>Ga0075017_100002272_pt1 | contig 11965 bp, 10 predicted proteins | sample AleBraG_ABR_2012_FD_71475 | JGI IMG/M metagenome (GOLD analysis project Ga0075017, IMG submission 71475) | Freshwater sediment microbial communities in response to fracking from Pennsylvania, USA - Alex Branch Run_MetaG_ABR_2012 | ecosystem: Environmental > Aquatic > Freshwater > Creek >...
CGCCGCCACCACCGCGTCACCGACCACCGCGTACTCGAGCCCGGGGCCGACGGCCGCCCCGGTATTGGACAGCAGGGTCCAGGGTGTGGTGGTCCAGGCGATGAGGGCGAGGCCCTCGATCGAGGCCCGGCCCAGCATGGTGGCCAGTCCGGCCGCGGCCGGACCCTCGTCGGTCAACGGCAGCCGCACGTAGGCCGACTCGTCCTCGACCTCCCGGTAGACGTCGGGCTGGCCGAGCTCGTGGCTGCTCAGTGCCGTGCCGCAGCGCGGGCAGTAGGGGACGACCTTGATGTCCTCGTAGAGCAGCCCCTGGTCCCAGAGGCTCTTCAGATTGGCCCACACCGACTCCACGTACTCCGGCGAGAACGTCCAGTAGGCGTCGTCGATGTCGATCCAGTAGCCGATGCGCTCCGTGAGGGTCTTCCACTCGCCCACGTAGTTCCGGACCGACTCCCGGCACAGCCGGGTGAACTCGGCGATCCCGACCTCGTCCTCGATCTGGCGCTTGGCCGTCAGGCCCAGCTGCTTCTCCACCTCCACCTCGACCGGCAGCCCGTGGGTGTCCCAGCCCGCCTTGCGGGGGACCGCATAGCCCCGCATGGTCCGGTACCGACAGAACAGGTCCTTGTACACGCGGGCCCAGACGTGGTGGAGGCCCGGTCGGCCGTTGGCCGTTGGCGGGCCCTCGTAGAACACCCAGGGCTCGGCGCCGGCGCGCAGCTCCACCGACCGCTCGAAGATCCGGTGCGCGCCCCACCGGGCCAGCTCCTCTGCTTCGAGGGCGGTGAAATCGGCTTCGACGGGTACCGGGCGGAACACGGGGCAATTCCTTCTGGTGGGACGGGTCGGACGGGTGTGGATGCTCGGTCGACGGGTCCGTCGGGACCGGTGCCGCCGATGGGGAGTGGAGTGCGGACCAGATACTACGGGGGGCGCGACCGGGTAACGGACCCGAGGGATCGTCGGCGCCCACCGGACGGCGGGCTCCGCCAGACTGGGGGGATGCGCCGGCCATTCACCCTCGAGGGCACCCACGTCCGCCTGGAGCCGCTGCACCCCCGTCACATCGACGACCTGCTGGTGGCGGCCGGTGGCGACCGCTCCTCGTTCGGCTACACCTGGGTGCCCGCCGACCGTCCGGCCATGACCGCCTACATCGACCAGGCGACGGCTCACGCCGAGGCCGGCGACCAGGTCCCGTTCGCCACCCGGTCACTGGCCCTCGACCGGATCGTCGGGAGCACCCGCTTCTACGACCTGGAGCAGTGGGACTGGTCGACCATCGGGGACGGCGCCGCTCCCGCGCCGGGCGGGGTCGCACTCGACCTGGTCAGCATCGGCCACACCTGGCTCGGCCCGGCGGCCCAGCGGACCCCGGTCAATTCCGAGGCCAAGCTGCTGATGCTGGACCATGCCTTCACCACCTGGGGAGTGCGCGCCGTCCGCCTCCAGACCGACGCCCGCAACCGACCATCCCGGGCGGCGATCGCCCGCCTCGGGTGCACCCTCGACGGGGTGTTGCGCGCCCATCGTCCGGCCAGCGACGGGACCGTGCGGGACTCGGCGGTGTTCTCGATGCTGTCGACCGAATGGCCCGATGCGCGCCGACGCCTGGTGGAGCGGCTCGCCCTCTGAGGCACCCCCGGACGGGTCGCATGGCCGGCCCGTCCCGACCTTTACGATCGTCCCATGCCCGAGCCGACCTCTTCTCCTCCGGTAACAGCCGCCGATGCGGCGGTGCACCCCCGATCGTCGGACACGGTGATCCTGGTCGTGGTGTGCCTGGCCCAGTTCATGGTGGTCCTCGACGTGTCCATCGTGAACGTGGCCCTCCCGGCCATCCAGCGTGACCTCCACTTCAGTGCGGTGGGCCTCCAGTGGGTGGTGACCGGCTACGCCCTGACCTTCGGCGGCCTGCTCCTGCTCGGTGGGCGACTGGCCGACCTGTTCGGCCGACGGCGGATCTTCCTCCTGGGCCTCGTGCTGTTCACCGGGGCCAGCCTGCTCGGCGGGTTCGCCACCAATCAGGCCACCCTGATCGCGGCCCGCTGTCTCCAGGGGGTCGGCGCCGCCGTACTCTCCCCCGCCACCCTCACCATCCTCACCGTGACGTTCCGGGATCAGCGGGCCCGGGCCAAGGCCTTCGGCGTGTGGAGCGCGGTGGCCGCCGGCGGCGGGGCCGCTGGAGCCCTGTTCGGGGGGATCCTGACCCAGTACCTGTCGTGGCGATGGATCCTGTTCGTCAACGTCCCCATCGGCATCGCCCTGTTCGTGGCGGCCCGGGTGCGCCTCCACGAGTCCCGGGCCGAGGGCCCGCGCCAGCCCCTCGACGTGGCCGGAGCGGTCACCGTCACCGGTGGCCTCTTCCTGCTCGTCTACGCCATCTCCCACACCGACGCGGTGCCGTGGACGGGCACGTCCACCCTGGTCGTCCTGGGTGCCTCGGCCCTCTGCTTCCTGGCCTTCCTGGTCATCGAGGCACGGGTGGCGGCCCATCCCCTCGTTCCGCTGCGGCTGTTCCGGGTCCGGTCGGTGACCGGGGCCAACCTGGTCATGTTCTGCTTCGGGGTCGGCATGTTCGCCATGTGGTTCTTCCTGTCCCTCTACCTCCAGCAGGTCCTGGGCTACAGCCCGGTGGTAACCGGGCTGACCTTCCTCCCCCAGACGGTGGCCATCGCCACCGGGGCCACGCTGAGCGGCCGTATCGCCCCCCGTCTCGGACCGCGCAACGTGCTGATGATCGGCGCCGGCCTCGCCTCGGCCGGCCTGTTCTGGCTGTCCTTCATCCAGGCCGGGGACAGCTACTGGACCGGAGCCTGCGGCGGCGGCATCCTGGCCACCTTCGGGATGGGCCTCGCCTTCACCCCGATCGCCCTCCTGGCCACCGGTGGCGTACCCCACGAGGAGGCGGGCCTGGCCTCGGGCCTGGTCAACTGCAGTCGCCAGATCGGCGCATCGGTGGGCCTGGCCGCCCTGACCACCCTGGCCGCCTCGCGCACGGCCACCCTCCTCGGCCACCCGGCCGCCCTGCACCACCAGTCCGGTGGGCACGACGCGGTGGCCGTGGCCCTCACCGAGGGCTACGCCCGGGCGTTCCTCATCGCCGCCGTGGCGGTCCTGGCCGGTGGCCTGCTCGGACTGATCATCCCCGCGCCGCGGCGGGGGGCCGACGCCGCCCGGTCAGCCGATCAGGCCACGGCACCCGTGGCGGTCGAGGGCTGAGGGCCGGCCGGGGGGCCGGCCACGGGCGACGGGCCGCCCCGGCGGAACGAGCGGGGCCACAGCCGGCGCTGCACCACCACGTCGAGTTCGGCGGCGAACGCGGTGAGCAGGGTGCCGAGCCCGATCCACCACACCAGCACGATCACGCTGGCAAACGTCCCGTACAGGGTGCGGTAGTGCCGCAACTCGTGGGTGACCAGCTGGGTACCCGCGAACTGCAGGAGCGTCCAGCCGATCCCGGCCACCAGGGCGCCGCGCCACAGGGTGCGACCCGGGTCGGGCACCGACAGGAGGATGGCGAACCCGGCCCAGAACATGGCCACGTTGACGGCCAGCGAAGCGGCCAGACCGACCAGCGCCGAGGCCGGACCCAACCCTCCGAAACTGCCGATCCCGGACAGGGCGCCGCCGGCCACGAATCCCACCCCCAGGATGACGAGGAAGGCGACGGCCCGCGGCAGCCACCGCCAGTAGGGCGGGAGATCCTGGCGGGGAACCTCCCACACCGTGGCCATCAGGACCTGGGCGTTGCGGCTGAGCCGCAGGCAGCCGTAGACGAGCCACACCAGCACCACGGCCAGGAACGCGGCGTTGCGACCGGTCAGCCCGTTGACGTTGGCCCGTAGCTCGGACCCGATCTCGGGGAATTGCCGGAGGGCGGCGTCGATGACCTCCTGCTGCACCGTCTTGTGGCCCACCAACAGCACCTCGACCAGGGTGAGCAGCACCAGGAGCAGCGGGAACACGGCCAGGAAGGCCGAATAGGCCAGGAGGTTGGCGAGCCGGCCCGCCCCGTCACGGTCCCACTTGACATAGGTGGCCGATGCCACCGCCGTGACCCGGTGGCGCTGCAGGAGGGCGTCGAGCCGATCGAGCCGGCCCGGGCGGGTCGGGGCCACCGGGTCGCTCACCCGGTCACCAGTCCCGACCGCCCGTGGGACCCGAGCTCGGCCAGGAGGGCGGCGGCATCGTCCGGGCCCAAGGGTACGTAGGTCGGTCCCGCCCCGGCCGGCCCAGGGCGGCGGCGGTACAGCAGGTCGTGCCCACGCCACCAGCCCTCGCGGCGCAGCGGCTCCTTGGTCACTTTGCCGCTGGCCGTCATGGGCAGCGCCGCGGTCACCCGAAGGAAGGTCGGTGCCCACTTGGTCCCGAGGTCGTCCTGCGCACCGAGGAAGTCGGCGAAGGAATCCGGGTCGAAGGTCCGCCCGGGTAGGAGCTCGATGGCGGCCATCACCTGGTCGCCGGACCGGGGATCGGGCACCGGATAGACGGCCACCGCGGCCGCGTCGGCGAAGCGCACCAGGACCCGTTCGATGGGTCCGGCCGTCAGGTTCTCCGAGTCGACCCGGAGCCAGTCGCCGCCCCGGCCGGCGAACCAGAACCATCCTTCGGCGTCGCGGTAGGCCAGGTCGCCGGTCCAGTACCAGCCATCGCGCACCCGTTGGCCCGTCGCCTCGGTGTCGTCGTAGTAGCCCTCGAACCGCCCGGTGCCGGAGCGGTTGACGATCTCGCCCACCGCCGCGCCGGCATTGACCAGGACCCCGGACCCGTCGAACTCGGCCGGCGGGCACTCGTCCCCGGTGGTCGGGTCCACCACCACCACGTCCTCGGTGGGCAGGCCCAGCGAACCCACCGGCGTGCCCGGGACCCGGTTGATGGCCACGCCGCCCTCGCTCGAACCGTAGCCCTCGGTCAGTGCACACCCGAAGCGGTCCTGGAACGCGGCGTGGTCGGCCACCGACGCCTCGGTACCGAATCCCCGACGCAGCGTGCAGGTGGCGTCGTCGGCGGACGGCTCGGTGGCCAGCACATAGGCCAGCGCCTTGCCGACGTAGGTGAAGGTGGTGGCCCCGTACCGCCGCACGTCGGGCAGGAAGCCCGACGCGCTGAAGCGCCGGGCCAGCGCCACCGTCGCCCCCACGGCCAGGGTCGGTCCCCACAGCACCATCAGGGCGTTCCCGTGGAACAGCGGCATGGCGCAGTAGGCCACGTCGTCGCGCTCGTAGCCGTAGGCCTCGGCCGACCGGAGTGCGATGGAGGCCAGGCGACCCTGGGTGCACCGCACGGCCTTCGGTACCCCGGTCGTCCCCGAGGTGAAGAGGAGCAGGAAGAGGGCGGACGGCGACGGTGTCGAAGCCGCCACCACCTCGTCGGCCCGTACCGCGGCGTGGGCGGCCACCCGGTCGGCGTAGGCGACGGTGTCGACCCGGAGCACCCGGTCAGGCGGCACGCCGGTGTCGAGGCCGTCGAGCAGCTCCGCACCGTCGGCGTCGGTGACCAGGACCCGACAGTCCGTGCGGCGGATGTCGCCGGCCAGGGCCGCGCCCCGGCGGGTCGGATTGATCCCGACGACCACCGCCCCGGACAGGGCCGCCGCCCCCAGCCAGAACAGGTACTCGGGCACGTTGCCGAGCAGCACCCCGACATGGGGCGGCTCGACGTCGCCGAGCGACCGCAGCAGCCCGGCCCGCGCCGCGCTGGCGGCCACCGATTCGGCCCAGGTCCACGACCCGTCGCCGCACACCACGGCCGGGTGGTCGTCGGCCACCCGGGCCACCAGGAGCTCGGCCACGCTGGGCGTCCCCGCCGGGTACCCGTCGAAGGTCACCGACCCGTCTCGATGTACAGGCTCTGCACGGCACGCCCGATCCGGCCCCCGGTGTCCCACAGGGTGGACTCGGCACTTCCGGTCCCCGGAGGGCCGAACCGGGTGCGCGCGTCCAGGCAGATCCACTCTCCTCGCGGGGGTCGCTCGAGGTGGACCGACAGGTCGGGATTGATGAAGACGCTGGTGGCGAAGTCCAGCTCGGCGGCGATCCCGTTGCCGAAGTCGGACACGGCCACGGCACGTTGCTCGGGGCTCGGCTCCTCACCCGCCACCACGGGAACCAGCAGCCGGAACCAGGCGGTGGCGGGCCCCGGTCGATCGAAGTGGCCGGCGACATAGCGGATCCCCACCCCGCCGTTGTGGAAGCCGCGCGAGCGGTCCAGCGACGACGCCACCTCGATCCCGGCGTCCGGCGGGTCGGGCGCGGGATCCTCGGGCTGCGACGGCTCCGGCGCCACCAGGGACGGATCGACCCGGATGCGGACGGCCCGACCCCAGGCCACCTCGACACCACCCTGCTCCACCACGGTGTCGATGACCTGGACTCGTCGGCCCGGGCGGGCCACGGCACCTGTCACCGTCAACGGTGCGGTCCCCACCGGTCGGAGCAGCTCCACGGTCAGCCGGGTCATGCGCAGCCCGTCGTCGACCGGGGTGCTCCGCTCGGTCTCCCGGGCCAAGGCGGCGGCCACGGGCCCGCCGTGCAGGGAATCGGGGGACCAGGGCCCCCTCGCCCGTTCGGTGGGGACCAGACGCGCACCGTCCGGCACGAAGAGGGCGTCGACGTCGTCCGTGTCGTGGGCCGGGCCGCTCATGGTCGTGACGCTAGCGGTGGAGCACCGGTGCGAGCGCGCCTACCATCGGTCCGCCTCCGGCCCGACGGGCCGCAGGGCCGGCACCCCGACCGTCCGTCACCGGACCAGACTTGAAGGAGCACCATGGCTGAGCGCACTGCAGAGATCGACGTCGACGGCACCCCGGACGACGTCTGGGCCCTGGTGGGTGACTTCGGTGGGATCGCCGGGTGGATGCCCGGCATGGAGTCGTGCCGGGTCGAGGGGGAGAACCGCATCCTCGACACCATGGGCATGACCATCACCGAGCGGCTGGTCTCCCGCGACGACGCCACCAGGGCCATCACCTACGGCATCGTCGACGGGGTGCCGGTGGAGTCCCACCAGGCCACCATCACCGTGACCGCGGCCGGCTCCGGTAGCCACGTCACCTGGGTGGTCGACGCCGCCCCCGACGAGATGGCCGACCTGATGCAGGGCGTGTACCAGGGCTCCCTCGAGGCCCTGAAGGCCCACGTCGAGGGATGACGACCGCGACACCGCCGACCGGGGGCACCAATTATCGGGTGGAGGCGACAACCCGGGCCCCGGTCGACGTGGTGTGGCCGCTGGTCGGCGAGGCACGGCGGTGGCGTGAGTGGTCCTTCCTGACCAGCACCGGGCTGGAGCACGAGGCAAGCCCCGTGCCCGACGGCGTGGGGGCGGTGCGTCGATTCACCCGTCTCGGGATCGGCTCACGCGAGGAGGTCGTGGCGTGGGACCCGCCCGACCACCTCGCCTACCGCATCCTGAGCGGCTTCCCGGTGCGGAACTACCGGGCCGACGTCACCCTCACCCCGGACGGCACCGGGACCCGGATCGAGTGGGTCGGGGCCTACGACCCGAAGTGGCCGGGGACGGCGCGCCTCCTGGCCAAGGTGCTGCCGGCCATGATGCAGCGCTTCGCCGACGACCTGGCCGCCCACGCCGACGACCTCGCCGCCGACACCGCGTCGTAGGGTCGGCCACGCCGCCGCCGGACACCGTCACGACGAGACACCGTCATGACGACACTCCATTACGAATTGACGGCCGCCACCAGTCGGGAGGCCCGCCGGCCGACCTCGTCCCGGGCCCGCTCGACGTCCACCGTGCGGTGCCGGCCCGCCGCCACCACCTGCTGGCCGCCGACCCACACGTCGGTCACCAGGCGGCTCGACGCCGACCACACCAGGTGCTCGATCAGCATGGCGTCGTCGAACAGCGGGACGAACGCCGGGTCGTCGAGGGAGACGGCCATCATGTCGGCCTTGGCCCCGGGAGCCAGGACCCCGAGATCCGGCCGGCCGAGGGCCCGGCCAGCGCCCCGGGTGGCGAGGTCGAGTGCGTCGGCCGCCGGAAGGGCCCCGGCATCGCCCTGGCGGAGCCGGGCCAGCATGGCGGCCAGGCGCATCTCCTCCCACAGGTCGAGGTCGTTGTTGGAGGCGGGACCGTCGGTGCCCAGCCCGACCCGGATGCCCCGGGCGAGCAGGTCGACGAGGGGAGCCACGCCCGAGGCCAGCTTGGCGTTCGACTGGGGGCAGTGGGCGACGGCCACGTCATGGGCGGCGTAGACGTCGAGGTCCTCCGTCGACAGCCAGATGCTGTGGGCGGCCAGCACCCGACCGTCCAGCACCCCGGCATCGGCCAGGACCTCGGGCACCGACCCACCGTGCTCGGCGGTGAAGGCATCCCCCTCCTGCTCGGTCTCGGCCAGGTGGAGGTGGAACAGCGCGTCGCGTCGACGGGCGGCGGTTGCGGTGGCCACCAGGCCCGGCAGCGGGACGGTGTAGGCGGCATGGGCCGCGAAGCCGATCTCGATGCGGCCGGCCTCGCCGTCGCGGCGGGCGTGGAAGTCCGCGAACCGGTCGAGGCTCGCCTCCCACCACGCGCTGCCTCCGTCGGTGCCGGGCAGCTGGATCACGCCCGGGGTGATGACCGCCCGCGACCCGGCGGCCACCACGGCATCGACGGTCGCGTCCTCGTGGAAGTACATCTCGCAGCTGGTCGTCACGCCGAAGCCCAGCAGCTCCACCGCTGCCAGCGTCATCCCCCAGAAGACGTCGTCCGGCTCGAGATGCGCCTCGCGGGGCCACAGCACATCCTCGAGCCAGCGGATCAGCGGCAGGTTCTCGCCCGTGCCGCGGAACAGGGTCATCGGCGAGTGGCAGTGGGTGTTCACGAACCCGGGGAGGATCGCCCCCTCGACCCGGACCTCCCGGACGCCGGGGCCGCCTTCGGCCCGCAGGGTGGACACGGGTCCCACCCGCCGCACGGTGCCGCCCGACACCTCGATGGCCCCGGGTCGGAAGGCCGGCTGCGATCCGTCGCACGGCACCACGGCGTCGGCCACGAAGCGCACGAGGTCGGGCCCGGGTCCGGGCTGGATCGGGTGGCCGTCCACCGGCGGGAGGCCGGGCCGGCCGGAGCGGTCGTCCATCTACGCACCCTAGGCCCGGGACCCGGACCGATCCGGTTCGGCGCCAGCCCCGTGCACCGCTCCCTCAGCCCCCGGGCCAGGTGCAGCGGGCCACCCGCTCGGGGCGCACGGCACCGGACTCGACGAACCACCGGGCCGCCCGCTCCAGGGCCGCGGCGGCCGGGCGAGACGTGTACCCCAACTCCTGGCGGGCCCTGGTGTCGTCGAAGGCCATCTGGGTGGTGGACATCCGCGCCCCCTCCAGGGGGACCGACGGCTCGCGCCCCAGAAGCCGGCCCTCGACGAAGTCGGACACGTGCCCGGCGGCCAGGGCCAGGCCGGCGGGGAACCGGCGGGTCGGGGCAGGCAGCCCGGTGACCGCGGCCAGGGTGGCCAGTACGTCCCGTAGGGCGAGGTTCTGGCCACCCAGGATGTAGCTCCGCCCGACCCGGCCCCGCTCGGCGGCCAGCAGGTGGCCGGCGGCCACGTCCTCGACGTCCACGATGTTGAGGGTGGTGTCCACGTATCCGGGGATGCGACCGTCGAGGAACTCCGCGACGGTACGCCCGGTCGGGGTCGGCCCCCGGTCGCGTGGCCCGACCGGGGTGGTGGGCTGGACCAGGACCACCGGCAGGCCTTCGGCCGCGGCCCGGAGCACCTCGTGCTCGGCCACGTACTTCGACTGCTTGTACAGGCCGAAGAGGTGGTCGACGTGGGCGAACGACCGCTCGTCCACCGGGGCGTCGATGGTCGCCCCGCCCAGCCCGAGGGTGCCGACGGTCGAGGTGTAGACGACGCGGGTGACGCCGTGGGACCGGGCCGCGTCGAGGACGTGGCGGGTGCCCGTCACGTTGACGTCGTAGAAGGCGGCCGGGTCGGGGGCCCAGAACCGGTAGAGCGCGGCCACGTGGAAGACGGTGCCGCAGCCAGCCACGGCCCGGTCCACCGCGGCCGGGTCGCGCAGGTCGCCCGACACGATCTCCACGTTGAGCCCGTCGAGGTTGGCGGTGTCCCCACCGGGCTCGACCAGCGCCACCACGTCGGCGCCCCGCTCGATGGCGGCCCGGGTCACCGCCGAGCCGACGAACCCGGCGCCCCCGGTGACCAGCACCCGGGTGCCGGGGCCCGGGCCGGCGACCGCATCGGAGCCGGTCATGTCCGGGCGGAGGTGGTCCGGCCGTCCGGGCGGTGCCGGTCCCGGCGGAGCGTGTTGCGGGCCATGGTGGTGCCGACCTCCAACAGGAGCCCCGAGCTGCGGGTGGCGTCGGCCAGCACATCGTCCAGGGCGGCCACGAACGCCTCGATCTCCTGGTCGCCGATGATCAGCGGCGGGAGCAGCTTGACGATGTTGACGTTGTCGGCGGCCACCTGGGTCAGGATGCGGTGACGGTGGAACAGGGGCACCACGATCAGCTGCGAGAAGAACCCCTTTCGGGCCAGTTCCAGCACCTTGAACCGGGCCCGGCCCGAACGGGAGGAGGGCGCACCGAAGACCAGGCCGATCATCAGGCCCATCCCACGGACCTCGTGCAACAGTTCGTACTTGTCGACCAGCGGGGCCAGTGCGGCCATCAATTGGTCCCCCCTTGTCCCCGCCCCGTTCACCAGGTCCTCCTCGTCCAGTACCTGGAGGGTGGCCAGGCCCGCCACCATGGCCAGCTGATTGCGCGAGAACGTCGACGAGTGGACGACGGCCCGCTCCATGGAGCGGTAGACCGCATCGAAGACCGCGGTGGTGGTGAGCACGGCGCCCACCGGCACGTACCCACCGGAGAGCGCCTTCGACAGGGTGATGATGTCCGGCTCGAGTCCCCAGTGGCGGTGGCAGAGGAATCGGCCGGTCCGCCCCATGCCGGTCTGGACCTCGTCCATGACCAGGAGGGTCCCGTACCGCCGGCACAGGGCCTGGGCCTTGCGCCAGTAGGCCTCGGGGGCCAGGTAGACGCCCTTGCCCTGGATGGGCTCGAGTACCAGGGCGGCCACGTCGCCCGGGAGGAGGCGGGCCTCCAGGGTGTCGATGTCCCCGAAGGGCACCGGGTCGCAGCCGGGCAGGAGGGAGCCGAACCCGACCCGGAACTCCTGGCCGCCGTTCAGCGAGAGGGCCCCGTTGGTCAGCCCGTGGAAGGCGTGGTCGGCGTACAGGATCCGGTCACGGCCGGTGGCGCAGCGGGCGAACTTGATGGCCGCCTCGACCGACTCCGCACCCGAGTTGGTGAAGACGGCCCGGCGGATGCCGGCGTGGGCCCGCTCCACGAGTTCCCGGCCCAGCAGGCCGGGGAGCAGGGCGCAGTCCAGTTGGGCCAGGTTCGGGAGGTCGGCGTCGAGGGCCTGGCGGAGGGCGTCCTTCACCACCGGGTGGCTCCGTCCCAGGGCGAACACCCCGAATCCGGACAGGAAGTCGAGGGTGCGCCCTCCCTGGTCGTCGATCAGGTAGGCGCCCTCGCCCCGGACATAGGTGCGGTCGAATCCGATGGTCGTGAGCACGTTTGCCAGCTGAGGATTGAGGTACTCCTCGTGCAGGGCGTAGGCCTCACCCCGGTGGGCATCGAGCAGCGCATGGAGGTCGAAGGGCACGGTCACACTCCGGTCAGATCAGGGAGGTCCCAGCTCGGCCGGTCCGTCCGTCCCGGTATCGCACCACAGTACCGGGGGTGCGCCGCCGCGGACCGTTCCCCGTCGAGGCGCCCCGTCGACCGGCCACGGTTCCCTGTCGTCCTGTTAGGGTCGCAACCACACGCCGGCGTGCCGGGAGGGTGACCTCCGCGGGCGTCGCACGATCCCACTCGGAGGTGGACGATGGCGCTCGGACCAGTCGAAGTCCTGGTGTTCAGCTTTCCCGGCAGCCAATTCAACGGAGCGATCATCCCGGAGCTGGAGCGCCTGACGGCCAGCGGGACCATCACC
>Ga0075017_100002273_pt1 | contig 11963 bp, 12 predicted proteins | sample AleBraG_ABR_2012_FD_71475 | JGI IMG/M metagenome (GOLD analysis project Ga0075017, IMG submission 71475) | Freshwater sediment microbial communities in response to fracking from Pennsylvania, USA - Alex Branch Run_MetaG_ABR_2012 | ecosystem: Environmental > Aquatic > Freshwater > Creek >...
GTATGGTGCGCTCGGAGGGCTGTTCGTTCTGGTGCCCTACGTGTTGATTCAAGGCGCCGGCTTCTCGGGCACCGCCGCTGGCGCCGCACTGCTGCCGCTTCCGCTGATTCTCGCCGCCACGTCGCGCGCAATGGGCGGGCTGTCCGGCCGCGTCGGTGCGCGCCTGCCGCTCACGTTCGGTCCAGTGATCGGCGCCGCCGGCGTCATGCTGTTCGCACCGCTCGAACCCGAATCCGGCTATTGGCTTGGCGTGTTTCCCGCCATCCTTGTTGTCGCGCTCGGCATGGCCGGCGCCGTCGCGCCGCTCACCACAGCCGTCCTCGCCTCAGTGGATGCGCGCCACACCGGCGCTGCCTCGGGTCTCAACAGCGCGCTGGCGCGACTGGGTGGCCTGATCGCCACGGCGCTTATCGGGGGAGTCATCGCCGCGAGAGGCGAGGCTCTCTTTGTCGCCTTCCACGTCGCCGTCATCGCTTGCGCCATCGCCGCGCTGGCCGCGGGCATCGCTGCCTTCCTTCTGGTGCGCGATTCAGAACCCGCGTCGGGGTAAGGCTTCCAGTTGGCCAATCAAGCGGGTGCAGCCGAGCATCACTGTGTGGCCCGCTCGCGTCGAGCGCTGTTCATGACGTCACACTGAGTGGGTCACGCCGCCGTCGACCTTAAGATTTTGTCCTGTGATGTAACCGGCGCCTTCCGAAACGAGGAACGCAACGGTAGCGGCCACCTCAGCGCTGGTGCCGTAGCGCTTCATCGGCACACCTTCGCGTCGCTCGTCGGTCGCCGGAAGGCTGTCGATCCAACCCGGCAGGACGTTGTTCATGCGGATTTTCTCGGCAGCGTAGGTGTCCGCGAAAATCTTCGTATAGGAGGCGAGGCCGGCACGGAACACCGCCGACGTTGGGAACAGCGACGATGGCTCGAACGCCCACGCCGTGGAGATGTTGACGATCGCGCCCCACTTCTGGGCTTGCATAATTGGCGTCACCAGACGGACGGGTCGGACGACGTTCAAAAAATAGGTGTCGAGTCCCGCGCACCATTGCGCGTCGGTAATCTCGATGATCGGCGCGCGAGGACCATGCCCCGCGCTGTTGACCAGGGCATCGATCCGGCCCCAGGTATTCATGGCCAACTCGACCACGCGCTTAAGATCATCATTTGACTGGTTCGAGCCGGTGACGCCGACGCCAGCGAGTTCCTTGGCGAGCGCCTCGCCCTTGCCCGACGAGGAGAGGATCGCCACCTTGAATCCGTCCGCCGCCAATCGCCGTGCGCTTTCCGCGCCGATGCCGCTACCGCCGGCTGTGACGATCGCGACTTTTTCTGCTGGCATGTCTTGGTTCCTTCCCTGGTGTGACCGATCGCCTTGATCAGACTCCAATGTCTCAGTACTACTCCAGCTCAGAAAGAGCGAAGCAGTTCCGCTCTCATTTGGCAGTAGAAAATCTATCGTATGGCGCTACCGCCCGATAAACTTCCACCACTCAACGGCCTCAAGGCGTTTGAGGCGGCAGCGCGACACTTGAGCTTCCGAATTGCAGCCGAAGAACTCGGTGTCACCCAGGGCGCGGTTGCCCAGCAGGTGCGGGGGCTCGAAGCAGAACTTGGCGTGAAGCTGTTCGAGCGGCTTCCCCGCACGCTCGCCTTGACGGGCGAAGGGCGCGGTTACATCGCCAGCATTCGGCGCGCGTTCGAGATCATCGCTCGAGCCACGCGCGATCTGAGGCCACACCCGGTCAAGCTGACGATCAGCACAACGCCGACCTTCGCATCGAAGTGGCTTATTCCCCGGCTGCCCGACTTCACTGCGCGTCATCCCCATCTGGACGCCCATATCTTGGCTACGGAGCGGATCTCCAATTTTCAAACCGATGGCGCAGACCTTGCAGTCCGCTACGGGCGGCCTCCGTTCGGACCCGGCCTCGCCGCCGAGCTTCTCTTTGAGCAGGAGATCATTGCGGTCTGCAGCCCAATCCTGCTCGCCGGCCGGAAGATGCCTCGCTCAGGAGCGGAACTCGGGAAGTTCAGATTGCTGCACGACGCGCACAACTTGTGGCCAGAGTTCATCGAGGCAGATATCGGCGACAAGGAAGGTAAGCAATTGAAAGGTACAACCTTCAGCCAGACACAGCATGCCATCGAGGCTGCCATCGCGGGTCAAGGCATGGTTCTTGCGAACCGGGTGTTTGTGGCAAACGATCTCAGGGAACGCCGCCTGGTACGTGTCTTCAACCGATCACTACGCGGTGCATCCGACTTTTATATCGTGTGGCCCCGTTACCGGACAGCTCCGGCGCTCAGGCTGGCAATCGAATGGATGCTTGGAGCCGCGAAGGAATAATCCCAGGCAAAGGTTTGGGCCGGCCGCCTCGAATACCAAAGGGCATCCTCACCTTGATCCAAAGTCACGGCATGGACGACCAGCTGGGGGATCGACGCCGTTTGACCCAATGATCAGTTTGTGCTAATGATAAGCCATGGCTGTTAATAGCACACAGTTGACCGCCCTCGGTGACCCGACCCGTCGCGCGATCTTCGAGCTGATCGCTGAGCGTCCGCGCTCGGTCGCCGAGATCACCCGGCAGGTTCCGGTCTCGCAGTCGGCCGTTTCCCAGCATCTGAAAGTGCTGCGCAACTCACGCCTAGTCCGTGCACAGCCGAAAGGCGCGAGCAACGTCTATCACGTCGACCCGCACGGGCTTGGTCAGATGCGGGCCTGGCTCGACCGGTTCTGGAACAAAACGCTGACAGCCTACGAGGACGCCGTCGAGCAACCGCGAAAGGAGTCACAATGAACACGCATGTATCACCTGCGCCCGTGCGGCAGTCTGTCGTGGTCGAGGCGCCGATTGAGCACGCATTCAAGGTCTTCACCGAGCAATTCGGCAGTTTCAAGCCCAGCGAGCACAACCTGCTCGCCGTCCCGATTGCTGAGACGGTCTTCGAACCCCGCGTCGGTGGCCACGTCTATGACCGCGGCGTCGACGGTAGCTTATGCCACTGGGCACGCGTCCTGGCCTACGAGCCGCCCAACCGGGTACTGCTGAGTTGGGACATCAGCCCACGATGGCAAATCGAGACAGAGCCGGAAAAGACAAGCGAATGGGAAGTGAGGTTCACGGCCGAGACGCCACACCGGACCCGCGTCGAACTCGAGCATCGGAAGCTGGACCACCATGGCGACGGCTGGCAAGGCGTGCGCGGCGGCGTTGCCGGCGATCAGGGTTGGCCGCTGTATTTGCAACGCTATGCCGACCTATTCGGACGCGCGACCTGACAAGACGCACATTGGCCCCTCGGACAGAGGCAACAGCTTTCCGGGATCGTCATTCCGTTGTCATCGCGATCCAGAACGACGGAGGTCAGCATGCAATCCTATAGTCTGAGTATCGTTGGCGTGCTCGCGCTCTGCGTTCTGTCCATCCTTTTAGCGATCTATTCGGGATCGTCCAAAGGACGGGCGGGGGCACTCTCGGGTCCAGTGCTGCCGGCCGACGACGGGAACCTCCTCTATCGCATCGACCGTGTGCACATGAATTCTGTGGAGGCGCTGGCGCCCTTTGTCGTGCCCGCCGTCCTGGCGATGTTGGTTGGTGTCGGGCCAATCGCGCTGGCGGTGCTGGTATGGGCCTATGTCGCGATCCGCATGACTCACTTGGTGATCTATTTGCGCGGCGGTAACGCCGCGAAAGGTGGCAGCGTCAGAACCATTCTCTATGTCTCAGGCGCGTTGGTCACTTTGATTATCATTGCCATGACCGGCTGGGCAGCCGTCCACTGAAGAATCGGCGCGGGGCCTAAGCTGCAAGGTCTCTGCGGCACACTCGAACTCAGCGGCGACCGACATGGGCCGGCGAAAGAAACGCCACGCTCAGCCTTGATCTACCCTTCGGCCACGGACTTGCCTGTGTTGAACGCCAGTTGAGCCTCGAAGGCACGCCTATAGGCCGGCCGCGCCTCGCCGCGGGCCAAATAGGCCGCGAGGTTGGGATAGGCGTTCAGTATTCCCGATGACTTCAACCTGAGCAGCACCGACACCATCATAAGATCACCCGCGCTGAATGCGCCATCGAGCCAGTCGGCATCGCCGAGGCGATCAGAGAGCGGCCCGAGCCGGTCGCGGACGCGCTGTTCGACGATCGGCAATCGCTGCGCGTACCAGGGCTTGTCCCTCTCCAGCAGTTTGGCGTTTGCCAGTTCTAGGATTGGCGGCTCGACCGTGTTGAGCGCGGCGAACATCCATGCGATCGCGCGCGCCCGGGCATCAGAATCGTCAGGCAACAAGCCGCCATGGCGCTCCGCGATGTGGAACACGATCGCGGCGGACTCGAACAGGACAAGATCACCTTCCTCATAAGTCGGAATCTGACCGAAAGGATGCAGCGCCCGATGCGCGGGCTCCTTCATCGGGCTGAACGAAACAGGGCGGACCTCGTAATGCTGCCCTGCTTCTTCGAGCGCCCAGCGGACGCGCGTGTCGCGCGCCAGGCCTAGGCCGCCATCGGGAGAGCGTTCAAACGCGGTGATGGTGATGGTCATTGTAATCTTCTGCTCAAGCTAGCGGTTCCAATGCCCCAAGGACGAATGACGATGCGCATTGCTGATTCAGATTTCGCATGTGCGCATTGGTGGACCGCAACGGCAATCTCCTGCGCTGCATGTCGCCATTGTGATGCGCTTTCACCCGGTCCGCGACGCCGGCACTCACCGGGAAAACGTGAAGACTGTGGCCGCCGTCGGTACGCCGCCCAGCGATCGGTAGAATTCGAGGGCGTGCGCGTCCGCGTTTTCGGCCGGGACCCAAGTCGTGGCGATCCCACGCTCGGTGGCAAGGCCCACGGCCGTCTCCACCAGTTGCCGGCCAACGCCGCGCCGCTGGTGCGCCGGCAGAACCGCGATATCGTAGATGAGCAGCTCCGCGCGTTTGGCGCGAGTCAGTGGAAGGACGAATGCGCTGAGGCCGGCGATCGGTTCGCCATCCGCCAGTGCCGCAAGAGCCCAGAAGTCGTCCCGGCTCAAAAGCGAGGCAACGTACTCCAAGCTCGTCGAGCCTGCGCCCTCGCCGAACACCGATGCCATGACGGCAAACAACGAGTGGGCAAGCTCCGCGTCGTCCGTGGTTAGCTTTTTGATTCGGATCGCGCTCATTATCGTTCCATTTCGCAATTGATCATGCCGCGCCTCATCTGGTCAGCATACCATATCGCGTACCATCTCGATGACGCCGAAGTTGTGGTATCGCGCTCAGCTGAGTTCTTGGGCGAGGCCGATGAGAAGCCCTCCAGGCCCGCGGATGTAGCAGAGCCGATAGGCGTCTTTATACTGCACGACTTCGCCAACGAGCTGCGCGCCGCGCTTGCGGAGCTTATCGAGTGTCTCGTCGATGTCGTCCACGGTGAACATGACGCGGAGATAGCCGAGTGCGTTCACTGGCGCATTGCGGTGATCCGCGACGGCAGGCGGCGTGAGGAAGCGGGAAAGCTCGAGGCGGCTGTGGCCGTCCGGGGTGCGCATCATGGCAATCTCAACGCGCTGATCGCCGAGGCCAGTCACGCGTCCAGCCCATTCCCCTTCGATCGTGGCCCGCCCTTCGAACTCGAGGCCGAGCTCGCGAAAGAAATCAATCATCTCTCCGAGATCTTCGACGACTATACCTACATTATCCATCCGTTTGAGCGCCATGAGTCCGATACCCCCAATCTACAAGGTTTCTAACAATGGAATGGTCCGACCAGCACGAAATACCTGTAGCCAAGCGAATCTGTGACGACCATGATCTCTTACCGCGGCATGACCAGCCGCCGAGGTTTGGCTATCGACGAATGATCCTCCGGTTCATGGCGAGCAGACGTCCAGGACCATGCGCAGCGGCAATGGGGAAATAACTGATGAAGGCGCCAAACTCCAGCCCCTTCTCATCCGTCCAATGCGATGGACCATGACGCTCCCTTTTCGATCCGAGGATGTGTCGCCTAGCAACCCACGTTGTGCCTCGACCTCGCCGGGGACGCCGTGTTGTTACTGCGGGTCAATCATCTCAAGGCCCCTCTCACTGCCAGCGGTGCGATTTCTTGGCCCGCGGTCACCCGCCTCAGAGTCCTGAAGTCTAGGTGCACTGAGGGACTGATGAGTTCGCTCACGACGTCAGACCGATTTTGCCAGGGCGGTCGCGCTCTTTTCGATGCCCGGCAAAGCAGCGCCCGGGCGAAGCGGCGCTTCGTGATATGTACGACGATGCCGGAGCCACCGCTGCTTGCGTTGCGGAGACCTGGATGACAACTCCAACGGCAGACGTCGGCGTTGGCGGATCAACGGAACTAAAAGTCCCGTGCCGCTGGCGCGAATGTCGGCGCCCAGACCCTGTGTGGGGTCAAAGGCGCTACGGAAGGGGCGAAGGTCGAGGCAGCATCTCCGACGACGGGATATCGGAAATATCCCCGGTGATGCCGCTGTGGATGTATTTCGGGCCGAACTAGGGTTCCGCTGTGAAAAGTCCGTAGTCGATGACGACGACTGCGAACGACGCCAGGGCCGTGAACATAAAATTGCCAGGCGAGGATTGACGGTCACCAGGGCAGTGGTGGATGCTCGACTTTGGGGGCGCACTCGCGCGTTTCACTTGAGTTCAGACCAGCCTGCCCACCGGCAAATGCAGCGAGAACTCACTGCCGCGCCCCGGGCCGTGAGAGGTCGCCGCGACACACCCGCCATGCCGTTCGGCGATCAGTCGCACAATCCAAAGTCCGAGGCCCCAGGATGTTCCCTCGCCGGAATAACGAGCCGACAACATCGTGAAGGGGCGGAATGCGCGCTTCAGGTCATGCTCGGTCAGACCTTGCCCCTCATCTCGGACCCTAATCACGGCTTGGTCCGCATGCAGGGCAACACCACAGGTTACGGTCGATCCGGCCGGAGCATATTTGACGGCATTGCTCACCAGATTGCTGACAGCTTCGCGCAGTAGCGAATGATCACCCTTGATGACACTTGCTTCAATGCCCGAGCAATCGAACGAGATATTCCGACTCTGCGCAGAAGCTTGGTTGTGCGCGACGGCCGTACGGACGACATCGGCCAGGTTGACGCGCGCCGGCTTGAAGCTGAGTGGATCCCCGGTTTCCTGCGCGCGGCGCAAGATACCGTCCAACAAGCCTTCCAGCGCACTGATTAGGTTTTGTGCCTTTTTCGACGTGACTGCGACCTTGTCCAATGCCTGCATCTGGGCCTGGGTGTCGACCAGCTCGATCATCAGGCTAAGGTTGGCCAATGGCCCGCGCAAGTCGTGGGCGATGATGGTGAGGGCATTCAGCAGACGGGCGCCTTGCAGTGGCTGAAGCCGTCGCGCGTGGGCTGGCGCAACCAGACCACAACTCTTCGTCGCCGACGAACGTAGCGCGTGGCCTGTATTGAGGTTGGTGGTCTCAACTGTGGTTCGACGGAGCATCGTGGCACCTTCCTAGGGATCAGGCTGCGATCTTCCGATCCATTGCGACGCTCCGCCAACGCACCCAGTCGCCAGGATCGTCCACTTTCTGGCGGCCACAGACATTGATCCGGGCATACCCATACGCATCTTCAACTATGCCGGCGATGCGCTCGACATTGGCTTTATAGATTGCTGAGGCCATAAGTTAGGCAGATAACGGAGTGATGTAAGCACGCAGCGCAACTTGAGTCTTTCCCACACTTGCGAACATTTTGACCGACTTTGCGGATGAACGCCTTTCGGTTGAAGTGTTAACAAGTATCGCGACGCGCCAAAAGGGCTCCGTCTCTCGTCTCAGTGCCCCGTAGGCGCGGCACCACCAAGCTTGACCTCGCGCAATATGAGAGCCAGCGGAACGGCCGCGAGGGAGATAACCATTAGGATCCAGAAGACATCGACGTAGGCAAGGAGCGCAGCTTGCGCCTGCACCTGCTGGCCGACCCAGGCAATAGCTTGGCTCTGCGCCTGCAGCAGCGAACTGCCCTGGCCGACAAAGTACTGGGTCACCCGCTGCAGCGTGTCCTGATAGGAGATGCTCGACGGGGCCAGGCTTCCCACGAGCATGTTCTGGTGGAACTGCTCGCGATGCGCCAGCACGTTCGAGGCGATCGACACGCCGATGGACCCGCCGGTATTGCGAGCCGCGTTCATCAGCGCGGAGGCCTGATCTGTTTTACCAGCCGGGAGACCGTCGTAGGAGGCGCCTGTTATCGGCAAGAAGATCAGTGGCAGACCGAGGCCGAGCAGCACGCGCGATCTGGCGAAGTACCAGAAGTCGAGATCGGGCGTCAGGTTGGTCAACCCATACATTGAGAGCGCAATAATGATTGCGCCGACCGCGATAAGGTATTTGGGCTGAACGCGGTTCGACAGGGTGCCCACTACGAACATCATGAGCATGGTGACGAGCCCGCCGGGCGAAAGCACCAATCCGGCCCAAGTCGCTGTGTAGCCGAACTGCTGTTGCACCATGAGTGGCATGAATTGCGTCGTGGCGTAGAGGATGGACCCTGTCGCGAGCATCACCACCAACGCCGAGCCGAATTGCCGTGTGTAGATCATTCGTACGTCCGCAGTCGGGTTGTGCCGCGAGGCTTCCCAGGGGATGAGCGCCGCCAAGGCGAGGACGCAAATCACCGTGAAGGTCACGATCACGCCGGACCCGAACCAGTCCTCGACCAAGCCGCGGTCGAGCACGAACTCCAGCGAGCCGAGGAAGGCGGCAACAAGCAGGAAGCCAATCAAATCGAACCTGGTGTTGTCATCAGCGGGCCGCTCGCCGTTGACGAGAACATAGACGAGAGCCATGGCGGCGAGGCCCACGGGTCCGTTGATGAGGAAGTTCCATTGCCAGGAATAATTGTCGGCGATCCAGCCGCCCAGCGTTGGCCCGACAACGGGGGCGACGACGACGGCGACGCCAAAGAGTGCGAAGGCCTGGCCACGCTTCTCGGGTGGGAAGGAGTCGGCAAGGATGGACTGCGCAACAGGCACCATGCCGCCACCGCCAAGTCCCTGCAGGATGCGGAACAAGAGGAGGGAATCGAGATTCCACGCTAGGCCGCAGAGGATGGAGCTCAGCGTGAACAGGCCCAAGGAAAACAGGAAAAAGGCCTTGCGACCGAACCGCTTGGGCAGATAGCTCGTGGCCGTAACGATGATGGCATTGGCGACTAGATAGGTGGTCACAACCCACGAGGACTCGTCCTGGCTCACGCCCAAGCCGCCCGCGATATAGGGCAGCGCCACGTTGGCGATGGTGGTATCGAGGACCTCCATGAATACAGCCAGCGCCACCACAATGGCGATCAGCCAAGCATTGGTGCTTGCAGCAACCGGGGCTACAGATGCTTCAGCGCGCTCGCTCATGACAGTCACAAAGTTTTGGACGTGGAGAAGAACCGCTCGCAGAGCGAGAGTTCGGGATTCACCCGCACCGTGGGCTCAACGGACATGCCGGGGCCGAGCGCAATATCGTTTGGGGGATCATCGATGACGATCTTCACGGGCACGCGCTGAACGATTTTGACATAATTGCCGGTCGCATTTTGCGCCGGCAGAAGCGAAAACGCCGTGCCGGACCCGGGCTGAACGCTTGCAACGTGTCCATGTATTTGGCGCTCGGGATAGGCATCGATGGTCAGTACGACGGGTTCGCCCGATCGGATGTGGTCGAGCTGAGTCTCCTTGAAATTGGCGGTAACCCAAATCTCATCCGGAACAAACGAAGTGAGATTTGTACCCGGTTGTACAAATTCGCCAGGTTCGGCACTGAGATTTACCACGCGCCCGGGTACTGCGGTGGTTACGATGGTATAGGACAAGTTCAGTTTTGCCTGATCGCCCTGCGCAGCGGCCAGCTTGAGGTTAGCTTCAGCAGAACCCCGCTGGGCCTTCAGAGACCCTGTCTGTCTTTGCGCGACATTGAGGGCAGCTTGCGCATTCTTGAGTGTCGCTTGCTGCTGAAGAAGCTGGGAACCATATTGCTGAGCATTCTGCACGGTGCCATAACCTGACCCGGCAAGATGCTCGTAACGCGCCGACTGCTGCTTGGCGAACGTGAGACCGGCCTGTGCCTGCTCGACTTGGGCCAGGCTAGCGTTGATTTGTGCTTCCTGAGTCGCAATTTGTGCGTCTATGTTTTTGATGGCGGCCTGCGCGGCAGCTTCCTGATCGTCGGCCTGCTCAAGCGCGATCCGGTAGTCGCGGTCGTCGATGCGGGCGATGACGCCGCCTGCGGGAACGTGCTGGTTGTCTGTGACAGATACCTGCGTTACATAACCCGATACCTTCGGAGCGATGGCGATTTGCCGAGAGACGATAAACGCATCGTCAGTCGACTGGAAGTGGCCGGCGTAGTCCCAATACAGATAGCTTCCAGCGAGCGCTGTTCCGAAAAAGAGCACGGCCGCAACAAGGGCAAATGGACGCCGACGAAAAAGACTTTTCGTTGCCGCTTCGCTTCCCGATGGTGGCACATCCTTGAGCTCGGTCGCAGCAGGCAACTCAGCCAGCAAGGGCTCGGCGACCGGGCGTTGCGGCGTGGACGGAGCCCGGGCCTTAGACTTTGTGCGACAGTGCCGCTTGAAGGCGGGGCCGTCATCGACACGGCGTTCTTGCAACGCAGTGTCAGGTTGCAGATGTTCCTTGAGGAACCTGTCTGCCGCCCCGGCTCCATCTTTCGACAATTGCGCTACTCCAATGGCTTGAGAAGCAAATTCGGACCGCCCGCAGCTCCACCGAGCGGCCCGATGCTCATGATCAAAACAACAGAGCTGTTTATTCAGTGCCTACTGATGGTCGAGACCAAGTGGGCCGAGTTGGCACGCTCTCCTTCTCGGTCGGCCCGCGCATTGCCAGCCGCGGGAACAGCTTCAGTGCGTTGGTGGCAAGGACGGCACGGCTTTCATCACTGTCCAGCTCCTCGCTCGTCTCGACCTCATGGCGGCAAGCGACGGCCAGATCACGCCGAACATACGGATAGTCGGAGCCGAAAAGCACCTGACCGATACCGGTTTCCGAGCGAAGCATCCGCAGGACTGGCGGCCGCCAAGCTGAGGCTGTGTCCCAATAGAGCCTGCGAAGCGTGTTCGCAGCGGTCCCGCGGTCTTGTCCGCCAGGAATAACGTTCATCTCGTCGATGACCCTGAACCGGGTCGCCAGGTACGGAATCGTGCCGCCCGCATGAGGAAAGATGTACTTAACACTTCGTGTGCGGGCGAAAATGTTGAGGTAGTGCAGTTGCGCCACCGCGCGCGTCGTGTCGGCTGTGAAGTCGATCAGGGTATCGGGTAGGCCCAAGCTTCGAGCGGTGGGATCCGGAGATGCGTTTGGGTGCACGAAGACGGTTGCGGCACGGCGTTCCAATTCGTCGAACAGCGGCGTAAACCGAGTATCGCCGAGGTAGATGCCGCGCGTGTTGGAGAAAAGTATCACACCATCGAGCTTGAGGACGTCCAAGCCATATTCCAGCGCTCTCAAGGCCCCGTCTACGTCGGGCAGCGGCAGGGCCGCGAATCCACCGAAGCGGTCGGGACGTTCCTGGATCAGTTCGGCAGCAATTTCGTTGACGCGGGCGGCAAGGTCGCGGGCTGCCGAGTCATCGCCCATGTGGACGCCAGGCGTGCTGACGGATGTGATGGCGACGTCGATCCCGGCGTCGTCCATGTAGGACAGTGCCGATTCCCTCGACCAAGGCGCGGGATCGATGCCGCCGACTGGTGCGTGTGCATCATTCGTCGCCCGCCAAAAGGCCTCCGGCAGAATGTGCTGGTGGACGTCAACGGTAAAGGTCATGACCGTGCTCCATACCTCAAATGCTCGACCCGATCAGCTCTGCTGCTCGCCCGCCAATCATGATCGAGGGCGCATTGGTCGCTCCCGAGATGATCGAGGGCATGACCGAAGCGTCGGTCACTCGAAGGCCGCGCACACCTTGGACACGCAACTCGCTGTCGACGACGGCGTCAGCGTCATT
>Ga0075017_100002274_pt1 | contig 11960 bp, 14 predicted proteins | sample AleBraG_ABR_2012_FD_71475 | JGI IMG/M metagenome (GOLD analysis project Ga0075017, IMG submission 71475) | Freshwater sediment microbial communities in response to fracking from Pennsylvania, USA - Alex Branch Run_MetaG_ABR_2012 | ecosystem: Environmental > Aquatic > Freshwater > Creek >...
ACAATTACAAAATTCTTAGGAGTTTCATGCTGAAGAGCGACCGCTGGATCCGCAAGATGTCCCAGGAACACGACATGATCAACCCGTTCTCCGAGAAGCAGGTGCGGGAGGGCGTGATCTCTTACGGGCTGTCGTCGTACGGCTACGATCTGCGCGTGGCTGACGAGTTCAAGATTTTCACCAACGTCAATTCGTCGATTGTCGACCCGAAACATTTTGACGAGCGCTCGTTCGTCACCGTGCAGACCGACATCTGCATCGTGCCGCCGAATTCGTTTGCGCTGGCGCGCTCGGTGGAGTACTTCAAGATTCCGCGCAGCGTGCTGACCATCTGTGTCGGCAAAAGCACCTACGCACGTTGCGGGATTATCGTAAACGTGACGCCGTTCGAGCCGGAGTGGGAGGGCTTCGTCACGCTGGAAATTTCGAACACGACGCCACTGCCGGCGCGCATCTATGCCAACGAAGGGCTGTGCCAGATTCTGTTCTTCCAGTCGGACGAAATCTGCGAAACGAGTTACGCCGACCGCAAAGGGAAATATCAGGCGCAGAAGGGGATTGTGCTGCCGAAGCTGTGAGGGCTGTCAGCTACCAGCTGTCAGCTCGCAGCTTAGCGAGTCCCTTCAGGACGCACCACCATGAGCGACCGGAGACTAGGCTTGCAATCCAACATTGAAACCGAGCGCGAGACCGACGGCCGCTGGATTGCCGAAGTCCTGGAGATTCCTGGCGCTCTAGTCTACGGCAGTACAGAAGACCAGGCTTGGGCAAAGGCCTACGCGATCGCTACGCGTGCCATGAACGAAGATTCTAAGGACCGCTAAGAAAAAGGGAACTGTGCTCAACAGCCTGCCCGCGCCGATCCTGCTCGACATTGCGATCTTCTTTACTGCGCTGGCGTGGGGGCTGGGCTTCTATATCGTCGACCGCAAGGCGCACGTCTTCGCGTCGCTGGCCATCGGTTGTTTCGTGTGCCTGCTGGGATATAGCGTCGCTAGCCTGGGCGCTCCTGCCTGGGCAGTGATTGGCGTACCCGTTCCGGTGGACATTTTTCTGCTGTGGTACGTCCTGAGGGAGCCGCGAAAGATGGCCATCGCCTATCCCACGATCTGGGCGATCTATACCGTGTTTCACATCCTGCTAAGCGCTTTCCTGCACTACGACTCGCTGATTCCGCCCTGGCGTTTGCATTCGTGATCAGTCAGCTGGCGGGAGAATTTCTGCCGGAGCTTCTGGCGGGGGACATGCTGACTCCCAACAATTGCCCGGAGATATTGGCGGCCAGCTAGCGCTGGTTCTCGCCTTCCTTGTACATGTACTTAATGGCGGGCTTGTAGATCATGAGGTTGGGCTCGCCGGATTCGCGGTTGACTTTGATGCAGTTGCGATCGTACCACTCGATCATGCCGCGGATTTCCTCGCCGTCGCGCAGCACAATCACCATGGGCGTGCGGGATTGCATCTGCTTCTGGTAGTAGAAATTTTCGGCGTTGGTCTGCTCGGGAGGAGCGGGCTTTTTTCCGCCGCCCCCGCCCATGGCGCGATCTCCCCGGTCGCGATCCATGCGTTCGCCGCGATCATGGCGTTCAGGACGCTCACGGCGTTCCTGCGCCGGCGCCGCCGCCGGTCCGTGACTGTTGTGGTTCTCTCCGCGCGGTAGAGTCGGTCGAATGAGCTTGCGGTTGGCGAAGTTTTCCTTCTCCGATTCACCGGCCGGGACGGGATCTATCATGACTTCCTTCATAGTGGCGCTACCTCAGATACACGCCCTCAGGCGACCGCACTCACAGGGACCCAAATGGATGTATCTCAAATAAGGTGTGAAGTTTCAGATACCGTACCATAGGAATTTCCGCGTGACAATGCTTCCTTCGTGCCAGAAGTTCGGATGTGCCAAAACTTGCATACCCGCAAGAATAACGATTTGGGCCGCTAGTTTGTGTTGGACAAGTCGGCGCCGCGGCGCTCTTTGCCGCTCCAGGTCACCAGCGCCACCAGGCTTGCCACGAGCAATACGGTCCATGCGAGCACGGGCGCAAAACCACCGCCATAGCGGTTTTCGGCGAGCTTGGCCTGCAGCACTGAGTTGCGGGAGGAAAGCAGATTGCCCACCTGGTAGGCGAATCCGGGCAGCGTGCCGCGGACCGCGGGCGGCGAGAGTTCATTCAAGTGCGCAGGGATCACTCCCCATGCGCCTTGCACCATGAATTGCATGAGAAAGCCGCCGAGAGCCAGCATCGGGAGCGAATGCGAATACGCCCACAGCGGGATGACCGGAATCGATAACATAGCCGCGATGACAATGGCGCGGCGGCGGCCGATGCGCTCGGACCATGTGCCGAAAAGAATCCCGCCCAGCAGCGCGCCGAGGTTGAAGATGATGGCAATGAAGCTCACCTGCTGCGGACTGAAGCCCAGATTCTTTTGCAGGAATGTCGGATAGAGATCCTGCGTTCCGTGGCTGAAGGAGTTGAAGGCGAACATCAGCGCGATCAGGAAGAGAAAAACTCCGGCATGGGACAAAATATCTTTACCCAGGCGGCCCCCTGCGTCGCGCGCCACCTTGCCCTGCAACCATGCCGGAGATTCGTCGACCTGGGTGCGAATGTAGATCACCAGGAATGCGGGAAGGGCGCCGATGACGAACATGCCGCGCCAGCCAACGATCGGAAATAGCGTTCCGTAGACCAGGGCCGCCATCAGGTATCCGACGACATAGCCTTCCTGCAGCAGTCCGGAGAAGAAGCCGCGGCCCTCGGCCGGAAGCGTCTCGAAGGCCAGCGCCGCGCCCACGCCCCACTCGCCCCCCATGGCGATCCCGAACAAGGCGCGCATCACGAGGAACACTTTTAACGAGGGTGCGAACGCCGATGCCAGTTCAAAGACGGAATAGGCGATGATGTCGACCATCAGCGTAGGGCGGCGGCCAAAGCGGTCCGCCATGAGTCCGAAGAGAAAGGCGCCCACCGGACGCATGGCCAGGGTGAGAAAGATTCCTTCGGTGATCGCCGACACTTTTACGTGAAACTGCCCGGCCAGCGCGCTGACACAGAAGACCAGAATGAAGAAATCAAAGGCGTCGAGCGACCAGCCCAGAAAGCAGGCGATGAATGTGTTCCGCTGGATGGGAGTCAGCCTGCGAAAGTGTCCAAGGAATTCCATAGCTGCCGTGTGCTTGCTCTGTGCCTCAGTGGTCCGCTTGCTTTTGCCGACCCACGCGAGGTCCAACGGATGCTAGCATGTGTCTTTCATTCAGCAATCACAGAAATTTTCTCTATGCCCGAACTCGACCTACCGCTTCGCCAGGCCACCGATACGCTGATGCTGACGGGCTTCTGGTACCGCGCCCTGCCCGCCGCCCGCGTGCATCGCAATCAACTCCACAAGGCGACTCTTCTGGAAATTCCGCTCGTGATCGGCCGCGACCGCCAGGGCTATCCCTTCGCTATGCGCGATGCTTGCCCGCATCGTGGCATGCCGCTGAACAGCGGCCATTTTGACGGAGAGAATCTTGAATGCCCCTATCACGGCTGGCAGTTCGACGTGCACAACGGGCAGTGCCAGCTGATTCCGTCGCTGACGCATGATCAGACTCTGAAGGTCGATCGCATCTACGCGGGCAGTTATCCGAGCGAAGAGCAGGACGATTTTATCTGGGTGTTCATCCCAGATCCTCCGCCGGCAGGCGCAGGCTTCACCAAGCCGGAAGAGGCTCCGGATGCCGCGCCGCAAGTCGCCAAGTTCAGCGAAAAGTACAAAATGGCGTACCTGCAAGCGGAAATGCCGGTCAGCATCGATCACGGGATCATCGGACTGATGGATCCGGCGCACGGGCCGTTCGTTCACCAGGCGTGGTGGTGGCGCACGCAGCACAGCATTCATGAGAAACAGAAGAACTTTGAGCCGATCCCGAATGGCTTCCGCATGAGCGCCCATACGCCCAGCTCAAACTCTGCGCCCTACAAGCTTCTGCGCCTCTATGCTGACGCCGACTCCATCACGACGACCATCGATTTTGTTCTCCCCAACATTCGAACCGAGACGATTCGGGCAGGGAAGTACTGGTTCTCCAGCCTGACGACGGTCACGCCGATCACGCGAAGTCATTGCCGGATCGATGTGGTCGCGGCCTGGAACATCTTTCGCTGGATGCCCCTGGTTCCAGAGTTGCTGAAATTTGTGTTCGGCAAGTTTGTGGAGCAAGACCGGCGCACGATGGAATTGCAGGCCGAGGGACTCAAGCACAATCCGCATCTGATGCTGATCGACGACGCCGACCGTCCGGCGAAGTGGTACTTCCAACTGAAGGCCGCGTACCTTGATGCAAAACGGACCGGAGGCGAGATGAAGCATCCCATGGCGGGCCCGGTCACGTTAAAGTGGAGAAGCTAGCGGGTGGATGCTGACCGGTTCAGCCTCGTTCAGTCCTCTACCAGCCAGTCCATCGCCTCTTCGCGCGTTTTGAAGAGAGGGAAATCGCGCTGGGAGAAGGTCTTGAAATTCTCGTAATAGACATGGGGCAGGGTTTCCGTTCCGACCCAGGCGGACTTCTTCACGAACGGGCGATCGAACACGAGAACTTCTTTCATCCGGGTGGCAACTTTCTTGTCGATCTCCGCGCCTGCGAAGTCAGCGAGTATCAGCACCGTGCCGGGAGTATGCCGGGCCACGTCGGCGCGAACCTGATCGAGAAGCAAGAGCAGTTCGTGGGCGGAGCAATGGCTGAAATCGAGAACAAAGATGGCATGCCCTTTGTACTTGATGAAGCGCAGCCGATCGTCGCCGGACTGATCCGGTTCCGGAGAGTGTTGAGCGGTCACGAGAGGATTTCCTCCACCACGCCGTAAGCCCCGTCCAGCGCGGCATCCAGCGCGGACGGATCTTTCCCGCCGGCCTCAGCCAGGTCGGGACGGCCGCCGCCTTTGCCGCCGACTTTCTGGGCGACCGGCGCGATTACTTTCCCAGCCTGCACGCGAGAAGTCAAGTCCTTGGTGACCCCTACGATGAGAGAGACATTTCCATTCGATGCCGAACCCAGTATCACGACGCCCGAGCCGACCTTGTCGCGCAATTGATCGACGAGGGTGCGCATCTGCGCGCGCTCCAGGTTGTCCACGCGATGGGCGAGCACCTTCACGCCCTTCACTTCTTTAATTTTGTCGCCGATGTTGGCGGTACTCGACGATGCCGACTTCATCCGCGCCTGATCGAGTTCGCGCGCCAGACGCTTGATCTCGGCGTCTTTCTTTTCCAGTTCCGCCTTCAGAGCGTCGGCGGGGGAAGCGCCTTCCGGATGCGAGGCGATGCTCGCCACAAATCCTTCCAACTGATGGTCGGCACGGAAATGCTGCAGCGATCCCTCGCCCGTGACGGCCTCGACGCGCCGCACGCCCGATGACACGCTGCCTTTTTTGAGAATCTTGATCAGGCCGATCTCGCCGGTCGCGGCCGTGTGCGTGCCGCCGCACAGTTCGGTCGAGAAATCACCGATGCGGATGACGCGCACCTTGTCGCCGTACTTCTCGCCGAACAGCGCCATCGCATGATACTCGTTGACGGCCACGTCGATGGGTACGTCGGCAATGGTTTCGACTTTGCGGTTGCGCAGGACTTCTTTATTAATGATGTCCTCAATGTCCTGCAACTCTTCGTCTTCGACCGCGGTGAAGTGGGAGAAGTCGAAACGCAGGTGATTCGGGGCGACTAATGATCCCGCCTGCTTCACATGTTTGCCCAGGACTTCGCGCAGGCCGGCATGGAGAAGATGCGTAGCCGTGTGGTTACGCATCGTCGCTTCGCGGACTTCGGTGTTTACCACCGCGTCGACCTTGTCGCCGACGCGAACGAGAGACTTCGCTATGACCTGATGCGCGCGCACTCCCTGAATCGGGTAGTAGCAGCCTTTCACTTCGGCGACGACCGTATTGTGATCGTCGGAGTAAAACCATCCGCGGTCGCCGACCTGGCCTCCGGCCTCGGCATAAAAAGGAGTGTGGTCGAGAATAATCTCGCCCACATCGCCGGCTTTGAGTTCCTGCGCGCCTTGGCCGTTGTGGATGATGGCCAGCACTTCGCAGTTGTCGGATCGCGTCTGCCGATAGCCTTCGAAGTCGGATTTTGGCAGTTGTTGATACGCAGGATTTGCGGTCTGCTTTGCGGCGCCTTTCCAGGAAGCGCGCGCACGCGACTTCTGCTCATCCATCGCGTGCTCGAATCCGGCGTAGTCGAAAGCGATTCCCTGATCGCGTGCGGCATCCTGCATGAAGTCGAGGGGCATGCCGAAGGTGTCGTAGAGCTTGAATGCATCTGCACCGGCAAGCTGGCCTTGTGCCTGTTTGAGTAAAGCTTCCAACTTTTCCAGTCCCACATCGAGGGTGTGCGCAAATCGCTGCTCTTCCGCCCGCACGGCCTTTGCCACAGACTCCGCCGTTTCGTTTAGCTCCGGATACGCATCGCGTATTAGATCGCGGACGGCGAAGACCATTTCGCTCAGAAACGGTTTCGTTTGGCCGAGCAGGCGTCCGTGAGTGATCGCGCGGCGAATGATTTTGCGCAACACGTAGCCGCGGCCTTCATTCGATGGCAGCACGCCGTCGGAAATCAGGAATGTGGCGGCTCGCGAGTGGTCGGCGATGACTCGCAACGATGCCGCCGCCTTGTGGCTGGAAGAGCCTGCCGAGCTTTGCTCGGCCTGGACGGGCGAGGCGCCCGTCCCCACATGGGCAGTGGTGCTTCCATGCCTTGATGCTCCCGTCAGTTCCGCTGCACGCTTAATCAGCGGTGTGAACAGGTCCGTCTCGTAATTCGAAATCACGCCCTGCAGCACCGACGCGACTCGTTCCAAGCCCATCCCCGTGTCGATTGACGGTTTGGGCAGCGGCTGGAATCCCATCAGGGTACCGTCTGGTACTCGTGGCTGTCGGTTGTACTGCATAAAAACCAAGTTCCAAATTTCAACATACCGCCCGCAATCACACCCAAACGGGCAGTCTTTATGGCCCTGATCCGACGCCGCAACGCCCATGTCGTAATGGATTTCGCTGCATGGCCCGCAAGGGCCGGTATCACCCATCTGCCAGAAGTTATCCTTCATGCCCATCGCGAAGATTCGATCTTTGGGCACACCTACTGCGAGCCAGAGGCGTTCAGCTTCGTCGTCGCGAGGAATGTTCTCTAGGGGAGCGCCCTCAAAGATGGTCACGTACAGCTTGTCTTTCGCAATCCCATACCACTCGGGCGACGTGATCAGTTCCCAGGCATAAGCGACCGCGTCCTTCTTGAAATAATCGCCGAAGGAAAAATTTCCCAGCATCTCAAAAAAAGTGTGATGGCGGTTGGTGAAGCCGACATTCTCCAGGTCGTTGTGCTTGCCGCCGGCGCGGACGCATTTCTGCGAAGTGGTGGCGCGCAAATAGTCGCGCTTTTCGAGTCCGAGAAAAACGTCTTTGAACTGGTTCATCCCCGCATTGGTGAACAGCAGCGTGGGATCGTTGGCGGGAACGAGCGACGACGAGTGCACTTCCTTGTGCCCCTTCTGCACAAAGAAATCGAGGAATTTGCGGCGAATTTCAGAGCCGGTGAGCATCGAGGCTCATTCTAAATGAAAAGCGAAACCGGAGAGGGCACAGGGCGAACACAGAGGAGGGTTGTTCAATCCTCAGTGGTCTCCGTGCCCTCTGTGGTTGAATTTGGCTGTACTACTTTGCGGGTTCGGCAGGCTTGTCGGCGGTGGGCTTGTCGTCGCTTTTCTTCATTTTGTGCGCGACTCCCTTTGCACCTTTCTTGACCTCACTGCCGGTCTTCTCCGCGGCTTTCCCAGTGTCTTTGGCCGCGACTTTGGTCCCCTTCTCCGTGTCTTTAGCCGCAACCTTGACGCCTTTCTCGGTGTCTTTGGCGGCGACCTTGGTGGCTTTTCCCGTATCTTTGGCGGCGGTCTTAACACCCTTCCCTGTGTCTTTCGCCGCAGTCTTGGTCGCGTGCTCAACCTTGGCGCCCGCGCCAGGGGAACTGCTCTTGTCCGTGCTGGTCGTGTCCTGCCCCACAGCGAAGCAAACTGCCACTAACCAGGCAGCCGCGATGATTAACGCCCACTTTGCTTTCATACTTCCTCCTAAAAGATTTGTAGCTGGGATCGTTCAGGAGTATGCAACATGCGGAAAGCTCGAGGCAAATCGAACTGTTCTCCGGGAAAAATGCCCTGGCTGAACGACTACGCGGTCTCCCCTTCCAGCGTGCTTAGGGTCTCGTCGTCGACGTCCCACTTCTTGAGGATGGCGAAGATGGTCTTCAATCCGAATCCCGCCCGTGCCAACTGGCGGAAGACACGCGCGGCCTGCTTCTGGTCCTTCGGCTTTTCGAGGCGTTTCTTGCGCAGGTATGCGCGGGCCTGCTTCTCTTCGTTGACGCCTTCAAACGTCGCCGCCATGGCTTTCTCGATGACGTCGCCGTGCACGCCTTTTGCCTTGAGATCGGTGACGATCCGCAGGCGCCCGAATTTCTGATTGTCGCGCCGGAGCGACGAGAACGAGGCCGCATACTGGGAGTCGTTGAGATACCCCTGATCTTTCAGGCGCCGAATCACCAGTTCGACGAGAGTAGTCCCATACTCCGATTCAGCATCTTCAATACGGGCGCGCATCAGGCGCTTCAGTTCGGCGACGGTGCGCATGCGGCGAGCGAGGGCACCCACAGCGTATTCGTAGAGTTCGTCCTCGGAATAGCTCTTCTTCTTGGGGGGCGAAAACGCCATACTCGCTAACGATAGCGCAACTTCCCAGTCAACGCGAATGCCCTCAGTCTTCGGTAGTGGGTCAGTAATTTGTCATTCCGAATTGGGCTGAAAGCCCGGTGAGGAACCCGCTGTTCCCCGGCGCAAACAGCAGATTCCTCGCGCGATAAGACCGCGCTTCGGAATGACAACTTTCAAACTGACCCACTGCCCAGTCTTTCAGTAACATGGTCAGCCCTTGTGATCGGCATACTCCGGACGCCTCGCCGCTGCGCGCCGCCCCATCTCCAGCGACAGCTTCCGCACCCATCGCAATTCGGTGCGAATCTGCTGGATCGCCAGACGGAGCATCCACACCGCCTCATGAAAACGATGCCCAACCTCTGCCCGGACGGCGCGCAGTGTAGCCTCTTCGCGGGCCAGTTCCTTTTCCAAGAACTTCTGGCGGTGCCGCAGTTGCTGTTCAAACACTCCCGGCCGCGCCTGCCACGACAACGCAAGCCAGGTAAGAAACGGAGGCCGGTCCCGCTGTATCGCCCAATCCTCACGCTCAAGAGCATCGGCCAGCGCCGCGCGCCCCCGCGCCGACGTCGTGAACACGCTCCGCTCAGGCCCCGCCGCGGAATCGGCACTGTCCGCGGCGCGGATCAATCCCAGCCCTGCCAGCTTTTCCAGGGAGTAGTACACCTGTGGACGCGAGATACCCGCCCAATCGCGCACCTGCCGCCGCTCCAGTTCCAGGTTGGCCTGGTAGCCGTGCATTGGCCGCTCCGCCAGCAGGCTCAGAAGAACAAGGTCAGGCGTAGTAAGGGTACGCTGCTTAGCCGCGGGCATCGCGCGCCTTTCGCTTGCGGCTCCAATACCACCACTGCGCCTGTTCCAGCGGCAGCCGCGGATTCCGCGCCTGCGCCACGGCCGCGCGGAACACGTCCAGGCAGCAGATGTCCTGCACCTGTCCAGTGACTTCACAGAGTTGTTCGTAGAGCTTCTCAGGATTACGTTGCGCCAGCTGCGCCACGCTGCGGATCCCGAGCATTTCAAAGTCGCGAACCATGGCCGGTCCTACGGAAACCAGATCCTCGATCCGACGTTGTTGAGTGGGCATGTCAAATCCTCCTTGACAGAGTAAACAGGGCTCAATACACTCAACTAGTCTAAACAAGACTACAGCGAGAAAGCAAGGATAAACTCATGCGCATCGCAACCTTCGCTTTGACTTTCGTGTTACTGCTCGCCATTTCGCCTGCGGCAAAGCCGAAGGCACAGGAGAAGACGAAGACTATGAATGTGAAGAGAATCACGCCGATTCTATTTGTCGAGGATGTCGAACCCTGCGTGAAGTTCTGGGTCGACCGTTTTGGATTTCAGAAAACTGCCGAGGTCCCCGACGGCAGCACGCTCGCTTTTGCCATGCTGCAGAAAGGCAATCTCGAACTGATGTACCAGAGCTACGCCAGCGCCGACAAAGACGTCACCACGATTTCGCAGCAGGTTCGCAAGGGCCCGACATTTCTTTACGTCGAGGTGGACAACCTCGACGAGACGATCTCGGCCATCCAGGGCCAGGAAGTCGTCATGCCAGTGCGCAACACTTTCTACGGATCAAAGGAGATTGGCATCAGGGATCCGGCCGGTCATTACGTTACGTTTGCCCAGTTCCAAGCCCAGCCGTGAACGCCCGAATTTCGCGAGATTGGAAAGAATAAAAAAGGGCGCGCTCTCGCGCGCCCAAGCAAGGAGGAACAATCGAAAATTCTTTTTGCTACCGCCCGCCAAATCCCGCCGACTGCATCGACTGCCGCGAAATATCGGAGGTCGAGGCGATGCCCTGCATGCGCAGTTTGAAGTCGTCGGCGTTCGAGGCGTTCTCCAGCGCGGTTTCGTAGTTGACGAGGCCCGCCTGGAACAAATCCCACAGCGACTGATCGAAGGTCTGCATGCCGTACTGAGAAGTGCCGGCAGCAATCGCGTCACGAATCGAGCGCGTCTTTTCCGGCACCAGGACGCACTCACGGATGTAGGCTGTGTTGATCATGACCTCGACGGCGGGCACGCGGCCCTCGGCGTCACAGCGGCGCACCAGGCGTTGGCTGATGATCGCCCGCAAAACTGCCGCCAGTTGCATACGAATCTGTTTTTGCTCTGGCGGCGGGAAGATCGAGATCACGCGGTTGATGGTTTCTACCGCATCCAAAGTGTGCAGGGTAGAGAAGACCATGTGGCCGGTTTCGGCCGCATGCAGCGCGGTCGAGATGGTTTCCAGGTCTCGCATTTCGCCGACCAGGATCACGTCCGGGTCCTGACGGAGAGAAGCTCTGAGCGCCGCGCCGAACGAGGGCGTGTCCACGCCGATCTCGCGCTGGTTCACGTAGCCTTTTTTGTCGCGGTGCAGAAATTCGATCGGGTCTTCGATGGTGACAATGTGCTCCGACCGCGAGGAATTCACGCGGTCGACCATGGCGGCAAGCGTCGTCGACTTACCGGACCCGGTGACGCCCGTGACCAGCACCAGGCCGCGAGGCATATCGCAAATCTGCTCGACCACTTTTGGCAGGAAGAGTTCATCCAGCGCCCGAATTTTGGTCGGGATGACGCGAAGCACCAGCCCGACGTTGCCGCGCTGCTGAAAAATGTTCACACGGAAGCGTCCCAGGCCGGCGACTCCGTAGGCCATATCGATTTCCGTGGTCTCTTTGAATTTCTGCTTCTGGCGCGCCGACATCATGCTGAACGCCATGTTCAACATGTCTTCGGCGCTGATGCGGGGTTGGTCGGTCAGGGGCACCAGATCGCCGTCGATGCGAAGGTGGGGATAATTGCCGACCTTCAGATGCAAGTCGGAGGCGCGCCGTTCCGTAGCGATCCGCAGCAGATCATCAATATTCATTGCAGGCTTTCCCCGGGACGAAATCCGGTGATGCTCTCTAGGCATCATCGCGCGAAACGTCACCTTGCCCAAGATGACCTAGGTAATGGTTCAGGGCCGGTGGGCGGACAGAGACTTCCGTTCGCTATAATGACGCGGCATAGCCTGAACTCCGGCAATAAAATCGCGGCTAGAAACGAGATCAGCAATGACGGCAAGAAAGCTGTCGTTCTTCGCGGTATCGGTATCCCTATTCCTTACCTCTTGCTTCGCTTCCGCGCAGGCTAAGTCCTCGCTGCTGGTGCTGGAGAAGAACGATAAGTCGCTGGCCATCATCGATCCGGGGAGTTTGAAAGTTATCGGACG
>Ga0075017_100002275_pt1 | contig 11959 bp, 12 predicted proteins | sample AleBraG_ABR_2012_FD_71475 | JGI IMG/M metagenome (GOLD analysis project Ga0075017, IMG submission 71475) | Freshwater sediment microbial communities in response to fracking from Pennsylvania, USA - Alex Branch Run_MetaG_ABR_2012 | ecosystem: Environmental > Aquatic > Freshwater > Creek >...
CGCGAGCGGTTCGCCGGTGCGACGAACACGTTCACGTGCGAGGCGATGATGGGCGACGGCAAGGCGCTGCAGATGGGCACGAGTCACGAGCTCGGACAGAACTTCGCCCGCGCCTTCGGCATCGAGTTCCTCGACGAGACGGGACAGCAGCAGACGGCGTGGACCACGTCGTGGGGTGTGTCCACCCGCATGGTCGGTGGTCTGATCATGGGGCACGGCGACGACGACGGCCTTCGGGTGCCGCCGCGCCTCGCGCCCACGCAGGTGGTCGTGCTCGCCGTGCGCGACGAAGGCGACGTCATCGCTCGCTGCGCCGCGCTTGCCGACGACCTGCGCGCCGCCGGTGTGCGCGTGCAGCTCGACGATCGCGCCGAGGTGTCGCTCGGCCGACGGGCCACCGACTGGGAGCTCAAGGGAGTCCCCGTGCGCGTGGAGCTCGGTCCGCGCGATCTCGCCGAAGGCAACGCCACGCTCGTGCGCCGCATCGTGCGTGAGGATGCCGAGGGCGGGCGCGCCGACGCGAAGACACCGGTCGCGCTCGCCGGCATCGTCGACGCGGTCACGGGTGAGCTCGCCGCGCAGCAGGAGTTGCTGCTCGCGCAGTCGATCGCGCGCCGCGAGGCCCGCACCGCCGACGTCACCACCATCGCCGACGCCCGCGAGGCGGCGGCCGCCGGCTTCGCCCGCATTCCGTGGGACACCGTCGGGCCCGAGGGCGAGCTCGAGCTCGCGGGTGGGGGTGTCACGGTGCGTTGCCTGCAGCGCGCCGACGGCTCGCTCCCGGAGCACGACGGCGAATCCGGTCTGACTGCATTCGTGGCCCGTTCGTACTAGGAACTCAGGGATGCTCCCCGTTGCGTTCCCCGTCTCGCCGATGCTGGCGAAGGCCACGCGTGACATCCCGGACGACGGCACCTGGTCGTTCGAGCCGAAGTGGGACGGCTTCCGTGCCATCGTGTTCCGCGACGGTGACGACGTGGAGATCGGCAGCCGCAACGAGAAGCCGCTCACTCGCTACTTCCCCGAGCTCGTCGACCCGCTGCGCGCCGCGCTTCCCGAACGCGCGGTCGTCGACGGCGAGATCGTGATCGCGACCGAACGCGGCCTCGACTTCGACCTGCTGTCGCAACGCATCCACCCCGCGGCGTCGCGCATCACCAAGCTCTCGCAGGAGATCCCCGCGACGTTCGTGGCGTTCGACCTGCTCGCGGAGGCCGACGACGACCTGCGCGTTGTGCCGTTCGTCAACCGTCGCGGGCGGCTCGAGCGCGCGCTCGGAGGACTCGCCGGCGGACCCGACGCACGCGTGCTGCTCACGCCGGTGACCACCGACCCCGGACTCGCCGCGGAATGGTTCGAGCACTTCGAGGGCGCAGGCTTCGACGGCGTCGTCGCCAAGGCTCTCGCGGGGGAGTACCGCGAGGGCGAGCGCACGATGCTGAAGGTGAAGCACCAGCGCACTGCGGATGTCGTGGTCGCGGGCACGCGCCCGCACAAGGACGGCAACGGGATCGGCTCCCTGCTCCTCGGCCTCTACGACGGCGAGGGTGTGCTGCACCACGTCGGGGTCGCGAGCAGCTTCACCGCAGCGCGTCGCGCCGAGCTGGTGGACGAGCTCGCGCCCTACCGGGCGGGTGCGCTCGACGCGCACCCCTGGCGCGACTGGGCCGAAGCGAGTGCCCACGAGACCGGTCAGCGCAAGCCCGGCGCGCAGTCGCGCTGGACCGGCGGCAAGGACCTCTCGTGGGAGCCGCTGCGCATCGAGCTGGTGGCCGAGGTCGCCTACGAGCACTTGCAGGGCGACCGCTTCCGCCACACCGCACGCTTCCAGCGGTGGCGCCCCGACCGCGACCCGTCGTCGTGCACGTACGCGCAGCTCGACGTGCCCGTCCCCGCCGAGCTCCACGACATCTTCGGCGTCTGACCAGCTTCGGCGTCCGACCGGCGGGGGTGTGAGGGCCGGCGCCACCGGGTATCGCGCGGGCATGATGCCCCATGGCGAGAACCCAGTGCATGCAGACCGGCGGAGCGAAGGCCGGTGGCTGCTCGTGTGCGTCGCGTTCGCGGTCGGCGCTCTCCTCTACGCGTTCCTGATCGGGGAGTGGTGGGGCGACGTGCTCGGCTTCCTGCTCGCCGCAACCCTGGGGTGGTTCGCCCACCTGCAGTGGGGCGAGGCGCTCGCGGCCGACCTCCGGCGCCGGCGTGGACGCGAGCTGTCCTGAGCGGCAGACTCCGCCCATGACCGACGCGCACCTCGAAGCCCCTTCCGTCTCCAAGCTGGCCGGCCAGCTGCTCTACATGTTCGAGGACGACCGAACGCTGCGTGACGCTCCGGTGGCGCAGCTGCGGGATCGCCTCGCGCTCGACGACCGCATCGCCCGGGCCCGCCACCAGTATCCCAACGACAACGACGCCGAGATCCAGGCCCGTCTCGGCGAATTCGACGACCGCATCACCGAGGCGGACGTCGCCGCCGCGGCGGACGAGGCCCGGCGCCGCCTCGACGACTGAGCGCCGGGGACCTTCGGCCCTTACCTACGAGGGTGCAGGTCCCCAAGATTGGGGGGAGCAGGGCGTTGCCCTCCGATGGTGCCGACCCCGGCCGTTCCCGCAGGCGGCCACCCCTGGCGCAGGCGCCGTCGGATGTCGGCGACGCTCTGCTCGCGCCCGATCCCCGAAGTGCCCATCCACCCGAGAACCCCCGGGGGATCGGGTATACTCGTGTGGTTCGGTTGGACGTGACGCCTCCACCGGTCCCCATCTCGGTTTGCCGGAGACGTGGGCGAAAGCCCACGTTTTTTCTTGCGCCGAGTCGGGTCGGTGGAAACGCGTCGCTATTGGCATGCCGCCGGAGGCGGCCGAGGAGGTGACCCACCATGGATGTGACCGCGATCGCCGACGCCGTCTCCCCTGTGGTCGCCGCACTCGGCCTCGACCTCTACGACATCGAGGTCACCGGGTCGGGGCGGGCGCGCATCGTCCGCGTCTTGATCGACCGCCCCGCGGGTGACGCCGCTGGGGAAGCAGGTGGCATCGACCTCGACGCGATCGCCAAGGCCACCGAGGCCGTGTCGCCGATCCTCGACCAGCCTCCCGTCGACAAGATCCTCTCGGGCTCGTACTCGCTCGAGGTGAGCAGCCCCGGGCTGGAGCGCCCGCTGCGCACTCGTGCGCACTTCGCGCGCGCCGTCGGGGAGACGATCTCGGTCAAGACTTCGCAGCACACCGCCACGGTCGCCGGCGACGACGAGGCGGGCGAGGTCGCGAAGCCCGCCCGACCGCGTCTGCGAGGGGTCGTGACCGCGGCAGGCGACGATTCGTTCACGCTGCTCGCCGACGCCGACGCCGGACATGGGGCCGGTGCCGGTGCCGGCACCGAGCACACGATCACGTATGCGGAGGTGGTGCAGGCTCGCACCGTCTTCGAGTGGGGACCGGAGCCCAAGGGCGGCAAGGCCAAGGCCTCCAATGCCACGACTGGCAAGGCCAAGCCCGCCAAGGGTCGCAAGAAGGAAGTGGTGCGCCGATGAACTCCGAGATGATGGAGGCGCTCGAGAACATCGAGCGCGAGAAGGGGATCTCCACGGAGATCATGCTGGAGGCACTCGCCAACGCCCTCCTCACCGCCTACAAGCGCATGCCCGACGCCGCCGAGGAGGCGCTCGTCGAGATCGACATGGAGACGGGCGCGATCAAGGTGATCGCGCAGGAGCTCGACGAAGAGGGCAACGTCACCCGCGAGTGGGACGACACGCCGACCGATTTCGGTCGCATCGCCGCGCAGACCGCCAAGCAGGTCATCTTCCAGCGCATCCGCGAGGCGGAGCGCGAGATGAAGTACGAGGAGTACGCGGGTCGCGAGGGCGACATCGTCACCGGCATCATCCAGCAGACCGATGCCCGCTACACGCTGCTCGACCTCGGCAAGGTCGAGGCCCTGCTCCCGCAGGCCGAGCAGGTGCAGAACGAGCACTACGACCACGGCAGCCGCCTCAAGGCCTACATCGTCGAGGTGCGCAAGACGGCCAAGGGTCCGCAGATCGTCGTGTCGCGCACCCACCCGGGCCTCGTGAAGCGGCTGTTCGAGCTCGAAGTGCCGGAGATCGTCGACGGCGTGGTGGAGCTCAAGGCCATCGCCCGCGAGCCCGGTCACCGCACCAAGCTCGCGGTCTCGTCGAACGACCCCAACGTCGACCCGGTCGGCGCGTGCGTCGGTGCCCGCGGCTCGCGGGTGCGCATGGTCGTCAACGAGCTCCGCGGCGAGAAGGTCGACATCGTCCCCTACAGCGACGACCCGTCCGACTTCGTGATGAAGGCGCTCGCGCCCGCCCGGGTGCGCGAGGTGCGCATCCACCCCGACACCGGCACCGCCGAGGTCATCGTCCCCGACTTCCAGCTGTCGCTCGCGATCGGCAAGGAGGGCCAGAACGCCCGCCTCGCGGCCCGCCTCACCGGCTGGCGCGTCGACATCAAGAGCGAGACGCAGCTCGCCGACGAGGAAGCCGGCGGCGGCGTCGAGTACGCCGAGGGCGAGTGGGTCACCAACGACGCGGGCGAGCTCGTGTGGCAGCCCGCCGAGGGTGGCGAGGCCATCTCGGCTGCCGAGGCCGGGTACGCCGGCGCGGCGCCCGACGCCCCCGACGCACCGGCCGCCGACGCTCCGGCCGCCGACACACCGGCAGAGGCAGCACCTCCAACCGAGGACGCGCCCGCGACCGACGCAACCGAGTCGGGCGCCCAGACCGAGGAGTCGCCCGATGGAGACGCGGGCAGCGCGACCGCGGAGGCGGGAGCAGAGCAGTAGGGAGCGGACCTGCATCGGTTGCCGGCGCAAGGCGCCGGTGACGGAGCTGGTCCGCATCCACCCGGGGCCCGACGGACCGGAGCCGGGCCCGGGAGCAGGAAGAGGCGCGTGGTTGTGCGCCGAGGATCCGGTCACATGCCTCGAGGAGGCGGTGCGGCGCAAGCAGCTCGAACGGGCGCTGCGCCGGACGCTCCGTGTGGGCGACGTCGAGCGCCTACGCGCGAGACTTGCAGATGGTTGAGTAGGGAAGAAGGCAGTCAGCTTGGCAACGAAGAAGATCCGGGTCTACGAGCTGGCGAGGGAGCTCGGGGTCGAGAACCAGGTGGTCCTCGACCTCGCCGAACGTCTGAAGATCGGCGTCAAGAGCCACTCGTCGAGCATCGACGATCCCTCCGCGGACCGCGTGCGTCGCCTCGCCGACGCCGAGGACCTCCGTGGGGAGCCGATCGTCGACGAGCCCGCGCCCAAGAAGGCCGAGCCGAAGAAGGGCACCAAGAAGGCCGGGGGAACCGCCGACGGCGGTGAGCCCGCGCCCGCCGACGCGCCCGCGCCCGCTGACGCCCCGTCGCCCGCGACGGGAGAGGAAGCTCCCGACAAGGCGGTCACCACGCACCGGGTGGTGCGCTCCACCGGTGGCATCCCCGAGCCCGGCGCCCCCGCACCGCGCCCGGCTCCCGTCGAGCGTCCCGCAGCCGCCGCAGCCGTGCCGGCTGCTCCCGCCGCAGCGGCACCTGCGGTACCGGCCGCACCCGCGGCACCGCCCGCACCTCCTGCGGTGCCCGCGCCCGCTGCTCCCGCCGCACCGGCACCTCTGGCGCCGGCCGCACCTGCGGCCGCTGCACCCAGCGCCGCGCCGCCGGCCGCTCCCGCTCCGGCGGCCGCCCAGGCCCCGGTCGCCCCGGTCGCAGCTCCACCGGCAGCACCGGCACCAACGCCCGCGCCGGCGGCTCCGACAGCCGAGGCACCGCCCGCGCCCGGGGTGCCGCCCGCATCCGAGGCGCCGGCCACCCCGCCGCGCAGCGCGACGGGCAAGCCCATTCCTCCGCCGCCCGGCGGGCGGCGCATCCCGCCGCCTCCCGGCCCGCGCGTCGCTCCCGGGCAACGTCCCAGCGGCGGCCCGAGTGGTCGTCCCAGTGGCGGCCCCGGCGGCGGTGGCAACTTCCGCACCAGCGGTGGTCCCGGTACCGGTGGCGGCTTCAGTGGTCGTCCCAGTGGCGGCCCCGGCGGTGGTGGTCCCGGTGGCGGCCCCGGCGGCCGTGGTGGTCCCGGTGGGGGACCCGGCGGTCCCGGCGGGGGACCCGGTGGACGTGGACGGCCCGGCCCGCAGGGCCAGCGGCCGCGGCGCAAGAAGCGTCGTCGTCGCGACTTCGAGGATCTCGGTCCCGCGTCGATCCCGCAGCTCACGCCGGCCGACGCGCCCGTGCCCGAGGGCGAGATCGTGGTGGAGCGCGGCATCACCATCCAGGAGCTCGCGCCCAAGCTCAACCGCACCACGGCCGACCTCGTGCGCCTGCTCTTCGACGCCGGCGAGATGGTCACCGGCACCCAGTCGCTGGCCGACGAGATGGTGGAGCTCATCGCCGAGTCCCTCGGCGCCGACGTCTTGCTCGTCGAGGCCGGCCAGGAGGCCGAGCTCGAGCTGCAGGCACTCCTCGGTGACGACGACGAGGACGACGAGACCCTCCTCGAGCCGCGTGCACCGATCGTGACCGTCATGGGTCACGTCGACCACGGCAAGACGACGCTGCTCGACACCATCCGCAGCGCGAACGTGGTCGCGGGCGAGGCCGGTGGCATCACCCAGCACATCGGCGCCTATCAGGCGAGCTTCAACGGTCACCCGATCACCTTCATCGACACCCCGGGCCACGAGGCGTTCACCGCCATGCGGGCCCGTGGCGCGAACGCGACCGACATCGCGGTGCTCGTGGTGGCAGCCGACGACGGCCTGATGCCGCAGACGATCGAGGCGATCAACCACGCCCGCGTGGCCGAGGTGCCGATCATCGTCGCGGTCACGAAGGTCGACCGTGAGGACGCCGACCCCACGCGCGTGCGGCAGCAGTTGGTGGAGCAGGAGCTGGTCCCCGAGGCGTGGGGTGGCGACACCATCGTCATCGACGTCGCCGCACCCGTGGGGACCGGCATGGACGAGCTGCTCGAGTCCATCCTGCTCGTGGCCGAGCTCGAGGAGCTCGCCGCGAACCCGAACGTGCCGGCGCGTGCGCTGGTGCTGGAGTCGAACCTCGACTCGGGCCGTGGCCCGGTCGTCACGGCCATCGTCGACCGCGGCACGCTGCGCGTCGGCGACACCATCGTCGCCGGTGGTGCATGGGGCCGCGTGCGGGCCATGTTCGACGAACACGGTCAGCAGGTCGCCGAAGCCGGCCCGTCGGTCCCGGTCGAGGTGCTCGGTCTCGACGACGTGCCCCTCGCCGGTGACGAGCTGCGGGTGGCGCCGAGCGAGAAGACGGCGCGCACCGTGGCCGAGGCCCGCGCGCACCGTCGTCGCACGGCCAACCTGAAGCATCCGATGAGCCTCGCCGGCGGCGCCCGCCTCGAGGACATCTTCGCCATGGTGCAGCGCGGCGAGGTCGCCACGCTGAACCTCGTGCTGAAGGCCGACGTGCAGGGCTCGCTCGAGGCGCTCACCGACTCGCTGCGCAAGCTCGACCAGACACACGAAGAGGTGCGGCTGTCGTTCGTGCACCGCGCCGTCGGTGGGATCAACGAGAGCGACGTGAACCTGGCCGCCGTGTCCAACGCGACGGTCATCGGCTTCAATGTCCGACCCGACCGCAAGGCCCGCGAGCTCGCGCAGCTCGAGGGTGTCGACCTCCGCCTCTACGAGGTCATCTACCAGGTCCTCGAAGACGTGCGCTCCGCGCTGCTCGGTCTGCTCAAGCCCGAGTTCGAGGAAGTGGTCACGGGCGAGGCCGAGGTGCGCGAGGTGTTCTCGGTGCCGCGCGTCGGCAAGGTCGCGGGTTGCATGGTGCGCAACGGCACCATCACTCGTGGTTCGCGGGTTCGCTTCCTCCGCGAGGGCGTGGTCATCTGGAACGGTGCGATCTCGTCGCTGCGCCGCTTCAAGGACGACGTCCGCGAGGTTGCCTCGGGCTTCGAGTGCGGTGTCGGCCTCGAGAACTACAACGACCTCAAGTCGGGCGACATCATCGAGACGTACGACCTCAAGGAGATCATCCGCACCTGACCGGTGCGGATGTCTTCGGAGTGACGACGGCCGGGCTCCGGGCCCGGCCGTCACGCGTCCTGATCGGACGGTCCGGGGGCTCGCGCCGTCGCGGCTCGGCGCGAGGTGGCCGAGGTGTTCGGCGCCGGGTCCCAGGGCCTGATCCCCACGGAGGGTGGCGGAAGGGGTTCAATGGTGGGTGTGCATGCCGCTGCGATCACCTTCGATCTCCACGTGCCGGAAAGCCGGTCGCTGAAGGCGAAGCGCGCCGTGATCCGCCCGATCGTCGACGGACTGCGTCACCGATTCCACCTGTCGGTGGCGGAGACGGGGCACCTCGACCAGTGGCAGCGGGCCGAGATCGGCATCGCGATCGTGGCCGCCACCGACGACCGTGTGCGCGAGATCCTCGACACCGTCGAGCGGTTCGTGGCCGCGGCCGCCGGCGTCGAGTTGCTCGCGACCGAAGTCGCGTGGCTCGACCCGGACGGAGTGTTGGCATGACCAAGCACGGGTCACCGAAGCGATACCCGCGGGTCGCCCGCGTCAACGAGGTGGTGCGCGAGACGCTCGGCGACGAGCTCGAGCGCCTCAACGACCCGCGTCTCGGGATGGTCACGATCACCGGAGTGGACGTCACCGGCGATCTGCGCCTCGCCACCGTGTACTACTCGGCGATGGGCCGCACCGACACGGGCGGCAAGCACCGCGCGGTGGTCGGGGAGCTCGACGCCGAGCAGCGCGAGGAGCTGGAGAACGCACTGAAGTCGGCGGCGCCGCACCTGCGCGCCGAGCTCGGTCGTCAGGTGCGCTTGAAGTACACGCCGGAGCTCGTGTTCAAGGCCGATCCGTCGATCGCCACCGGCAACCGCATCGACGCGATCATCCGCGAGCTCCACAAGGACGACCCCATGTACGATCCGTTGCTGGCCGACGACTTGCTGCGCCGGGAGTTCGACGGCCCGACCGACGGCCGAAGCGACGGCCGAAGCGACGGCCGGAGCGACGGGGAGGAAGCCGGGTGAGCGCGACGGATCCGCACGCGGGCGTGGAGCAGTCGCTGATCGACGCCGCCACCGCGCTTGCGGGCGCGCGCACCATCGCGTTGGCGTGTCACGTCAACCCCGACGGTGACGCGCTGGGGTCGATGCTCGGGCTCTTCCACGTGCTGCGCGCCGCGGGGCGCGAGGTCGTGGCGTCGTTCCCGTCGCCGTTCGTGGTCGCGCCGCACTACCGCGAGCTGCCTGGCCTGGAGCTGCTCACCCCACCGGATGCGTTCCCGAGCGAGCCCGACGTCATGGTCACCTTCGACTGCGGCTCGTCGGGCCGACTCGGCGACCTCGAGCCCGCGGCCAAGGCGGCGCGGGAGCTGGTGGTGCTCGACCACCACGTCTCGAACACCCGGTTCGGCACCATCAACGTGGTCGATCCGGGCGCCGCCGCCAGTGGCGTGATCGTGCGCCGGTTGGTGCTCGAGCTGGGCCTGCCGCTCACCAACGACGCCGCCGTCGCGCTCTACGCCGCGCTGGTGTGCGACACCGGCCGCTTCCAGTACGAGACCACCACACCGAGCGTGTTCGACCTCGCCCGCGAGCTGGTCACGTTCGACGTGCCGATCACCCGGCTGTCGCGCATGCTCTTCGAGGAGCACCGCTTCGCCTACCTGAAGGTGCTCGGCGAGGCCCTCGCCGGTGCCGAGCTCGACGTCGAGCGTCGTTTCGTCTCGACCGTCGTCACCCAGGACATGTTGCAGCGTCACGGCGTCACCCTCGAGGAGATCGAGGGCCTCATCGACATCGTGCGCCGCGCCACCGAGGCCGATGTCACCTGCGTCCTCAAGGAGGACGTCGACGGCAGCATCCGCGTGAGCCTGCGTTCGCTCGGCGACGTCGACGTGCGCGAGATCGCGGTGGCCAACGGCGGCGGCGGGCACCGCTACGCCGCGGGCTTCGAGTCCACCGACCCCGCCGCCGAGGTGCTCGAGCGGATCCGTCTCGCGATCCCCGCCTGAGCGGCCTGCGCGAAGAGGACGAAGAGGCTGCTGTGCACGACGGCCTGGTGGTGGTCGACAAACCTGCGGGATGGACGTCGCACGACGTCGTGGGAAAGCTGCGCAAGGTGTACGGGCAGCGCAAGGTCGGCCACGCGGGCACGCTCGACCCCGACGCGACCGGGGTGCTCCTCGTGGGCCTCGGGCGCGCCACCCGGCTGCTGCGCTACCTGCAGGAGCAGGGCAAGGCCTACCGCGGCCGGGTGAAGTTCGGCATCGCCACCACCACCCTCGACGCCGCCGGTGAGATCCTCGACCAGCGGCCGATGCCGGTCACGCGCGACGAGGTGGTCGCGGCGATGCCCGCGTTCGTCGGCGACATCCTCCAGCTCCCGCCGATGGTGTCGGCGGTGAAGATCGGTGGCCGTCGCCTGCACGAGATCGCCCGGAAGGGCGAAGCGGTCGAGCGCCAGCTGCGCCCGGTACACGTCGACGTGTTCGCGCTGGAGGATTTCACCGAAGGTCCGTACCCCGAAGCCGGGGTGCTGGTCGAGTGCGGGAGCGGCACCTACGTGCGCACGCTCGCGGCCGACCTCGGCGAGGCGCTCGGTGGATTCGCCCACCTCATGGAGCTGCGCCGCCTACGCGTCGGGTCGTTCACGCTCGACGAGGCCCGGCCGCTCGACGCGATCGAGGCCGACCCGCTGGCCGCGGTGGTGCCGCTCGCCGAGGCCATGCGCGACCTCGAGCGCGTCGACGTCGACGGTGAGACCGCGCGCGGCATCGCCCACGGGCTCTCGTTCGCGCCTGGCACCCTGGCCACCGTCGGCGAAGGGCCCTACGCGCTGGTGGGGGAGCAGGGTGACCTGCTCGCGGTCTACGAGCGACGCGGGGCAGGATGCAAGCCCGCCGTGGTCGTCGCGCCCGCGGGCCAAGAGTCGTAGGCCGACAGGTCCAAGGGGGAGAGCATGAGGATCGTGACCGCGCTCGACGACCTGCGTGACGCGATCGCGCCGGTGTCGCGCGCCGGCGGCGCGGTCGTCACCATCGGCGTGTACGACGGCGTGCACCGTGGGCACCACGCGGTGCTGCGCCTCGTGCGCGAGCTGGCCGACGCGCGCGGCCTCGCCGCGGTGTGCATCACCTTCGACCGCCACCCCGCCGAGGTCGTGCGCCCCGATTCCGCGCCGCGGCTGCTCACCACCCCGCAGCAGAAGCTCGAGCTCCTCGCCGCGACCGGGTACCTCGACGTCGTGCACGTGCTGCGCTTCGACGAGGCGCGCAGCCGCGAGACCGCCGAGGACTTCGTGCAGGAGGTCCTGGTCGACGCGGCGAACGCCCGCGTGATCGTCGTCGGCGCCGACTTCCACTTCGGGCGGGCGCGCGGCGGCAGTGTGGAGATGCTCCAGCGCGTCGGGCGGGAGTACGGCTTCGAGGTCCTCGGGGTCGGGCTGGAGGCCGCGCCCGGCGGCACCGTCTACTCGTCCACCAACACGCGGGCGCGGCTGGCCGAGGGCGATGTCGTCGGGGCGTCGCGCATGTTGGGGCGTCCGCACGAGGTGCGGGGCACCGTGCAGCAGGGCGATCAGCGCGGTCGGGAGCTGGGCTTCCCCACGGCGAACGTGGCGGTGTCGGGTCGGTGCATGCTCCCCGCCGACGGCATCTACGCGGGGACCTTCGTCGCCGAGGACGGGGTGGAGCGGGTCACCGCGATCTCGCTCGGGCGGCGACCCACCTTCTACGAGCACCAGGATGCGTCGCTGCTCGAGGCGCACGTGTTGGACTACGACGGAGACCTGTACGGGCAGGAGGTCGCCGTGCGCTTCGTCGAACGGCTGCGGGGCGAGATCAGGTTCGAGTCGGTCGACGCGCTGGTCGCGCAGATGCGCCGCGACGTCGACGACACCCGCCGCATCGTGGCCGCCCGGTAGCAGGCCAGGCGCCGCCCTCACCGGCGCCCCGCGCCGGCGCCCCC